>Ga0272442_10012636_pt1 | contig 10179 bp, 8 predicted proteins | sample SSMForm2O_FD_200262 | JGI IMG/M metagenome (GOLD analysis project Ga0272442, IMG submission 200262) | Marine sediment archaeal communities from Little Sippewissett salt marsh, Falmouth, MA, United States - SSM-Form-2O | ecosystem: Environmental > Aquatic > Marine > Wetlands > Sediment ... | reverse complement strand
CATTATACTCATGCTCCCGGCCGGCGCGACCCGCCCCGAAGACGCACCCGGAGCCCGTTGCCCGCGCGGCTCCCCCCTCGTAGAATCCCCTCGTGAAGTCGCGACGAACCGCCGTCTACCCGGGAACGTTCGATCCGATCACGCTCGGGCACATCGACATCGCCCGGCGCGCAACGAGGTTGTTCGACCGGCTGGTGGTTGCCGTGGCGGCTAGCCCCGGCAAGTCCACCCTCTTCTCCCACACCGAGCGCATTGCACTGGCCCGAGACGCCCTCGCCGAGGCCGAGATCGAGTACGTCCACGTCGTCGGCTACGACGGATTGCTCGTAGACTGCGCCGGCCTTCACCACAGCGATGCAATCGTGCGCGGCCTACGGGCGACCTCGGACTTCGAATACGAACTCCAGATCGCCCTAGCCAACCGCGACCTCGATCCGCATTTGGAGACCGTTCTCCTGATGACGGACAGCCGCTACACCTTCCTCTCCTCCTCGACGGTGAAGGAGATCAAGCGTCTGGGAGGCGACGTTCACGGGCTGGTCTCCCCCGTCGTCGGCGCGGCGCTCGACCGGCGGTTCGCGGGAGGCTCCGATCCAACTCCCTAGGGAATCGGCGTGAGCGTGAGGGTCGAGAAGTCGATCAGGTACATCGGGAGTCGGACGAACCCAGAGACCTCGCGCCGCATCACCTCGAACTGCGGGATGTCTTGGAGCCAGACCGCCATCACATCGCTCGCAATGGCCGTCTGAACCATGGCGTAGAGGATCTTCCGCTCCCCGATGTCGAACGTGTCCTTCGCGCGGGACAGCAGTCCGCGGACGTACGGACTCCCGTACTGGAAGTAGTAGCCGGGGCTCCCGTCGTCTCGCAGCCGCTCCAACGGTTTCGCGAGAGCTGCAGCGGGCTCCGGGCCCTGGTCGTGCCCGATCACCGTCATGTCGTAGTCCCACTGCGTGTACACGAGATCGAGCCATTGGGCGAAATCGATGAGGTCGATCGAGACGCGAATCCCCACCTCAGCAAGCTGGGCCGCGATCAGCTCGCCGGCCCGGACGTGGAACTCATACACCGACGGGAGGTAGAGGGTCGTCTCGAAGCCGTCGGGATAGCCCGCCTGCGCGAGCAAGCGGCGAGCCCGTTCCGGGTCGTGTGGGTACATGTCGACCAGATCGACGTAGTAGGGATTGGGAACCACCAGGTGGGAACCCAGCGGGGCACCCCAGTCGCGTCGTCCCACGGTGACCTCGATGATTTCGTCCCGGTCGATCGCGTGGTAGATCGCACGCCTCACCAGAATGTTGTCGAAGGGGGAGCGTGCATGATTGAGCGCCAGAAGCTGAACCGTGTTCATCGATCCCGTCGCCACGGTGAATCGCTCGTCTCCCGCCAGCTCGAGCGCGTGCTCGGGAAGCATCTTGTCAGCGAGATCGATGTCCCCGGCGCGGAGGGCGGCAAGCATCGCCGCCGGGTCCGGGACGAAGCGAACACGCACCTCATCGAGCGCGGGAACCCCCGGTCGCCAATACGCGTCGTTCTTCGCCAGCGTGAGGTGGTCGCCCGGGACCCATTCCTTCAGAAGGAACGGCCCGGTACCGACGGGAGCGGTGCGCAACGCATCCATGTCGGCACCCTCGGGGACGATTCCCGCTCCCTTCGCCGAGGCCAGATAGCCGAGAAACGGTGCGGCGCGCCCCCCGGTCACGAAGCGGACGACCTGCGGTCCCAGCACCTCGATCCGCTCGACGAACTCGAAGTTGGCTGCGTTCGGCGAGGCCACGATCGGATCGAGGAGTCTCCCGAAGGTGTACTTCACGTCGTCGGCCTCCAACGACGTTCCGTCGTGGAACAAGACGTCGGAGCGAAGCGTGAACGTGTACCAGGTCTCCTCGCCCACCTCATCAACCTCGTAGCCGCTCGCCAGCCAGGGGACAAGTTCTCCCTCCGGCGTATAGCGCAGAAGCGTCTCGATGATGTTGTACATCACGATCTGATAGCTGTCCGCCGCAGGCGTGAGGATGAGGTTCAGCCCCTGTGGCTCGCCCTGTACGGCGACCGTCAGCACGCCCGCACCTTCGGCCGCTGCCGCAGGCAGCACCATCGCCACCAAGAGCGCGACGGCCAACAGACGTTCCTTCGTCTTCATCACGTGCATCCCCCTCCGTGGAACGTATGCTCCCCTCGTATCTCGACCGGAGGGTACAGCGGTGGCCGGGCGCCTTCAACCCGGTGAGAAGTCATGAGACTACCCCAGCCTCGGATCGAATCGGTCCCGGAGGCCGTCCCCCAGCAGATTGAACCCCAACACCGACAGCGCGATAGCGATCCCGGGGAACACCGCGAGAAGCGGCGCCGTGCCGAGGAAGGACTGTGCTTCTCTGAGCATCCGGCCCCAACTGGGATGCGGCAACTGGACCCCCAGGCCGAGGTAGCTGAGGGCAGCCTCTGCGAGGATCGCCACCGCAAACTGCACCGCCGCCTGCACGATCAGCGGTGAGAGCACGTTCGGGAGAAGGTGTCGCAAGGCGATCGCCAGTCGACTCCGGCCGACCGCTTCCGCGGCGAGTACGTACTCCTCACGCTTCGCGGCGAGTACGCTTCCCCGCGTGAGCCGCGCGAAGATGGGAATGTTATGGATGCCGATCGCGATCATCGCGTTGAACGTTCCCGGGCCGAGCAGTGTGTAGAAGAGGATGGCGTTGAGAATGATCGGAAATGCGTAGGCGACGTCCATCGCGCGCATGATCCCTTCGTCGACCCACGGAGCGCTGACGGCCGACCAGAGTCCCAACAGGATGCCGAGGCTCATCCCGATTCCTACCGCGAAGAATCCGACGAGAAAGGTCGTTCGTGCTCCGACCATGATCCGACTCAGCACATCGCGCCCATACTGGTCGGTACCCAGAGGATGTTCCAGGCTCGGATCCTGCCGTCGTGAGGCCACGTCAGTCCGCAGCGGATCGTGCGGCGTATAAGCCAGACCGACAAGCGCGGTCAGCAGGATCGCCCCGACCAGCCCCCCGCCGATCACCAGGCCGATCGGCGACCTTCGGCGTTCCCTCGAACGTCGGCGCGGCCTCCCCCCGTGCTTCATCAATCGAATCGGATCCGTGGATCCACGATCACGTAGGCGAGATCGACCGCGAGACTGAGGGAGACCACGAGGGAGGCGACCAGCAGGACCGCACCCTGAATCACCGGGAAGTCACGACTGAGCAGCGACTGGTAGAGCAGTCTCCCGAGACCCGGGAGGTAGAAGACGTTCTCGATGATGATCGTCCCCCCGAGCAGCGACGCGAACTGGAGCCCCACCACGGTAATCACGGGGATGACCGCGTTCCGAAGCGCGTGCCGGATCACGGTGCGTCGCTCGGTGAGGCCCTTGCCGCGTGCCGTCCGCACGTAGTCCGAGCCGAGGACGTCCAACATCGCCGAACGCGTCACCCGCGTCACCACCGCGGTGTGCATCCAGCCCAGGGCGAGGCCGGGCAGCAGCAGAGAATGCAGCGTGGCGAGCGGTCCGTCCGACCACGGCACGAACCCCCCGGCCGGGAACCATCTCAGTCGGACCGCGAACAAAAGCATCAGCAGGATCCCGGCCCAGAAGGCCGGAATCGCGAGCCCCAGCTGAGAGAGAGCCAGCACCCCGTAGTCCCCGATCCCGTTGCGGTGCCGGGCTGCGTAGATCCCTGCGGGCCCCCCGATCGCCATCGCAATGAGGATCGCAATCGCCGCCAGCGGTGCGGTGACGGCGAGCCCCGAGCCGAGCAGCGCGCCCACAGGGACGTGATACCGCAGAGACCCGCCAAGCCGCCCGGTGAGCAGCCCCTTGATCCACGAGCCGAATTGGACGTGAAGCGGCGCGTTCAGACCGAGCCGATCCCGCAAAGCCTCCAGGGTCTCCGGATCGGCCTCCACCCCAAGCATCACCTGCGCGGGGTCCCCGGGGATCACGCGGATGACCACGAAGACGACGACTGAGATGAGCGCCAGCGCCGCGACGAAGCCGACGAGCCGTCGGACGGCATACCCGGTCAACGATCCTCCTTCCGAGCGGAAACCTGCTCGGAGATCATACCGGCCGCTTCGCTTGCCTCGCGAGTACTCTCACCGGTAAGGGCTCAAGGAGGCTCCTTCGCGACAGCGAGCCCGCCCCGGCTCAGCGGGCGTGAAACACCGCAGGATCCCTCAGTCCGCGACCGCCACCTGCGCGGCGGCGAGTCGGGCGATCGGTACGCGATAGGGGCTGCAACTCACGTAGTCCAGACCGATACGATGGAAGAACTCGATCGATCGGGGGTCGCCGCCGTGCTCGCCACAGACCCCCAACTTGAGATCCGGCCTCGCCTCCCTTCCCATCTCGCAGGCCATGCGAACCAGTTTGCCGATGCCGGCCTGATCGAGCACCTGAAACGGATCCTCTGCGTAGATCCCGGCCGCGACGTACTCTCCGAGGAACTTCCCGGCGTCATCCCGAGAGAAGCCGCATCCCATCTGCGTGAGATCGTTGGTCCCGAAACTGAAGAACTCAGCCTGCGAGGCGATCTCGTCCGCGGTCACCGCCGCGCGCGGCACTTCGAGCATCGTCCCGATCAGGTACGGAATCTCGACCTTGCTCAGCCCCTCCTCAGCCAGCACGGCGTCGGCGACACGCTCGCTCACCTCCCGCTGGAGCGCCAGTTCCTTCACGTTGCCGACCAGCGGAATCATGATTTCCGGGCGGACGCCCACACCCTCGCGATACACGCGGCACGCCGCCTCCACAATCGCCCGCACCTGCATCTCCGAGATCTCAGGATACGTGATGCCGAGGCGACAGCCTCGGTGTCCGAGCATCGGATTGAGTTCGTGCAGTCCCTCCACCTTCTCCCGAATCCGTTCGACCGGCATCTGCATCGCGTCAGCGATCTCACGCTGTCCGGCGTCATCGAGCGGGAGGAACTCGTGCAGCGGCGGGTCGAGGAGACGGATCGTCACCGGCCGCCCGGCCATCACCTTGAAGATGCCTTCAAAGTCCTCGCGCTGCATCGGGAGAAGCCGCGCGAGCGCCTCCCGCCGCCCGGCCTCGTCCACAGCGAGGATCATCTCGCGAACGGCGACGATCCGATCCCCTTCGAAGAACATGTGCTCGGTCCGGCAGAGTCCGATCCCTTCCGCTCCGAATCGGACGGCCGTCTCCGCGTCGTGCGGGGTGTCTGCGTTCGCCCGCACGCCGAGTCGCCGGACGTCGTCCGCCCACTCGAGGAGCGTCCCGAAGGTCCCCGACAGCTCGGGATCGATCGTTGGAACTGCACCGCGGTACACCGCGCCGGTCGATCCGTTCAGACTGATCGCGTCGCCGGCCCGCACCGTCACACCGCTCGCGGTGAACGTCCCCGCAACGTAGTCGATCGCGAGGTCTCCGGCCCCGGCGACACAGCACTTTCCCATTCCCCGAGCGACGACCGCCGCGTGGCTCGTCATCCCCCCCCGCGCGGTGAGGATCCCCTGCGCGGCGTCCATCCCACCGATGTCCTCCGGTGACGTCTCGATCCGGACGAGGATCACCTTCTCGCCCGAGGACGCCGCCGCCTCCGCGGCCTCCGCCGAGAAGACGACGGCACCGGTCGCCGCTCCCGGGCTCGCGGGGAGTCCGCGGGTGAGCGTCGTCGCGCGCGCCTCCGCGGCGGCGTCGAACGTTGGGTGAAGCAGCTGATCCACTTGCCCGGGGGCCACGCGACAGAGCGCCTCGGATCTGGCGATCGCACCCCCCTTCGCCAGCTCGACAGCGATCCGCACCGCAGCGGCAGCCGTCCGCTTGCCGGTTCTCGTCTGCAGCATGTAGAGGTGTCGGTCCTGGATGGTGAACTCGACGTCCTGCATGTCCTTGTAGTGCCGCTCGAGGGTCCCCCGGATCTCCAACAGCTCGTCGTAGATCTCCGGCATCACGTCGCGAAGCGTCTCGATCGGCTGCGGGGTTCGAATCCCGGCGACCACATCCTCACCCTGAGCGTTCATCAGGTACTCGCCGTAGAACACATTCTCCCCGGTGGCCGGGTTCCTCGTGAACGCCACGCCCGTACCGCATCCCTCTCCCATGTTCCCGAAGACCATCGCTTGCACGTTGACCGCCGTGCCGAGCAGCCCTTCGATCCGGTTGAGAGCGCGGTACTTGATCGCACGAGGGTTGTTCCAGGAACGGAAGACGGCGGTAATCGCGCCCCAGAGCTGTTCGTGAGGGTCCTGAGGGAAGGCCTGGCCCACCCGGTCGAGGATCGCCTGCTTGAAGGACTCGCACAACGTGCGGAGGTCTTCGCCGGAGAGATCCGTGTCCAGCTCGACGCTCCGCTTGTCCTTGAGGCGATCGAGGAGGACCTCGAACGGATCGAGTTCGGTCTCGCTCTCGGGCTTCAGCCCCATGACGACATCGCCGTACATCTGGAGCAGCCTCCGATAGGAATCGTACACGAATCGCACGTTTCCGGTCCGCCGGATGAGCCCCTCGGCGGTTGCGTCATTCAGACCCAGATTGAGGATCGTGTCCATCATGCCAGGCATCGAGACAGCCGCTCCCGAGCGTACGGAGAGCAAGAGGGGTGCGGCCGGATCGCCGAACCGCACGTCGGTGACGGTTCCGAGGCGCTTCAGGTGGGCGGAGACCTCATCCCGAAGGTCGTCCGGGAAGGCACCGTCGTGCTTCTGGTAGTGATCGCATACCGCCGTCGAGAGCGTGAATCCCGGCGGGACGGGGATCCCGAGAGAGGCCATCTCCGCCAGATTCGCCCCCTTGCCACCGAGGACCTCGCTCATCGATGCGTCGCCGTCGCTTTGACCCTTGCTGAAGAAGTACACATGTTGCTTCACAGACTCAACCTCCAACCTCGCGCATGTCGTGCTAGGATGTCGCCAGTAGCGCATCGACAAACTCAGCCGCGTGGAACGCGTGCAGATCGTCGTGGCCCTCGCCGACGCCGATGTACATCAAGGGTATCCGCAATGCCTCCCAGATCGCCAGGACCACGCCGCCTCTGCCGGTCCCGTCAAGCTTCGTCAACACGATGCCGGTCACGTCAATCGCCTCGTGGAACCGCTGCGCTTGCGAGATCCCATTCTGCCCTGTCGTCGCATCGACGACCAGGATCCGCTCGTCCGACGGCCGGTCCAGCTTCTTCCCGACCGTCCGCTCGATCTTCCGCAGTTCCTCCATGAGGTTGTGATTCGTCTGCATCCTCCCGGCGGTGTCGATCATCACCACACCCCGTTGATGCCTCGCGTGCTCGATTGCGTCGAAGACGACGGCGGAGGGATCCGCGCCGATTCGGTGTCGGATCAGATCGGCGCCGACTCGTTCCGCCCAGACGCCCAACTGCTCGATCGCCGCGGCGCGGAACGTGTCGGCGGCCGCCAGCGTGATCGGGAGGGAGGGCTCCTCCCTCCGCCACATCATCGCGAGCTTGGCGATCGTCGTCGTCTTCCCGGAGCCGTTGACCCCGCTCACCAGGATGACGGTGGGCTCGCCGTCCTCTCGGGGGGCCAAGCGCCGTTCGCAACCCGCCAGACGTCCGGCAATACCTTCCCCAAGTACACGTAGGAACTCCTCGCAGGAAGCCACGCCGCGCCCCGCCCGCTCGCGCACCTCACCGATCAGATCGGCGGCGACCCGTGCTCCGATGTCGCCCCGGATCAGGATCTCTTCGACCTCCTCCAGCTCCGCCTCCCCGAGGCGGCCGTTCCGCTTGAACACAGCCGTCACCGAGTCGGTGAGCTCGGAGCGCGTACGCTTCAACCCGCGGGAGAGGCGATCGATCCAAGCCATCACATCTCCTGGGGAACGCTCATCCCCAGCATCCCGAGACACCGCTCGAAGACCGACCGGAGTGCCTGCAGGAGGTGCAGTCTTGCGACCGTCACGTCTTCGGTCTCCCCGATGACCCGATACTCCCCGTAGTAGGCGTGGAAGGCACGGGCAAGTTCCAGCGCGTACTCGGCGACCAGATGAGGGGCGAATCGGTGGGCGGCCTCCCGTACGACATCAGGGAATCGGTCGAGCGCCTTGATCAGATCGAGCTCCTCTCTTGCAGCGAGCGGGGTGAAGCGAGAGAAGGACACGTCGGTCTCCGAGGCGCGATTCGCCTTCCGAAAGATCGACGCGATCCGGGTGTTGGCGTACTGAATGTAATACACCGGGTTGTCCAGGGACTCGGCGCGCGCAAGCTCCAAGTCGAATTCGAGATGACTCTCGGGCTTCCGCGCGACCATGAAATATCGAACGACGTCCGGACCCAATTCCTGCGTGAGATCCGCCAGCCGGAGGAATCGGCCGGCCCGGGTGGACATCCGCGTCGTGTCTCCGGCCTCGCGAATCGTCACGAATTGGTGCACTGCGTAGTCCAAGAAGTCCTCGTCATAGCCGAGGATCCGCATCGCGGCCTTCATGCACGACTGCTCCGCTTGATGATCGGCCCCTTGAACGTTGATCACGCGCTCGAACCCGCGCCGGTGCTTGTCGATGTGGTAGGCAATATCGACCATCAGGTAGGTCGGACGGCCGTCGCCGCGGATCAGGACGGCGTCCTTCGTTCCTCCATGGGCCTCGGCGCGCAGCCATTCCGCGCCGTCCCGCTCGTGGGTCCCCCCCCGCGCGCGAAGGGTCCTGAGCGCCGCGTCGACCTCTCCGCGACGGTGAAGGGTCGCCTCGCTGAACCATGTGTCGAAGCGGACCCCCAGCTCGGCGAGCTCCGCTTTGATCAGGGCGGTCATCCGCGACACCGCGATCTCTCGGAAGAACCCGGCCGCCTCCTCGTCGAAGACCGGATGAGCGTCCCCCATTTCATCCCTCAGCTCGCGTCCGAGGTCGACGAGGTAGTCGCCACGGTACCCATCCTCGGGGATCTCGACCGAGTCTCCGAAGCCCTCCCGGTACCGCACCCATAGCGAGCGGGCGAGGAGATCGATCTGGCGGCCTTCGTCGTTGAAGTAGTACTCGCGCGACACGTCATATCCCAGGGCCTCGTAGAGGGATGCCAGCGCGTCCCCAAGGACGGCCTGACGCCCATGCCCCACCGTCAGCGGCCCGGTCGGATTCGAGCTCACGAACTCGATCTGAACCTTCATCCCGTTGCCGTCGGAGGCGAGCGCGGCGGAGGGCGACGCCCTCAGGATGCGCGCCAGCGCCTCATGGATCAGCGACGGCCGCAGGAAGACATTGACGAACCCCGGTCCGGCCACCTCCACCCGCTCGAACGCCTCGCCATCGCGAAGCCAATCGACCAACAGGAGCGCCAGCTCGCGGGGATTGCGCCCGCGCGCCTTGCCTTCGACGAGCGCCAGATTGGTCGAGTAATCGCCGAACTCCACGCGGTCCGAGGGTCGAACCTCTACGGATTCCGGCGCAGTTCCCGGGATGACACGCTCCCACGCGGCAAGCAACGCTCGTTCAATGAATGTGGTCAGCATGCTGGTCAAGGCAATGCAGGAGGGATCTACCTCTCGACAATGAAACGGATTCCTGTCTTCCCCTCCCCCGCAATCATCAGTTCCATGAATCCCGGGATCACTCTGATCGAGACTCCATCGTTCGTCTCCACCAGCCGCCGCGCAATCGCGATCGCCTTGACCGTCTGGTTCACCGCCCCGGCGCCGATCGCGTGCAGCTCCACTACGTGGCTCTCCTCAAGGGCACCGGCGATCGCTCCGGCGACCGAGTTCGGGTTTGATCGGGACGCGACCTTCAGGATTTCCATTGCGATCCTCCCATCCCTCAGCGACATCCGTCAAAACCCGGCTTTCTAGTATAGTCGCGCTTTCTGAGCGTGTCAACGCACCCTGTCAACGCAATTCCATCCGCGACGAGGCGGGCGCATTGCAGCGGACGACTGGCCCCGTATAATGCGAGCCGGCATGCGTCTTAGGCGCCTTCGCACGTGGCAGCGGGAACGTCCCTTCCTGGCAACCCTCGGCGGCCTCGGTCTCGGAGTCATCGGAGCGGGAGCGCTCATCCCTGCGATCCACTATGTCATCCAACCGCTTATGTCCCCTGAGATCTGGGATACCGTGACTTATCGCAGCGCCTCCTTCAACATCTGGTATGATGAGCATTTGCCCCACCAGGCTTCTCACGATGATCTGCGCGCTACAATGGAAGAGGCATCGACCGGCGTCGCGGCGTTATTGGGCATCGAACCCTCCCGGATCCCAGCCCCG
>Ga0272442_10012635_pt1 | contig 10179 bp, 6 predicted proteins | sample SSMForm2O_FD_200262 | JGI IMG/M metagenome (GOLD analysis project Ga0272442, IMG submission 200262) | Marine sediment archaeal communities from Little Sippewissett salt marsh, Falmouth, MA, United States - SSM-Form-2O | ecosystem: Environmental > Aquatic > Marine > Wetlands > Sediment ... | reverse complement strand
GATGCCCCTGTGCTGGTGAGACCTGCTTACTCGTTTTGCGTTGCGAGGGTGTCGTCCCGCCGATACGCGTCTTCAACCTGTTTGGCCAGTTCGGCGAGGCGCTTCTCGCGAGCAAGCAGAGCCGGCTTGGGTCTCAGCCCGAGCATTTCCAGTATCGTGCGCCATCGATAAACCCAGTCGTGCCGCTGCAAACAATTCACGATACCGTCCTTGCGGATCCTGGCTAACCGGGCCGGCTGCGAATCCAGGTCTGCAAGAACGTCTGCAATGTCGGCGGTATCATAGGGGACTGTGATGACGGCATCGGGCCAATCAAAGTGTATCCCGAAAACCTCGTTGTCCCCAGGGTCACCTATCATTACCGTACCGGAAGCTGCTCCTTCAACAAACCGATAGCTGATCTCGCTCTGTCCGTGCGTCTGCGATGGATGGTTGATCTTGGGTGCGTTTGCGATGAAATAACGGCTTCTCTTGGCTATGTTCGCCACTTGTATGCGGTGTTCCTTCTGACAGATGGTCATTAGCGGACGAGTGGTGTCATAGATATAGAAGATTTTGCGTTGTCGAACCATCTCCAGTAAAGCCCTGTGCGTCTGCTGCGAACGACGCCCCGCACTGAAGACGTCGACGCACCGTCTGGGCGGATTCGGATAGGGGCAGAACGTAGCCGCGTCTATGCCCGGTGGCATGTACACACACTGCTTCCCAATGACATTCTCGATCGGTTGGACCGAGCCGTTGAACATCACGATGACGTGGTCAAATTCACGAAGGGTCTTCAGATGATTGCGCCACTGGTGAGAGTTCCAGGCCCATAGCTCAATGAGCCAGCATACGGAGGTCTGGCAATGCGCCCTCCACCGTCTAAGTGCCTTCAATGATAGTAAGTCGCTCGGCTCTTGGCATATCGCCACGAGCACCTCGTAGTCTTTGCGGAACCATCGGGGCTTGACGGCTAAGTTGCGACTTACGAAACCCGTGTGGCGTGCAAGCCTGTTGGCCACGCGCCGGCCCAACCGGTACCACGTATGCGCCTCCAGCGTGAGAATATCGGCGTCGTCAACCTGGCAGATAATGTCCTCGAACTCGTATTCGGCGCACCTGGAGACGTGTCGCTCGAGATGCCGCTGCGAAACAAGGCATATCCGCGCATCTGCGGTTGTGTCAGAAGCTGAGTTAGTGTCCATTCGCATTCCTGCTGCCTTCTACAATGGTCATCATACATCGTTCGCTCAAGCCTGCGTGCCGCTTGGCCCAATGTTCCTGACCGTGCAGGCGCAACAATCGGACCTTCTAAAGCTTCTTCATGAACGCATCCATAGAATCAAGCACGTAATCGATTTTCTCTTGTGTCAACCCTGGATAGACGCCGAGGAAGAACGTACTCCGGAGAATAATGTCAGTGTTGCTCAGATGGCCGACGACTCTTCTGTCGATGTGTTGAAATCCCGGCTGCCTCAACAGGTTGCCGGCGAACAATAGTCGAGTTTCGATACCTCGCTCTTCCAAATGATCGATAATCTCTCTTCTCTCGAAACCTGCGTCGTCTCGAATCGTGATTGGAAATGCAAACCAGGAAGGGTCGGCTGCCGGTGACCACTTGGGCAATATGATACGATCTTCGTAGGCTTTCAGTGCGTCGTAGAGTGCTCGGAAGTTTTGCCTCCTCCTGCTTGTAAACTCGCTGAGCTTGTCCAACTGGACCAACCCGATGGCGCACTGCAAATCCAGGGGTTTCAGATTATAGCCGATGTTGCTGTAAACATACTTGTGATCATACGCTTCGGGCAGGTTCTCAAAACGGTGTCCAAACCGATTGCGGCAGGCTCCCAGCGGGTGGGCTTCTCCCGTTTGGCAAAAGCAGTCTCGGCCCCAGTCTCGCAGCGAAACGGCCGCCCGCGCGATGTTGGCGTTGTTCGTTGCCAAAGCGCCCCCTTCTCCCATCGTGATATGGTGGGCGGCGTAGAAACTGAAGGTGGAGATATCACCGAACGTGCCAACCAGTCGTCCGTTGTACGTCGAGTCCAGCGCATCGCACGCGTCCTCGATTACGTAGAGATCATGACGTCTGGCGATCGCCATAATCTCATCAAGGTCGGCTGGATTGCCGAGCGTGTGGGCAAAGAAGACAGCCTTCGTTCGCGGGGACATCGCGTCCTCTATCTGTGAGGCAATGATGTTGTAGTCCCCCAAACCAACGTCCACGAAGACAGGAATAAGGTTGTTCTGGATAATGGGCGCGACAGTTGTCGGAAACGCCACCGCTGTCGTGACAACCTCATCGCCTGGCACCAGCGGCGATTCGACCATAGGTGCGCACAAAGCGCTTACTGCAAGAAGGTTGGCTGAAGACCCCGAGTTGCATACGACGGCGCGCTGCAACCCCAGGTACTCTGCGAATCGCCTCTCAAAGCGACGACCGTTCTCTCCCAGCGTCAACCAGAAATCCAGCGAGGTATCCACAAGAGCCTGCATTTCTCTGGCATCATATACCCTCCCGGAGTAGTTGAGCTTCGTGACGCCTGGAACGAATCGCACAGACTCTGCCCTCAGATTGTAGAGAGCACTGACCCGTTCCAGAATCTCCCGCCGCAGCCGTTTCTCCTTTTCGCTCATCTACGAAGCCCCACATCCTGAGACGGCAAATGCAAACTCGCCAACATCGATCTCATCTGGCCAGACCCACAGCGGCACGAGCTATTCCTCCTCCGCATGCGAATTAACATCAAGAGGCCTATCCGTCAGTATCTTGCTGTACCAGTCGTAAGTCTCACGCACTGCTGCGGCGAAATCGGTTCTTGCCTCCCATCCGATGACCTCCCGGATCTTGGAACCGGTTAGGTGCTGCTCCGGAACCTCACCTGGCGCTTCCTTGAGGATGTTGATCTCAATCGACTGCCCGAGGATGCCGCAGATTTTCTCAACGATTTCAGTAACACTCAGCACGGTCCCACTGGCAAGGTTGAAGGCCTCCCCGCGTGTTGACTCGATGTTCTCAGCGAGTAGGATATAGCCGTCAATGGCGTCCTTCACGTAGATGTACTCCCTCACCAGCTTTCCATTGCTTCGAATGCGGAGGGGCTGACGCGTGATGATCGCCTCCAACGTACCGGGAACGATCCGATTCATGTTCAGATCACCAGGCCCAAAGACGTTGGCACACCGTGCAACGGTGATCGGCATGCCATATACGCGCGGGTTGGCATACACCTGCGCGATCAAGTCCGCACACGATTTGGAGACATCATAGGGAGTCTGTCCCTGGAGTCGCTCGGTTTCGACAATAGGCATATTGTCACATGGCCCGTACGCCTTGTCGCTGGACACCGCGACGATGCCGGTCACATTGGAATACTGTCTGGCCGCCTCCAGCACGTGGACGGTGCCCATTATGTTGGTTTCCAGCGTCTCCAGCGGATTGAGGAAAGCTGTCCCTTCGATCGGCTGGGCCCCGAGATGGAAGATGTCGGTGATCTCATACTTCGAGAGGATGTCCGCGATCTTGCGGTAATCCTTCAGATCGCCTGTAACCACAGTAGATTTGCGGCCGAGGCCCTGGGTCTCAAAGTAGCTCCTGGGATCGAAATCTCTCACCAGAGAAACGACGTTGGCCCCGCCCTGAACCAGGGCGTCCACCAGATGAGAACCTTTAAACCCACCGGCGCCGGTAACAAGCACACGTCGCTCTGCCCAGAGCGTCTTGTTCATTTCCTCCAGGCCTCCCAAGGAGCACCGTGCTTGTAGATCTGGTTGAGTTCATCAGCGTCCTTCTGCGTGTCCATACATTTCCAAAATCCATCGTGCTCGTAGGTTGCCAACTGCTCGTCCTGGACCAGACGCCGCATCGGTTCCTGCTCGAGCACATTGCCGCTCTCTTCAGACAGGTAGTCAAAGACTCTCCGATTGAAAACCATGAAGCCGCCGTTAATGCGATCCTTCGCGTCTGGCTTCTCGTCGAAACGCGTGACCAAACCGTCCTCTGCCTCCACAAGACCATACCAATAAGCAGGTCTCACGGAGGTTACGGTGGCTATCTTGCCCATCCGTTTGTGGTACTCGTAAAGCCCATGCAGATCGATGTCGGCAAGTCCATCGCCGTAGGTGAGAAAGAAATCCTCGTCCTTCTCTACGTACGCCTTGATGCGGGCTATTCTTGCGCCGGTCATGGCCTCCACGCCGGTATCAATGAACGATATCGTCGCTTCCAAGCGGGTGCCTTCGCCGAGCGTGAATCGACGCCCGCTCCTCAAATCCAGTACGAAATCATTGGACAATTCGTCGAGGTAGAGGAAGTACTCCTTGATCATCTCTCCCTTGTATCCTAGGCACAGGACAAAGTCCTGAAATCCCTGGCGACTGAAAACATTCATGATATGCCAGAGAATGGGCCTTCCGCCGATGTCGACCAGAGGTTTGGGTCTGAACTCCGTCTCTCGGTCGAGCCGTCTTCCCTTGCCGCCACAAAGTATAACGGTCTTCATCATCGGACTCCAGGTATCGGGGTGCTCGAAAGGGTGAGAAGACCCTTTCATGCCTGTCCCAAGCAGCCTGGACGCAAATACCCGGCTGCAGGTGCCCTTCAATCAATCACTCATCGGCACGAAACCCGGAGGACCTTAAGCGATTCGGCCTCAAATCACCTGCAGAGACCACCACTTACGCTTTGACAATTCTTGAGCGTCCGGATTGCGTGCCGGCGGCGTTGCGGGTGTCCACGACGAGTTGGGCGTGGCGGACGATCCAATCGTAGTCGTAGTCGCTGTGGTTGGTGGCGATGAGTACGACGTCATAGCCCTTGAGCATCTTCTCGGACAGCTTGCGGCTCTTCATGCCAAGGTCGTGCTCGCGTTGCTTGTGCGTCTGGGGGATGTAGGGATCGTTGTAATCGACCTTGGCGCCCTTGTCACGGAGCCGCTCGATCAGCTCCAGCGAGGGAGACTCCCGCACGTCGTCAATATCGGGCTTATACGCCAGGCCGAGAATCAAAACGCGGGAGCCCTTGACGCTCTTGCCCTGCTCGTTTAGCGCGTCGGCCGTTCTTTGCACCACGTACTGGGGCATGCCGGTATTGATCTCGCCGGCTAACTCGATGAAACGGGTAGGCAGGCCGTACTGCCGGGCCTTCCAGGTCAGATAGAACGGATCGATGGGGATACAGTGGCCGCCCAGGCCGGGACCGGGATAGAACGGGCTAAAGCCAAACGGCTTGGTGCCGGCCGCCCGGATCACCTCCCAGACGTCGATGCCCATCCGGTCGAAGAGCATCTTCAACTCGTTTACGAGGGCGATATTGACGCAGCGATAAGTGTTTTCCAGAATTTTGGCGGCCTCCGCCGTCTCACAGCTATCGACGGGTACGAGCGTTTCGATGGCATGCCTGTAGACCTCGACAGCACGCCGCAAGCTCCGTTTGCCGTAGCCGCCAATTACCTTCGGGATGGTAGCGGTGCGGAAGTTCTTGTTGCCCGGGTCTTCCCGCTCGGGCGAATAGGCTAAGTAGAAGTCCTTTTCCACCTTCAGGCCGGATTCGGCCAGAATCGGCAAAACCACTTCCCGCGTCGTCCCGGGGTAGGTCGTGCTCTCGAGGACTACAAGCTGGCCCTTTCGCAGGAATCGGGCAATTGTCCGGCAAGTTGTCTCAACATACTGCAGGTCCGGCTCACGGTTCCTGGTCAGAGGAGTGGGCACACAGATCAAAATGGCATCCGGCTTAGCGAGTTGCGCCATATTGCTCGTGGCGCGGAACCGGCCCGACTGGACCATCTCAGCCATGGTTTCATTGAGAAGATGCTTGATGGGGCTCACGCCGCGATTGATAGACGCCACGGCACTGGTGTTGATATCGAAGCCGATCACCTTGGCGCCGCCCCGGTGGAACTCACGGGCCAGCGGCAGCCCCACGTACCCCAGACCCACGATTCCAACAACGGGAGGCTGGCTCCCGGGCGACTTTCTGTTGCTTGTCTTCATAGCGACCTCCAAAACAGTCCAACAGGGGCTATGTCGGACGGGAGTCGCCTCCCAATTAGCCGTAAATCACGCTTTTTGCGACACCAAAGCATGTGCGAACCGGGCATCGGGCCCCTTTTCCAGCCCCAAAACGGTCTCACACGACGCCAGCTCTGTCATCCGCGAGGGCCGATTCGCAGCCATCCGATGCCTCAAATGAAACCTGGAGTCTTAGTAAAATCACCTCAGAAAAGGACTTACGTCTCATTTCACCTGTTCGGTCGTCCATCCACGGTCGCGACGGCCCTCGCTGTTTTTGTACGCTTTGTGGATCCCTCAGAAGGATCGGAGGTGAAGGTGCGTGTGGAATCAGCCGACATTGTCTGAAAGCACGAAAACTGCGGAAAAACCGTTACAGACCCAGGTCTCGATGGCACTATTTTGACGGACCTGTCCATCAGGCATTGGGAACAGGAGTCTATGAACTGTCTGAATTTGCAGAGGAGCACAAAATGAACCGTCGAATGGTCCTACGTCCGAAAAACATCGTTGTTCTCTTGGCGGCGCTGGGAATGCTCAGCACCCTGACGTACGGTGCCCCCGTCATGCTCGGCAACGGTGTACCCGCCACGGGGCTATCCGGCTCAGCCGGAAGCGAGAAATTCTACGCCATCGAAGTCCCAGCCGGCCAGGACTCGCTGGAAATCAGCATTTCCGGCGGCACCGGCGACTGCGACCTCTACGTCCGCAAGGACGCGGCGCCCACGGCCACCACCTACGATTATCGGCCCTACAAGGTCGGCAACGAGGAAACCGTGACCGTGGAAACCCCGGGAGCCGGAACCTGGCACATTATGCTCAAGGCCTATAGCGCCTACACCGGTGTCACGCTGGTGGGAACGTATTCGGCCTCGACGAGTGTGATCCCGCTGGACAACGGGGTGCCGGTGACCGGTTTGTCCGGCGCCGCCGCCAGCGAAACCTTCTTCTCGATCGAAGTCCCGGCCGGACAGGACGCACTGGAGATCAGCATCTCCGGCGGCACCGGCGACTGTGACTTGTACGTCCGCAAGGGCGCACCGCCCACGACCATGGAATACGACTACCGACCGTTCCAGGTGGGCAACGAGGAGACCGTCAGCGTCGAAAGCCCGGAGGCGGGCACATGGTATCTCATGCTGCGCGGGTACAGCAGCTACTCCGGTGTCACCCTGCAAGCCAGCTACTCGGCCGCCGCAACGGTCACTGCATTGGCCAACGGCGTGCCCCTGACGGGACTTTCCGCGACTACAGGCAGCGAGGTCTATTACAGGATCGAAGTCCCCGCCGGACAACCCAAGCTGGAGATCAGCATTTCCGGCGGCACCGGCGACTGCGACCTCTACGTCAAGAAAGACGCCCTGCCCACAACCTCCGACTATGACTTTCGTCCGTATCTCTTCGGCAACGACGAAACAGTTACCGTCAACAACCCGGCCGCCGGCACGTGGTACATCATGCTGCACGCGTACAACGCCTACAGCGGCCTGTCACTGGTCGCCAGCTACGGCGGCGGCAGCGGGTCCGTACTTCAGAACGGCGTGCCCGTAACCAACCTTGCCGGCGCCCAGGGCAGCGAAAAGGTCTACCGAATCGAGGTCCCCACGGGGCAGCAGAGCCTGGAGATCACGATGTTCGGCGGGACCGGCGATGCCGACCTGTACGTGAAGTTCGGGGCCAGTCCGACGGTCTCGGACTATGATTACCGACCCTTCCTGGCCGGCAACAACGAAACCGTAACGGTCAGTAATCCGGCGGCCGGAACGTGGTATATCATGATCCGGGCCTACAGTGAATACGCCGGGTTGACCCTCAAGGCAACCTACGGCGGCGTCACTACCCTTCTGGACGAGGTGCCGATCGCGAATATCTCCGGTGCTGTGGGCAGTGAGAAACTCTACCGGCTCGATGTCCCCAGCGGCCAGGACCAGCTCTTGATTCGCACCTCGGGCGGTACGGGCAACGTCAACGTCTACATCAAGAGAGGCACGCCGCCCACCACCACCGATTATGACTGGCGACTGAACCAGCCGGGCAATAGTGAGAGCATCAGCTTCAACAACCCCTGGAGCGACAGCTACTATATCCTGCTCCGAGCTCAAACCGCGTACACCGGGGTGACCCTCTATGCCGACTACTCCGGAGCCGGGACCGTGAAGCTGCTCAGCAACGGCGTTCCCGTGCCCAACATCTCCGGCGACGCGAACAGCGAGCAGTTCTACAAGATCGAGGTCCCTGCCGGGCAGGACGAGCTGGAGATTAAGATCTCCGGCGGCACCGGCGACGCCGACCTGTACGTGCGGTATGGCGATGTGCCGACCGTCGCGACGTACGACTACCGGCCCTTCCTCATCGGCAACGACGAAACCGTGACCATCAGCAACCCCACCGCCGGTGAATGGTTCATCATGATTCGAGCGTACAACCCCTTCTCCGGCGTGACCCTCGTCGCCACCTACAGTAGCGGCGGCACGGGCCCGGCAGTGACGTTGCTGCAAAACGGAGTGCCGGTAGCAGGCATCTCCGATACCGCCTCGGGCGAGAAGTACTACAAGATCGAGGTGCCCTCCGGACAGACCAAGCTGGAGATCGAAATCTCGGGCGGCCCGGGCGACTGCGATCTCTACGTCCGCAAGGGCAGCCTTCCGACCACGACGGAATGGGACTACCGCCCGTACCAGTTCGGTAGCGACGAATCAGTCTCCATCGACAATCCCGATGCGGACACGTGGTTCATCATGCTGCGAGCGTATACGGACTACAGCGGCGTTACCCTGGTGGCCACGCACCTGCCGGTGTCCGAGCCCGTTACCGAACTCGATAACGGCGTGCCGGTCACCGGTATCTCCGGCGCCACCGGAAGTGAGAAGTTCTACAAGATCATCGTGCCGCCGGGCCAGGACTTTCTGGACATCGAGATCTCGGGCGGCACCGGCGATTGCGACCTCCACGTCAAGAAGGGCTCCAAGCCGACGCCGACGAGCTGGGATTACCGACCCTACCTGATGGGCAACGACGAGCTCGTCGAGATCAGCAACCCGGCGCCCGCGACCTGGTACATCATGCTGCGGGCCTACTCCGCCTATTCCGGCGTGACCCTGGTCGCCACCTACGGCCCCGGCGGAAACAACTTCGCCTCCGACCCCAACTGCGTAGCCCTCTGGCGCTTCGAACCCGGAGAACTAACAACCGACAGCATCGGAACCAACACTTTGAGCCTTGAGGGCACGCCCGACACACATGAAACCGACTTCAGGGAAGGAGCCGCTTCTGCAAACACAGCGAGTGGGTATCTCTTCATTGACGATGCCGATCTTGATGCGAAATTTCCTCTGAAGAGCGGCGTCAAAAACAAGAGCTTCACCGTCGTGTTTTGGATAAAGATCCCTTCTGCGGTCTCCGTATCACAGACCAACGGCGACATCATATACGGCAAGGGGGGGGCACCGGGTAAGTACTCCCTTAACATTGGAGTGTGCGAACCTTCGGGCCCGGGCACTGGCCGTGTAGTGGTCAACATCGGCGAACAAGGCGGAACGGGACACGCAGCTATCCAAGTAACGGACCTGACTATCCAACGGGAACATTGGTACCACGTTGCGGTTAGCTACGAGTACCATGACATCCCGGAAAACGGAAGCGTAAAAGTCCATGTCTATGACAACGCTAGTAGCGCGTTCGTTGAAAAGGTCGCAACGGCACCAACCATAAACATAAGCGACGGCCGCATCAATCTCGGAGCGTACCGCTACACAGACCATCGATATCATGGACTCGTCGACGAGCTAGTGGTCTTTAACGACATCCTGACCGCCGATGAAATTGATCAGATCCGCCAAGGCACTTACGGGAAACCATAAACACGCAGACACTTCATGGCCGACGCGCTTCGCTTGCCGGCAACCGCTGCATATCGTATCCCCGGTTGGCTCGGTGTACGCCGGGCCAACCGGGGGACTTTTTTCCGGGTTACTCACGAAAGGCAACCGGCGCGACAGAGACACCATACCAGCGAAGGCCTGCGATACAAGCCAGGGCTATGCGCCGGCCCCCAAGGTCGCACCGGCTGGCAGGGCAATCGCACAAAATAAAAATTGACGAAGTTCTCAGGTGTTAAAATAGGAAATTGCGCTTTTGTTTCTGACGGTTTATACTTCCTTCGATAGGGCAAGGCCTTGCAGAAATACGAAT
>Ga0272442_10012634_pt1 | contig 10179 bp, 8 predicted proteins | sample SSMForm2O_FD_200262 | JGI IMG/M metagenome (GOLD analysis project Ga0272442, IMG submission 200262) | Marine sediment archaeal communities from Little Sippewissett salt marsh, Falmouth, MA, United States - SSM-Form-2O | ecosystem: Environmental > Aquatic > Marine > Wetlands > Sediment ... | reverse complement strand
GGGGCCAAGGCCCTGGAGAAGGTCCTCGGCAAGAAGCTCGCCCGGATCGAGGCCGACTGGAAGACATGGGCCGCCGCCCTCGAGCCGCCCGTCCTTCGCCTGCCGCCGAAACACGCCTACCTCGGCATCCAGCTCCGAGCGGGCATCGACGGCGTCCAGGTGATCCGTGTCGTGCCCGGCAGCGGCGCCCACAAGGCCGGCCTCAAGGCCGACGACGTCATCTTCACCGTCGACGGCGAGAGGACCATCGACCCCGGGCAGTTGATGGCCATCATCTACGAGCACGAAGTCGGCGACAAGGTCCCCGTCCGCTACCGCCGCGACGGCAAGTATAAAAACACCGCCGTAACCCTCGGCGCCATGCCCGGCCGCCAGCGAAGGCCCAGACCCAAACCCAAACCCAAGCCCAAGACTCGCCCCGCCACCACCCAGCCAGCCACAAGAAAAGCGGCGTGAGGGTCCGTCTGGGCGTTAGTCAATGCCTTGGAGTTTTTCGGGCTTGCAGACGATGTGACGATGTGACGCGGTGCCTAAGATTCACCTTGACGAGGCCGCATGGGCGGCCTAGAATCACGTTAGGTTCGGGTTAGGTATTGCGTCAAGGGAGACGTGTCATGACCAAACGCGGCATCCTCCTGCGACTCTTGATGGGGGAACTGGGCGTCGATCCCAAGCTGGAGACTTTCCGGGACCGCTTGATTCTCCAGAAGAGCGTCTACTTGCTCCAGGGGTTGGGGTTGCCTACGAAGTTCGGCTATGGGTGGTACCTGCGAGGACCCTACTCGCCAGCGCTGACGCGCGCTGTCTTCCAAGAGGTGGTGGAGGCTGAGAGACATGAGGAGGCGTCCCACGAGGACTACTTGTTGGCCAGCGAGACCCGGGAACAGGTCAGTGTTCTGAAGCGTCTTCGACGTCAGGCGTTGGAAGTTGGACTGGCTGAGGACAAGTGGCTTGAACTCCTGGCTTCCATGCACTTCTACAAGAACGCGATGTACTTCCCGCAGGAGGTCTCCTGCAAGCGTGGGGATGCCAAGTGGCTGTACGGCAAGCTGCCGGTTGGCAAGAAGGAGAGCTTCACGGAGGAGCAGGCCATGAAGGCGAAGGAAACACTCTCTTCCGCAGGCATCTGGTGATCCATGGCAAGGCGTGGGGGCAAGCACGTCCGGCATATTGCCGATCCTGTTCATGGGGCGATTGATCTCTACGAGTGGGAAATGGAGATCGTCGATACGCCCACGTTCCAGAGGCTGCGGCGGATCAAGCAACTCGCCATGGCCAGCCAAGTCTATCCTGGGGCGGATCACAGCCGTTTTGTCCACAGCCTGGGCGTGTTCTCCATAATGAGCAGGTTGGTGACCAGGCTGAACCAGCTAGCCTCCAAGGAAGTCCTTGTCGCGGATCAAGAGAAGCTTCGACTTGCGGCACTGCTTCATGACATTGGGCACTACCCGTATTCCCACCTCATGGAGCACGTCAAGCTTCCATCGCCGAAGGGCGAAGCCGCGAGCACGGCCATCGAGCCTAAGGGCACTGCCGATCACGGCAGTGAGACGCCTGGGGAATACCCGGCTCACGAGGATCTTGGGGCCTGGATTATCAAGCAGCGGAAGGACGTCTCTGGTGTCCTTGAAGGATACGGGTTCGATCCGGAGGAAATCGGGAGCACCATCCTGGGTAAACACGGGGGGAAGGGCTACTACAACCAACTCGCCACGAGTTCGCTGGACGTCGACAGACTCGACTACCTTCTACGCGATGCCCACTACACCGGGGTTCCCTTCGGGGGAGTCGACATCGAGTACATCCTCAGGAGCATCTCTTTTGATCGCGAGCAGAACATCTGCCTTGATCCGAAATGCACGGCCTCTGCGGAGCACTTTCTGCTGAGCAGATGGTACAACTACCAAGCTGTCGTCTACCAGAAGACCGTCATGGGCATGGAAGCGCTATCACGACAGCTTCTCCAGGAGCTTGTGAATCGCCAGGAGCTTCCGCAGACGCAGGAGGAAATCTACAGGCTGGCTGATAGCGATGGCGGATTCCTGACATTCGACGACCAATTCGTCGACTCCAAGATCCGGGCATTGGCGGCCGACGTCCTCACATCCGACCCAGTCGGGGCCCCGCTTCGCGCAATGGCATACGCGCTGCTGAACCGCGTGAAGCCGAGGTGCGTCTTCGAGGCATATGAGGAACCTCGTCCCCATAGCAACTCGACCGAAGTCGAGCTGTTCGACAGACAAGTGCCAGCGAACCTGGACTCATGGGCTGACAAGTTCGACGTTCCGCGCCGGTTCTGGTTGATGGCAGATTCGCAGACACGCTCGCTCGAGGAGGTGCGCCGATATGGCAGCCTGACAGACGAGATGGCGGACAAGGAAGGTGTTGCGAGTGAACTGTCGCAAGCGGCGAAGAAAGTCATTCGGATCAAAAAGCCGGACGGCAACTCGAGATTCCTCGTAGATGAGCCGACGAGCCTTCTGAATCAGCTCTGGGAGAGCAAGTTCCGCGTCGTACGCGTCTACGTGCTCTTCCCGGAGGAGGTGAGAATGGTAGCAGGATCATTCGTCGGTCGGCAGGGCCGGCTCAGATTCAAGAGGAGGGCCCAACAGATCCAGGCTGGGATCTCCGGAGACCTGGGTCTGGCGGAGCACTGACGAGTAGCTACGTTCCGACTCGAAGCCGATGGTGGAAACTTCCCTTGTTCCTCACTTGACGGTCACCGTCCAGCGGTTGGGTTGGGCTTTTCGGAGGGGGAGGTTCTTGGCGGTGGCTTTCTTGGTGCCGGCTTGGGCGGTGAGGCGGTAGGTGCCTCGAAAGCCGCGGAAGCTGGCTTGGCCCTGGGCGTCGGTTTTCAGGCTGGCGACGGTCCACCAGGTGCCCTTGACGAGTTGGTGGAGGGCCTTGTAGGCGGGTTTGGGGGTCATGTCGGCGCGGAGGAAGCCGGCTGGGGCGCGTTGCCAGGCGCGGAAGTCGCTGAAGTCCCACCACGTGATGGCCTCGACGGCGGGGTGGGAGAAGAGCATGGTGTAGAGTCGCCGGACGTCTCGAGCCTGTCGGGCCTCGCCGTCGGGCGTGGTGGGCCATTTGCCGCCGGCCCGTTTGCCGGAGACGATCGTTGTCTCGGTGAAGTGCAGGGGCACGCCGAACCGCGCGAATCGTTCGCAGACGGTCCAGACCTTCCGGTTCGACCAGGCGCCGCCGTGCATGTGGCTCTGGATGCCGATCACGTCGTACATCCGCTTGCCGGCGTCGTCGACGAGGGCCTTGATGACCTTCTCGTAGGCCGGGTCCGTGCGGTAGTCGTTGATCAGCAGGGTGGCCTTGGGGCCGGCCTTGCGGGCGTGGACGAAGCACTGCTTCGTGAAGGCGATCTGCCCGACCTTCTTCCACATCGCGGTGTGCTTGGGCGCCCGGCGCTTGACGAAGTCGGGGCGGTCGAAGTGGGTGGCCTCGTTGACGACGTCCCAGCGGTCGATGAGCCCGGTGAAGTGCGAGATGCAATCCTCGATGCGAGCCATCTGGAGGCGGCGGATCTCCTCGAGGTCGTCGGGGAACCACTTCGCGTCGGCCATGTTCCAGGCGAGCGGATGGCCCTTGCAGACGATATCCCGGCCCTTGCACCAGGTCGCGACGCGGCCGGTCCGTTCGTGGATGGGCTTGCCCTTCTGCGGCTCGTACATCGGCCAGTAGAACGCCAGCGTGGCGAAGTTGAGCAGTTCGGCGTAGTGCTTGCGGTAGGCGGCTTCGGCCTTGGGGGTCGCGCAGTTGCCCCACGCGTAGATGTTCGAGCCGAAGAGGAACTCGTGGCGCGTCATCTCGACGCGGACGGTCGCCCCGGCGACGCCCTTGCCGTCGGCGTCTTGCACGACGACGGTCGCGTCGGCCTTGCGGTGCTTCTCGATCCGCCCGGCCGCCCCGGCGAGAAGGTCCGCGTCGGACGGCTCGGCCAGTGCCGGCCGGGCCGAGACACCCCATGCGCCGAAGGCACCGAGCAACCCCGCGAACATTCGCACCAGTGGATTCGACACCATGGTCCGGGTCTCCTTTCGCTATGCCGGCCAGCCCCGACCGCAAGGGGCGGGAAGCCTTGCCTATCGCGTCAGCACATGATAGATCGCGTCGGGCGCCAGGTCGATCTTCACTTTGCCCGCGCCGGCGGTGAGCCGGACGGGCTTGTCCGTCGCGTAGCCGTTCTCGTCGAGCGCGACGGCCTTGGGCTTGCCCGCGCCGGTGAGCTTGATCGTGACGGACGCGTCGATGCGGCGGATGCCGAACGGCGCCGAGCCCATGCTGGCGATCCGCCCGCCGGAGGCCCGGAAGCCGAACGGGCGGTCCTCGGTCATGGCCTGGATGAGGATCTTCCGCGACCGGGCCAGCGGGAGGTTGTCCATCGACGTGACGACGATCGCGGCGTAGTCGTTCTTGCAGTCGATGGCGACGTGGGCGAGCTCGAGGGTGCCGGCCTTGGCGAGGAAGCCGCAGGCGGCCTGCGTTCTGGGGGTGTTGACGCCGACGAGCCCCGTGCCGTAGTCCCACCGCAACTCGCCGGTGGAGCTGGTGACGGTCTTGGCGTCGCGGTCGATGTACTTGGCCAGGTCGGTCGCGACGGGGGTGGCCTTGGCGCTTAGGCAGCGGACGACGGGGCCGACGTAGAAGCTCAACGGGTCGATGACCGCCGACGCGCTGGCCTTGCGGGCGGCGGGGATGTCCTTCTTGCGGAGCGCGTCGAGCGCCTCGGCCGTCGAGCCGGTCTTGCCGCTGAGCGAGTAGAGCTCGTCGGGCGCGATCACCAGCCGCAGGGCGGGTGCGGGCTCTTTGACGTCGCCGCGGCGGTAGAGCATCGCCGTTGCCGGGAACGTGCCCGCCGTCGCGGGGACGCCCACGGGGAACTTGCCCATCGACGTGTCGGCCAGGAAGTTGCTCCCGACGGCGAAGAAGAACATCGCGTCGGTGCCCTGGAGGCACCCGTAGGCGGCCGACAGGAGCGTCGCGTCGGCGCGGTAGCGGTTGGGGTGCGTCCAGCCCAGTTCGGAGATGATATGCGGATAGCCTCTCGTGTCGGCAATTTGGAGGACCTGGATCGGCAGCTTGTCGGGGTGCAGCACGGCCGGGCTGTCGGTGAAGGTGTGCCCCTGGCGGACCGAGTAGCCCGCGCCGTCGCCCTTGTGGGTCCCGCCGAAGTAGCCGTGGCGGTCGATCACGTCGCCGGCGGTATAGGTGTAGCGTTCGATGGTATCGAGCACGGCCGGGTCCGCCGTGTGCCAGTTGCTGCACGAGATGAGCCCGCGGTAGCCGAGTGTCTTCTTGTAGTAGCGGACGGTGTCGGCGTAGAAGGCGCGTTGGTTTTCGGCGAGGAAGCGCACCTGGTCTCGCATTCGCTTGACCTTGGCCTCGCCGCCCTGCTTGAGTCCGCCGGCGGTCATGTGGAACGCATCGAGCAGCTGGGCCCGGCCGCGGGCGCTGGGGCCGTAGGTCTTGGCGAGCCAGTCGCCGTAGAGCTTCTCCAGGCGCTTCCAGTGGACGGGCGGGACGTTCCGCTTGCCGAAGGTCCAGAAGAAGTAGCTGTCCTCGTTGATGATCTCGACGATAGCGACGGCCGGGTCGCGCGCGATGGGCAGCTTCGTGTAGGGGTTGGTCGTGGTCAGCAGCGCCTTGGCCCACGCGCGGTGGATCTGCTGCATTCGCGGCTCGAAGTACAACAGCGCGAACGGCTTCTTGTTGCCCGCGCCGCCGTAGCCGTCGATTCCGTAGCCGGGTTTCACGTCGAACCACAGGGGGAAGTAGAAGCTGATCTTGGTGTAGATGCCTTGTCGCTTCATGGCCGCGACGAGGTAGTGCAGGTCGTCGAGCTTTTGGGCGTCGACCTTGGCGGGGTCGCCGGATCGGTCGAACAGGGCGCTGTGGAAGCGGACCATGTTGACGCCGAGTTTGGCCAGTCGGCGGGCGAGGTAGTCGACGGTATCGCGGGCCTGGGCGGCGTTGGACGACGAGACGTTGACGGCGAAGAACCGCACGTCCTTACCGCTGCCGAGGACGAACCTCTCGCCCTTGCGCCGGACGAAGCCCGCGGCGCCGGCGGATTTCTCATTGAGGCTGCGAAGGTCCAGCAGGGCGTCGGCGCCGAAGCGGTCGGCGCCCGGCTCGTAGGCGAAGTAGCCCTCGTCGGCCTGGTTGGACTTCTCGCCGGGTTTGAGCTTGCCGTTCGGCAGGAACGCGCCTTGGACGAGGCAGAAGCAATCGAAGCAGGCGGTCTGGCCCTGGCCCTTCTTGGCGAGCAGGCGCAGCTCGAACGTTTGCTTTCCGGCCGGCAGGGGCACCTTGCCCAGGTACACCCAGTTGGCTCCGACGTGGGTGCGGAGGTAGGTACTGTCGGCCAGCGCGACGTCGCGCCCGCAGGTTTGCCAGGTGCCGGCCCCGAACCGCCAGCGGAACGGGCCGTGCTTCCAGAACTTCCTGCACCAGAGGCTCCAGGAGCCCGCGGCGGGCACGGAGACGGTGTACTTGGCGAAGGCCTCGTCACCCGTGCGGTTGCCCGAGTTCGTCAGCCAGGTGCCTCCGCTGAGCAGGTGGGCCCGGTCGCGGAACGACGTGGGGGAGAACCACGTGCGTTTCGGGAAGTTCGTCTCGGCGGGCGATTCGCCCTCCCACCAGACGTAGCTGTCGTCCGCGCCGGCGGCCGGGCCGAAGGCGGCCGCGACCGTGCACAACGTCGCCAAGCAGATTCGTATCATGGAACGATCTCCCTTCGTGTGGGTCGGTTCCCGGCGGGGTCACTCGCCGGGCAGGACGTCGCAGACGCTGAACCGCGCGTCTCTTAGTTCAACGCGCCCGGCGCGGCAGGGGACCGGCTCGCGGAAGATGCACCCGTCGTGGACAAACGTGTGGAACTCGCCGTTCTCGCCGCAGGGGTCGACGCCGTCGGGCAGCTCGGCGAGGAACTCTTCGTCGAAGGCCCGCCCCGCGAAGCGCCCGTCGAGGGCCTCGCCGTCCACGCACGTGACGATCGCCCGCATGCCCAGCGCGATCGCCCGCCGTGCCAACGCGCCCGTGTCGTGCCCCCACAGCGGGAAGACCGCCTCCATGTCCACCTTCGCGAGGTTGGCCTCGCGGCAGGCGCGCAGGTCCTCGAGGAAGATATCGCCGAAGATCACGCACGAGACCCCGCGGTCGCGGAAGGCCTCCATCGTATGCCCCATGGCCGACGCGTATTCGTCGTTCGTCGCGCCGCGGGCCAGGGCGACCTCCGCCAGCGGGTAGCCGAGCGATGCGGCCTGGCGGCGAACCAACTCGCCGCGAACGCCGTGCATGCTCACGCGGTCGTCGTCGGCCGTCAGCGTCGTCAGCAGGGAGACGATCTCGTACCGGCCGCTACGGGCTGCGTCGTGCAGGGCCAGAGCGCTGTCCTTGCCGCTGCTCCATGCGACGACGGCTTTGCGTGCGGGGCCCATGCCGGGGCGATCAGGTGTCGAGGAAGTTGGCCAGCAGGCTGTGGCCGACGGTGGTGAGGAAACTCTCGGGATGGAACTGGACGCCCTCGGTGGGGCAGGTGCGAGACCGGATACCCATCAACTCGGCCTGGTCGACACTCCAGGCGGTCTGCTCGAAGTCCGCATCGAGCCCGTCGGGGTCGACGATCAGGCTGTGATATCGCGTGGCGACGAAGGGGTTCGGCAGGTTCCGGTAGATGCCGCGTCCGTCGTGGCGGATCTCGCTGGTCTTCCCATGCATCAGGCGGCCGGCGCGAACGACCTTGCCGCCGAAGACCTGGCCGATGCTCTGGTGGCCCAGGCAGACGCCCAGGATCGGGATCTTGCCGTGGAAGTGGCGGATGAAATCGCAGCTCAGCCCCGCCTCGTTCGGCGTGCAAGGACCCGGCGAGACGATCAGGTGGGTGGGTTTGTACTCCGCCTCGGCAGCGGCCGGCGAGATCGCGTCGTTGCGGAATACGCGGATCTCCAGCCCCCGCGCCAACTCGCCGATGCGCTGGACCAGGTTGTAGGTGAAGCTGTCGTAGTTGTCGAGGAGGAAGACCATCGTTCGAGCCTATCGTACGCCCGGGCACCGACGGCCGCAATACGCGAGGCCCCGCTATCGAACGATCACCTCGGGCGAGTCCGGCTCGGTCAGCAGGGGGAAGCGGTCCACCAGCCAGGCACCGCTCTCGTCGCGGTACAGCACGATCGACGTGACCGGTGCCTCGATGCGATCTTGGGCCTGGCCCGCGTAGCGATAGAAAAGGCGCAGGCGAAACGCGATCGTGCCCCGCGGACCTCGGTTGCCGTCGGAAACCTCGTAGGCCGCGTGCCGCGGATTCGACGGGCCGGACAAGGCGTCGGCGATCCGCTGGTTGGAGAACGTCCTTCGAATGCGGTCCGACAGCAGCGCCTTGGCCGTGTCGACGTCCCGCTCCCGCCAGGCCTGGCAGAACTGATTGGCGGCTGCCAGCGCGGAGAGGTAGTCGGCGTCGTACGATTTCGCCGATCGCCGGGACGCGGGCCCGGCGACGGGGCGATCGCACGCCGTCGAGGTCCACGTCATGGCGAGCGCTACCACGGAGAAAACCAGGGAGGTGATCGGGCCAACGCGAGTCATGGTTCAGGACGCTCGCTATACGGCGACGACTTCCTGGACCGCGGGGACCTTCGCCTTGAGGTGCCGCTCGACACCCATCTTGAGCGTCATGGCCGCGCCGGGGCAGCCCTTGCACGCGCCCTGCAACTCGACGGACACAATGCCGGTCTCCTCGTCCACGTTCACGAGACTGATGTCGCCGCCGTCCGCCTGGAGCAGTGGGCGAATCTGATCAATGATGCCCCGGACCTGCTCGGCCATCGTGGTGTCTTTGTCTGTCGGATCGCTCATAGAGACTCCTCGTAAAAGCATATGTAGATGTTCGCATAGGGAACATCGAAAGACACCCCATTATAGGCCGTCCGGCCCGTTCGGCAAGGCGTGTTTGGTTCGGGCCCACGGCGGTTGTTCGGCCCGGCCGGCCCCCCGTGAGGTCCCGGGGCGATAGCGGTTATCCACCTGTTGTGCCCCGGCATCTGTTGCCAAGGGCTCCGTTTCAGACAGGTTTCCCACGGATGCACCCACAAGATGGGTTCAGAAAGCCTCCCAAGCCCCACATATTGGGGGCTTGACACGGGAATGCCCCGTGTGTTAGTATGAAGTTAGGTACTCGGTACTGTTGATTGGTGTCGATTCTGATATCTTGGTCCCGGCAAGCGGCCAAAGGGCAAGGGTTTGTGAGGAATCCCAATATTTTGGAGATTTCGTCTTGACGTACCCCACATATAGGGGTAAGGTTACTCCGTTCATGTGCTGACTTGCATCTCTGGCAAGGCCGGAAGTCGCGACAAAGAGGGCGAATCGAGAGAAGATCGCAGTGCTCCTCGCGGGCTGGCTTGTGCCGATGAGCCGGCTTGCTCCATCGGGAAACCTCGTTCTGTTGGGAGTGATGAATGGTTTCGCGCGATCCGAAGGATTGTGATAGTGTGCCGGCCGGCGGCGATGGCAAAGGGCTCGTGCCGTCGGCTCCGGATGGGCTAAGCGTCGAACAGGTTTTCTCTACGCCGGGGACGCACCCGTTCGACGAGATAGAGTGGGAGAAGCGCACGGCGCGGATCGCCGATGGCCAGGGCAACACGATCTTCGAGCAAGAAGATGCGGAGATTCCCTCCGAGTGGACCCAATTGGCGACGAACGTTGTCGTCAGCAAGTACTTCTACGGAGAGGCCGGCACCGACGAGCGCGAGCATTCGGCCCGGCAGATCGTCCATCGGGTCGCCCGCACAATCGCCGACTGGGGCGTCGAGGACGGCGTCTTCGCCACCGAGGCCGACGGCGAGCGGTTCTACCAGGAACTGAGCTATCTTTGCGTCAACCAGTACGGGGCCTTCAATTCCCCGGTCTGGTTCAACGTTGGCTTGTTCCATCACAACGGCATCGAGGGTTCCCGGGGCACTTTCCACTGGGACGGCGACAGCAACCAGCCGGTGCGGACCCTTCGCAGCTACGAGTATCCGCAGGGCTCGGCGTGCTTCATCCAGTCGGTCGACGACACGATGGAGGACATCATGCGCCTCGCGCGGTCGGAGGCGATGCTGTTCAAGTACGGTTCGGGGACGGGGACCGACCTGTCGACGTTGCGTTCCAGCCGGGAGAAGCTATCCG
>Ga0272442_10012632_pt1 | contig 10181 bp, 12 predicted proteins | sample SSMForm2O_FD_200262 | JGI IMG/M metagenome (GOLD analysis project Ga0272442, IMG submission 200262) | Marine sediment archaeal communities from Little Sippewissett salt marsh, Falmouth, MA, United States - SSM-Form-2O | ecosystem: Environmental > Aquatic > Marine > Wetlands > Sediment ... | reverse complement strand
ATCTTTAACAAAAATCTGGCAATAGTATTTAGTATTTTCATCAAGTTTTCCTGGATTATATGATATTCTTTTTTGTTTTGCTGGTATAACAATAGTATCGATTAATGGTGGAAGTTGTTCTTTACCTAAATAAATATCATAAGTTACGAAATCATCATTATTTGGATCTCCGCCATCCCACTCTAAATAAACCTCTTTACTGATATTAATTGCACCATCTATTGGAAAGATGTTATAAACCGAATATGGTGGATCATTTTCATTTCCAACTTTGAAAAATACGGTCATACAAGATGACTGTAAATTCCCATCAGAACAAATTGCACTTATTGTATGTTCACCGTCCTCTACTTTTGTAGAGTCCCATTCATAACTCCAAAAGGATGTGCAATCTACTTCAAACCATCCAGAATTATCTATATTTAACATAATCCAATTAATAGTTAAATCCCCATTAGGATCATGTGCCTCACCAGTAATAGTAATTGTATCAGTAACGGTTTGTTCATTGGTTGGATATTTTATACATAATAATGGACACTGATTTTTACCACCATAGCTAACAAAAGTTAATGTGATATTAGTTGCTTTGTGTCCACCATCATAACTGATATCTTCAATCCAAATTCTCCAAGTACCTCCAATTGTTTTTTCATTAAAATCATTTAAAGTTTTAATATAAGACCCATTTGTTTCACCAGATCCGATTAAAACAATCGTTTTTGTTGGAGACATAATAAAAAATAATCCTTCTTCTGATTTATGGTCAGTAACCCAAGTGTAATTTACTTCTATACTTGATATATCTTTATCACTTTCAATGCTAAATTCATACCAATTATTTTCAATCCAAGTATTAGAATAATAATCATATTGATTTGGACTTTCAGATATATTGATAACATCTATTTGCTCTGCTTTTACGGGTGTATTTAAATTTGATAAAATAGATGGTAAAATACCAGCTGTAATAAACAATATTATTAGAGTAATAACAATAATATTCAACCCTAACTTATATATAGAAAATCCTCTCCCTTTAATATCCATCTTTCGGTAATAGATCCATTAACTGAATAAAATAATTAAATATAAAACTTCTGTAAAAATATTAACAATTTAAAATTTTAATATATTTATTTCCGTGTAAAAATAATATTATAAGCAACTATTAGAATAGTTAGTAAAACATCTTTTTTTATTTAGAGATTATTTATTTAGAGATTAAAAATTTTAGATGTTAATTCACTCGTATCCACCAATTTTTAAGCTAGGATCTCCAAATAATTCCCATTGTTGTACCATTTTCACATCCATCATAGACTCATCACCAAGAAATCTATGCAAATAGTCTGACATTGTATCGCCATGGTTTTCTCCCAAGCAATCAATATTTTCTTCTCCATAAAGTTGAAGAAAGCGCAATTCTAACCAACCGTCTAATATTTCTATATAATCTGCAATTGAATTATTATCTGAGTCATCTTCTCCATGAGTTCCAAGTCCTGTATTTGAAATAGTAGCAATTGCTCCGCCATTTGATTTACTAGTTAGCCACCAAGACCAACTGTTAGGAACCCACAGATAATGCCAAAACTGTCCAATGTTACCAGATTTTAAACTAAAGTAGTTAAAACCATCTTCTATAAATCCTTTTAAAATATTTCCCATTGTTACATCAAATTGTCCGTTATGACAACCTCCAACTACAGTTATTGGCAATTTTTCTTTATTTTTTAAAAATACCAAATCCTTAAAATCATATCCTGTGGTCCACTCAGTTCCGTTTGGAGGATAATGTGTATTCCAAGAAGCAGGACTGCCATGACCACAGAAATACGCAAATCCACTACCTGTTTCCATAGCTGTGTTAACTGTAGTTCTATTGATATCTTGCTCTGAAGCATAAACCTTAATTGGTGTGAAATCGGGCATAAGTTCTATTGCTTTATCACCAATTAGTTCTCCTTCATTTAATTGAGCTTCATCATAATATGAATCTCCTGCAACAATTAGTAAATTATTAAACCATTCTTCATCACATTTGTCTTTTTCATAATTTATAATTTTGTCAACCATAATTTTAACTTCATTATTATTTCTACATGGAAGACGACCAAGATAAACATCAGGGTATAAATCCATATCTTCCTTATATGTTTCATTCCATACTGAAAAAATATCATCATTATTTGAATCCCAACTTGAGAAATCACCCTTGCTGTCATAAATATCTGCAAAATAAAGATCACATAGGAAGGAATATTCTGCATATTCTTGTGAATCTGGAGGTACAACGCGACTGTATCTTACTGGAAAATCCCAAGTAAAAGATTGTCCTTTTAATCCTCCAACTAGTAGAACATGGGTTATGCCCCAGTTTTCAATTGCATCTTTAATGAAATATTTTATTTCTTCTTGTATGTCTCGTCCTTGCCAGTATATCTCTTCATAAACCTCATCAAGAGTAATTAATTTAGTTGAAACTCCAAAATTGTTTTTATGAGTGACAAGTGGCTTGAGACTACGTGCAAATTTTGAAGGCGATAGGATTAATAAATCATAAACATCGTTTTCTTCAATGATTGGACGTATAGGCTCCAAATAACTAATATTTACTGATATTTGCTTAATAAAATGCAATTGATCATCAAGAGGATAATATCTTACTGGATAGACTCTAAAGACTAAAAATGTCTTATGTATGCCTTGTGACAATCCTCCACCAGTATGATAAAAAATCCAATCGGAGGGATATGGATCAGAGTTATCATACACTGACGTATCTATTATACTTTCATGTTTTGTATTTATCATATTGTCAATTCTTGGTGTTGAACCAAATGCGAGTTTTTTGGATATATTGTAAATTATTGGTACTGAATTTTCATATTCTACATTAATTATCTCTGTACCAAAGGGTAATTGAAAAATAGATAGGTTAACTGGTAATACTGGTTGCCCAGAATCCATTCTATTAAGATCTGATTCCTCTATTCGTACAATTACATAGTCATCATATGGTACAATTTCTGGATAAGAAAAATCAAGGTCAATTTCAATATATTTGATTTCAGATTCAAATGAAGAATGGTTATCTTCAGATGACATTTCTACCGAGGAGTTGTTTGAGTTGTTCAATCCAAAAACAGGAAAACTATTAGATATAATGAAAAGAAGTAACAGTCCAGTAACAAGTCCTTTTTTTATAAAAATTTTAAACATTTTCTTGCCCCTTATTTTTATTAAACTATATATTTAATAATAATATACCATATTAAAAACTTTATTATATAATATTTTTAACAATTCGAAATCAATTATTTATTAATATATATATATATAAATAATTTTCATATTTAGTTTCAGTAATTTAATAACTCAGAAAAAGATGGTATGATAATTCTTGAGTAGATCGTGTTGCATAACCGAAAAAGAGGTATTGCAACATGAAAATAAAATATTTTGTTGGACTGGATGTCCATAAGATGAAAACCACTTATGCAGTAATAGATAGACTAGGAAATATTCTGCTAATAGGTGAAACTGCTACAAACTATAATGAGCTGAATGAACGGCTAAAGCCGTATCTCAACTCAACGATAATAGGGCTTGAGGCCAGTACAAGCTATTACGCCTTATATCAAAAGTTTTTGAAGAAGGGATATAACATCAAGGTTGCCAATACAATACAACTTAGGCAGCTTATTTCAAAAAATGATCCGCTTGATGCAAAACGTCTATCTCAAATGCTCCGACTTGGAACATTCCCATGTTCATACATCCCAGATGAAAAGATACAACATATGCGAGGTATGGTACAAGTACGTCATGCGTTGATGGAGGAGAAAACACGATGTAATGCTAGGATACAGTCCTTATTGGATAAAAATGGTGTAGTGATGCCCTCTTATACAGCATTCAGTAAGAAATGGAGACATGCTTTGATGCAATATATGGGATCTGGAGATGTAGGTATGGAACTGCGACATGAATATGATCACTTTATATTTCTGGAGAAGAAAACTGAGCAGGTGGATCAAGAGATGAAAGGTTATGCTCTGAATCTCTGGAAAAATGAATACCAGATTATTCAGAGCGTTACCGGTTTCGGACCAGTACTTTCTTGTTATATTATTGCTCATGTTCTTCCAATTGAACGATTTCAGTCCAACAGGAAACTACGGCGATATGCTGGTGTTGTCCCCGTGTTTCATGAATCTGGAGGGAAAACCTCCAAAGGCCACATACCAAAAACCTCAAGCAGGAAATTACTTAGGTGGGCATTAATACAAGCTGCAAACACAGCTGGTAAAACCAATACAAAACTAGGAAGATACTATCGAATGAAAAAACGGCAGAAGAAAAACACTAGTATTGCAAAAGTTGCAGTGGCTTCCAGCATGATAGACATAATTTACAAGGTACTGACTACAAAGAAACCCTACAACCCCAAATGCTGAAAAACTTAGGCTTATGCATGTGTAAGATGGTGAAGTCGGCTGTCCTTAACTTTCGTGGGCTATTGTACCCTTTGAAAAAGAATGGGCAGCCAATGACTTACCATAATGGGCAAATCTCCCTTAGAAGAGGGACCTGTACCCGTATAGAAGAGTGTCGTCATTCGACCTCACCATCAGCACAATGTATAAATTAGAGGTGATAGATAAAGATAATGTAAAAGCAACGCGATTTAATGTGTCATTGAAGAAACTCTTCTTTCTTTCATGACCTGGGAATTATCATAGAAGAAAGTTAGACATTTCTATACCTCTATCATCCAAGTAATTGTCATAATAGTGGGAATAGATTTGTATGGTTTTCAAGGAATTTAAGAAATAAAGACCGAATTTTGAATGATTTTGTTTTTAAAATTCTTACTACAAATGGTTTTGACCATTCACTTTCTCTACCCTAGATATCTTTTAATTTAACTCTAATATTGTAATTTCCAAATTTTTCCACAAAAGATTTATTAACAATTGTTATATAATTATTTAATAGTGAATAAAACCATAATATCAAAAGATGTTACAGATCAATTAATAAACACTTTTGAAGAAGTAAAAGAAATTGTAAAAATTACAGAAAATAAATCAAGAGCTGGGCTCATGTTAGGTCTTCAAGAATTAGGTGCAAGTTATGATGGTTTCATTGGAGCTTATTTTCCAGTATCATCAAATATCATCGTCTTAAATAAATCACCATTAAAAAGAATCATTGAGACCAACTCAAAACTAATAAAACCATATGGATTTCATGTTTTATTACATGAATACATCCATTCACTTGGTTTTCTTGATGAACAAATAACAAGGCAAAAAACATACGAAATTAGTAAAAAATATCTTGGAGAAAACCATATTGCAACACAACTAAGTATTAACATGAAGAAATTCTTTCCTAACCTAGTTTATCCTATATATGGTTGGATACCCTCTCAAAAATACCCTCCAATAGAGATAATACAAGGATTTGATAAATCAAATACAGAACATTACATTACCTAATAATATTAATATTATGACTAGATTTTTCCCCTGCTGATTATTTTTATTGATAAGTACCATATGATTAGCCAAGTACTACATGCGTTACTGGAGGGATTACTTTGGGTTTAGATGGCTAAGAGGTGTGGGTGGTAAATAAAGATTTTTTGTAAACTATTTCATACCGACAAAACCAAGAATTAAATCACAATACGGACAAAAATACATCTATCTGCTAAATTTAAATTCTTTTTTTGGAAATTCCTCTATTTTGAGATTGTCCCTATTAACTTATTTTTTACAATACAGACATATTTTCAATCTTAAATCTACAATTTCAAATTAAACATTGTCTTAAAAAAAAACTACCATTTCAAAAACTTCTATCAAACCTAAAATTTTTATAAATATCAACATATTTAATGCGTCATCTTTTTTTATTCTATCATTAAAAATAGATTATTGTTTTTTAATATAGACCTCTATTTACAAATAATAATTAGAATTTCCTTTTCTTAGTTCTATCTAATTTATGTTCCTGCATCCTTTCATGAAGTTCTCTAATCCTTTTTTCTATATGTTTTACAAAAGGGTCGTTCATTTTTTTTGTCCTTAATTAATAATTATATAAACTCGATCTTAACAACCATTTTAATAATAAGTTGTGCCTAGAGGAGGGGTTTTCGATGGATATAATATATCTACCGATACTCTCCAATAAGAACTTCTGAAAAATATTTCTATTTTACTTCCGCTCTCTCTAAGCATATTAATATTTGTTGCTTCTACTATATAAATATTACCATAAAATATCTATAAATTACATATTTTATTGTAAAAATCATAAACTCTACAAAATAATAATAAGAAATATATATCTATTTCTTACTTAATTCATAATTCTTTTCTAACTCCTTGATAATCTGCTTACCAAATACCTTACCCTTGCCATATTCCCAAAAATTCTTGCATTCCTCGTTTTTGCAAACAAAACCCTTCGCAGGTTCACGATAATATAACTTGTTATGGCACAACGGACATATATCTTCGCTCGATTTTTTAAGTTCTTCAACAGCTTTCTTCATAAATCTCACATTTAACATGTATATACCTTTCAATACAAAACAATTTTTGTATTATAACTCTTTCCAACTAAAATGTCGCCAACCTATGGGAGTCATTTTTTCAACAAGTAATCTACCATCTGAACTTACTGAAAGTCTGTAATCTTTTGAATTTTCATATCCCAAAGGTCCCTCAACAGAAGTTGTTAACTGCAACATTTCATCATCTTTTAGAATCTGTTCTTTAACAGTTTTTTCCCTCCAACTTCTCCGTTTCATCTTGTATTTTTCCGTCTACATTTATTTTTTACATGCTTCCTTTTTAACCGTTTCAATTTAGTTGCCATTATTTCACCTTATTCTATCTTTTACTATTAATTCATTTATATTTATCATGTTTTTACATTTTGTACAAGATAAATACCATTTTGATTTACCGTGGTAATTCCAACTATGTCTACAATTTTCACATTTAACTATCATGTAAACAACTTTATTTTTCATCTATTCTCTTCATTTTTAACACGAAAGATACCTATAGTTTTAAAATATTATACATTTTAAAACAAATATTATCTAAATATATTGATTTTTTTCTTTAAACTCCTCTGAAGAAAGAAACCTTTTCAATACGTGGAAAATTTGCTTGTTCTATCTTAAGTTTTCGATCGCTTTGAACCCTTCTAAAATTATCATGATCTCGACTGGTAAGCAATGTTACAGCATCTCCATTTTTACCAGCTCTTGCAGTACGACCAATACGATGAATATATTCTTTTGAGGTTTTTGGAACATCATAGTTGTAAACATGTGAAACGTTTTTTATATCAAGACCTCTAGCTGCTACATCAGTAGCAACAAGCACATCTGTTTTTTGTCTTTTTAATCTATCAAGCGATTTTAACCTTTTATTTTGTTTCATGCCACCATGTATTGCAGTTGCATTAATTCCTTGACGTTGAAGATTTTTTGCAACAATATCTGTTTCTTTCCTTGTTGCACAAAAAACTATTGCAAGTTTTGATGTTGAATTTTTAAGAAGATGTAAAAGTAAAGAAAATTTATCATTCTGCTTATAAATATCATAATATCTTTGATTTAATTTATCTGTATCTACTAATGATTTTGTTCTAAAAATCGATGGATTATTTTGATGTTTTCTTGCCACCCTATATACTTCTTCTGGTACAGTTGCACTAAACATGAGAGTCTGTCTATTTCTTGGTAGATTATGTATTATTCTTTCAACATCCTCAATGAAACCCATTTCAAGCATCTTATCTGTTTCATCAATAACAAGAAATTCGATATTTCTAAAATTTATGGTCTTTCTATTTATGTGATCTAACAATCTTCCCGGTGTTGCAACAACTATATGAGAATCTGATATATTATAGATCTGAGACTCGATGTTTGAACCACCATATATACTAGTAGCTTTAAAACCAAGACTTTTCCCATAATCTTTAAAAACATCATTTACTTGGATACACAGTTCCCTAGTTGGGGTTAAAACAAGTACTTGTAGACCCCTATCTATTCGAATTTTATCCAAAATTGGTAAACAAAAAGCGAGAGTTTTACCTGAACCTGTTTCTGCTTGACCCACTACATCTTTACCTTTAAGGATCTCAGGGATTCCAATTTCTTGGATGGGAGTTAAATTCCTGAATCCAAATTTATTTATTATATTCTTTAATTTTGTGTTAATATTTAATTCTTCAAAATTCATTTAGTTCTACCTCTTATTTAATAGAATTTTTTTGTTTTTTATTTCAAGAAAATACTCAATCCATGCAGTTCTCACTGTTGGTATTGTTTCTTTATCTATATGGTTCTGTAAAATTTCTCTAAGTTTTTTTGTTGTAGCCATTTGTTTTAGTAATGGAGTACTAATCGAAGTTATTATCTTCTTTTCTTTTTTATTTTTTTGCTTCATGTAATCTCCTTTCTCTTACATTTTATTACAATATCTCCACTTATAACCTGGATATCTCATTGCTCTATACGCATATAAAAAATTATCGAAATCTTTTGTATTTTTAAATCTAATTATTCGTACAATATCTCCAGATTTTTCATGAATTAACTCTATTGATTTTTTTATATTTTTTTTATTAACCATTTTATCACTATTATTAATATTTAAATTCATTACTTATTTTAGTTAAAAGAAGCTATCGTTGTTTGATTGTAATTTTTGTAACATCAATACAAAACTAGATTCATAAAACCTTTTAGTAATGTAAATATCTATTAACTATAATACATTAAGATAGTATTTATAATTAACCTATAAATCAGATAATGTGGAAAATAAACACTAGATAGAAATAAATGGTTAATTTATAAGAACATTTATCTTGTTTTATGTTAGGTGAGACTGCCGTTAACATTTTCATCAAATAAGAGTATTTGAATTGGTCTAGTAGATACAAATCTATTATTTTTTCCCATCTTCCAACCTTTAAAAACCTCAAACATATAATTATTTATTAAATTATAAAAACTAAATAGAAATAACAATATTCTACATTATATTAGATATAATATCATCTTTATGCATAACTATATAAATTAGGGATATACTGCAGTTATTAGAAAAAAATGAAGATAAGAGTTTCAAATTTTCATTGATGAGAGTTATTGAAATTTTTAGTTTTGTTTTTTACATTCCAGATTAAGTAGTCTGAGGAGGTGAAAACAAATGAAAGGAAAAATAAAATGGTACAATGCAAGAAAAGGATATGGATTCATAGAAGGTGAAGATAAAAAAGATATATTTGTACATCGAAACTCTATTCCAGATGGAGTTTATCTTAATGAAGGAGACCAAGTTGAATATGAAATAGAAGATTCAGATAAGGGTCCGCAAGCAACTAATTTAAAGAAGCTATAGAATGTATGAAAATATAGATAGACAATCATTTATAGGTTAAAAATTAGTCTGTTGTAATATAAAAGATTATAACTAAAAATAATTAAGAATATTAGGTGAAAAAATATGACAGAAAAAACGACAGAAAAAAAGATAGCAGATGAAAATAAAGCAAATGAAAACACAATATTTGTTGGAAATAAACCCCCGATGAGCTACGTACTTGCAGTAGTAACACAGTTTAGCAACAAGGGCTCAAATGAAGTCGTTATAAAAGCAAGAGGTAGAGCAATAAGTAGGGCAGTAGATACTGCAGAAATTGTCAGAAACAGATTTGTAACAGATGCTGATGTTAAAAATATAAATATTAGTACTGAAAGTATGACTAATGAAGAAGGTAGAACATCTAACGTATCTTCGATTGAGATATTTTTATCTAAAAAGAAGGGCAAATAGAAAAAAGATCAAAAACCTACAAGAGAATATCAATATTTAGTTTTTCTGCTATCTCTTTATAGCGGTTTCGAATTGTAACTTCAGTAACTCCTGCTACATCTGCAACTTCCGCTTGTGTCCTTCGTTCACCACAAAGAACTGATGCAATATAAAGAGATGCTGCTGCTATGCCGGTTGGACCACGTCCACTGGTTAGTTCTCGATTTGTAGCTTCATGCAATATCTCAAAGGTTTTCGCTTTTACATCACTGCTTAATTTTAAAACACTACAGAATCTTGAAATATAATCCTGCG
>Ga0272442_10012631_pt1 | contig 10181 bp, 5 predicted proteins | sample SSMForm2O_FD_200262 | JGI IMG/M metagenome (GOLD analysis project Ga0272442, IMG submission 200262) | Marine sediment archaeal communities from Little Sippewissett salt marsh, Falmouth, MA, United States - SSM-Form-2O | ecosystem: Environmental > Aquatic > Marine > Wetlands > Sediment ... | reverse complement strand
CTGATCGCTCTGGCCGCCACCCTCGCCGCCGCGGCCGACGTCCCGCCCGCCTGGACCATCGCCCACCACAAGAAGCCCATGACCGCCGACGAGACGAAGGCCTTCATGAAGCGCCTCGCCCAGTTCGTCTTCGACAACCATCTCAAGAAGGCCCCTAAGTCGCAGCAGCGGGGCATGGTCTACGAATACCTCGACGTGACCCGCAAGGGCAGCCACGACCAGTGGGTGCAGGGCGAGGGGCTGGACACGATGCACGACGGCGCGTGGTTCGCCGCGGCCATGGTCAACGCCTTCCGCACCACGGGCGGTCCCTTCTACAAGGAGTTCCTCACCCGCTGGCAGCTCCCCTTCTACCTCAAAATGCTCAACCACAGCCACGAGCTGTTCACCACGAAGGGAGCCGTCGCACGCCAGGGCGCCAAGCCCTGGGGCAAGCCCTGGGCATTCCAGGAGGGCGAGAAAGGCTTCATCCCCTACTGGTGGGACGACGGGGCGTCCGTGAGCCTCGAACGCATCCTCCACCCCAACCCCCTCCCCAACCGCCCGAGCATCGACCTCACCGTCGGCAAGCCCAACCCCCAGGCACTCCTCAAGGGCTACTCCCTGGGCATGAGCAACCACATGGCGCAGGACATCGGGGTGATGCTCCAGCTCGCCTGGCTCCTCTTCAAGGACTCGAAGGAGCCGGCGGACAGGAAGCTCGCGGCCGAGCTGGCCGAGGCGGCGAAGAACCTCCACGAGTGCCGCATGCGCCACTGGGGCCCGATCCCCATGTGCGTCGCCCCCGCCGCACTCGCCCTCGCGGACCCCGAGCTGATGAAGCGCGTGCCCGACCCCAATGGCCCCAGGGCCTGGGAGCCCGCCCGCCACTACGCCAACGCCCTCTACGCCTTCGAGCCGGGCAAGCGCTATGCCACCCCCGGCTTCGCCGACGACCCGCAGTACCGCTGCTACTACGGCACCGCCCGCACCGGCGGCGCGATGACCAAGCCCCTCGCCTTCCGAACCCTGTGCGACGCCTTCTGCGAGCCCATCCTCTACCGCATCTACTCCGACGACGCCCCCGTGCCACCCGGCATCAACCGGTTCGACCTCCATACCATCTGGTTCCGCGACGGCAAGCCCGCCGACTACCGCTCCGACCGCAGGAACCCCGGCGGTCGCCCGCGGCCCATCGGCTCACGCGTCGGCCCCCAGAACATGGTCGTCTGCGGATGGGCACTCCAGGCCATCAAGGCCTCCCCCGGCATCTGGGAGGAACACTGCAAACGCCAGTTCCCCGGCGACCTGCGAGTCCTCATCCACGACCCCCCGCCCGCCGAAGGCCAGGAGCCGAAGCCCGGTCCGCAGATCGACTTGGGGAACACCCGCGTGAGCCTCTTCAGCACACGAGACGAATTGCGGATTCGCGGCTGGTCGAACCAGTCCGAGGTCACCCTGCGCGTCTACAGCCGCCCCGACGCCGCGGGCTCCCACGCCATCGTGAAGATCGGCCCGCAGGCGCGCGTCGAGGCCACAAGCGACAAGGGGCAGCCCCTTGTGGCCAGGGGCGGCACGTCGGGCGCGCGCGACGGCTACCTCTTCCACGCCGCCCTCCCCTACACCGCGGCCAAGGGCCAGCAGCCCTGGATGAACGGCATCGAGCACGGCCGCTACTCGGTGCGGATCGGCGAGACCACCCGCAACGTCTACCTCGCCAGCCCCGAAGCCCAGGTGGCGGCGTGGCTCGAGCGCGAGCTGGCGGGCGGCCTGCGCACCTGGGAAGCCATCTTCCACGAGATGGGCTACATCCCCACCGGCATGGGCACGGGCGCCCACTGGGACCGCTTCTCGGACACCGGCGGCTACGCCCACCTCATCAGTGCCGCCGCCCAGTGGCTCCTCTGCCTCGAAGGCAAGCGTGACTGGGAACTCCACCACATCCCCGCCGTCCTCGCGAAGTGAGGGCGGCGCCGGGCAGAAGGGCCGTTGACTCTCCCTGCCTCTGGCCGGCATCCCGCGCGTCGTGTTCCTGGCCAAACTCGCCGAGTACGGAGTCCCGACCTTCTCGCTCAGCCAGGAAGAGCTCGCCAAGGAACTCGCCGGTCACTGAACTCGTCTCCGACACTTCGTCAATCCTCATATCGTCGTAATGTGCCTGGCACCGTACCCCGCCTTACCCCCTGAACCGGGGGATGCTCGTGATGGAGCCATCATCCACTGGAGAGGAATGCCTGCACGCTCTGCCCGGGCGCGGGGCCTTGGCTCCAGCCGGACTCGATCTGCGCCTTCACGCTGGGATGCTCGTATGCTGTGAGCAGCGGCTTGACCGTCCGATGCTTGCGACGGTGGTAGATGTGGTAGGAGAGAATCCCCGTGCCAATGGCAACGGGGGCAAGGCCGAAGACTAAGGCCAGGAGAATGCCGAAGGCCGAAAAGCCGTCGCTTCTCGCAATAGCAACCGCGGAGGTGCAGACGGCGGCGCCGAAGACAAGGAACTTGATGGCATTCCAGGTCCCCCGGGACAACTCGATTCTCGTCTTGTGGACACTGTGACACCGCGGGCAACGTGGCACGTAGACGGACTGTTCCTCGTAGTAGGTCGCAAAGCGCATGCGCACGAGCTTGCTGGCCGTCTCGCCGTCCATAATGAATGGCATCGCTGGGATCTGTGGCTTCTCCGCCTCGCGGTGTATCTTGCACTCGAAAGCCGAATCCGGCGTGCTCTCGGACTGGCCGCAGTACCAGCAGTTGGGGCGGAAGTGGCCGGTGGCCTGAGCCGCCCAGCGCTCCAAGCGGCTCTGGCAGTGAGCACAGACGTCCCAATCCTGGTTGCTGTTCTGTTCGACGACCTGTCGCCAGAACGCATCGGGCGATAGCCCAGCCTGCTGCGCTGCTTCGCTGAGTTGGGCGGTGCCCTCTGGCAGGAAACCCGCTGCGGTGGCTCGGAGAACTACGGGAGCCCCGACCGTGTTGATCTCACGTGGCTCCAGTCGCTTGGCGCAGATGTCACACTGGAGTGCGGGAGTGGTACCGGAGCGTTCAGGGACCACGGTGTTGTTCTCTCCGAACATCGGCCACTATTCACCTCGTGGCCAGACGAGCCAGTGGGGCACGGTGAAGGTGCTGGAAGGGACAGGGCTCTCGCCGCGGTGCCACCCGCTCTGACGGAGCGCGTGGATTCTGGGATGGGTCGATACGTCCGCGATCCGTTTGGCGGTAGCGCCGAACCGGAGGCGGACGAGGAAAATCACACAGAGACCAAGGATGGCGAGAGTCCCGAGCAGTACCGTCGTGCCCAGTGCTCCTGGGTCCCAGTCGTTCTTGACTACCATCACGATCAGGAACGTGAACGCAATCGTGGCAGGGAACATGGAAAGGCCCAGGAGCCAATGGGTGACCGAAGGCAGGGCATGTGCCCAGTAGCACTTTTTGCACTGTGGGATCTGGACGCATGTCTTGAGGTACTGACTCGTGACCATCCGCGTTTGGCCGTGTCCGCTGCGCAGCATGAGCAGTGGGACGGCAGCGAGCGCCACTTCGTTCGGATCGTCATTCCTCTTGTGGAGCACTTGTTCAGCGGAAAAGTTCGGGTTGGCCTCACGCGACTTGCAGAACGAGCAGAGCGTGGTTCCGTCATCGCTCTGCGGCTTCGTACCGGTCGTCAGGGAGACGTGGCAGTCTTGGCACACGGTCCAAGGCTGATCGTCGTTCTCAGCGACGACTCGCAGCCAGGCATCACGCGTGCTGATGCCCGCTTCAGCGGCCAACTGGTCCAGTGCCGGGGTCCGGGGCGGGACGAACCCGCGGTCAGTGGCTTCCCTGATCACCTCTGGCTCGAGGTTGACCGCCTCGGCGTCGGTCAGCGTGCGTTGGCAGACATCGCAGTCCATACCGGGGGCCTCCGTGCTGTAATTGTACCGGCTCAGCGTGAACTGGACAATTGCCCCTTGGGCATATGAGACTCGGACAGGCGGCTGGCCCGCGGCCAGTCGGGGTTTCTGGGGGCATCAGGGGCAAGGCCACCGTGGCTCCCGAGAGCCCCCGCCCGGTGGGCTCGGAGCGTTACTTCGCTTTCCCTCCAGGCTTCCTCAAATCCCTGTGCTCTTCCTTCATGATTCGTGCCATGTCCGCGACGATATCAGGGTGATCGGACGCCAGGTTCTTCTGCTCCGAGATGTCCTGGGTGATGTCGTAGAGCTCGATGGGGCCGTCGGGCTTCCTGAAGGTGTTGAGGCGGACGCCCTTCCACTTGCCCTTGAGCACGGCCCTCTTGCCGCCGCCTTCGTAGAACTCCCAGAAGAGGTGGGGGTGCTTCTTCTGCTCGCCCTTGCCCAGGAGCGTGGGGGCCATCGAGATGCCGTCCGTCTTCGGGCACGTCGCGCCGGCGAGCTCGGCGAAGGTGGGCAGGATGTCCTGGAAGCCGGAGACGTGGCCGCTCTCCCTGCCCGCCGCGATGACGCCGGGCCACGTGGCGATGGTGGGCACGCGGACGCCGCCCTCGTAGAGGTCGCGCTTCTTGCCGCGCAGCGGGCCGTTGGAGTCGAAGTACTCCATCTTGTGCCCGCCCTCCTGGTGCGGGCCGTTGTCGCTGGTGAACATGACCAGGGTGTTCTTGTCCAGGCCGGCCTCCTTGAGCTTGTCGCGGATCTCCTTCACGTAGCCGTCGATGTAGCGGATCATCGTGGCGAAGCCCTTCTCGGGATCGGGCCAGTCCTCCTTCGCGAACTCGCCGTAGGAGGGCACCTCCATGCCCTTCCTGCCGCCTTCGTTGTTCGCGTGGGGGATGTTGAGTGCGTAGTAGAGGAAGAAAGGCTTGCGCTTGTTCCGCTCGATGAACGCGATGGCCTCCTTCTGGCACAGGTGGGGGACGAAGTCGACCTTCTTGGCGGCCACGCCCGCGCCGGGGAGCGTCCGGCGCTGCTTCCAGCTCTCCTCGAGGACGTTCCGCAGAGGGACTTTCTGGCCGTTTCGGATGATGAACTCGGGGAAGCAGTTGTGCGCGTGGTTCATGCACACGTAGCCATAGAAGTAGTCGAAGCCCCGGTCGTTGGGGTCGGTGAGCCCGGGTCTTCCGACGCCCCACTTGCCGATGCAGCCCGTGCTGTAGCCCGCCTTCTTGAGCACCTGAGCCACGGTCACATCGTCGTCGGTGAGGCGGACGTTCCCGTTAGTTCGCACGGAGCAGTGTCCTGTGTGGAGGCCGGTCATGAGCACGCAGCGGGACGGCGCGCACACGGTGGAGCCGGCGTAGTGGTTCGTGAGGCGGAGCCCGTCGGCGGCCAGGGCATCGAGATGGGGGGTCTTGAGCTTGGCCTGTCCGAAGCAGCTCGGGTCGCCGTAGCCCATGTCGTCGGCCAGGATGTAGATGATGTTCGGCTTGGGCGCTGGCGCCGCGTCTGCGACGCGCCGAAGCAGGAAAGCCAGCGTGCCGATCCCGGAGGAGGCGAGAAAGCGTCGTCTGTCCATAGCGGCATCTCCATTCCAGTTGAGCAATGCGGGTCGAACGGCCAAAGGGTGATCGCTCCGGCCAGCCATTGTAGGGAGACTCAGGCGGCGTCCTCCGTGCGAGCTGTCCTCGATGCCCCCGCTGAGAAGCTGTTCCTGAACTCCCAGGGAACTCCTCGTGGCGCTGCGAGCGCTGGCGGCCCCCTCCGCAGCCAGTCGGCGCGCCCGGACCAATGCGCGGGGGGCTTGACGGGCCGGGACGTAAGTGCTACGATATCCGCAAACGTGCTACGGAGCCGGCCGGTACTTGTTCGGCTCGCGTCTGCACACAGGCGGGAGAGCGGCCAGCCATTGCAGGTGGGTCCGGCCGCTCTCCCCATCAGGCGGTTCCCCACCCGACGCGGGTAGCGTACTCCTCGGGTGGGAACGTGTCAATGGGCCCGTTTCACCCGAGGAGCGTTCCGAAAATGCGAGTGTGCACGTTCGGTCTGTTGCCGACGCTGCTGGTTTCTGTCCTGTGGGCGTCGGCCGTCGTGGCGGGTGAGGCATCACGAGACGCTGTGGAGCGGGAGGAGGGGGTGGCCGCCCTGCCGGGGGGCGACGGCGAGGAGCCGGTCGAGCTGGGCGAGCTCGCGGTGGTCGCCAGGCGGCCAGAGCCGTACCGCTTCCAGGATGTCCTGGAGGCGGACGAGGTCGAGTGCCAGAGGGTGTCGGGCACGGTCGAGGGCCTGTTCGAGGGCATGGCGGGGGTGGACCTTCACCGCCGCACGTTCGCGGGGAACGAGAACAGCAGGTTGAGCATTCGCGGGTTCGACGAATCGAGGTGTCGGGTGCTCCTGAACGGCCGTCCGCTCCACGGGGCTGGCGTCTACGGCGGCTACTACATCGACTGGAATTCGCTGACGCTCGAGGACGTGGAGCGGATCGAGATCATCCGCGGCATGGCGCCGGCCAAGTATGGCAACACGCTGGGGGGAGTGGTGAACATCGTGCCCCGGAAGGGCTCGGAAGTGCCCCGGACCACGGTGCGCCTGGGGGGCGGGGCGATCCGGCACGTCGACGGGGTGGGGATGTGGAACACGCAGGTCTCCCACGCGTGGGGCTGCGGCCCGCTGTTGTGGAATCTCTCGGCGGGCCACTACGAGACGGACGGCGTCCTCAGGAACGCGTTCGTGGATCGCGACACGTTCGGCGGCAGCCTGACCCTGAAACTCCCGGCAGACCTCGAGCTGACGTTGGCCGGGCGCTACACGAAGTCGAAGTCCGGGATGATCGTCTATAACATGCCCGATAGCCCTTACCACGATTCGCGCTACCCCGATGCGCTGGGCGGGGAGCTCGGCGGCCCGATGCTGCCCTTCCGCAACCACGGCGAGGGACTCTGGGGCCCGCTGGACTGGGGCGACGGAAGCTACTGGCGCGATGAACGGCTCAACCTGGACGTGACGCTCTCCCGGCATACCGACACGTTCAGCTTCGACCTGGGCGCCTACTACATCGACCAGGACAGGTCGGAGCATTTCCTGGCCGTGACGGACGACCACGATCTGGTGCTGCGGCGCGAGAGCGAGCCGGAGAAGAACAACTGGGGATGGCGGGCCGACTTCCAGAACGACTTCGAGTGGCTCGGCACCCACACCCTCGAGTACGGCGCCGCCGGCCACTACCTGGGCTATGGGGACATCGATGTGCGGTCCTACAACGCGGCCTACTTCCCGCCGAACCACCCGAACGTCCAGGACTCGGCGGGCAAGGAGCGCATCTCGGACCACAACAGCGGCTACGTGCAGGACCGCTGGGCGGTCACGGAGTGGATGGAGGTGCTGCCCGGCATCCGCTTCGACGATTTCCGTGCCCACGGCCCCGCGGGCACCCAGGAACTGCGCGAGAAGCGGTGGAGTCCCCGCCTCGCGGCGACCGTGCGGCCCTGGCAGGGGGGCCACGTGACCGCGCGCGGCGGCCTCGCCTACAGGTTCCCTACCCTCCCCGAATACTACTGGTTCTACAATGGCTTCCAGCCCGCGGGCAGGTCGCCCCTGACGGCCGAACGCGCCGAGCAGTGGGAGCTGGAAGTCGGCCACGAGGTCGCCGAACGCTTCGCCGTGCTCCTGAGGGCCTACCACTACGACGTGGACGACTACATCCGCACCATCTTCGGCTACCGCCCCAGCCGCGTCGTCTACAACATCGACAGCGTGACGTTCACAGGCGTGGAGCTCGAGGCAAGGTACAGCCTGCCCCACGGCTTCTTCGTGTGGGGCAACGCCACGTGGCAGAGGACCGAGAAGACGGGCGACGCGCTCGACGGCAGTTCCCAGCTCTCCGACGAGCTGGTCGAGCTGCCCCGGCGCAAGTTCCTCGTCGGGCTGGGCTATCGCAAGGAGGGCGGCCTGGAGGCCCGGCTCTCCCTGCGCTTCGTGGACGACCGCCACGCGATCGTCGGCGATTTCGCCACCCCCGGCGCCACCCGCCTCGTGCGCATGGAGAGCTACTTCGACCTCGATTTCTACGCCAGCTACCCCCTCTGGCAGGGGGAAAGCGGGCGGGAGACGCGCGTGGAGCTGGCCGTGAACAACATCCTCAACGACCACTACGAGGAAGAGCACGGCTATCCCATGCCCGGCATCACGGTACTCAGCGGCCTGCGGATGAGGTTCTGATGCGTCGCGGGCCGGCAGCCCGGCCGAAAGGGCGGAGCCCGGGGGAACTCAGGGGGTACATTCGACATGTCGCATAGGAGCCTGTGGCTTGCCATCCTGGCTGCGCTGGCCCTGGTGGCCACGCCCCTCGCGGTGCTGGTCCACCGCGAGTATGCCTCGAGCCAGAAGCTCAACGGCCCGGGCCGCGTGCTCCGCTTCGCGGGCAAGGACTGGGGCTATCCGTCGCCCTTCCAGTTCTATCCCCGCGGGCCGGGCTACATGCAGATGTCGCTCCTGTTCGACACCCTGACGTGGAAGGACGAGGAGGGGCTGACGGGACTGCTGGCCCGCTCGTGGACAGTGTCGCCCGACGGCAAGACCTACACGTTTGCCCTGCGGCCCGGGGTGTGCTGGCACGACGGCGTGGCGCTCACGGCGCGCGACGTGGCGTTCTCGGTCCGCTATCTGCGGGAGCACGCATTCACGTGGGCCGACGTGAGCGTGGTCGCGGACGCAAGGGCCGTGGACGATCGGACGGTGGCCATCGAGCTGCACAGGCCCCACGCCCCCTTCCTCGTGGACATCGCGGGGGCCATTCCCATCCTGCCGGCGCACATCTGGGAGAAAGTGGAGGATCCCCGCAGGTTCGGCGGCGAAGCGGCTGTGCTCGGGAGCGGGCCGTTCAAGCTCGAACGCTACAGCAAGAGCCACGGCACCTACAGCTACGTGGCCAACGAGAGCTACTTCCTGGGACGGCCGCGGGTGGACAGGCTCGAGTACGTGGCCGCCGGCGACAGCCTGCTGGCCCTCAAGGAGGGGGAGATCCACGCCTTGAGCCTGTGGGCGAGCATGCTGGACGCAGTGCCGGAGTTCCGAGGCGACCCGCGCTTCCAGGTGCTCGAGGGACCGGGCAACTGGATGCTCCGGCTCGTGTTCAACCACGCCGACGCCGACCTGTCCTCCAGGGACGTGCGGGAGGCCTTCGCCCTGGCCATCGACCTCGGGGAGATCGCCGAGCGCCTGCGGCACGGCCACGTGGTGCCGGGCAGTCCCGGCGTGTTGCCGCCTGACTCCCCGTGGCGCAACCCGCACATTCCGCCGTGCAGGCCCGACCTCGCCCGGGCCAGAGCGCGGGTGCGGGCGGCAGGCCTGGGCCGCCGCACATTCACACTGCTCACGACGCCCCAGTATGTCCGCGAGGCGGACTACGTGGCCTCGCAGGCGGCCACGGTGGGCATCGCCGTGGCCGTGAAGGCCCTGCCGCCCACCACGGCAGACGCGCTGCTGCGCGAGGGCAGATTCGAGCTGGCCATCGACGGCCACGGCGGCATCGGCGGCGACCCCGACGTGCTCCGCAAGCAGTTCTGCTCCGCCGCCGGCGGCTCGCCCGCGGGGAGCAGCCCCATCAGCACCGGCCGAACCTACGGCTATGCGAACCCCGAGCTCGACGAACTGGGCCGAGCCCAGCTCCGCGAGGCAGACCCCGAGGCGCGCCGAGCCATCGTCCACAAGATGCAGGAGATTATCGCGCACGACATCCCGACCGTGGTGCTCTGGCACCCGAAGATGGCGTTCGTCTGCCGTCCCGAGGTACTCGACGGCTGGTTCTACAGCCCCGGCGGCCTTGCCGGCGGCATTCCCCTGGCCACCAACAAGCTGGCCCTCATCGACAGGAGACCGAACCGATGACCGACGGCGATCCGCGACGCGAGATCAAGCAGCTTCTCGAGGCAGGCGACATGCGGGCACTCCTGGTCCGCGCCGCCGCGCTCCACGGACACTACTGCCCCGGGCTTGCCTTCGGCGTCAAGGCCGGCTATGCCGGGGTGCGGAGGCTGGGCTTCGAGAACACCGGGATGGAGGAACTCATCGCCGTCGTCGAGTGCAACAACTGCTTCGTGGACGGCGTGCAGATGACCACGGGGTGCGCCCTGGGCAACAACGCCCTGATCTACAGAGACCTCGGCAAGACAGCGGTCACGATCCTCTCCCGGAGGACGAACGCCGCCGTGCGCGTGGCCCTCAGACCCAGGCGATGGGAAAGCTCGAACGCCTCGGAGCGGGAGCAGGAGGCCGCCGAGCTGTTCCGCCGCGTGGTCAAGGAACGCCAGGATG
>Ga0272442_10012630_pt1 | contig 10182 bp, 8 predicted proteins | sample SSMForm2O_FD_200262 | JGI IMG/M metagenome (GOLD analysis project Ga0272442, IMG submission 200262) | Marine sediment archaeal communities from Little Sippewissett salt marsh, Falmouth, MA, United States - SSM-Form-2O | ecosystem: Environmental > Aquatic > Marine > Wetlands > Sediment ... | reverse complement strand
TGTTTTAACAGCTGTCCCATATTTCATACAACCTGGACATAGCATCATTTTAACGCCATCAACTATAGCTGGTCTACATTCACAATCTCTACCACAAAGTTCGCATTCCATATTTATTTCATCCCCTTAAATTAGATTAAACCAGCTTTTTGTAAAGCCATTAAATCTTCTGTGCTCAGTTTTTCTCCACGCTTGAATCTTTCAAAAATTTCATCTGCTTCTTTTTGGACTGTTGTAGCCTCTTGAGCTTTATCCGTTTTTTTCTTTTTCTTTTGCAGAGAGGTTATTTCTCTTTCGAGATCGTGGATTTTATCTACACATTCAATAAATTCTTTATGAACTTTGTCAGCTTCTATCTTTGTCATAACTATTGTTTCTTGGATATCTGCTACTTTTTTTCCAAGATTGTCAAGCTGTTTAATAATTTCCATCATACCCTCATGTTCTTCCTGAGCGCGTAAGGCAAGTTTTTCTACTGTTTCATGTTGCTTTTCAGCTTTTTGTTTTATAATTTTTTCTTCTTCAACTGCTTTTTTAAGTCTTGGATCCTTATTTAACTGATCCTCATATTTTTTAATCTTAGCATGCAGACCAGATATAGACTCAATAAGTTTCTTTTCTTTTCTAGAGTTCATTGGTTGAGTCATTTGTTCGTTTTCAAGAACTCTAAGTTGTTTTTTTAGAGTATTAAGATTAGCCCCAAGTGAAGAAGAACGTTCACGTTCAAGTTTTTCAATCTGTTTTTTAATTTCTGTATGGCTTTTATTTAAATGGTTTCTTTGCTCTTTTGCATGTTTAACTCGTTCATTTAATTCATCACGATTCTTTTTATGAGCAGATATTTTATTCCTCATATCACGAATTGTAGAATTAAGTTGATCTCTGTCATCGGCTAATTTTTTTGATTTAGTATGTAATTTATTTCTTTTTTCTTTTAAATCATTTGCTTTCTTCTGCAATTCATCTTTTTTTTCTACCAGATTTTCGGTTGATTTGCTCATTAATGACCTCTAAACTTTAAAGCCTACAGTATAAGATAAATATATAAAATTTACCAAGTATTAAACGGTATAAAAATCTTATATTTAATTTATTCCTTCCTTTGATCTTTGATTAAACATGATTAAACCATCAACGATTACAGCTATTAAACCTGTTATATAAACCATATCGAATACATTAGCTCCTCCTATAACCGCATTATTAGAGCTAACAACTTCATAGCTTAACAACTGAGGTAGACGGAACATATCAGCACCGATTAAAACACCGATAGTACCAGAGATATAGGCAAGAGGCGTTGCTTTTTTGAATTTTTTCCAGTATAAAACAATAGATATTATACTTGCAAATAAGGCAGGTAAAAGATAATATGGAAATGATGCTACAATACCTTTAGATGGTTCCGGTCGAGTTATCAAAAACGATATAACAGATACAATAATGATACCCAGTGTAACATATTTTAGAGAGATTTTTTTCTTATATATAAGATATATACTCAAAAGAATTGGAATAACTGCGCCACCCATATTTATACTAATGATCCAACTGTTATAATCAAAAAGATAGATGTTTGAAATATCATAACCTGAGATTATTATTTCAAATCTGAAAATTAATGATATAAGTACGATAATTATTGCTTCAAAGGTTGAAAAACCCATATATTTGAAAGGTTTAGTTAAGAATAGATAAACCAAATATATTATTAGAACTGGGAGCAATATAGAAAATATCCATAAACCGATATCTGCCAATGTTACTAATAAAACCATGTTTTGCAGTCTTATATCAATATCAACTATAAAGATTTTTAAAAAATAATATCAGCCTACTAAGAAAAATATCAAAGAAAATGGGCATATGAATCCTCTCTTTTATTTTTTTATCCTATATTTTATAAAAGAACAGGTCTAGGAAATTTACTAAAAATATTAGGAGATCAATACTTATATTAGTTTATATACAACCATATTCCCAAAGTTCACAGCCTGTTTTGATATTGATCGTTCCTACAATTAAGCTATTTTTGTAAAAATGCATCGATCGTAATCCAATATTATATTCATCACCAAAACCAGGATCATTGATCTGGTCCCAATTATCTTCATTAAATATCCATACTTCCCCTTGTCCTTTCTGTTCTACAGTTCCAGTCCAGTTTAGAAACCCGTTTTTTTTGATTATAAAATTTGTTCGTTCGCCTTTGCCTGTACCTGCATATAACTGTTCATTAAAAACCGCCATGGACCAGATCCGGGCATTCTTTGGATGGCCAAATCCTGCACTGTTGCTTTTTTTACCAAGTCCACCTACAACTCTTGTCCATTTATCTAGGCTTCCATTATATTTCCAAATTTGTGCAGGAATTGGAAATAGAAGAAATAATCGAGGTATGCTAAAAGAAAAAAGTTTAGTTCCAATTGTAATCTTACTATATGCTTCTCCTCCAGGACCTGTCATTCCTAGATACAGTTCTCCATTATACACAATCATTCTTCGTATATGTTGAGTGAAATGAGGAAATCTTGAAGGTACTGCTACTCGTTCCCAATTTATTCCATCTTTTGATCTCCAGAAATCATGTATGCTAGCAACTGTAGATACATATAGATAAGAACCATATGATTTCATTGCCCATGCATAGTAGTTAGTCATCATATCGGTAATTGGTTTTTCAAAACCATTTTCGGTTTTTGAGTTACCTCCAACAACTATCTCCCAGTTTTCTCCATCCTCCGTTCTATAGATTTCACAACCTTCTCTCCAATTCATTGTTCCAACATAAAGAGAATCATTGAATATTTCAGCTGACCATGCTGCCCAATTATTTGGATTATTAAACCCTTTTTCAACTACCATCTGCCACTTTTCGTTAATATCCTGTGTTCTCCATATCTGTCCCCCCTGCTTTGGATTGAGCAAACCCGCATATAAATATCCCTTAAAAGATATAAGGAAACCTACCTCTGAATTATTTTTATTACCAAAACCTGATTCCATAGTAGCTGTTTCGTTATTTCCAACGATTTGTCTTAAACCAGTATCGTTATAACACCATATTTCACATCCATTACTTACTGGTTTGACAAACATTTCATCAATCATATTGAGATTAAAACATTCCCTTAAGGGATATTCAGGTGGAAAATTTTTTAGATTTCCAGTCCCCACAATAAGACTATCTTGAAATGTCTCCATTCCTCTCGTAGCATAATTATTTTTGCTTCCAAAACCATCCACATTAATTTGTTCCCATTTGTAATCAATATCTGATTTTTTTTTATCTGCAGATACTATATCAACTTTTTCTGAGGCCACTAGGGAATTAGCTAAAATAAATAAAATGATTATTCCAGAAAGTATTTTTAATTTCATAGATAATCCCTATAAACATTAATATAAAAGTTTTTTAATTTATAAGTTTATAAACTTTTCGTAAAAAAAATTCTTTTTTCTTATTTTTATAAACATCTTTTTATGATATTGAACAATTGTTACCCATATTCTCAATTAGAAATAAAAATAGCTTAATACTTTATTACTTAACCTTAATAAACTATGGATTAATACCTGGTAAAAACGTGAAAAACAAATGAGTTCATTCCTACAAAAAGAATGCGATCTAAAGTATTTTCATAACAACAATTATGTTAGAAAAAAATGTAAATCATGTGGCTCATATTACTGGACATTAGATAAAAAATCAGAGTTATGCGGTGATAGACCATGTGTGGAATTTAGTTTTATTGGAAAACCTCTTGGTAAAAAACCATTGTCATTAAAAGATGTAAGAAATAGCTTCCTCAACTTTTTTGAAAAAAATAAACATTCCCGACTTAATTATCCAGAAACAGGTGAAAGATGCCCTGTAGTTGCAAGATGGAGAACAGATATTTATCTAACAATAGCCTCAATAGCTGATTTTCAACCACACGTAACATCAGGTGAAGTCCCGCCACCAGCTAATCCATTAGTTATTTCTCAGCCATGTATTAGGCTAAATGATCTTGAACAAGTGGGAGTAAGTGGAAGACATCTAACTATGTTTGAAATGATGGGGCATCATGCATTTAACAAAAACAAAGATGAGATATATTTCAAGGAAGAAACAGTCCGACTTTGTAACGAGTATTTCACTGAGCATATTGGAATACCAAAAGAAAAAATAAATTACAAAGAAGAACTATGGTTTGGCGGAGGAAACGCAGGGCCATGCCTTGAGGTATTAGCAGGCGGTCTCGAAATCGCCACTCTTGTTTTTATGAATATGAAAGAAGATGAACATGGGGATTTTGAGATAGAAGGGGAAAAATATTCACCAAATCCTTTGAATATTGTTGACACCGGGTATGGACTTGAAAGAATAGCTTGGATTACTAATGGAACAAAAACAGTATATGAAACCGTTTTTCCAGAGATTATAGATTATTTAGAAAAAAATTCACAGAAAAAAGACTGGGAAAGCATATATTCCTTAGCTGATCATTCTAAATGTCTTGCTTTTATGATAGGGGATGGAATTGTACCATCAAATGTCAAAGCTGGTTACTTAGCACGTCTGATAATTAGAAGAGCATTAAGATTTATTAAAAAAATCAAATTTAATAAAGATCTCAAGAAATTAGTTTTAATGCAGCTAAATTTACTTAAAAATGATTTTTCATCAATTATGAAAAATGAAAAACAAATAGCAGAAATATTAGATATCGAGACAAAAAGATATAATGAGACAATATCTAAAGGTGAAAAGCTTGTTAAACGAATTCTCAAAGATAAAAAAACAATTGATGAAAAAGAATTAATAAATCTTTATGACACACATGGTATGCAACCTGATATTGTAAAAAGAATTGCAAAATCTGAAGGAGCATCTATTGACATACCTGATAATTTTGAGTCAATGATAGCAGAGTTACACACACATGCAAATGGCAAAGAAGGAGAAATGACAGACGGTCAATACAATTTATCTTCTACTGAAAAACTATACTATAAAGATCATTATAAAAAAGAGTTTGATGCTAAAGTACTAAGTTCTAAATCTACAAAAGATGGTTATGAAATTGTACTTGATAAAACAGCTTTTTATCCAGAAGGCGGTGGGCAACCTGGCGACATAGGATACTTACAAAATAATGGAAACAAGATAGCAGTTAAATTTGTTAGAAAAAGTGGTGATGCAATTATACATCAAACAGATAATAAACTATCTAAGGGTGACAAGATACATGGAACAATAGATTGGAATAATCGATATCAACTTATGAAACATCATACAGGAACACATCTTGTAAACGCTGCATTAAGAAAAACTTTAGGAAATCATATATGGCAAGCTGGTTCCCAACTTAGTTTAAAAGAAGCCCGTTTTGATTTTTCACATTATAAAACAGTTACTGAAAATGAACAAAAAGAAATTGAAAAAATTGCTAATGAATTTATTAAAAAATCAATATCTATTAATAAAATAGTATTAGATCGTAATAGTGCTGAGAAAAAATATGGTTTCAGATTATATCAAGGAGGAGTCCCACCTGGCAATTCTATCAGAGTATTGGATATTCCTAGCGTAGACGTTGAAGCTTGTGGAGGTACACATCTAAATAATACCAATGAAGTTGAAAAAATTCGAATTATAAAAATTGAACGCATCCAAGACGGTGTCAACAGAGCGATATTTGCAGCTGGAAAAATGGTGGATTTATACCAAAAAGAAGAAAAACAGATATATGAAAATGTCTTAAAGATATTAGCTCCCTTTTATGATATAAAAAAGAAAAAAAATATCCCTGATCAATTGAAAAAAATTACAGATTTATTTTCAGTTCCATCAAATCAGATTGAAAAAACTTTGGAACGTTTTATTAATGAAACAAAACCCGTCTATAAACAAAAAGTTGATGACCTATCTTCTGCATGTAAACATCTATTCAAAATTTGGAAAAAAACCCAAAAAGAAAAGAAAAAAGTATCCCAGGACGATATAAAAAATCTAATAGAAAAAGCAATAACTATTCCTAAAACAGATATCAAGATTGTTGCAACTATTACAGAATTTGATAGCGTATCTGCTGCAGGAGAGATTACAAAGAATAAAGGCTTTGTTGCTCACATATATGACGGGGAAAAACTTGTTTCTATGGCTTCTTCAGATGTCGATATTGATCTTAGAAAAATCGCACCAGAAATCGGAAAAATTTTAGGTGGTAGCGGTGGCGGTAAACCTAAGATGACTCAATGTGGGGGACCAAATAAAGAAAAAATAAAAGAGGCATTAGAAAAAGCTGAGTTTCTTACAAAGAAATTATTGACTTAAAAATTGATTTATTCGACTATCGGATACAAAAGATGTATTATAGTAATTATTACAATAGTTACTATACACATTCCTGCGACTAGCCAGGGTGGTATTTTTAATCGGGTTTTTTCTTCTGCATCAAAATATCTAATAAGTCCTGCTGCAGAGTGAAAACCTTCACCTTTTTTTTGTTTAGCCATAACTAATCACTGTTATTGCTGTACATATGTTTTTTATATTTATGCTTTACTATTAGAATCTACTTTTTTTACTATTAATTGATATTATTACCAAACATCTATATATTGTTTTATTATTCCATGTTTTAAGGGTGGAAAGATATGAAAGAAGTTGAAGCACTCATAGAAAGAGCTATTAAATTTAAAGAGAGCGGATTAACATCACTTGAAATCGCTGATGAACTAAATGTATCTAAAGAAACAGCTGATTGGCTTCTTAGCAAAGGTAAAGAAAAAAAGCCAACAGGGGATTTAAAAATTGGATGGCGTTCTGTTGGAGTATATCCTTCAAGAATTAATTATATTTCAGATGCTTTATGTGATATTGTACTAGAAGAGTGTGAAGATGCTGATACCATTGTTGGCATTGCAATCAATGGCATTCCTTTTGCTACATATGTTGCAGAAAAACTTGGATTAGAACTTGCTATTTTCCGTCCACATCATGAAAAATCAGGTGCTTTTTCATCAAATTATGCAGGTATAAAAGATAAAAAAGTGATTGTTGTAGATGATGTTATAGGAACTGGTGATACATTCAGACAGGCTATTAAAGCAATTAAATCTAATAAAGGAAAACCAATACTCCTAGTAGCTGCTGTCAACAAATCGCCAAAAAATAGTATAGACAACATTCCTTTACGTGCATTAGTCAGAGCAAGAGTAATCTAAAAAATTTTTTATTTTTAGGAGAAAGAATCAATGCACTGGGCAGAGGTTTTAGCAGAACAGTTATTAAAAGATAAAAAGAAACATATACTTGCTACAGGGATAACTCCATCAGGTCCTATTCATATTGGTAATATGCGTGAAATTCTTACAACTGATGCTGTTTATAGATGTGTTATCGAAAAAGGTGGCGATGCCAAACTTGTTTATATAGCAGATGATTATGATCATCTGCGTAAAGTCTATCCATATCTACCAAAAACATACGAAAAATATGTAGGCATGCCAATATCAGAAATACCTTGCCCATGCGGAAAACATAAAAGCTATGCAGATCACTACTTAATTTCTTTTTTAAATGCCTTAAAAGAAATTGGCGTCAATCCAAAGTTATATCGTGCTAGTGAGATGTATAAAAATGGAGATTATAACGAGGCAATAAAAACAGCTCTAGATAATACTGACAAAATTAAAGATATAATACAACGTATATCAAAGCGTCAACTTCCTAAAAACTGGATACCATTTAACATAAAATGTGAAAAATGTAATAAACTCACAACAGCAAAACCCATATTATATAACTATCCAATCGTGGAATACACATGTGATTGTGGATATGACGGAGAAATAGACATAAGAAATGGCGGTGCAGGAAAATTACCCTGGCGTGTTGACTGGCCAGCACGTTGGAAGATGTTGGATGTAACTTTTGAGCCATTTGGAAAAGATCTTGGGACAGTAGGAGGAGCTAGAGATACAGGGGAAGCAATAGTTGAAGAAATCTACAAATACCCAGCGCCAAAATATACAGTATATGAGTTTATACTTTTAAAAGGAAAAGGAGCAATGCATAGTTCTAAAGGAACAGCATTAAGTGCAGAAGAAATGCTTCATATGACGCCGCCTGAAGTTTTAAGATTTTTAATTATGAATAATCAACCAAATAAACACATTGTATTTGATTCTGAATTAGGCCTACTTAATCTTATAGATGAATATGATAAACTTGAGAGAGTATATTTCGGGAAAGAAGAACCAATAAAAGGTATGAAAGATCTCAAAAAAACCTATGAGCTATCACAACCTGATGATGTAAAAGAAGAACTACCACATCAGCTCCCATATCGTCATTTAGTAACATTAGTACAAATAGACACTGATTGGAAAAATATTAAAAAAATCCTTCAAAGAACAAATCAAATACCAAAAGATCCTGATAAAGAAAATGAGAAACATCTATCTCAGAGGGCGGATCATGCAAAATACTGGCTTGAAAACTTTGCGCCGGATATGGTAAAATTTGAGATTAAGAAAAAACTTCCAAAAATAAATTTAAATAAGGAACAGCTAAGTTTTTTAACAAACTTAAAAGGAGAATTATCGACCATACAATGGGAACCTGAAGACATACACAATACAATATATCAAATATCAGAAAAACAAGAAATACCGATAAAAGAAGCTTTTAAAACTATTTATCAAATAATACTTGGACAGGAAAAAGGACCAAGAGCAGGATATTTCCTTTCAAATCTTGATCAAGATTTCGTCTCAAAAAGATTAGAGGAAGCAATTAAATAGGAAAATTTCTCTTCACAAATTATTTCTATGAACATTTATCTAAAAACATATGGTTGTACTGCAAACAAAGCAGATGCTAGTCTTATAAAAGGTGTTTTAGTAGAAAACAATCATAAGCTAATAAGCTCTATAGAAGAAGCAGATATAATAATTGTTTTAACTTGTACTGTAATTGATACAACAGAACAAAAAATTTTATCATTTTTAAGAAAAATAAAAAGCCTTAGGAAAAAGATTGTTGTAGCAGGATGCATGGCATCGATACAACAAGAAAAAATTAAAAAAATTCTTCCAGAAGCATTACTTTTACCACCACAATACTCACATCATATTAACGATTTAATTGAAGATAAAAAAGTAATTTTTAAAGATAAGAATAAAACTGATTTTCCAAAGTTTTTTAATGGTATAATAGCGCCTATCTCAATATCAGAAGGATGCATGTTTTCTTGTTCATATTGTATTACATCATTGGCACGTGGAAAACTCAGAAGCTTCCCTATAAATGAAATAAAAAAGGATATATGCTATGCAATAAAAAATGGTTGTAAGGAAATACAAATTACTTCTCAAGATACAAGCTCTTATGGTTCCGATATTAATAGCGATCTAGGAGAACTTCTGAAAAATATAACTACTCTGAAAGGCTACTACAGAGTCCGTATTGGGATGATGAACCCATATACTTGCTATAAAAATCTTAATTCAATTATATCTAATTTTAAAAATCAAAAAATCTACAAGTTTTTACATTTACCAGTTCAATCCGGTGATGACAATATACTAAAAAAAATGAATCGAAAATATAACGTAAATGATTTTCTAGAAATAGTAAAAAAATTTAGAAAATATTATCCAGATACTACTATATCAACTGATGTAATCGTTGGTTTTCCAGGTGAAAATGAAGAACAGTTTCAAAATACTCTTAACTTATTAAAAAATATTAAACCAGATATAACAAACATTACTAGATTTTCAGCAAGACCTTTTACAAAAGCTAAAAAATTAGATGGGCGAATCAAAACAGAGACTGCGAAAGAACGATCAAAAAAACTTACTGATTTATGTAGTAAAATCTCGAAACAGAATAACTTAAAACATATTGGAAAAAAATATAATATTCTTGTTACTGAAGAAGGAAAAAACAAAACAGTGGTCGGTAGAAGTGGTAACTATAAACCAGTAGTGATCAATAAAGTAATAAAAATCGGTGAATTTTATCCTGTTGAAATAACAGATGCAAAATCAACTTATCTTGTCGGAAGTATTATATAGACTTAAGAATATTTGGCTGCTTTGTGGAAGGGATGATCAGAGTAGCCATAAATGGATTTGGGAGAATAGGTAGAAATACATTAAGAGCAGCAGTAGGCCATTCTCAAT
>Ga0272442_10012626_pt1 | contig 10184 bp, 9 predicted proteins | sample SSMForm2O_FD_200262 | JGI IMG/M metagenome (GOLD analysis project Ga0272442, IMG submission 200262) | Marine sediment archaeal communities from Little Sippewissett salt marsh, Falmouth, MA, United States - SSM-Form-2O | ecosystem: Environmental > Aquatic > Marine > Wetlands > Sediment ... | reverse complement strand
CCTCATCAAGAATGAAACGTGGGAAGGCGGCTGGATGTGAGTTGTGGTGACCCTGCCTCTGTGGTGATCATGCCCCTGCGGAAATCGGAACCTTCTGAGGTTGGATGCGGGTGTTCGGTCGCAGGGATTCCCTGTTGTATTCTGCTCTCACCAAGCGTGCCTCGTGTCAGGCTTCCTCTCCGGGTGGGGGTGGGAAAAACCGCTCCAGCATGCCGATGAGCTGCTGCAGGAAACGCAGGTCAAGCTCCTCCCGGCTGCCTTCCAACTGGAGGATCTCGGTGAAATTGGCTTTATAGCGCAGCCAGAATTGGACCGGGCCGATGATGGCGCTGAGGAAGACGACAGGGTCGATGTCAGCGGGGAAGTGACCTTCCGCCTGCAGATTGGCCATGTAGGTTGCGAGGCCGGTAGTGAGCTGCGCTTCGGATGTGGTGGGAGCAGTGTGCCCTTCCAGATATGACCACAGCGTTATGCGATGGTAGGTCTCATCCGTGCGCCAGAACTCGAACATGGCTTCCAGCGCGCGACGCAACATGGCAGCCGGAGGGAGGGAGTCGTCGCGGGCACTATCCAGCACGGCGGAGTAGCGCTTGCTCACGGCGTTCAAGACGGCCTGGTAAAGACCTTCCTTGGACTTGAAGTGGTACAGGATGAGCCCGTCCGAGATGCCGCTTGCCTCGGCGACGGTTGCCAGACTGGTTCCGTGAAAGCCATATTCGGCGAACAGTTGCTCGGCACTTGCCAGCACGGTCGCTTTCGTACCTTCTGCGTCGCGTTTCTTGCGCATGCGTCCCTCCCTTGAGAAGGATACCTCAGCTTGCGGTGGAGTGCGGCCTGACCGTGCGCGTTCCCGCCCAAAGCAGTGTGGAGAACGCGAGGGTGTAGGCGAGGGCAAAGGCGCGGTGCATGGGGAGGTTGAGCACAGCGTAGAGCTCCCGCAGGGTATCGTCGGCGACTCCCGAGCATACGGCGGCTTCCGCCTCGGCGAACCCGCTGGCGAAGAAGACAGCGCCCACCCAGAACGAGGATAAGCCAGCGGTGAGCGCCAGGATCCGGTCGCGCTGCAGCACGAAGCTGGACACCAACCACAAGAGGCCTGCGATCAGTGAAAGCCACAGCACGGCGTTGTAGTGCACGTTGGCATGGGTGGCGGCGCGGAAGGGGGCGAAGGTGTCGGCGAAAAAGGCGTTGTTCCCGGCGGCGAGCACCCAGTCGAAGAAGCGTCCCAGCATGATGCTGTGTGAGATGAGGAATCCGGCCAGTACACCGGTGAGGGCGGTGACGATGAACCACATGCCCCGGTGCAAACGGTCGATGTTGGTAGATATAGCCATAATACTCCTCCTGATAATAACTTACTATATACTAAATAAATATAGGATTGTCAAGAGGGAGGATGGCGAAAAGGGCAAGAACGGCCTCTACTTAAATGCAATGGAGCTCGATTTGTGATGTCCATCGTTCGCAGAGCTTACAGAGCAGAAAGCACCCATACAACACCGCATACGGGGAGGAGTGCGAGGAAGGGTACGATGCTCACCACAAAGGCGATGCGGGGATGACCGCGCCCCACGAACCACCATGGCAGCGCACAGAAGATGAGACCCGCCAGCAGGTAGCTGATGCCTTGAAGGGTGACCTGGCCGTCGGTGGTGAGGAACACGGTGAAGGCGCCGACGCCCAGCGCCGCTGCGCCCAGGCTGGCGAGGATGAGCCAGATCGTCAGCGAAATGCTCCGTACAGGTGTCATGGGTGGCTCAACCGGCGTGCTATCCTCCTCGACAAAGTGGCGGGACTGGGCGTCAACGTGGATGTCCTTCGGCTGTGATTCCTGGTTGTGGTTGGGCACTTCCGTCATCAGGGCTCCTTGTGGCTGTCATTACAATCGTTCCCGCCCGCTATGATAGGAAAGAATCACCCGCTGCGCCACCCCCGGCAAGTGTCACGATCCAGCTATGCTTTGCGTTGTAGAATGGGGTGCAGGAACCGTCAGGAGGCAACCGATGCGGAAAATGGCGCTCATCTTCATCTGTTTTATGCTGCTCATAAGCCTGGCAGCTTGTTCTGTCAGCCGTGATAGCGCGTCAACAAATGAGGTCGGCCCAGCGGGAGCGGCTGCAGCTGACCTGTCGCGAAGCGGCGTGGTGGAGCGTGAGCCCATCCCCGTCGAGGCGGGACCGACCGCCGCAAACCGGCTGGCGCCGGAGCATTTCACCTACCTGGGCGCCTTCCGCCTGCCGGACGACTTCGCATGGGGCGCGCTGGGCATGGACTACTACCCGGATGGCGACGGGGGCGCCGGCTCGCTCTTGATTACCGGTTTCCAGGGTCTTCTCGATGCAAACGGCGAGCCCTGCTATGAGGGCAGCACCGGCTGCAACGGCTACTTCGCCGAGGTCGCCATCCCGGCCCCGGCGGTGGAGGCGGACTGGGAGATGCTCCCGGTGGCGCCCTTCCTGCAGCAGATGGCTGTGTTCGACGGCGGTCTGGTGCAGACGGTGCACGAGGCCTACAGCTTCGTGAGCGGTATTGCTATCGATGTGCAAGGGGGGCGTCTGCTTGGATCGCTCGACGAATGGTACCCGGAGGGCAGCTTCGGCGACGCCAGCTTCCCCACGGTGTGGAGCAGCAACCTGGACGGCTCCGATGCGCAAGGGATGTATCACGTGGGTCCGGAAGAACCGCCGTTCCATGGCATCAAGATGGGCTCGTATTTATTCAGCGTGCCGCAGGAGTACGCCGACGCCTACCTGGGTGGACGCACCATCATCACCGGGCGTTCGCGCGGCACGGCGCCGCCGGACAGCGAAGGACTGAGCGGCGAGGGTTCAATCGCAGGCGGCTCGCAGGGTCCGACCCTGTTCGCCTTCTCCCCGCCGGAAGATGGCCAGATCAGCGGAAACCTGGATGCGCTGCCGCTGCTGTACTACCGCGTGCGCTACCCCGGCTGCGCGGGTCCGGATATCGGTGTGGGCGGGGAGCCCGTCGACTGTGATTTCCCCGGCTTCACGATGTGTGACGATTGGACCGGGGCCGCATTCCTGCAGGCTGGCGACCGGTCGGCGATCGCCATCGCCGGGCTGGTCGGGACGACCAATTGCTACTACTGCGGCGACCCGGTCGATGATGCGGAGTGCCACGGCGACCCGCTTCCGGGTGAGTGCCCGTACACCTGCCACGAAGGACGCGGCTACCACTGCGGACCTTACTACCGTCAGGTTTTATTCTACGACACCGGGCAGCTGGGGCAGGTGGCGCTGGGCGAAGCCAATCCGTGGAGCGTGCTGCCCTACGCGGTGTGGGAACCGGAGGAGTTCTACCTGCAGGGTGCGGTGTGTTCCAACCTGGGCGGCATGGCCTACGACATCGTGGGCGGACGCCTGTTCCTCATCGAGCGCGGCCTGGGCGGCGCCGACTGGAACGCGGCCGTCATGCATGTGTGGACGGTGATTGCGGAGTAGCTGTCAGATCAGAGCGATACCGTGAGGCCGCCCAGTCCGGGCGGCCTCTGACGATAACTTTTCACGCAGATCGAAAACTGGCGCATAGGGTTAGAAGAACACATCCGGCCAGGCAGCATCATCCAACGGCCAGCCTTCGTAGGAAAGGGGTTTCATCCATCGGTCAATACTGTGGTAGCGGATTCGGATTTTCCCTGAAGCATCATTCCAGGCGGTGAAAAGGCAGGGCCCGATCTTCATGTTCACGTAATAACCGAGCACAACGTCATGTTTGGCGTCGATGTTTAGCGGCCAATATTGTTCCTCAGAGACGAGTACTTTCCTCCAGTGACGTTGACTTGGTTGTTCCCCGGCCGCGCGCCGCGCAACATCTTCCGCTGTCTCAACGAGATCGCCAGGATATTTCATTCTGAACCTTGAGATCTCGCCGTTCTGTGTCGAGTATCTTTCGTACCGATGTCCTGCAGGAGGAGAAGGCTCATAGCAAAATGGAACAATCGTGATATCCGACTCACAGTAGGGTACGTTGCATTTGTGCATCATGGCGGTCAGGGAACACCCCGACATCGTGTCAGGATCATTTCGCATTGGAAGTTCGCTTGGATCAATGTGGCCGTCCGGGTGGATGCATGCAACGCGGCTGACCAGTCCATCAAGGTTAAATTCATATGGCCCCGACATCGGTCGCCGGTAGCCCAGATAGAGCCAGTATCCAGTGGCAATCAGGGACGGACGATTCACAATCTGGATGGGCAGCGCTTTCCAGTATGCCGTGTCCAGCGTCTCTCCGAGGTCTGAAGGCCAGGGGCGCCCACTCCTGTCAAGATTCTCGAGCGACGTCCTGAGAAGATTGGTTACCCCATAGAATTTCTTGCTTCTCCAGACCATGTAGAGGTGTCCCTTGCATACTGCAATAGCAGGTGTCAGGTCTGCGTCTTCATCCGGCGCCCGTGGAGCCGGAAGATCCTCATCTTTCATGTTATGAAGGGCGATTTTTTTGAGGTGAAGTGGCCCTTTCTTGGGGTCGAAGTCAGCTTCAGACCATGCTAGATAGAGGTATTTGTTTGTGAAGGTGAGGGTTGAAGGCGCACTTGTGCCGGAACTTGTGAATCGGTTTTTTTCCTCGAAATCTTTCCCGTTTTCACTCAAGGCAAGGACCACATCCCCATTGTCATCACGGAAAGCCATCACGAGTCCATTCACTGTCTCGGTAAATGCCGGTACGTCCGGGCTGGTCCAGGGCAATTCAACCTCGGTGCGTTCCTGAATCCCCTGCAGCGTCCATACGCCTTTCAGTTGCGAAGAGGATATGTACTGATCACACTCATAGGTTGAGTACCATCCTGTAAACACTCTCAGATAGTGGTCTTCATTTTCACCCAGGTCATAGAGAACCAGGTATGCAATGAGGTAATGGCCGGCAATCGCAATGACGGATGGCACCTCATAAAGCTCCATATACTTCTTAATGACATCAAGTGATTTTCCACTCCTCAGCAAGACCATTTCTTGATTGATGATGTCATGCTTCAGATATTCCTCGATAAAGGAATATCCTCGTTTCATTTTCAGCCCGCGCACAGCACCTCCGTTATCGCTGTCGAACGTATCCAGATGTTTGCTGAGCGCCATCATCACCTTATCTTGATAGTCCTCGTACCAGAAACCATTTCCTCGATGTGTACCCCTCAGCAGGTCAGCGGTGCGTACTGTATCGTGATAGCCGATCAGGCACATCCAGGCACAGGCTCCGCATCCTGAATAAAAGACTTCCTGATTTACACCTGTCGTGGGCGGAATCTGATGATACCTGGGGAGCGATTGCCGATGGGCAGCTGCGAAAGGGAGGTAATCGTTTTCGGGGACATCTTCTTCGTCGATGTAAACAGAGTCGCCGGAGTCTGATTTTTGTCCGCTATCAGCCAGTATACTCTTCCAATTCTTCGCAACGTGTTCCTTCAAGTTCTTGAGTTCTACGGTGCGATATTTGAGGAACGTTGTCTTGAAGTTGGCGTATTGTTTCGAAAACGGGGTCCCATTGCCATGTCGCTTCTTGTTTTTATCCACCGGGAAAATGGGTTGGGAGCCAATCGATGTTAAGAAGGTGCCCTGGTCATCTTCTGCAACAGAAAAAACCGGTGTGTAGAAGACGGGTATAAAGGATCGACATCCAACTTTCTGATCCAGCATCTCCACGAGGCTGGGGCCGGCTGTAGTAAATGTGATAATCGGCGGATATGCCTGGGAAAGGCATACAATGATGTAACCGTGGTCTTTGCCCTCCTTGTCGATGAGTTTGACATCGAAGAACAGGTTTTCTTCTCCTCCTGGCTCAAGAAGCGGGTAGATCGTGCCGATCATCGGTTCCCCAAAACCGGGAGCCCTTTTCATTTTCTTGATGTGAATACGTGCGATCTTAGCGGCTTGACTAGCGCTTTCCTTGTGGAGCTCAAGTATCCCACTCATCCCCTTTTCCTTTCTCTGTGTTCCTCGCGAACATAACGGGATTCCTCCCGTGGTACGCCGATTTTCTCCTTTCGGCGTTCCGTGCTTAAGCCTGCATCGATGGCGTTACAGGTCCGGAGATCATGAACACATACACCGTGAAGGATTGCACCGAGACAGATGAAAGGAAGGCTGGATGGTTTCTGAATGTGGTCGTTAAAGGAAGGTGCGCCTTAACGGAATCCCCATGTTCCCCGAGAACACGTGCGGTATGTGTCCATCATAGCATGACAAGTACGTCCATCGTGGCAAATCGACGTGCTTCTTCTCATGGAATGGAACGGTCAGGCTGCCAAGCGCTCAACCAGCCAGGCGTGCACCTCGGGAATCCGCCTGGTGATGAAGGTGAGATGCCCATCTTCGGTGGAGAGGCGGGCATCCACATCCGGGATGCGCGCGGCGAGCCATTCCCCGTGCGTGAAGGGGACGAAGAGGTCGTGCTGGCCGTGCAGGAGCAGGGTGGGCGTGCGGATGTCCCGCACATCGAATCCCCAGGGCTTGAAGAAGGCAAAGTCGTCATCGACCCATCCCTCGATCGACTCGCCGATCCCGGCGTGCATGTCGGCGAGCATGCTGGCGGCGAAGTCCCCGGTCACGACGGCGGCATCGACTGGACTGAGCAGGGAGCGGAGGGCGTGAACGAGCATCTCGGCGTCGACCTGCAGGAGGTCGGCAGCTTCTCTCCGTAGATGGTCGGTTAGCGCGGCGCGGCCTTCCCGCGTGGCTGCATTTTCCTTGAGATTGTCCTCGCCCATCCCTTCTTCCCAGTGCAGCCCCTCGGCTTCATACGGCGCCAGTGAGGCGATCGACGCGACCGCTGAGAACAAATCCGGCCGCAGCGCAGCGCAGGCGAGCGCGTGTGGCCCTCCGCCAGAAGCACCCCAGGTGGCCATCCTGTCGATGCCCAGCGCATGGGCGATGGCAGCGGCGTCCTCCGCAGCGTCCCCCACCATCCGTCCGGGGTGCGGCGTCGAGCCGCCGTAGCCGGGCCGGTCGTAGCCGATCAGGCGGATGCCGCGCGCTTCGGAATCCGATCTCCATCCCTGTTCGAGGAGACGAGATCCCGGGGTGCCGTGGTGGACGAGGACGGGCAGACCGTCCTCAGGGCCCGTGTCGAGGACGCGCAGTGTCCTGCCATCCTGTGTCGTGATGGTATGTTCTCTCTCCTGCATAAGAATCCTCCCGGGATCAATCTTGTGCGGAAGGGATGTTTCTGCTTCGGGGATTGTCGAGAGGTCTGGGTAGTCGGTCCATCATCCGCTGCGGTACGTTCATCATACAACAGCATGTGCGGGTGAGGGTGTGTTGATCATCCTGCCGGACAGCCACCAGCAGAGACAAGCCAGCAGGACGCCTGCCAGCAGGTCCAGGACGGCATGCTGTTTGGTGAAGAGCGTCGACAGCAGCACGACGATGGCGATGGCCAGCCCAACAGCACGTCCCCGGGGCTTCCACGTGAACCAGAAGAGGGTGATGATGAGCGTGATGTAGGTGTGGCCGCTGGGAAGCGCATTGTATGGCCGGTCGTTACCGTAGATGAGCTGGACCAGCCTGCTCAGCGCATCTCCGCCGGTGACGTCGGGGCGCTCGACATACGTTGGGAAGACGATGTAGATAGCGTAGCTGATGGCGAAGGCCAGTGACAGGCAGGTGGCGAACTGCGTCCAGCGCCGATCCTCCATCTTGAAGAAAGCCCACAGGATGGCGCCCAGCCACCAGGGGATGCTGAACAGATAGGGGATGGCCCAGACGGGTGAAAGGGGAATGTGGGTGTCGACGGGCAGGGAGGTGGATATGCCGCCCTGCACGCTGCGGTTGATGGGGATGTAGAGCATCTGCAGCACCAGGATGAACAGAAGCAGTCCGACGCGCTGCACACGATTACGGTGTTGTTTCATGCGCATTCCCTTCGCACATCAGCTTTCGATCCTGTATCGCATGATGCACTTGCTCTTCGAGGGGCGGGCGACCTCAACGAAGCCGGCTTGTTCGAAGACGGCGGGGAAGCCCATGAACGACGTGACGGGCGTGACGTCCCCGGAGCGGGGGATGGAGGGGTACGCCTCGACCGTTGTGCCGCCCTGCGCGCAGACGTAGTCGACCGCAGCGCTAATGAGCGCCACAAGCAGCCCCTGACGGCGGTGCGCCTTTGCCACGTAGAAGCACACGATCGACCATACCGGCCGGTCGTCGAGGGGCTTGAGCACGTGGGAGCGATTGAGCGAGCCGAACTCGGAACGCGGCGCGACCGAGCACCAGGCGGCGGGCTCGCCCTCGACGTAGGCTAGCAGGCCGGGGACGCGTCCAGAGTCGACGATGGCCTTCATGGCGGTGCGGTTACCTTCACCCTTTTGCGCTTCGAATTCCTTGCGGGTCGTGCGCCACCACATGCACCAGCAACCGCCGTAGGCGCCGTGTGGACCGAAGAAGCGTTCGAAGTCGTCCCAGCGATCGGGTGTGAGCGGGTGGACCATCACGTTCGGTTCCATGCTGTACTTTCCTCAGCTTGTGGTTGTCAGCGAAGGTCGTTGAACCAGATTTCATTCGGGCCGTGGTCTGTGCCGTACGTGGCGAGGAAGATGTCGAGATCGCCGTCCCCGTCAAGATCACCCAGATGCGCGTGCCGGTAGAATTCGCCGCCGGCAATCCGGATTCCGCTGTCCTCAAAGTGGCCGGTCCCGTCGTTCAACCAGATCTGGCACGGCTGCAGATAGTCGGTCAGGACGAGGTCGAGATCCCCATCCAGATCGAGGTCGCCGAGGGCAAGACCGGCGTTGGTGACCGCGCTCAGGCGCTGTCCGCTATCGGCAAACTGACCGTTCCCGTCGTTGAGCAACACCCGGGCGGGGTAGCTGGTGGTCTCGAAAAAACCGTTGGCGAGGACGACATCGACATCACCATCGCTGTCGACATCACCGAGTGCCATGTCGCCCTGCTGCATGGCCTCGTCGTCTTCAAGGTGCCAGCCCTCGCTGAACCCGCCCGCACCGTCATTCACATGAACGGCGTAACCGTAGCCGTCACGTTTGATGAAGGCGTCCACATCGCCGTCCGCGTCCAGATCGCCCCACTCGGCTGTGAGGAGGAATGCCGTATCACCGAGGGAGAACATTCCGGCGCCATCGTTGCTGTAGATGCGGGCGGCGCTGAGGTAGTTTCCGGCTGCATCCAGGTCCCCGTCGCCGTCGAGATCGAGCAGCGTCACGCTGAAGCCGATGTTGGTTTGAAAGGCTCCCTCAAGCTCCGTGAAGAGGGCCTGCCCGTCGTTCAGGAAAACCAGGGTGGTGAGGCCGGTGCGGAAGGTGGTGAGGACGATGTCGGGATCGCCATCCCCGTCGACGTCGCCAACATCGACGCCGTGCCGGTTGTCTCCCAGCGCCTGACCCGTGTCGGTGAACACGCCGTAGCCGTCGTTCAACCATACCCGGGCTGGCTCGACCTGGGCGTTGGCGAAGACGGCGTCGAGATCACCGTCGCCATCGAGGTCGGCCAGGGCTATGCGCCAGGTGGGGATGGAGTCAAAGCGCTGCGGGCTCTGGTGGAAGGCGAGCTGCGATGGCGGTTCGGATGTGAGGGAGGCCTGCGGCTGCGCTGCTGGGTCCGGCGGCGTACTTCCGGGGCTGCAATCTGCAGCCAGAAGAAGAACCACGATGAGTTGTAGCATATATTTTCGCAGCTTCATACTGTGACCTCAAGGTCATTCATTTGAAACGTCCGATCCAGCGCGGCACCGTCTGCTTGAATGCAAGGTACTCGTCGCCGAACTGCGTTTCCAACTGCCGCTCCTCGAGCGGGATCACACGGAAGGAAAACACAGCCCAGAGCAGGATGAGCGCAGCCAGGACGGCGGGGCTGCCATAGAAAATCGTCCACCCGACCCATGCGAACAGACCGGCAACATACATCGGGTTGCGGGAGACCCGGTAGGGGCCGGCGATGACGAGATGCGGGGGAGAAAAGCCAACCCGCACCGATGTACGGTAGCTTTTGTAATGAATCACGAGACACCACGCATACATCGCGAGTCCGGCGGCGACGGCGAGCAGCCCGGCGACGTTCCACCCTCCGGGCGTGCACTCAGTCCAGCCATAGCGAGGTCCGACCCTGGCGACAAGCCATGGCAGGATCCCCATGATGACGAGTACGATGGCCGCCCAGACGAGTGGGATTGCTCCTTTTGGGAGGAGGAGTTGCCTTTTTCTTTGCCGTTCATGCTCA
>Ga0272442_10012624_pt1 | contig 10186 bp, 5 predicted proteins | sample SSMForm2O_FD_200262 | JGI IMG/M metagenome (GOLD analysis project Ga0272442, IMG submission 200262) | Marine sediment archaeal communities from Little Sippewissett salt marsh, Falmouth, MA, United States - SSM-Form-2O | ecosystem: Environmental > Aquatic > Marine > Wetlands > Sediment ... | reverse complement strand
ATTCAAGCCGTTAACCATCAGATCGCGGCGCTCCTTGAGGATTCTCATCATCTCTTCGCTGTCGGCCTGTGGCCCTGTCAGTGCCTCGAGCCCAGCCATCTGGACAAACTGAGGAGTACAAGATGTGCTGCTGTTGACCAGCCTGACGACAGGCTCGACGAGCCACTCGGGTACGACGCCGTAGCCAAGCCGCCAACCGGTCATGGCATATGTCTTGGAGAATCCTGTGATCAGCAGCCCGCGATCTTCCATACCCTCGTGGCACATGATGCTCGCAGGGGGCTCGGCATAGAACATGTGATCGTATATCTCGTCGGACAGTACGGCGATATCATGTTCGTTCGCGAGTCGTGCAACTCCCGCCACATCCTCGGGGGTGAGAACGCCTCCGGTAGGATTGTGAGGACTATTCAGGATAATGAGACGCGTGCGCGCGGTTATCCGCGAGCGCAGTTCTTCCAGATCAAATCTGAAGTCCAGTTCCTCTCTGAGGCGTAGCGGCACTGCGGTCGCGCCAGAGAAGCCTATCGCAGACTGAAAGACGGGAAACAAAGGAGCAGGGTAGATAGCCTCATCACCTTCCTCAAGCAGCGCGAGTATGGCGAAAAAGATCAGGGGCTTTGCACCCGAACCCACAAGGATGCGATCTGGAGAAACGTCCACGCCTCGCGTTCGCTTAATTTCGCTGGCTATCTCCTCGCGAAGAGGAACTATGCCCTGCGAGTTGCAGTATTTCGTGAGACCATCCGAGATGGCCTGTCGTCCTGCCTCGCGCACGTTGTCTGGCGTTGCGAAACACGGCTCGCCGATCTCCAGATGGACGACATCCATACCCTCAGCCTCAAGAGCCTGAGCGCGTGCAAGGACCACGAACGCCGAATCAGTGGACAGGCGTCCAATCCTGTTCGAGACCTTCATGCGGGAAGCGGATTTCTCTGGTGGGTACATCATGATAGGAAATGGTCGAACAACGAACGGAGACGACGAGGTGCCGAACGCCGCGACGAAATGTAATTGTAGCAGGAGTGCGTAGTTCGCAACAATGGTGTGCCCTCTGTTCGACTGGCGAGCATGTGCGACGCGCTGTACAATGGCGCACATAGGGCGCAAATGCGATTGCGCGATGCACGCAGCCGCAGGTCTGAAGGCGCCGATTTGGAGGACATGATGACCGTACCGGTACTTACACTCAAGGGCAGTCCTAGAGAGATAGGGCGTCAGCACGGCGAGGGAGTGCGCGAGCTGATCCATGACAATCTGCGTTTCTACATGGACCTGTGGCAGCACATGGGTGGGGTTAGCAGGGAGAAAATCCTCTCTGACGTTGAGCCGTTCGTGCCATTCGTCCGACAGTTGGACCCGGATTTGGTTGAGGAGATGCAGGGCGTTGCAGACGGCTCCAATCTCGAGTTTCGGGAGATTGCTGCTCTCAATGCCAGGACCGAACTCACCTTTGCATGCCTCCCCAATACTCTGAAGGAATCGAGCGCCGGTGGTTGCACGTCGTTTGGCTTGCTGCCAGAAGTGACGGAGCAGCGGCATCTGATTATCGGCCAGAACTGGGACTGGAGAGCCGAGGCAATACAGACATCGGTTGTTCTGCAGATTGTGCAGGAGAACAAACCCAACATAGTAATGCACGCTGAAGCGGGTACGATAGGCCACAGGGGACTGAACTCTGCAGGCTTGGGCGTATGCATCAACTACATTCGCTCTGAACTTGATGGCTTCAAGCCGGGGATGCCGTTCCTCATCAAGCTGCGTGGCATTCTCAACTCAGGCCGCATGTCCACCGCCCTGAAGATGCTCATGACCTACGTTGGTCCCAACAGTATGAACATGGTCATCGGTCACAGAGATGGCGAAGTCGTCGACGTGGAGAATCTGCCGAACGACCTCCTGTTTTTGTATCCGAAGGACGGCATACACACCCACGCCAACCACTTTGAGTCGCCTATGCTCAAGGTCAGGGACACTGGCAAGAGTACCCTGGCTGACACGATTTACCGGAGTCAACGGTTGCGGCGCCTGCTCGAAGCACGAAGAGGTCATCTGAGCGTTGAGACCATACGGGAAGCACTGACCGATCATTTCAGCTATCCCGACTCTATCTGTCGGCATCCCGATGAGAAATATCCGAAGATAGACCAGTGGCAGACTCTGTCTTCCATCATCCTTGACCTTACCGAGATGACCCTTCGATATACGGATGGGCCACCCTGTCTGGGTCCCTATCGCGTTGTTACACTTCCGCAGTAGCACTCAACGCGCGGGCGGCTGGTGTATGCGCCGCCCGCGTGCATCGTTCGCAGCAAACCTCTGACGAGACGAGCAAAGCGCCCGACGTTGTGGTACAATCCACGTTCGGAAACATGACTCAGTATCTAGGCATTGATGTTGGCTCGGTTAGCGTTAAGCTCTGTCTCATTGATGAGAATGGTCATATCCTCCGCAAGGATGTAGAGAAAGTCAGTACCGGGCCGCGGACCGCAGTCAAGGAACTGATTTCTCGGCTCCTGGAGGAGCACTCTGCCGAGGAGATTGCGGCCACCGGGGTCTCCGGGACCGGAAGTACGGCCATTCCATCAGAGCTAGGGTGGCAGAGCTATAGCAGTTCTCTATCCATCGCGTCTGGGGTATTGCACTCGCATCCCGACGCGAGAACCATTATCCAGATTGGCGGGCAGTCGTCGCTAATCATCGAGCTTGAAGACGGTCTTTCCAAGCCTTGGAAGGTAGAGTCAAATCCTCTCTGTGCGGCCGGCACTGGTCGCTTCCTTGAGCAACAGGCCTATCGCCTCGGCATCAGCATGGAGGACTTCTCTCGACTGGCGCTTGAATGCGATGGGCAGGCTCCACGCATTGCCGCCCGGTGCAGCGTGTTCGCGAAGTCGGATCTGATTCACCTGCAGCAGAAGGGCGTGCAAGTCTCTCCCATGTTGTACGCGTTGTGCGAGAGCGTGGCGCGCATGGTGGGTTCGTTTAAGAAAGGGCCTTTTGCTACCCCCGTTTACGTGGTTGGAGGGGTCGCGGCAAACGCCGCAATCATCAAGGCACTTGAGGATGTCATCTCCGTCAGGAACCGCGCTGAGACAAAGGTGACTGTTCCAGATGGCTACGAGTTCACGCAGGCTCTGGGTACAGCGTTGCTGACTATCGGCAAGCGTTCTGAGAGTATCATGCTGGACGTCCCGGATTCGGCCAGCGAGTACTATGAGATGCCCCCGCTGGAGCCTGTACACACTAGTTCCTCTGCGGCCCAGCCTGTTGTGACCGAGAGGACGGTTGGCTACCTCGGTATCGATATCGGCTCTACGAGCACGAAAGCCGCCATCGTTGATGCCAAAGGCAACGTCCTCACGAAGCACTATCTGATGACTGCCGGGCGCCCGGTTCAGGCGGTGAAGGAGTTGTTCTCCAGGCTTCTGGAAAAGGGCGCGGACAAGGTTGATATCGCAGGTGTCGGTATTACAGGCTCTGGCCGCTACCTTGTAGGCAGTTTGGTGGGCGCAGACCTTATCAAGAATGAGATTACCGCTCAGACTCGTGCTGCGGCCGAACTCGACCCCGGAGCCGACATCATCGAGATTGGTGGCCAGGACTCGAAACTTGTTATCAAGCGCAATGGGATTGTTGTCGACTACCAGATGAACAAGGCCTGCGCTGCAGGCACGGGTAGTTTCATCGATGAGCTAGCCGAGATGCTCGGCGTTCGCGTGACAAATGGTCAGTTCGCGCAGCTCGCATTCGAAGCTCCGTTTACCATCGACCTTGGCACTCGATGTGCGTCATTCATGGCTCAGGCCGTGTCACGCGCCCAACAGGAGGGGATGCCTCTCGAGGTCATCACCGCGAGTCTTGCCATCGGTATTGCCAAGAACTATCTGTCCAAGGTCGTTGAGAATAGACGTCTCGGTGAGCGCGTCATTGTGACCGGCGCCGTGTTCTACAACCAGGCCGTTGTTTCGGCCTTCAAGAGAGAGCTACCCGATAGACAATTGATGGTCCCTGAGCACAAAGAGATAACAGGCGCCATTGGCGCCGCATTGCTTGCGGGCGAGGAAATGGCCGGTTCGCCCACGAAGTTCAAGGGTTTCAAGAACGTGGTTGATGCGGACGTGGCACTATCCACGTTCACCTGCAAGGGGTGTGACAACAACTGCACTATTACCAAGATGCAGGTTCCCGGAGAGAAGCCTACGTTCTATGGTAGTCGTTGCGATAAGTACGATGCCGACGCGGGCCACGCGCGACAGCGAACTGCTTTCGACGACCGCGAGGACTTGCTCTTCGCCGGGGCGGCAGGCAGTGGTGGTACAGGGCCCCGTGTAGGTGTTCCTCGCGCCCTCCTTGTGTATGATTTTGCGCCCCTCGTTATCGCTTTCCTGAACGCGCTTGGTGCTCAGCCCGTTGTGACCAGCAAGTCGACCGGCGACATCATTGCGAGGTCGATTGAGCTGGCGTACACGGACAGTTGTTTCCCTGTGAAAATACTCCATGGTCACGCCGCGCAAGTCTCCGATTGTGATTACGTGGTCTATCCTTCCGCCATTCGCCTGGGTGAAATGGAGGGCACGGAGAACCAGAAGTACGCCTGCCCGCTGGTACAGGCGGCACCTTACATAATTCGACAGACTGTCGGGCTGGGCGACAAGCTGCTCGTTCCGACCATCGACTTCAGTCAGGGCGACGATGACATGGTCGAGGAGCTGACGAAGGTCGCAGTCGCCATGGGCTACAGCAAAGAGGAAGGACGCAGCGCTGGCCGTAAGGCCTTGGCGGCGCTGGGATCCTTCAAGTCTCAACAGGCTGAGAAGGGCAAAGTACTTCTTGAACAGCTCCACGAGAGCGGAAAGCTCGGTGTGGTCTTGTTCGCCCGTTCTTATATGTCGCAGGACTCTGGAGCGAACCTTGGCATCGCCGAAAAGCTGGCACAGCTTGGCGTAGTCCCGATTCCTCTCGACTACCTCCCTCTCGATACAGTAGACCCGAAAATGTACTCGGACCGCCCTTACTGGTACTACGAAGGCAAGTACATCGCCGGCTCGAGACTCGTCAGCGAGGATCGTCAGCTATATGGACTGGCTATCACGAACTTTGGCTGCGGCCCCAATTCGTTCATGCTGCGCATGGCTTCGGACATCATGGGCACCAAGCCGTTCGGCCAGCTGGAGGTTGATGAGCATGCTGCTGAGGCCGGGATGGTCACCAGGCTCGAAGCCTTTGTCGACACAATTGTGGGGCATGCAAAGTCAGCCGAAGTTGAAGTCGTCAATCCGGCGGAGATTTACCGCGGTGTCGGCGTTATCGAAAAGATGGACCGGAGGCTGGTTCTACCGTACATGTCGCCTCACGCGGAGATCATTGGGGCCGCGATGCGGGGGTACGGGCTTGACGCTGTTGTGACTCCTGAGGCCGACTCCCGCGTACTTCACTTCGCAGACAAAGTGACCACAGGTGTTGAGTGTCTGCCGTACAGGGTCACCCTCGGCAGCTACCTGCAGTACTACGAAGAACACAATCATTCCAGTGACAAGCAGTTGGCCGCCTTCATGGCGGGCGCGTATGGGCCGTGCAGACTCGGTCACTACGCGGGCGAGCAACTACGGACGTTCCAGGACCTGGGCATAGACATGCCGATGTATGCGAGCGTGTCCAACAATGGCTACAGAGACATGCAGCTCGGGTCGAGATGGAACGTGCTGGGCTTTGTTCAGTACACGTGGAAGGCAGCCGTAGCCATCGACTTGCTTCAGAAACTGGTGTGGCGCTCTCGCCCGTATGAACGCGAGCAAGGGATGGCAGACGCGCTGATGCGCCAGTATACGGCCGACATTTGCGCCAGACTCGAAACCAAGTCTCCGTTCAAAGATATCATGAGTCAGGCCAGCGAGGCTTTCCGCGATATCATCGACCCGTCGCTCCCACGGCGCCCACTAGTGGGCATCAATGGCGAGATCTTCCTTCGCTCAAATGACTTCTCCAATCAGAATTTAGTCAGACAATGCGAGGATGCCGGACTGGAGGTCATCGTCTCGCCGATGGCCGAGTGGATGAAATACGTGGCCCGGCGCAACGTTGAGGATGCGGTACGCGACAAGAGCCTGCGCAGACTCATCATGAATACCGTTCTTGAGAAGGTGCAGGAGCGCATCGAGCGAAACATGGAAAGCCTTTGTGACGGGCTGGTTGAGTCTGACCCCCCAACCAAGCATCTGCTTCACTATTCCAGACAGTTCCTGTCTTCGAAGTGTGGAAGCGAGGCAGTGCTGAGCATTGGCAGTGGTGTCGAGTGGATGGACAACGCTCAGTTCGCCGGCGTTATCTCCGTGATGCCTCACGGATGTATGCCTGGTGGCATTGTTGCCGCCATGTCTGAGAAGTTCAGCGCCACGTACGGGAAGCCGTGGATTAACGTCACATACGACGGCATCATGGAGACTACCAACTCGACCAAGATACAGAACTTCGCTGAGATAATCCGGTTCTGCAGCCAGGACAACGGCCATTCGGTCACCCCCGACGACCTCCGTTCGCTTTCTACCGTCGGATAGCGCTTTCTGCTATCCTGCGGCTCGTAAATGAGTGACCCTCCCGTACCAGATCACGCACTGTGTGGTCTGGCGGGTTGGTTCGTGCCCGATGCAGCACAGGAGGCTAGTAGTGCGCGCTGAAATTCTTAGTGTTGGTAGTGAGATTCTTCTCGGCGATATTGTGGACACCAACACCCAGTACCTGGCTCAGCGCCTCTCCGCGCTGGGGATAGACCTCTTCTTCAGTACCACCGTGGGCGACAACCGTGGTCGCCTGGTGGAGTGCCTTCAGCGGGCGATCGGCCGGTCGGATATCGTATTGACGACCGGCGGACTGGGTCCCACAGATGACGACGTGACGCGAGAGTCGATTGCCGACCTGTTTGGAGAGACTCCAGAGGTTGATGAGGTCACGGCGGATCTTCTGCGTGGCTTTTTCAATCGCCGCGGCATCGAGATGACTGACAACAATCTGAAGCAGGCAAGCCTCATACCGTCGGCTCGTGCTATTCCAAACGCGCGCGGAACTGCACCTGGCTGGTGGGCGGAGAAGGATGGACACATCATCATTGCCATGCCCGGCCCCCCCGGTGAGATGCACTACATGTGGGAGCATGAGATTGAGCCAGCCCTGCCACTGGATGCCGCAGTTATCCGCTCCCGCACCATCAAACTGTTTGCCATCTCCGAGTCCAAGGTAGATGAGCTTATTTCTGACCTGACTCCTTCACAGAACCCCACTGTGGCGGTATACGCGAAGCAGGACGGTATCCACGTGCGCATTACGGCCAAGTCCCCAAATAGTGACGAGGCGGCGATGGCAATAGCCCCTGTGGAAGATGAAGTCAGGAGACTAATGGGGGAGCACGTCTGGGGGACCGACGACGACACCCAGGAGGGCGTGGTCGTCAACGCGCTTCGTACCCACGGCGCAACAGTTGGCGTCTATGAGACGGTGACTGCGGGGCAGTTTACGGCGATGCTGGCGGGTGCCCCGGGTGTTGAGACCGTCCTTAAGGGATCTCTGGTTGTTCCTGGTGTCAATGATGACAACCCCGCCGCACTTGCATCAAAGGCGCGAGAGCAGTTTTCGGCCGATATTGGAGTGGCAACGGTCGGCGCAGTCATGTCCGGTGCCGAGCCGGCGATGTACGAAATTCTCGTGGCGATATCGTGGCCGGCACGGGGGTTCGAGACCACCGGGAAGTACAGGTCTCGGCCTCATAGGGTGAGGACGCTTGGAGCGTACTATGCTCTTCATGAACTCAGACGCGCCCTGAGCTAGACCAGATTGAGGGCCTCACCGCATTGTTCGTGTCAAGGTGCTCCGAGACTGAAGCAGGACGCAAGGCACGTGACATAATCCTATTCATCGGAAAAGCCAGCGATGTCGAATCGTGTTGCGTGTACGTTCGGGACGGGTGTATCATACGATTCCCGTCACTTGTAGTGTCGCGTCAGCTCCGTTGTTCAGGGGCCCGTAGCTCAGCGGCAGAGCAGTCGGCTCATAACCGATTGATCGTAGGTTCGAATCCTGCCGGGCCCATTCTTCAGCTCTTCAAGTTCCAACATATGTGCTACGTGTGCGCACGTGGGTGGTACTTCTTGTGAGTCTCCTCCGCATATCTGTCCGACGCGTGTACGTACCTGGTTGTCGTATCAAGAGACTCGTGCCCCAGCAGTATCTGCAGTGCGGCCGGATTGGCGCCTTCTTCAGCGAGGTAGGTGGCGAACCCGTGGCGCAGAGAGTGCGCTGACGTCGGGACGTTGATACGTAGCTTCTCTCTGTAGCGCTTGATTCGCTCCTGTACATAGTTTGTCGATATCCGACGGCGTGGATCGTTGACGTTTCGGCCTGCATATGGAATGAAGAGGGCTGGGGCGTTGTCGGTACGAGTCTTGAGATAGCGCTCAAGGTGATGAGTCGCCCTGTCCGTCAGATACACGAAACGCTGCTTTCTGCCTTTTCCTGTGATGAATACTCGGCCCGAACCATCTATCTGAGTGCGCTTCAGGTTGCACAGCTCTGAGATCCGCATGCCGGTGGAGAACAGGACCTCCAGCATGGCCCGATTTCGAAGGGCTACGCGGGAGTCCGATTCGAACTGGCTCGGCGCCTCAACCAGCATCGTTAGCGCATCGAGTTCGGCCACCTGCGGGTGTTTCCTTGTTGCCTTTGTTAGCTGTATTGCCTCCGGCGGAAGAGGACATGGGAGGTCAACGGTGATCAGGTACTTGAGAAAAGACCGTAGGGCGGAAAGCATGCGGTTGACGGACCTGGCATCGAGATTTGACTTGGGGGCTGGTTGTCCGAGTGGGGTCTCCCGGTCGCGAGATCCGAGGTAGGCCTTGTAGTAAATGATGTCGCGTTTTGAGAGTCGGGAGAAGTCAATCTTGCTCTCTACGAGAAACGAGGCGAACACTTGGAGGTCGCGCTCGTAATTGTAGACGGTACGCGGGGAGTAGTTGTTTGCCTGCAAAGCCAACAAGAAGTCATCGAGGTGGGGGAGTGAAGCCGGGTCGACACGTCGGTTTCTCATACTGGGACCGAGTATAAGAGATATTATACGCAGTCGTCAAGCCTGAAGCCATACGATGTTAGACAATGCCAACAGGCTGAGAATGTACAGTCATGCCACGCGGAACCGTGGTGCCCTGCTCACCGCATTGTGCGCGCCTGCGTCGGTGCGAACTTCGTCGTGAGGATTACGCCGCGTCCCCGCACCAAGAGATCTTCCAATGCTGGGATCCGGATGTTGCCTGTATTTCGTCGAACAATGATGCAGACTGAGTTCAATTGAGTCCTGTGCTCTTTCCAGAAGCGGCAGGACATTGTGTCTGCTCGGCCTGCCTGGGGGCGAGGATGCTCGCGGAGTCGTTACACCGCGTGAACCGCCCCATCTTCCCTCGGTTCTTACTCCGTTGGAGTCCCCTGCCTGATGCTTCGATCTTCCGGGCAATCGTTGTAGTCCGATTTTCGCCCTGATCTGCCACGGAGGCGGAAAGACGTGTGCGAAAACGAGCCCAATGTGACCTGGAGGTCAGATAAGGTCGTTTATCGGCCATTTTCGAGCGTTTTCGAAGGGGTTACGTTTGGCTGCTTGCTGCTGACACTGATTGGCATCTGTCTTTGGCCGCCAGGTCTTTCCGACAGCCACGTCTTCTGCCAGGCCACTTCGGAGTCCTGGGAGTGGAACTTTGGGACTTGGCGGCGGTCACCATTGAGGTACAAATGGCGTGGGTTTGGACTGCACAGGCAGTTCTACTTCTGTGAGCGCTTCAAGTCTTCCTTTGCCTTCTTGACGCGGAACTCTACCTCGCTGGCCTTGGCGAGGAGATAGAGCATCGCGCCCAGGCATACAAGGAAGAAGCCGATACCGATGGGTCCGCTCCAGTAGAAAAGCAAAAAAAGCGATCCTTCCATGGCTCCAACCTCCTGGAGTTGTGTCATGCAACTCCGCACCTGCCGTTTCTTGCCTGCCGCCGACGTTGCTTATGGTCGGTTCGCCTCCATTGTACCTGCTCATGATCCATGGGTTCAGAGTATTTGGGAGATGCTTTGCTCAGCGGCTCACTACTCCTATCCCCTACTCTTTGGAAGCGACTTATGTCAAGTTTCAAGTGCAGCGGTTCAAAAAATATGCATCGGGTAA
>Ga0272442_10012622_pt1 | contig 10188 bp, 7 predicted proteins | sample SSMForm2O_FD_200262 | JGI IMG/M metagenome (GOLD analysis project Ga0272442, IMG submission 200262) | Marine sediment archaeal communities from Little Sippewissett salt marsh, Falmouth, MA, United States - SSM-Form-2O | ecosystem: Environmental > Aquatic > Marine > Wetlands > Sediment ... | reverse complement strand
TAGACGATGTTATTATTTCTCCTGAAATGAGACGACCTCTGGTTATACGATCTCTCAGGAGAAGTAATGTAAGGAAAAAAATTGCTGAATATTTATTTGAAATTAGCCCTAGTTTTAGTTATACATCAGAAATTGCTTATAATGTAAAAACAACACCAACTAATGTAATAGGTGCTATTCGAGGAATGGGTACTAGATATAAAGAAGATGAATCACTTATTAGTTTAGATATTGTTGAGGAAAAAAACAGTAAAAAAAATATTAGATTATATGGTCTTACCTCTTTTGGTAAGGAGGTAGTAGAATCTTTTCATAAATAATATACTATAAATTTTTATTTCAGCAATATTTTTATATCTAATCCTATTCTTAAAAACGAATTTTAAACATTAGATTTAAAACGTCAATATAAGGGGGTTTTAAATAAATGACAAAAACAGAGGTTAATGTACCAAAATATGGCACTGAGCGATTAAAGAAAGGATTTGCTAAAATGCAGAAAGGTGGTGTTGTAATGGATGTTACATGTGCTGAGCAAGCACGCATCGCTGAAGATAGTGGTGCTGTAGCAGTTATGGCTTTAGAAAGAGTACCTGCTGATATTCGAGCTCATGGAGGTGTAGCTAGAATGGCTGATCCTCAAATCATTGAAAAAATTATTGATACTGTTAGTATACCTGTAATGGCAAAAGCAAGAATTGGTCATTTTGTAGAAGCACAAGCTCTAGAAGCAATTGGTGTAGACATGATTGATGAATCAGAAGTCCTTACTCCAGCAGATCCATTTTATCATATTGATAAACGGAAATTTACTATTCCTTTTGTTTGTGGCTGTAGAAATCTTGGTGAGGCTGTTAGAAGAATCTGGGAAGGCGCAGCTATGATTCGTACTAAGGGAGAAGCAGGTACAGGTAATATTATTGAAGCTATAAGGCATCAAAGGATGGTTACTCATATGATAAAAATGATTGAATCTATGAGAAACGATGATCTTAAAAAATTAAGTGAGGAATTTTGTAAAAGTTATGTTAGTTCATTTGAAATTTTAACTGGAAGAAAGGTTAAAGATGAATCTTTTATCTATCAAAATTATAAATATGAAACTGTTAAAGACGATATCTTTAAAATTTTAAGGGATATCAAAAAAGTTTACCATAGGCTACCAGTTGTAAATTTTGCTGCTGGTGGAATTGCGACTCCTGCTGATGCAGCAATAATGATGCAGCTTGGTAGTGATGGGGTTTTTGTAGGTTCTGGAATTTTTAAATCTGAAAATCCTAGTAAAAGGGCTAAAGCAATTGTTGATGCAGTTGCAAATTTCAATAAGCCTGATATAATTGCAGAAATTAGTAAAAATCTTGGAGATGCCATGGTTGGAATGGAAATAGAAAATATTCCAAAAGAACAACTCCTTCAGGAGCGAGGATGGTAAATAAGAAATCAATAGGTATAATTGGTATCCAGGGAGCAATATCAGAGCATGTTTTTTCTATGGAAAAAACAATAAAAAAATTAAATTTTAATGCTGAAGTTCTAATTTTAAGAGTTCCATCTCAAATTGATGGAATTGATGGGTTGATTATTCCTGGTGGGGAAAGTACAACAATATCAAATATATTATATAAATCTGGTATGCATGAAATAATTTTAAATAAAATTAAAAAAAGAAATTTATCAATAATGGGAACATGTGCTGGTTGTGTAATTCTTGCTAAAAAATTATCCAATGATACTAATGATGTAAAATTATTATCCGCAATGGATATAAAAGTGAAGAGAAATGCTTTCGGTAGACAGAAAGAATCATTTGAGTACAAAATAAATATTGAAGGGTTCAAAGATCAATACAATGCAATATTTATCAGAGCACCTGTAATTGAAGATGTATGGGGAAATTGTAAAATTCTGGCTAAAATAAAAAATAAAATTGTTATGGCAAGACAAAATAACTTTCTTGCTATTTCTTTTCATCCTGAGTTAACTAATGATTTTAGAGTGCAACAATATTTTTTAAACATGATTTAAATTGTATATAAAATCAATAAACAAAATTAGAAGAGAAAAGGGTAGATGGCCATGAATTGAAATATGAACCTGGAGGATGCTTGAATGAGGGTGTTGGCCCTCTACCCAAATATTTTCTACTTCCTCAATTTAATTTATATTTATATTAGTTTATATATTTTTCTATAACAATATTAATAAAACATCCAAATATACCTAAAAGATATAAAAAAAACTATAATATTTTTTTTAAAAATGTTTTAAATAGAAAGTTTTATATATTTACATAAATAAATTAATATGGGAGTTGTAGAGTTCTGAGGGCAAAATTTTTTTGCATCCCATCTATCTTTCTCCTCATCTACAATACCCAGATAATACTCTACAACTCCTTAGAATTTATTTTATTAATTGATAAAAAAAAGGATTACAAAATAGAAAAAAATTTCCCTGAAAGTGGGAAATAAAATAAAAATAGATATTTTTGAAATATTATGCTTTCATTATAGCCAATAGGAATATACCTAAGGCAATTGCTGCTCCTACTACAGCACCAACAATTGCTACAACACCTTGAACAATAGTATTTTGGAAATTCAAAATACCTTCTGGTGCTCCCATCATGCCAGATAATAGGTTAGCGCCGTATAGGAATATAACAAAAACCAATAAACCAATAATTATCAATATTCCACCTACGGCTCTGCTTTTACCTGAGCCAAAATAAGCGGTAAATATTCCAGCAATGATACTTGCGATTGCAAATACCAGCGTCAGCATACTTAAAAATTGATTTACCAAGTTTACTTCCATTTAATTTCCTCCTCAAAATTTCGTTCCAGTTAGAGTTTTGGTGTCAATTACACCTTCAATAGATCTAACTCTGTCTACAACTATTTTTCCAAGTTTTTCGAAATCTTCAGCTTGTATTTTTGCTATTAGGTCATATTCTCCAAAAAGTGGATGTAATTCTACAATTTCTGGAACTTTTGATAGCTTATTGTAAACATCATGTTCTCGTGCAGGTGCTGCACTAATAAGAACAAAACCTATAGCCATTTGATTATCACCTAGCTCCTGTTATATAGTCTTATAATATAAACCTTTTCAAAATTATTGCTTTTCATAATTATTAATAAAAAATTCATATTTATCTGAATATTAACTTCATTTTAGTGCAAAATATTTTAAAATAGTTACAATTTCAATAACTCATGATTTATCCTCTTAATCATGTAAGAAATGAAATAAAAACTGTACTAAAAACAATATTAGAAAAATTTGGTTATAATGATGAAATAAAAATTGAGATTCCACCTTCAAATTTAGGGGATTTTGCTGTACCATGTTTTTCTTTTACATCTGTTATAAAACAACCACCTAATAAAATAGCAAATGAACTTTCTAAAAAATATGGAGAAACTAAACTGATAGAAAAAGTCGAAGCAAAAGGACCATACATAAATTTCTTTCTGAATAGAGATGCTTTTAAAACTTCAGTTTTTAAATCGCTAATCGAAAAGAAGGATAATTATGGTTATCTAGAAAAAAATAAACTAAAGGTTATTGTTGAACATACTTCTGCTAATCCAAACGGTCCATTACATGTCGGACGAGCAAGAAATCCAATAATAGGAGATACAATCGTAAGAATTTTTAAAGCAGCAGGCTACAATGTTGAATCACAATTTTATTTAGATGATATGGGAAAGCAAGTTGCAATTCTTACTTGGGGAGTGAATAATTTGGATAAAAAAGATATTCCAAAATCAAAATATAATAAACCGGATCATAAAACAGTAGGATTTTACCAGATTAGTAGTAAACTTCTAAAAGAAAATAAAGAGGTTTCAAAAGAAATCAGTAAAATTGTTAAAAAAAGTGAAGAAGGAGATAAACAAACAATTGAATTTGTTCACAAAGCATATGCCCCAGTTTTAGTAGGAATAAATGATAGTTTAAAACAAATGAATATAATAATTGATAAATACGTTCCAGAATCAAACTTTGTAAAGGATAAAAGTGTTAATTTAGTTGTTGAAAAACTTAAAAAATTAAAATATTGTGGAAAAGAGGAAGACGCCTATTATTTAGATATGGAACCTTTCGGAATCAAGGGGCGAAACACCAATTTCTTTTTTTTAAGAAAAGATGGTACTACTCTTTATGCCACTAGAGATATTGCATATCATTTATGGAAAGCAGACCATGCAGATCTACTAATCAATGTATTAGGTGAAGACCATAAACTAGAATCAAAACAAGTAGAAATAGCTTTAAAACTAATTAATGCTAAAAAAATTCCTAAAGCAATTTTTTATTCATTTGTTTCTCTTCCAGGTGGCAAGATGTCTACAAGACAAGCAAGAGTTGTATATGTAGATGAACTCATTGATGAATGTATTGCTCTTGCCTATAAAGAAGTAAAAAAGAGAAGGGGAAAAGAACTTACGGAAAAGAAAATGAAAGAAATAGCTAAAATTGTTGGAATTGGAGCATTAAGATATAATATAATAAAGGTACAACCCGAAAAAGATATGATATTCAAATGGGAGGAAGCAATAAATTTTGAAGGAAATTCTTCACCATTTATACAATACTCCCACGCAAGAGCCTGTAGTATTCTTTCTAAAAAACAAGAAGAATTAAAAAATGTAGATGCAACCTTATTAATACATGAATCTGAAGAAAATCTAATAAAAAAATTAGCTAGTTTTCCTATTATAGTTGAAGATGCTTGTGAGGGTTGTAAACCTCATAATATTCCATTATATCTTTTTGAAGTGGCAAGTCAGTTTAACAAATTCTATAGAGACTGTCCAGTACTACCTGAGAAAAATAAAGAAATTAGAAAAGCAAGACTTTTTTTAGTAAATGCTACAAGAATAGTCCTAAAAAATGGTCTTGATATCCTTGGAATTGTTGCACCTGAGGAAATGTAAAAATGAGGTACAAAGAAATTAAAGTCGATTCGCTAATAAATAAAATCACAAAACAAGACACACTTTTTGGTGGAAAGTATACAATTGATCCCTACCAAAATTGTGAATTTGGTTGTAAATACTGTGATTCATCTCTTGATAAAGTAATATATATAAAAACAAATTCTGAAAAAATACTTAGTAGAGAAATAAACCAGATTGAAAGAGATCTAATAATTGTAGGGTCTGTTCATGACCCTTATCAACAAGCAGAGCAAAAGTATCAAATTACTAGAAAACTTCTAAAAATTATTCAAAAAAATAATTTTCCATGTCACATCCTTACAAAATCAAATTTAGTATTGAGGGATATTGATATTTTATCAAAAATTAAAAAATGTATTGTTACAATAAGTTTGATATCAATAAAAAAATCAGTAGCAAGTATGTTTGAAAAAGATGTACCTACACCAGATATAAGACTTCATACAATAAAAAAATTATCAAGATTAGGAATTTCTTCAGGTATTGCAATAATGCCAATACTACCTTATATTACTGAAAAAGAAATTAAAGATATAATAAAACAAGCAAAAAATAATGGTGCAACTCATATTTTATATAAACATCTAGAGCTCAAAGGAGACCAGAGGATATTATATCTAAATATTCTAAAAAAATACTATCCAGAACTTTTTGATAAATATCTAAGATTATATCAAAATAGCTATCAGCCTGATGATGATTATATCCTTAAAATAAAAGAAGAAATAAATATTCTTTGTAAAAAAAATGGATTAAACAGTAAAATATAGAAAAAAAGATTATTTTTATATAAAATTTAATCCTTTCTTCTTCCAATCAATGATAAACCTATTACAATTAGAATTAATATTATAACAATAATTCCAATTATTAATATATATGGTGTTTTAGTAACAAGTTCTTTTTTATGAGGATAATTTGTTGCCCCAAAGGGCATATGTCCATTGAGATTTATTGATTCATCAAAACTTAATAGCTCAGGTCTGTCCCAATTGTTATCATCACTAAATTCAGTACCAGGAACGTATACACGAAGGTTAGGATCACCAAAGAGACATACATTTTCCCATATGTCCCACCACCATTGACCAACCAGAAGTTGTGGACCACATGCTCTCATTCCTTTTTCATATGCTTCTCCTAATGTATCACCCAATGCATATCGTTTAATTATGAGCTGGGTCCAAGATGCAGCCCAATCAGTTGTTGTCCAGGGGTCAATTATCTGATAAGATGCACCATGTCTCATCCATGTTAAGTGTAGATAGGTTGCTGCTGGAAGACAAGAAATAGTATTTACACCCATTGAATGTAGATTTTCTAAATTATCATCAAAATCAATACCATTATAATGAGTCTGGGTTAACCATGAACCACTTCTAGGAGAAACAGTAACCTTACCATCTCCATCATAGAAATTTATTAAAGGTAAACCTTGAGATATTGATTTTAATGGTCTTAAAATTCTATCTCTGTAAATAATAATTCCTTGAGTTGCCCAGAGATCATGCATTTGAATAATAGAGCGAATAGGTGTCCATATTTTATTAATATAAACAAGCTGTGGATTTATTGCTGCAACATCAGGATTGTCAGTTGAACCGACTTCTGGAAATAGTTGAAGCTTTAAAGGTCTAAATTGTGAAATTTTTTTAAGTAAAGGGATTTCTAGGTTAAAACCATCTTCTAACATCAAATAATAGATGTAAAATAGCCAATGAATGTAGGTTCTAAGATGTCCTGGCTTATATAAAACTGGTTCATAAGCTCTCCATGGATTTTCCTCATAGACATAGGGATTTTCAGGATTCCACATTCCAACATTACCACCAACATGATAATCACCATGGCTGTTTAATACCCAAATTAAAACCCCTCTGTTAAGATTTTCAATAACGTATTCAAAATTAGTTGAAAATACATTACTATAACCTGCTTTTGTAGCATAAAATGGAATTACCTCAGTTTCACTTTGATCTGGATAATAAGCACCAGATTTTGTTGGTACAATTCCATCATCAATTATATCTGGAGATGGTTCTTCGTAAGGTGTTACACCGTCTGCTCTTGTATATTGGAAATTCCAATGCTTACTTGCTTTTTCATTGAATCTGTATTGAAATGTGTTATATGTTTGAAGAACCGGATACTGCATTAAAACCTCTTCCATTGGTCTATAAATATCTAGATTAACGCCCCTTGGATATTTTATACGGCCTAAGATATAATCTGTTTTACTAGCGCTACCTTGTATTAATTTATTAGGTTCCATACCAGGATTTGCATAAATTAAAACAGGATATAGAATATTTCTACAGATTGAATAAGCAGAATCAACAGGAGATGCCCAAAATCTACCTGGAAGTGCAGCTCCTGTAAATGAACGGTCCCATGGAATTCCAATATCAAATTGACCAGCAACTGTAATAATTATCTCATGATCCTGGCTTTCAGATTTCCCTTCCTCAATTTTTCCAAATTCATAATCTTCAAGAAATTCATATGCTCTTCTTCCAGATAAAAGCATACCCCCTGAAGAGGGTTCATTAGATCTTAACACTGCATTTTTTCTCCAAAATTCTGTTGGATAGGTAATTGCTTGAGAAAGTCTTGGATGAACATCAACAAGAATTAAGGGACTACCGTGATGAGCTGCAATTAATGAGGCAGGACCAATATGAAGAGCTCCTGGGTATGTTCCTGCAGGTTTTCTTTCATCTATATACCAATAATCCCAGGGATCAATTGTTGAAAAAATAACATCGTTTTGTCCAGTAATACTTCTAATTTCATCATATATCTCTTTGGTTCCAATATAATTTCCTTTGATATTTGCAATTTCTTTAATTTGTTCTTTTCCACTCTTTGACAAATAATTACCAATACTTACAATATATACATCTTCTACACCAAGTTGATATAAAATATCTTTTGTTCTTTGATTTAAACCAGAAGGTAAAGAATATAGTAATGGCGAATTAAGTGCACTTGCTAGAATTGCACCATTTGAAGCAGAAGAAAGGCAATTTCCTTCTATTTTTGAAAAATTCTGTTGCCAACTGTATTCAACAGTATAATCTACCGAAGTCTTAAGGTCCTCTAAAGCAAACACACAAACTTTATAATTTTCATCGCTTCTACATTCACCTAGAATATCTAATGAAACCTTTGCTTTAGTTTGTTCACCAGATATTCTTCCCTCTAAAAGTTCAGTTTCTGAAATACTGCATGCAATTTCGTTTCCAATAGGATCTAGAACTGTAAATCCAAGATTAATACCTGGATCATTCCATTCAAGTGTTAAATCTATATTTCTACATCCAAAAGGAGTGGGTGGAATTTTTACCTCAGAACCGGGGAATAAATCTATATCAACATCCATAGTATTCCGATTAAATAGAGATGATGAAATAACATCCTCTATTTTTGAATCGTAATACATTGTTTCCATTTTACCCATATCATCAGATATTTCTTTTTTTGGAACAGCACTGATACTTACCTCCCATTTTCCATAATTATGAATAAAAGAAGCAGCAACTTCAGAATATGGGTAGGGATCACTATAACTTCCCATAGCTACTTGAACCATCCCAAGTTGATCATCATATAATTGTAAATCGTAATCTTCTTTATCTTTCCATTTCATTTTTGTAATGATAAATTTAAAATTTTCGTCATTTATTTCAAAATCTTCATAGGTAGCACCAATTCCAATGACAGGACGTTCAAGTTTTAATGTTTTATGTTCAGCATTGTATCTAGGAATTGTTCCGATAACCTCACCACTAGTAATGTTTAATGGTTTTTCGTATTCCTCTTCAATTACTGCAATAACTGCATCATTTGTATAGCTCCAATCGTGCATTGCAATTTCATTTGCGATATCAAAAGGATTATCTGCATCAATTGAAGTATAGATTTTTGAATTTCCCCATTGATCTATCTTGTTCTTTTCCACGTTAATAAGAGTTACTTCATCAAAATTATTGTTACAAATTTGACTCCAATCTTGCATAAAATAATCTAAACCTTGGTAAGCATTCAAACTTCGTTCTTTTTCATCTTCAGGTTGATACTCATCTTGATAAAATAAAAGCGGGTATGAATACAAATTAGTATTGTCATTAAAAATAGCCATTGGAATTGCAGCAAGATATGAGTAGTCATCAATTAATTTTTCATTATCAAAATTTACAAAAATTGTTTTTTTTATTGGAACCACTGAATTAAAAGAAGGTCCTTTTACAAAACCAGCAATATTTGAAATGTCGGTAGCATTTACAAATGGTAAAAAAACACTAGTTAATAATATTATTACAATTAAAATTGATAAAAAATTTTTTATTTTAATATGAATCATATAATTCCCCCGACTTGTATTTATATTTGATATATGTATTTAATTTAAAAGGATATATGTTTTATTATATAAACCTGTCCAATTATTGTCTATTAATATATAATAATTATTTTGATAAATATAAAATTTTTTCTTAAAATACAAAGCATAACACATATAAAACATAATTATATCGGAAATTTTGAAACTACATGAATATCGAATTTAAAAAGATTCTAGAAAAACAACATTATGGTATAGTTGGAAATCATTCTGGAGTTAAATTATGCCATTGGATGAGACAGAGTTTACTTTATAACAGAGAATGTTACAAACAAACATTTTATGGAATAAAATCTCATCGATGTTTACAAATGTCACCATCAATTATTCAATGTAACCATATGTGTCTTTTTTGTTGGAGACATCAAGGATTTACAGAAAAGGAATTTAAGGAAATTGATGAACCTGAATTTATTTTAGAAAAGTCTATTGAAACCCAAAGAAAATTAATAACAGGATTCAAAGGAGATGATCGTTGTAATAAAAAAAAATGGGAAGAGGCAAATAAACCAAATATGCTTGCATGTTCACTCTCTGGAGAACCCACTCTTTATCCAAAACTTGGAGAATTTTTTGAGATTTGTCATAAAAAAAATATTACAACATTTTTAGTATCAAATGGTACAAATCCAAAAGTTCTAGAAAATCTTGATCCTCTACCAAAACAATTGTATATATCAATAGTTGCTCCAAATAAAGAAGTTTATAAAAAACTCTGTTCTCCATTAATTTCTAAAGGTTGGGAAAGAATAAATCAAACCTTAGAACTTCTACCTTCTCTAAATACAAGAACAGTTATACGTCACACACTTG
>Ga0272442_10012619_pt1 | contig 10191 bp, 11 predicted proteins | sample SSMForm2O_FD_200262 | JGI IMG/M metagenome (GOLD analysis project Ga0272442, IMG submission 200262) | Marine sediment archaeal communities from Little Sippewissett salt marsh, Falmouth, MA, United States - SSM-Form-2O | ecosystem: Environmental > Aquatic > Marine > Wetlands > Sediment ... | reverse complement strand
CAATTACTGCAGCTCCCATTATCAAACTACCTAACCTTGTTCTCATTATTCCTAATTCAAGCAAAACCTCAGCTTTTACCCCAATAGATGTAGCTATAAGAGCAGTTCCAACAAAAAGAGCAGTTATATGTGAAAATCCAAACCATAATGCAGTAAGATAGCCCAATATAAATGGTAAAATAACACCAAGAATAGCAACTAATGTAGAGCTAGTTTCAATTTTTTTAAATTCTTTCAAATTTATTGATAAACCTGCGGAGAACAAAAGGAATAATATCCCAATATCTGCTATGTAATCAATTGCAGGATTTAAAAAAAGTGACCCTTCATTTATTGTAAAGAATATATTACCAATTATGGCTCCAATAATCAGTTCTCCTAAAATTACAGGTTGTCTTAATTTTTTTGATAAAAATCTGCCGATTAAAGCAGCAATAAGAACAATTATTATACTGGTAATAAAATCCATTAATTAATAAATATAAATCATATTGTTAAATGTTTATTAAACTTTTTCAACAATTTTAAAATTATATTTTTTTGATAGTCCAATTATATTTTTCTAAAAGCGGTTTCATTTCATCTTCAATCTTCTTGCTTTCTTCTGGGTTTAGGTTACATGGTTTTATGTTCCTATTTTTTAGGGAAAACTCCAAATATTTATCCATAGATGAGTTTAGCGGGCATTCTATTGGATGATTTGGATCAAACACAAATTTCTGTTCAATAGTTGGTAATAAATCGTTAATATTTTTTTCTATTTCTAATGATTCTCCGTTTTCATCACAATTTTTGACTTCTGCTATATCATTTAGTTCTAACCCATAAACCGCAAATGCTTTTCCGCATCCAGCTTTTTTCATTATTTCTTTTGCTTCATCAAGTACATTCATGTTAATTCCTCGCATTTTTTTATTATAATCATTTTACATTTTTGCTTTTTTTTTAAAGTGGGGTGATAATGCACTTTTAGTTTTTGAAGGTTACTATTAAGAAACATAAATTTGTATTTGTAGAATTAAATAAATTTTTTATGTTGTAAATTGAATAAAATCCGCCCATTTAGTTATGTTTTTATATTTTAGAAATTGGACTTTATTGTTTTAAAATAATTTCAACATATCTTTCTTCTTTTTCTGGACAATTACAAGAAAGCCAAATATTGCCGTTTTTACTAATATTTTTAACACCTGAGTTGTCATCAGAAATTATATCGATTTTTTCGTACATACTATCAGTACTATATGGAAACATTTTGAATATTGATGTTTTTTTTGCAAATAACATATCAATAATTTTTCCTGAAAGTCCATGAAATATAAATCTTGAAAATAACTCAGTCAAAATTGGATGTTTTTTAAATATTTTAGAATTCCACAAAGCCATTTTAACAGGCGAATTTCTAGTAATTGTTTTTGTAAGAGTTATTTTAAAACTATCTTTGGATAAATTATTTACTCTAAATCTTGCATTTCTTCCGAAAAGCAATGGTTCATGATAAACAATATTGACCATTCCATAATGGTTCCCGTCAATAAATGCAGTAAAATTCATAACACCATCAGAGTCACTTAGATTTACTGGATTGACTGTAAAATTTTCAAATTCATCTTCAGTTAAAGTTTTTGAAGCATTATACCAATTTCCACTTAAACATAGATGAAAATTATCTGTTGTATCGCTGTTTCTATCCCTTTTAACACTAAATAAAGATATGTCATACTCGGTACAATTCAGAAAATACAGGTCTCCTTGTAAAAACCAGGCATTTTTATCGTTTGGAACTGTATAAGTTCCATAAATGGTTTCATAATCTGGCCCAAATGTGTGTGAAAACACTTGGATTTCACTACCTGAAAGTTTGCTATATTGAGATTTTGTACCCCAATCACAGCAACTAATATTCATAGTAAATTTACCTTTTCCAGATATACTTCTTCCTGTAATTGTGAAATTGTAGGTCTGATCAGGAACTGCAGCGCATATTGTTCCCATTGGAAAAGAATGATATGGTTGTCCACTTCTTCCATCTTCATGACTATTTGCTTTTTTTTCAGAAGGATATTTTTCTGGAAAAGATATATAAGTAGATCCAAAGACTTTCATACCTGGATTTGTCCATTCAACATTTCCTGATCTATCATTTCCAAATCCAAGAATTGTTTCATTGGCTCTGCCGCTGGGCGATTCCATTTTTGAATCATAAAAAAGCTCCATAGGATTTGTTCCGATAAGCTGCAAGGTTATATTTGCAGATAATATTTTCATATCTGTAAGTTGTGTTTCATTGTCTTGAAGAAACATTGGAAATGCATACCAATCTAAAGTGTTATTGTTATAGGTTGTTGGAACTTGCCATGTATTTTTATAATCTGAAACCCAATGTCCTTTACATCCATTGTTTTCCCAAGTTGCTGTAGAAATACCATCTGTAGTTATGTTATAAATTACAATTCTATCTTCTTCATGATAATCTCCCCAATCCAATTGTGAATAGGGTGCCGAAAAGGCCATTTCATGACCGAATTCCCATATTTTTGTTTGAGTTTCACCGCTTGTTCTATTATTAACATACCAACTTAGAAAATGATTATGGCCATGGATCCACATTTTAATCTGTGGATTTTTCTGAAATAACTCAGCCCACCAATCCATATCTTGTTTGCCACGATATTCTCCATTACCACCACCAGTGGTATCTTCTATTGCTTGGTGACATAGTATAATTGTAGTTGTTTCGGGATACTTACTAGTCATATATTCTACCCATTCATACTCGACTGGATGAGTCCATGATATATATGCAAGCTCAGGTACAATTAAAAACAAAATACCATCACGCATCATTGAGTATACTGGATTGTTCATGCTTAATTCATCTATTATTGATTTTGTTAAATTATGCGGATTGTCTTTGTTCATTTCATAATCATTTACATCATGATTACCAAGAACACAATGAAAAGGTAGATTAATATTTGATATATGATAAGATTTCATATTATTTTTATATTGGTTTACATAACATGGTAATCCAACACCATTTACATGTGCTGTATTATGATTTATTATATCTCCAAGATTGATAGTAAAATCTAGCAAATTTGTGGAATCAACAAGATCTTCACCTATTCTATTAAGGTAATCAGCCATTTCAAAGCCAGTTATTATATCAGGAAATTGATATTTTGCACCAATATGAGTATCTGCAAATGCTGCAAAGCTTAATTGCGGATCTATATTATTAATAATGTTTACATTTCTTTGATTAATAAATCCTTTTGAAGGTATAATTGAACAATAAAATAAAATAATAATTAATATTATGATTATTGCTTTTTTGTTCATAACAATTTACCTCCAAACCATAACTCCAATTATTTTTTTAAATTAGTTTAGTTTATTAACCTTTTTATAATACATGTTATAAAATAACTTTTTATATATACTTATCATTTTTATTTTTGAATTATGAAAAATATCAAAAAAATGCCTGATAGTTTATTGATATTAGCTTTTTTTTATAATTATCTTTGAAATATCCTATTATTTACGTCCCATAATATTTGAATATGAATCAGCTTATAGTGAAATGTTTTCATTATCCTTTTGGGGTTTTGCTATATGGTTTGATATAGCTCTTTCAATTATCTTAATATATTCAGTATCAATTGGCTTTTTAAACAAGAAAAATTGGGCAAGAATATACACAATTTTATATATTCTTCATTTTGGAACCTATTTTTAATATTTGTTGCAAAGATATGACCATACGAAAGATATCTGTGGCAGATATTTTATGTTATAGTAATAGTATATCTAATGATGTCAAAAAATAAGAAATATTTTAAGATAAAAAAAGTATAGTTTAAAATAATAAAAAGATTAAAAAGAAAGAAGTAAAGAAATTAAATGTTTTTACTTCTTCTTTAAATATGGAAGACCAGTCCTTTTGTTTACACCAACTGTATAGTTTGGTGGTTTGTCACAAGGTTGTCCACTCTTTGGTGTTTTTTTACTAAAGAAATAAATTGTCTGATTTCTTCCACCCTTAAGCTTTACATCTCGTGTATATAAAGTCCATCCTTCATGTGTAAATGCCATAATTTTTACCTCCATAACAGGAATATATATCTTAAGATTTAAATCTTTCCTTATTTTCTCCAATAAAAATAGATTTTTTAGACATTAAAATGCATACATTTATAAGGAGAACATTGTTCCGGGCTCTAAATTAAGTGATTATATGATAAATGCATACATATTGATCAATATGGCACCGGGTGATTCAAAAAAAGCAATAGAAAATATGAGGAAAATTGAAAATATTGCAAAAATCTCAGTTGTTGCAGGTGAATTTGATATAGTTGTAAGAGCACAAGTTGAGGATTTAGATAGTCTTCTTGAAATAACTGATAAGATTCAGATGATTCATGGTGTGAAAAAAACAACAACACAGGTAATTGAAAAAGAAATTGCATTATGAGAATAAGAAAAAAATATTTATTTTACTTTTTAGCCTTTTCATCGGCGATAATTGCTTCAATACTTTCAGGTATTGATGTAATTTTAGAGCATTATATATCTAATCCATTAGTTTTAGGTTTATCTATTTTCTATTTTGGTGTATTAGTTTCTTTAATTTTAACATTGATTCTATCTATTTCATTTAAAGGGGTAAGTTTAGGTGCAAGAACAATTGAACCTAACTTTAAAAAAATTAGACTAATAAAAAAGGAAGAATTGAAATATCATATTCTCTCTGGAGCAGGTAATGCAATTTTAACAATTGGCTATTTTGCTCTACTTATAATTATTAAAGATCCCTCTGTTGTTCTACCGTTTTCTCAGATTGTTATATTATATCTTGTTATAATTGAAAATTTAGTTGAAAAAAATACACCAACATTGACTGAAGTTCAATCGTCAATTATTGTAACATTTGGTGCAATACTTGGTTCCATTAGTTTATCTGGAAGCATTAGTTTAGAATCAATGATTATTGTTTTTTTAGTTATTAATCCTGGTTGGGTTTTGCTTTCAATTTATCAAAGAAAACTAAAGAATATGAAAATTGATAATAGACCAAACGATTCAATAAATATTAGATTATGGAATGTTAGTTTTGCCTGTTTGTTTACATTGATGTTTGTAATAATTTTTGATTTTTATAATGGTACTAATAATTTTTTGGAGTCAATAAATGCATCAATTAATCAATTTGGTTGGCTGTTTTTAATTGGTATTGGTACATTCTTCTCTTTTGTTTTATACATTAGAGCTCTAGGTATTGGAAAGGCTAGTGTTACTCAAGCTGTAAAATCATCTATTATAATATTTACAATTCCTGTTTCATTAGTTCTTGCCTACTTTGGCTATATTAATCCAATAACAACAGATCCTATCTTAATATTAATAAAAATTATTGGAATAACCTTGATGGTTCTTGGAATTGTCTCATATGCACTAACATTAATCAAAGCTTATATCTTTATTAAAATGAAACCTGGAATTCCTATAAATGATACAATGGAAAAGCTTTGGAATATTCAAGGAGTTAATAGAGTAACTGCTGTTGCTGGTGAATATGATTTTATAATTAAAATAAGAACAAGGACATTAGTAACAGGTTATGAAAGAATTTTAAGAAAAATACAATCAGTAGAAGGAATTAGTGAATATAAATGGCAGACTGTTCTAAAGGAATGGGAGGACATTTAAAACAATTTATAAATAATGCCTTTTCATTTCTGTTTTTACCATGTGTGGTATTGTAGGTATTATCGGAGGCGGCCCTGTTTCTCGCTTAATTTATCATAGTCTATTTTCTGTTCAGCATAGAGGGCAGTCATCTGCAGGAATGCTAATGTATGACGGAAATATCCATGTAACAAAAGATCCCGGGCTTGTAAGAGAAGTTTTCAATGAAGATAGAAAAATAAATGTTTCAGGAAATGTGGGTCTAGGGCATACTAGATATTCAACTGCTGGTATGGATGATATAAAATCACTAAGACATAATGCACAACCTGAATATTTGGTTAATCCATTTTTAGCAGCAGTCCATAATGGCAATATTTTTAATATCGATGAAATGTTAAAACTTACTGATAGAAAACCAAGAACTGATTGTGACATTCACTGCTTTTTGCTTCCACTAGCAGATAAGATTTATAAAAAGGAATTAAACCCAGATATTATCTTTAATTCCTGTAAATTTATAATGGAAAGATTAAAGGGAAGTTACTCTGCTTTATTTTTGGCAGATTCTGGTGATAATCCTTACCTTTTTGCAATAACTGATCCTTATAAAATAAGACCACTTGTACTTGGAAGATCAGATGGAAACTATTGTTTGACTTCTGAAACACGTGTATTTAAAAAAATCAATTTTGAATATGTCAAAGACATTCCCGGTGGTTCAGTAGTAATAATTGACTCTAAAGGCAATATTTTTGAAAAACAAGTTATAAAAAAACAAGAAAAACCCTGTATGTTTGAATTTGTTTATTTTGCAAAACCTGATTCAAGAATAAATAATAGAAGTATTCATAATGTACGTTTTGAACTTGGAAGGTATTTAGCAAAAAAATACCCTGTTAAAGCAGATATTGTTATCCCTGTTCCTGAATCAGGTAGACACTATGCAACAGGTTATGCATTAGAGTCAGGTATACCAATTGACGAAGGAATTATGAAAGATAAAGATGAAAGATCATTTATCCAGCAAACACAAGAAAGTAGAGACAAGGTTGTAGAAGAAGGTTTATCATATTTACGTTCTGTTTTAAATAATAAAAGAATTGTTTTAATTGATGATTCTATAGTTAGAGGAACAAATATTCGAAAACTTATTAGAGGTTTAAAAGAAGCAGGTGCCAAAGAAGTTCACGTAAGAATTGGATGTCCTCCACTAATTGCACCATGCTATTTAGGTATTGATATGAGAAGTAAAAAGGAGTTTATCGCAAGAGATGGAAATGGAAATATCAAGAAATGGGAAGTTATATGTAAAGAGATAGGTGCAGATTCGTTGTTTTATACTGATATTGAAGGACTAAAAAAGGCTATTAGATCAAATGATATCTGTAAAGGTTGCATTGATTTTCCAGGTGGTTATCCTTCTGAATGGGAAAAAGAAGTAATTGAACTATCTAAAAAAGACAAAAAAGGTACAAGAGCATATGAATCAAATCGCTCTTGTTAAAATATGATTGAAATTATCTCAGGTACACTTGAGGAGCGTGTCATAAAACTTTTACAAAAGGCTTATCCAATTACAGTAAAAGAAATAAAAAATGAATTAAAAATTTCAAAAGGTATTGCCTTAATTACTTTAAAAAAATTGCAGACAAATGGTATTTTAATTTTAGAGCCACTTTCTAACAAAACATTTGTAAGACTGCTTAGACATGATTTTAGTTTTATAGGAAAAAAACGTCAACGTAAATTTAAAAAACATAGTACAACTAAAAAACAAGAAAATAAAGAATATGACGGTAATATGTTTGGTTAACAATAAGCTTCAACGATATTAACCCATGTTATATAGATTTCTTTAGGAATATTTTTATTTTTAGATTGATTTTTTTTCATTGAAAAACCCCTAATTACATTTCTAAAATTATTTTTATATAAATTTTGTGGGGAATTATGTCAATTTTGATAATTTTTCAAAACTTTCCTATCCAATAATCTGTATAACCTGTTTATTTACTATCAAAAATTCCTTTAATTCAGCAGATTCCTTTAATTTTTTCAATGCTTCATAATCAAGTATATGTTCATAGTTTGACAAAACCCTGCTACCACTTGGAGACCAACTTGCAATTGTAATATGTCTTAAATCAAACTCTTTGACGCTTCCTAAAATTGTAAAAGATTCAGCTCTAATTTTAAAATCGCATGAGGTGCACTCAATAACTGTATCATATGGAATATATGCATTTTCGGCATCAGGAATTGGTTCTACCTGAACAATAACAAGTTTATGTCCACATTGTGGGCAAATAAGGGCTTTATCGTCACTTTTCTCCCAAATATCTGCTAAAATTTCCATATCCTTCTTGTTATATTTTCCTTTCACAACTCTAACCTATATATTATGTTATCTTCTCACATAAATACTTTTGCAAAAAAAGCATAAAAAAACTTAACATATTAAATACTAAAACCATTATTTTGATGGTTTGAGGAGAATAAATAATGAATATAATTACATTTCTTACTGACTTTGGCATTAAAAATAGTTACATATCTCAAATGAAAGCTGTAGCACTATCAATAACGGAGGCAAAAATAATTGATATAAGCCATGAGATAACACCTCATAATATCAAGGAAGGAGCATTTGTTCTTTATTCTACAGTACCGTATTTTCCAAGTGGAACTGTGCATGTAGCAGTAGTAGATCCTGGAGTTGGTACAAACAGACGAGGAATAGTAATTACTACCCGAAGTCAAATTCTTATTGGTCCTGATAACGGGCTTTTAATTCCTGCTGCAAGAAGAATAGGGGATTTCAAAGTCTATGAAATAGCAAATAAAAATTTGATGTTAAGTAATATCTCCAATACATTTCATGGAAGAGATATATTTACTCCTGTTGCAGCAAATATATTAAATGGAGTTGAATTTAATCAGATTGGGCCAATTGTTACTGATTTTATTGATATTAATTTTGGGAAATCAGAAATATTTGATAAAATTGCCATAGGAAAAATCATTTATGTTGATAATTTTGGAAATATTATTACAAATATTGATGGATTTCAACTTAGACGTTTCTTGGAATATGGAAAAAAGATATCTTTATCCATTGCTGAAAAACACTATGAAATCCCATTTGTAAAATCATATAATTTTGTAAATAAAGACGAAATTCTTGCAACAATTGGAAGTAGCAACCTACTTGAATTGGCTATAAATCAAGGAAATGCATCAAAAAAACTTAAGTTAAAACCTGATGATGATATAAAAATCCATTATAATTAGAATCTTTTTTTATTCGTATCAAGTTTTGAATAGGTATTATTCCCAAGATAAAAACAGGTTTGTATCTTCTCATTATCTATTATATCTTTATCAAGAATTTCTTTATCAGCTCTAACATTTAATACCTCACCAATAAATAGACAATGATCTCCAAGGGTTACTGTTTTATTTAGCTTACATTCAAAATGGGTGTAACATTCTTTTATTGATGGTGTTTTTATTTTTTCTGAGGGAATTAATGTTAAATTTGTTTTTTTAATTTTATCTGTCTTTCTTCCACTATGAGTCCCGCAGAAATGAATTTTTTCAACCATGGAAAAAGGTGCAAAATTGATTACAAACTCTTTTGACTTTTTTATAATGTCATAAGAATATCTGCTAGGGGCAACAGATATTGCATAAAGAGGTGGGTTTTTTGAAATTGTTGTATGCCATGCAATGGTTATAACATTTGTATTTTCTTTTTTATCATTACATGTTACAAGAACAGTTGACATAGGAAATGCTAAGTTGTAAAACTTATCCATATTACATTTTTTTTTCATAATAAAACCCTTATAGTTGTAATAAAAAACTGTTTTTAAAATTTTATAATTGCATCTAAAAGTCCATGGGCATAGTTAATACAACCAAAAGATGTAAAATAATCCTTTTTTTCTAGATAGTATTTTGAATCTTCATAATATTGATTTGAAAGTTCTACAATTTTTTTTTGAGATTTATTTTTTTGCTCCTCGTTGATTTTTAAAAGATTTTCTTCATACATTACCAAATCCTTTTCAATTCTAGTTTTTTGATTCATTTGACTATCTCCAGAAAAACCTAGATAAATAATATAAAATAAAGTTTTCTTAAAAAATTAAAATATTTAATGTTTTGGCCAAGAAATTTTAAATATATTACTTTGGATAAGTAATTCTGTGAGTTGATATTATATGGCTATTTGTCCCAATTGCAAAATAGAAATCAATAAAGATAATATAATGTTGGAGTACATAGAAAAAAAACTTTTGGAATCAGTCATGGTATTTTTTCATGTCCCAATTGTGGGATAGTTCTTGGTGTAAGTGCTGTTGATAAGGGCATATAGATAAATCAACACAAAACTCTAAAAAGTTAAAAAAAGAAAAAAAGAGAGAGGTTTTTTAGATAGACTTTTTTTTTATAGGAATCTTCGTAGACGTAAAAACTTAAAGA
>Ga0272442_10012617_pt1 | contig 10192 bp, 12 predicted proteins | sample SSMForm2O_FD_200262 | JGI IMG/M metagenome (GOLD analysis project Ga0272442, IMG submission 200262) | Marine sediment archaeal communities from Little Sippewissett salt marsh, Falmouth, MA, United States - SSM-Form-2O | ecosystem: Environmental > Aquatic > Marine > Wetlands > Sediment ... | reverse complement strand
AACTTCATGGCGCAACACGAAGAGTCCCACGAGAAGACGCTGCAGGACTACATCGAACGGATCTCTGGTCTGCTGTAAGGGGAGAACGCTCTGTCATATCGAGCGCTGATTCTTGCGGCAGGCAGAGGTTCACGCCTCGGCGCCATTACTATTCACAAGCCGAAATGCCTCCTGCCGGTCGGTGGCGAGGCGATACTGGCCAGGCAACTCCGACTTCTGGGAGAGGTCGGCGTGCATGACGTGGTCGTGGTCGTGGGATACCTCGGAGACGAAATCGCCGCCAGCGTACGCGGTCACGAGGGCATCGCAGTCACTACAAACTTGCAGCACGAAGGAAACGGCTCGATCTCCTCGCTCGCCGCTGCCCACGACGGCCTCTCAAGCGATGTTCTAATCCTCAATTCCGACCTCGTATACGAGAGACAGTTGCTCCAAGCGCTCCTCGCCGCGGACTGCAACCTTGCCCTCGTCGCAAGCAGGGCACGCGCCCGAGCTCGGGACGTTCACCTGCTGCTCAGGGACCGCCGCATCTTGGATGTTGGCAAGCACATCCCCACAGGCGAATCTGATGCCGCCTTCTGCGGCGCAGGTCTCGTGCGCCAGATCGAACTGGCGCGGTTCGCACACACGCTGGAGCAGACCACAGCGTCCGGCATGCGCACCGGGTGGTCGTTTGTGTTTCGAAGCCTGGCGGCCGAGGGGGTTGAGATTCGTGCGATTGACTACGACGGGCCCTGGTGGAACATCAATTCGGTCCGTGACTACACGGCAGCGCAACAATGGGCCAGGGCCAAGTGGAATTCCGGGGCACACCTATAGCTGTGACGAGATCCCATAGCGCACAGTCCGCCACGCACGGGTGGGCGCGGCAAGCAGCAACCCCAAGGCGAAGAGAGACAGCCAGAGCAGCCTCACATTGAAGGCAAGGCCGAACAGCATGAATGGCGGGACGAGCAGGTCGAGCACGCTTGCTATGAGTAGCTGTGGAAAGTACTGCAGTCCCGGGGTTATGAGCAAATACATCGCGCCCTTGCGAGCGCGCCGGACCCATCCTGTCTCCCGTGGAAGTGTCGACTCTCGCGCAGGGGCAGGCAACCCCCACTCGAATGCGATTGAGCGAAGGACATGCATGTGAGTGCGAGTGAGAAACAGCAGCACAATCGCGACGAGTCCGGGTACAATTGCATGAAACCCAAGCATGCGACAGAGACCCAGGACGATGCCTGACAGGAGGACACCCCCACCCGCCATTCCGGTGAACTCATCGACATACGTACCCTGGGGAGACGCAGTGCCTCGAAGCCGCGCCAGTTCGCCGTCCACGGAGTCGAGGACATTGGTCAGGTAGCAAGCCAGCGCAGCCACTATCCACCATTCCGGTTGTTGCAGCAGGAACACGGAGGCGATGGCCAGGGCAACGAAGAACCTCAGCACCGAGGCCTGGTTCGCAGAAATGCCAAGACGGAGGAAGAGCCACGTCACGTAGGGAGACAGATTCCTCGTGACGTGGCGACCAAACCATGATGGAGGATGATACCGATTATTGCGGCCGGCTAGCGCACGGGCCCGCTGTTCTTGCAGCCACCGAGGCATGTGCCAGAAATCTTATCACGGCCAGTCTTGTGGAGTAGGCACATCGAAACGATTGACAGTCCACGAAGGCGACTCCTACGATGCCATAGCACCATGAACACATCCATCGGCATGATTGCGCACGACTTCACAGGCGCCCTGGACAGTCTCGTCGCGTTCGTTGAGACCCCCGGAGACACGATAGTACTACTCAGACCAGAAGATACCGTTGGCGACGCCAAGAACATTGCGGTCGTGGCCGAGACACAGGCGCTGAGCCCTGCGGAAGCCTACACCAATGTTCGCGACGTCGCGCGGCAACTTGCAGGTCGCCAGTTGTTCAAACGAGTCAGTTCGTCCCTCAGGGGGAACATAGGCCCTGAGATACGTGCGGTCATCGATGAAACAGGCGCGAAAGCAATCGTGTGTTCAGCGTTGCCACGCGAAGGTCGCACCGTCATCGACGGAATCGGACGGCTCAATTCGATCCCTCTTCACCTCACCGAGTACGGTCGCGACCCGACCGCACCGTGTCTGGAGTCTTCTCTTCCCGCAATCCTCCGGGACAGCGGAATAGATGTTTCCTCCGTCTCGCTCGACGTCGTTCGGCGCGGTGAGGAAGCGCTGCGAGAGAACCTCCTTGCCAGCACATCGGAAGCTGTTGTTGTCGACGCCGAGACCGACGGCGACTTGCGCACCATCGGTTGGGCGCTCGTCGGCCTCGACACCAGTTGGTGCGCGTGCGCGGCTTCGGGACTCTCTCCGCATCTCGCGGCAGCGCTCGGCCAAAGAGGCAAGGTCAAAGGAGGCAGACATCTCCATCTCGGCAACGGAGGGATACTTGCCGTGATAGGCAGCACGGACCCCACCTCGGCCGCGCAGGTGGCGCGACTGGTCGAACTGCATGGCACCTGCGTTGTCAGAATCGAGGCACCCGCGCTCTGCGCCGGAGGTCCCGAAGTGGCGAGATGGGAGGAGGAGGTCGTCCACGCGCTTGCGTGCGGTCGCAACGCGGTGCTGACCACGAGCTTGTCCGTCCTAATCCCTCACCTGCGGAGTGAGGTCGCACCACGCCTCGGAGAACTCGCGGCACGGGTCATCGGGAGAGACGTTTCTGCACTCGTACTGTCAGGAGGCATGACTGCCCTGAAGACCTGCAGAGCGCTCGGCCTTGCCTCAGTTCAGGTGTTGGGCGAAATCGAGCCCGGCGTAGTGTGCTCTCGCGGCACAGACCGCGACGGAATCGAACGGACCATCGTGAGCAAGGCCGGAGGCTTCGGCGACAAGAGAACGCTAGCAAGACTCATGGGTGCTGGCCAAGGACTCAACCCGTGACGGCCCCCACACTACCTCTTGCCCACAGATACGTATATCTAGCCGCCGCATACGCGCGATTCCTGCTGCACGGCAAGTGCCCGAGCTGGCCACTTCGCATTCACGTGCAGACGCACTCCTACTGCAATGCCGCCTGCGCAACGTGCCCCTATCCAGAAACCAGCAAGAACCTGGTACACGGGGAGATGTCATGGGAAGTATTCGACAAGCTTGTCAAGGAACTCAGACAGTCGAACCGCCCCAGTGTTGTCCTGTTCGACCTGCAGCACGAGCCACTACTGAATCCTGAACTGTTCTCATGGATCCGCCATCTCAAGCGTATGGCCCCGCTGACGCGACCCTCGATAATCACAAATGGCTCGCTTCTCGACAGGTTTGACCCGGCGGAGATTGTCGATTCGGGAGTCGACAGGATTTCGGTCTCGCTCAACGCCCATTCAGAAGAGACGTACGCCCGTCTCGGCACAGGCCTGGACTTTGCGAGCGTGAAGGCCAGCGTCATCAGTCTTTCCAGATACGAGGATGTCAGAAGACGATTGCTCGTCAGCTTCGTCGCCAGCGATGTGAACAAGCATGAGATTGGAAAAGCAGTTGCCTACTGGAACGAGATGAGCGTTGCCACTCAGGTGAAGCCGCTCACCAACAGGGCAGGCACCCTCGGGTCCTACGACTCCTTCTTCGCGGAGGACGCGATGGCTCCATGGCAAGGTAATCGGCTAGGTTCAATGCTTCGCCGCGTATCTCGTCGAGCTGTTGGCTGCCCCCTGCCATTTCATCAGACCGCGATTCTGTTCACGGGCGACGTTCTGCTCTGCTGCCAGGACTGGCAACACGACCCGATAGTGGGCAACGTAGCCAACGACACTCTCCGCAATGTCTGGAACTCTGACTGCCTGAGCGAACTCAGAAGTTCGATACTCGCTCGCCGCTACGACCGCATAGCTGCCTGCACAGACTGCTCGCTGGCCACGTAGAGACGCCGTTTCAGATGGGCCACGCCGGGATGACGTTTCCCCACACTGCCTGCTTTCCATCACATCCCCAAGCTGCTTGACCTCTCACATCGTGTCGAATTCGGAAAAGGCCTGCGCTACCAGTACAGAGGTCCTATTGACTGATATGACCATAATGATTAGTATGATTGATATGACCATTATGGTTACTATGACTATGATGGGCATTGCGTTCCATAGGAACAGAACGACCTGTATGAAAGGGGGTGAGCGACATGCTGAAGAAGATTTCAGCCCAGAAGGCCAGGCAGAACTTCGGTGAGTTGATGGATGAGGTGCGACTGAGGGGCGACCGCTACATCGTCAACCGGGGCGAGAAGCCGCTCGTAGCTGTCATCCCCGTGGAAGAGTACGTCGCCTGGGAGCAGGCAAGAGAACGACTCTACAAGCGAATTGTCGAGATGCGACAGGCCAACGAGGAAAAAGAGTCGAGCCTGCTCGAACAACAGATCAAAGAAGCGCTGGAAGCAGTCCGGTAAACGACCCCATCTTCCGAACCATGTGGAGAGTCGTTCTAGACAACGCTGCGCTCACGAGCGCAATGCTGAACCCTCACGGCAAGTCGGCGCGGTTGCTCGACTACGCCTACCAGGGGAAGCTGCGACTGTTCACGTCCGAACGGATGTTGGCTGAGGAGGCCCGTGTTATGAAGCACAAGAGTCTCTACAGCTACCATGCATTGAAGCAACGTGAACTGTCACAACTGTTGTCCGATCTCCCCGTCCTTCTGTGCCTCGTGCCGGGCAGCAAATTGCAGCATCGCAGCACGAAGGGATGGCAAGAGACCGAGTTAATGAACTGCGCGTCTCAGAGCCGTGCCGATTTCGTGGTGACCACCGAACCCGCGGCACTAGCCAACGCGCGAACGACTGAAACGCAGGTCGTCCGGGTCGACCAGCTCGTGAAGCTGGTCGACCGCGGAGCCTGATTGTCTATTACCGACTGATCCTGGTGCCGCCGCCCTTGATTAGCGTCTCCAGTTCCTGGAGAGTGCACCAATTGATGTCTCCGTGAATCGAATGCTCAAGCGCCGCATAGGCGTTGCCGTACTTGAGACCCGTCTCCACATCCTTGGTGATATAGCCGTAGAGGAAGCCTGAGGAGAATGAGTCGCCCGCGCCCACGCGGTCGATAATCTCGACATTGTACGTGCGGTCCTCATATAACTTGCCATCCGCGTAGACGATTGCGGTCCAGTCGTTCTTGAGAACGCTGATGTCTGTGCGAATGGTGATGCAGACCGCGTCGAAGCTGAACTTCTCAGCCAGCTTGCGGGCCACTTCCTGATAGCTGTCCGCGGTAATCTTCAGGACCTTGGCAGTGTCCTCCTCTGTGGAGATGAGGACATCCACGTACTCCATCAGGGGCTCCATGCACTTATGAGCCTCGTCCTCTGTCCAGAGCCTGGCGCGGTAATTGAGGTCGCACCCGACCTTGCAGCCCATCTTCTTCGCGGCCTTCAGAGCCTCAAGTGTGGCCTCGGCGGCGGAGGCGCTCAGCGCAGGCGTGATTCCCGTTGTATAGAAGAACTTCACGTCCTTGAGAACCGTCTCCCAATCGACCTCGCCCGGCTTGATCCTGCACATGGCTGAGTTGGCGCGGTCATAGATAACGCGACTGGGTCGCGGAGAGGCGCCGAATTCGACGAAGTAGATGCCCGCCCTGTCGTCCTTGGTCCAGACGATGTGCGACGTATCCACTCCCTGCTCGCGTGCCTTGTTGCGGATGAAGTGGCCGATGCTGTTGTCGGTCATCCGCGAGACCCAGGCGGTCTGCAGGCCGAGTCGGCTCACGTTGCAGGCCACACTCATCTCTGCGCCGCCGGCATTGGCCTCGAAAGAGAACGCATGCTCTACCCTCCGGTACATCGGAGGCGAGAGCCTCAGCATAGTCTCACCAAAAGTCACTACGTCATACATGGTGCACAACTCCTTCTACTGAATGGACTCCTAGGCGCGGGCAGCCGCAACGGCATCGATGAACTGCTTCGCCTTGTCCGTGATGACCTCGAACCTCTTCTCCGCCAGCGCTTTCTTGTCGACAAGAGAAGACGCCGCCGACACGCACGAAGCACCGGCCTTGATGAAGTCCCCTGCGTTCTCAACGGTAATGCCACCGGTAGGAGTGATACGCACCTGCGGCAGAGGACCCTTGATGTCCTTGATGTACTGAGGACCAACAACGCCCGCGGGGAACACCTTGACGATGTCCGCACCTGCATCCCAGGCGGCAAGAATCTCGGTAGCTGTGAAGGTGCCAGGGATAACCACCTTGGCGTAGCGATGGGCCATCTTGATGACGTCCACGTTGAGGTTCGGGCAAACGATGAAGTCGGCGCCGTTCAGGATAACGGCCCTGCAGGTCTCGGGGTCGAGCACTGTTCCAGCGCCAATGAGCAAGTCGCTGCTCGCGGTCTTCTTAAATTCCTTGATTGCGTCAATCGCGCCGGGCACGGTCATGGTGACCTCAATAGCCTTAACTCCGCCCTTTGAGACGGCGTCACACACTTCGATGGCCTGATCGGCCGTCGCAACGCGCACGATGGCGATAACGCCCGTGTCCATAATTAACTGCAGGTCCCTGATCATACTGTCTTCCATGTTTCCCTCCTCGTCGTGGCATGTCGTATTGATGCGGGGTCTGTCAATCGCCGTTGTGCGGCGATTACGCCCCCCATATTCTACCCTTGTTGTTCTCGAGCGTCAGCAAGCTTCTCCTCGAAGTCTTTGCGTGCTGGCGAGAAAACGTCCAGCACCTCGCACTCCTGATCAATGGTGACGCCACTGTGCGGAATGCCACCCGGGATCACTCCCACCTCGCCCGCTTTGACACTGTAGAGCTTGCCATCCAGGGCAATCTCCATCTCTCCCTTCAGCAAGACAACCACCTGCTCATGAGGGTGACTATGCGGTTTCGCATTTAAACCGGGAGACAGGTGCAGGAAGCTCAGAGTGACGTTGTCAGCCGGCACGATAGCGGTATTGGATCCTGGTCTCAACTCGACCATGGGCACATCTTCCACTCTCGTTACCCTGGATGCCCACTCTTCCTCGCTGGCTCGTGGGTATCCGTTCTCCGGTTCAACGACATCGGCCGGCGCAGATGTGACGGCAGGAATAACGCCTGCACTGGCAGCGACCAGCTTCTCCTCAAAATCCTTGCGCGCAGGAGAGAATATCTCGACCACTCGGCACTCGTCTTCGCCAGTCAAGCCAGTATGCTCAGCACCACCGGGCACGACGATGACCTCGCCAGCGTTTATGGCGTATAGCTTCCCATCCAGTAGTATGTCTACCTGACCCGAGAGTCCCACAATGACCTGCTCATTGTCATGACTATGAGGCTTCCCAATAACGTTCGGGCCGATGTGAGCGAAACTGAGCGTCATATTCTGCGCAGGGATGATGCGAGTCCTCACACCGGGCATTAGGTCCACCTCGGGCACCTCACCAAGCCTGGTTATCAACTCGGACTTCTCTTCTTCAGTTGCTCTCACGAGCTCGTCAGCCATTGTCGGAATACCTCCTCACCGGTTTTGAGCACGGGACCGAACAACGTCAGTTCAGGAAGCGGCTCGGGCCTGCCGTAGCTTCTCTTCGAAGTCCTCGCGCGCAGGCGTGAAAATCTCGACCATGCGACACGTCTCATCCAGGCCCATTCCACCATGTTCAACCCCTCCGGGCACCCAGATAACGTCGCCAACCCCGATGCGGTAGGCCTTGCCTGCAATGATGATGTCTATCTTCCCGGAAAGCACGACTATCATCTGTTCGTGCGGATGACTGTGAATGGCACCGGCCGCGCCCGGGGGAACCTCCGAGAAGCTGAGGGTCATATTCTTGCCCAGCACCAACTGAGTGTTTATCTCAGGAGAGAGGGCAACCTTCGGAACATTGGAAACGGTAGTAACGTACTCGGCGTATTCCGCATCACTTGCGGACGCGAACTCATGGGTCATCTTGCCTCCTTCGAATCTCATGTCAGTGTCCTCGGGCTATCGTTGAACGCCACGAAGCGGCGTCATTCTGCAGGGACGACCTCCAGCACTTCCCCACCGCCACCCATGCCTGCTGCAGCTTCACTTTCCGGTCCTCGCGTCCCGCGCTCGCCGATGATACCACAGGAAACGCAACTCAGGCCTTTGAGAGATGCAGGGACATCATGCGCATGAAGTCATGGCCGAAACCAGGTTCACGGCAAATTTTGTGCGGGGGGCATGAAGACCCTCCCCCACGTGCGCGGCAATCACTTAGCCTATTGTGGGCGAACCAGCTATGCCGCGTCCAACTCCTCCACAACCACCGGCCCTTCGGTCATCTCGTCCAGGCTAGCGCCCGCGGCGACGATAGGGAACACGTTTTCCTCAGGCTCAACACTGAACTCTATCAGGAACGGACCGTGGTGCTGCAGTGCTTGCTCTATCGAAGCGCCAACCTCTTCCTCCGTCTCGACGCGCAGCGCGGGTATGCCATACGCCCTTGACAGCATCACAAAATCAGGCGTCAGCAGCCCGACATCGACGTAGTTCCCCTGGCAATACAGTTCCTGCAATTGGCGAACCAATCCCAGGTACCCGTTGTTCAGTACCGCAATCTTGACAGGCAGGTTCTCTTGCGCAATCGTGGCTAGCTCCTGCAACGTCATCTGGAATCCGCCGTCGCCGGCAATACTCCAGACGGTCTCATCAGGACACGCCACCTGTGCGCCCAATGCGGATGGCACTTCGAAGCCCATCGTGCCCAGACCACCCGATGTGATGAGGCCATTCCGACGAGGAGATGCGTACTCCTGCGCTGTGAACATCTGGTGCTGGCCGACGCCTGTTGCGATAATCGTGTTCTCGTCCGCACTCTGGCATATGGTGCGAATAACCTCGCGCGCTGAGAGCTTGTTGCCCGACTTGTGAACAGCGAGCGGATAGTCTGCCCTCCATTTGTCGATCTGCGACATCCACTCCGACCTATCGCGCGGCTGCAGTTGCGGATTGAGCTGGTTCAGCACGTTCTTCACGTCGCCAATGACCGACGTGAACGGCGCGACATTCTTGGCAATCTCGGCCGGGTCAATATCAACGTGGACCACGACCGCACGTCGGGCGAAATCGTCCGTGCGCATCGTTGCGCGGTCACCGAACCTCGTACCCAGTGCGAGAACGAGGTCAGCGTTCTGGATGGCCCTGTTCGCATAGCCCGAGCCGTGCATGCCAATCATGCCAAGGTTGAGATAGTGCTTCGGCGAAAACGAACCAAGCCCAAGAAGCGTGTGCACAACGGGTGCCTGCATGGTCTCGACGAGTCGCTCGAGTTCTTCGTAGGCCTTCGAGAGAATGACTCCCCTTCCAGCCAGAACAACGGGTCGCTCAGCGTTGTTGAGCATCTCCGCCGCCTTCGCAACATCTGCAGGCTTGGCGTCACACACGGGTTTGTAGCCAGGAAGGTTGACCGTCTCGGGATACGACTCCTCGACCATCGATGTCTGCACGTCCCTCGGCAGGTCTATCAATACCGGCCCTGGTCGACCCGTCTGCGCGATGTAGAAGGCTTCTTTCACGATTCGAGCAATGTCATTGGCATCATTGACGAGGTAGTTGTGCTTGATTATCGGCAGCGTGATACCGGTTATGTCACATTCCTGAAAGGTGTCCTTCCCGATGAAGGAACGACCAACTTGCCCTGTAATGACCACAAGCGGCGTGGAGTCCATATACGCATCGGCGATGCCGGTCACAAGGTTCGTGGCTCCCGGCCCCGACGTCGCCACACACACGCCTGCCTTCTGCATGGCGCGCGCGTATCCGGCGGCCGCGTGTGCGGCTGCCTGTTCATGACGAACGAGCACGCGTCGTATCTCGGGATGCTCTGAGAAAGCGTCGTACATCGGAAGTACCGCGCCACCGACAATGCCGAAGACCACTTCGACACCTTCCCGCACCAGGCTATCGCAGAGTATCTGTGCTCCCGTCTTCATCGTGTTCTCCTTTCCATTTCTCCCTGGCGCGCCTTGTGCCGCCAAAAAGAAAGAGGGACTCTCCTGACTGGGAGGGCCCCTCTACTAGTCTCAACCTTTGGTTTCGCTAGGCTGACAGCCTCCCAGTCGCACGCAAGGTGCGCACAGCCACAAGCACGAGGCTAAGGGTGAGGAATCTGTCAGTGCTATTCATTTCCTATCAGCAAGCTATCTTAGAGAGACACGATTGTACGTGTCAAGTCGGACTGTTCGTAACACCAACGCGTCGCTCGTTCAGGATGGTCGCCATACAACCATGCCCACAT
>Ga0272442_10012614_pt1 | contig 10194 bp, 5 predicted proteins | sample SSMForm2O_FD_200262 | JGI IMG/M metagenome (GOLD analysis project Ga0272442, IMG submission 200262) | Marine sediment archaeal communities from Little Sippewissett salt marsh, Falmouth, MA, United States - SSM-Form-2O | ecosystem: Environmental > Aquatic > Marine > Wetlands > Sediment ... | reverse complement strand
AACCGGCAGTCAGATTATCGCCACCATCTTCCTGACGCAAAACGCTACCACGGAACAACTTAACAGAGCCGCCGCGTGAGAATCTTAAAATCCTTTTCAGTTTCTACGGGTTAGTAGTACAGACACCGACTCGCGGGTTGTAGCGATTTGGCTTGTCGGCCGGGCCGGCATCGGGTATAGTGCGACCTGCGACGTCTCGCGTAGTCCATCCGGCGAGGCCGTCGGCGCCGTCGCGCAGGACCTGGCCGCTGGAGTTGCAATGGGATACCTGGAATCAGCATTTAAAGAGGACCAGCCATGACGACCGAACATTCCCACAGACCACCGATGCGAACGACGTGTTGTCCGTGCGGCTGCGGACAGGAGCGCTCAAGCGACGGAATCAGCCGCAGGGGCTTCCTTCAGGGCGTCGGCGGAGCGACCTTTTTCGGCACCGCGCTTAGCGGCCTGACCTGGTCGGCTGTCTCGGCGGCCGAAATGGACGGCGGCCCGGCCGGACCCCAACGCCGCCCGCTCGTCGTAAAGCCTGTGCTGACGTACGCGACGCCCAAGCCGCGACATCAGTCGAGCTGGAGAAGCTGGGGCGGAATCCAAACGCAAAAGGACGCCGACGAAGAAATCAAGCGGATCAAGCGCGAGCTTGCCGCTCTTGAGGACAAGGCCGACTTCCCCGTCAAATTCCTGCCCGTGGCCGGGATCCGCAGCGACCAGGAAGTTCAGAAGATCGGCGACCTCGACCAGGCGGACGTCTGCATCGTCTATGCGGCCGGCGGCTGGATGGGTATATTCGACGCCTTGGCCAAACGCAGCAAAAACACCATCTTCTTCTGCCGACACAAATCCGGGCCCGTCTATCTCTGGTACGAGATCATCAGTCCCCGCTATCTCCGCCAGCACACCGATGCCTTGAAGGTCCAGGGCGTCGATGACGGCGACGTCGTGGTGGACAGCCAGAGCGAGCTGCTGTGGCGCCTGCGGGCCCTGTGCGGGCTCCAGAACACGCTGGGCACGCGCATCATCGCCGTCGGCGGACCCGGCGCCTGGGCCCAGCCCAAGGACGTCGTGCCCAACAAGGTCAGGGACAAATGGAAATTCGACATTCAGACGCTCTCCTACAACGAGCTTGGCAAGCTCATCAAGGCGGCCCGCGCCGACGGTGCGGCCGTGAAACGCGCGCGAGAAAGAGCGTCTGCCTACCTGAAGGATTCGTCGCTGACGCTGGAAACCAAGCGCAGCTACGTGGAGAACTGCTTCCTGCTGGACCAGGTCTTCCGCGGCGTGTTGAAAAAGGCGGATTGTCAGGCGATCACCATCAACGGCTGCATGGGCACGATCATGCCGATCGCTGAGACCTCCGCCTGCCTGACGCTGAGCCTGCTGAATGATTCCCGCTACGTGGCCTTCTGCGAGTCCGACTTTGTCGTCATCCCGTCCGGCGTCTTGCTGGCGAACATCTCGGGCCACCCGGTCTTTCTGAACGATCCGACCTATCCGCACGACGGGATGATCACGCTGGCCCACTGCACCGCGCCGCGAAAGATGAACGGCAAGGACCTGGAACCAGTCCGCGTGATGACGCATTTCGAATCCGATTACGGGGCCGCACCAAAGGTCGAGATGAGCAAGGGACAGGTCATCACCTGCATCGTTCCGGACTTTGAGCTGAAGCGCTGGGTGGGCCTGCAAGCCGAGATCATCGACGCGCCGTTCATGGCCGTCTGCCGCTCCCAGATCGACGTCCGCTTCTCCTGTGACAGCAAGCTGTTGGCCGAGCGCATGCCCGGCTTCCACTGGATGGTCGGGTATGGCGATTATCTCCGCGAGCTGGCCTACGCCTGCAAGAAGGTCGGCATCCAATTCGAGGATATGACCGCCGGAGACACCACGTACCTCGCGTAACGCCGGATTCAGGCGTCGCTCCATTGACAGCAACAACGGAGGCCGGGCCTGGTGAGGTCCGGCCTTTGCCATAAGCCCGTACCCGAACACGAGCGGGAGGTAAGAAAAATGAGAGAGTCGAGTCCTGTGCTTCGCTGGCTGCCGGCGGTCCTGTTGGCTGTGCTGGTAATGCCGATCTGTACGGAAGCAAAGACGGTATACGTTTCGCCCGACGGCGACGACGCGTGGTCCGGTTCCCTGGCCCGTCCCAACGCCGACCGCAGTGACGGCCCCGTCGCCACGCTGGAGGCAGCCCGCGACGTCCTGCGTGCGTACCACCAGACGACCGCAGTCAGACGCCCGACCCGGGTCATCGTGGGGGCCGGCACGTATCGCATCGATGAGCCGTTTGCCTTGTCCCCGACCGACAGCGGCACGCAGCGCGCCCCAGTCACGTACGAAGCAGCCGCCGGGGCAAACCCCGTCATCAGCGGCGGCAAACCCCTCACGGGTTTCACACCGTGCGCCGACGGCATCTGGAAAACGCATATCTCCGAGGTCGCCTCGGGACAATGGTACCTCGAGCAGCTCTTTGTCAACGGTCGCCGCGCCACGCGCGCCCGCACCCCGAACGAGTTTTACTACTACATGCAGGACGTGCAGGAGGAGGTCCTGGAGCAGAGCGGCGGCCGCGTGGCTGCCCGGGCCAGACAGACCGTGACGGCGCGACGGGCAGACCTGCGGCCGCTGTTGCAGCTCAGCGAGCAGCAGCTTCACGATACGCAAATGGTGATCTACCACAAGTGGGACAACACCACGCGTTTCATCGACGCCGTCGACGCCCGCGAGTCAACGATTGTCACCACGGGCCAGGGCCGCAAGCCCTGGAACGCCTGGGGCAAGGGCTCGCGCTACCATCTGGAGAATTTACGCGCCGCTCTGGACGCGCCCGGCGAATGGTTTCTCGCCCGCGACGGCTGGCTCTATTACAAGCCCCGCCCCGACGAGGACATGAAGACGGCGCAGGTCGCGGCACCGGTTGCCGAGAAGTTCCTCGTTCTGGAAGGCGACCCGGAGAACGGTCGGTACGTCGAGCACGTCACCATCAAAGGCCTGACGTTTCGCCACGCTGAATACCGCATGCCGCCGGGCGGGTTCGAGGCCAGTCAGGCCGCGTCGCCCATCGACGCGGTGGTGATGGCCGACGGCGCCCGCAACGTCACGATCGAGGACTGCGAATTCGGACACTTCGGCCGCTACGGCGTCTGGTTCCGCCGCGGCTGCCGCAATTGCACGTTGCAACGCTGCTACCTCCACGATTTCGGCGCCGGCGGCGTTCGCATCGGCGAGACCGGCATCCGCACCGATGAACGCGAGCAGACCGGCCACATCACCGCCGACAACAACATCATCCGCTCGGGCGGGCGGATCTTTCCCTGTGCCGTCGGCGTCTGGATCGGCCAGAGCGGCGACAACATCGTCACGCACAACGAGATCGCCGACCTCTACTACACCGGCCTCTCCGTCGGCTGGCGCTGGGGGTACTCCAACAGCCTCGCCAAGCGCAACACCATCAGCTACAACCACGTCCACCACCTCGGCTGGGCGGTCCTCAGTGACATGGGCGGCATCTATACGCTCGGCCCCTCCGAGGGCACCGTCGTCAGCCGCAACATCTTCCACGATATCTACGCCTATTCCTACGGCGGATGGGGCCTCTACACCGACGAGGGCAGCACCGGCATCCTGATGGAAAAGAACCTCGTCTACAACACCAAGACCGGCAGCTTTCACCAGCACTACGGCAAGGAAAACGTCGTCCGCAACAACGTGATGGTCAACAGCCTGCTGCACCAGGTCCAGGCCACCCGCGTTGAGGAGCACCTGTCGTTCACCTTCGAGAAGAACATTGTCTACTGGGAAACGGGCCCCCTGCTGTCGGGTCGCTGGCGCGAGGTCAGGGTCGAGATGGACCGCAACTGCTACTGGAACGCGGCGGGCAAGAAGATCGACTTCGCCGGCCTGTCGCTGGAGCAATGGCGCGAGCAACTCGGCCGGGACCGGCATTCGATCATCGCCGATCCCCTCTTCGTCAATCCCGACGAACTCGACTTTCGTCTCCAGCCAAACTCGCCCGCGCTCAATGTCGGCTTCGAGCAGTTCGACTACAGCGAGGCGGGTGTCTATGGCGAGCCGGCCTGGATCGAGAAAGCCAATGAGGTCGAATACCCACCGTTACAATGGCCGCCGGACCCCCCTCCCATGGCGATCGACGACGGTTTCGAGAGAACGCCCGTCGGTCAGAAGCCGGGCGGCGCCGACGTCCACGTCGAGAATAAGGGCGACTCCATCATCGTCACCGACGAGACGGCCGCCGGCGGCAGCCACAGTCTGAAGATCACCGACGCTCCGGGCCTGGACCACGCGTTCAATCCGCACCTGGTGTACGCGCCCAACCACGCCCAAGGCACCACGCGGTGCAGCTTTGAACTGCGTATTGGTCCCGGCGTCTCGATCAACCACGAGTGGCGCGACTGGCGCGCGTCCCCCTATCGCGTGGGACCCAGCTTCTGGATCAACAACACCCGCCTTCAGGTCGCCGGCCAGACGCTGCTGCAACTGCCCCTGAACCAGTGGGTCCGTTTCGAAATCACGGCCGACCTGGGCGAAGCAAACAGCGGCACCTGGAACCTGCGCGTCACTGTGCCCAACCAGTCGCCCAGAGAATTCACCAACCTCCGGAAGGGCGCCGCCGCATTTGAAAAACTGACCTGGCTCGGCTTCATCTCCAACGCCACCCAAACAACCACCTTCTACCTCGACAACGTGACCATTGTGAATCAATCCTGATTCGACCTTGCCGCGTGGTTTCTCTTTCGCCGGCGCAGGTTCGCTCAAGGGCAAACCTTGACGCAGCCGATGTTCGGAGTATGGCAACGCACGGTGATATGACACACAGAATCACACCCGTCAAGCGGCTCACGCGCACCGCTCAGCGCCGAGAATCTGTGCCGACCAGTTTGTCCATGCATGTTCGGCGTCCGCACGCGTGGCGAACCGCAGGGCTGGCGGCCGGCCGAGGCGTGGCGTTGTTCCTCGGAGCATTCTCACTGCTGAATGTGGTGGGCGGCTTGTCTTGTCCCGGGTTTGACGCCAATCTTTGGTGGATTGATTTGCGGCTGCTGGGGCCGTGGCTCTCACGAGCGGTTCTTACAACGAGCTCGCTTCTGCTGATCGCCTGGGCCGCAAAGCCCTGGTGCCGTGGCTGGCGACGTTCCGCCACGAGCGTAGCAATCGCCGCATTGCTTGGCACGGTCGCCGCAAACGCCCTCGTCTTCCACGTGCTGGCCGCCAGAGGCGCCATCACAGCGGGCTGCCCGGTGTCGTTTTCCCTTCTCGTTGCGGGCGCTCTGGTCGTGGTGATCGCAGGCGTGCGGGCCAGGCCTTTGCCGGTACCGGGCCGGCTGAAAGCCCTCGCCGTCGGCGGTGCCGGGCTCGGCGTACTGGCGGGTCTGGTCGGCTTTCCGCTGGCTCAGATGTATTGTTTTGGTCTGACGGACTACCGGCGAGAGGCCGATGCGGTGGTGGTATTCGGCGCGCGCGTGTATGCCGACGGCCGGCCTTCCCTCGCAGTGGCCGACCGCGTTCGAACGGCTTGCGCGCTCCACCGCCAGGGACTGGCGAGCACAGTCATCGTCTCCGGCGGACCGGGCGACGGGGAAATTCACGAGACCCGGGCCATGCGGCAGTTGGCTATCGGACTCGGTGTGCCCGCCGACGACATTCTGACCGACGATCGCGGTCTGAACACCGAGGCCACCGTCCGCAATATCTGCTGCCTGCTCGACGCGCATGGCATCCGCAAGGTCCTTGTCGTAAGCCACTTCTACCATCTGCCCCGCATCAAGCTGAGCTGCCAGAGGCAGGGCCGGGAGGTGTACACGGTCCCGGCCGAGGAAACGCGCACGCTGGCACGATTGCCCCACTACATGCTCCGCGAGGTCGCTGCCTTGTGGGTCTATTACCTCCGACCGCTGGGCCCGGGATAGCCTGGAGCAATGCGGACGCCCACCCCATCCTATGGCCGGGCAGGAACAGCCAAACGAGCCGTTTTCATCGCCTCAAACGCGGAAGGACTTTTTCGAATGCGGATCATACGAATTCTGATCAATTCTCGCCCGGCATGTCATCCTGAACGAAGCGCAACGGAGTGAAGGATCTGGGCTGCGACCTTGAGATCAACTTCCTTCGCAGGCCGGATCCTTCGGCTTCGCCTCAGGATGACACCGACGCTGCCGCGGAAGGACTTTTTCGCATCTGCTTCACATGTGCCACGGCGCGCGCATCGCGCGGGCACAGAGGTGGTTGGCCGGTTCGTCGCCAACGAACCGCTCCCGCGCCGGGTCCCATTTGAGAGACCGCTGGAGCCTGTAGGCGATGATGGCAAGATGTCCCAGGGACGCCCCGCGGTGGCCGATTTCCTCGTCGCAGTTGGGCGTCCGGCGTGTGCGAACGCAATCGAACCAGTTGGCGTGGTGGTCGTTCTCGCCGATGTTCACTTCGCGGGTCCGCAGGTCCAGTTCCTCGAAGATTCCGGCCGGGCCGCCCTCGATGGGTCCGCCCGTGGACATGGAGGTCAGCCAGCCCCGCTCGCCCACGAACACACCGCCGAAATTGCCGGCCAGACGAGCCGTGGCGGGAACCGCCTTGTAGACGTCCTTGACCACACCCCAGTGCTCGACCAGATGAAGCAGCGTGCCGTTGGCGTATTTGAAAGTGAGCGTGGGGAACCGGCCGCTGCTGGGGTGGATGATATCCACCGGTCCGCTGCGCTCCATGCCCAGCGCATACTGGACCACGTCGGCACTGTGCGAGTGGTGCCACGTCACGGAGGCCACGCCGAAGTCCTCGCAGAAGCACCAGGGCACCACGCCCGGCGACGGATTCATGTGGTAGACGGGGTTGTACGGGTGCCATGCCGCCGGACCGACCCAGAGGTCCCAATCCAAGCCCTCGGGCACGGGCTCGCCGGGAAAGGCGAAATCAAGGGGTACGTAGGAGCGTTTGCTTTCCGTGTCGCTCACCACTTGGGCGTACGGCTTGAAACGCGCGGCGCCGAGCGAGCCGGCCAGACGCGACCACAGCGTGAAGGCGGACTTGACCTGTCCGAGGCCGCCGCCGCGCACAAACTCGCAGACCCGCCGCACCGTTGGAATCGAACGGTATTGCGTTCCGGTCTGAAAAATGCGCCCATATCGTCGCACCGTCTCCGCGAGACGACGGCCCTGCTCGACGGTGATGGAGATAGGCTTCTCACAGTAGACATCCTTGCCCGCCTTGGCGGCGTCGATGGTTTGCAGCGTGTGCCAGTGATCGGGGGTGGCAATGACTACCGCGTCGACGTCGTCACGAGCCAGAACCTCGCGGTAGTCGTTATAGAGCGTACAGCCGTTGTACGTGCCGTCGGGATGCCGGGCGGCGTAGGTCTCCTCCACGCGTTGCTTGCCCTGCTCGCGCCGGAGACGATCGACGTCGCAAACCGCCAGCACCTGCATCTCCGGGTCGCCTGCCAGCCGGCGCAAATGCCCCCTGCCCATCCGGCCGTGGCCGATCAGTGCAACGTTGATCCGCTCGCTCGGCGCCGGTCCGTCGCCGGCCCCGCGCGCCGAAGCCGAAATCATCCACGGCACCGCCACGCCTCCCGAAACAGCAGCCGCCGCATGTAAAAACCGCCGGCGCGTAGTCCGCGCGCCTTTCTCAATTTTCAGGTCGTTCTGGTACGTCACGATGTGCCTCACTTTGCTGATTCGATACTTGTCCTGTTGAAACACTCGATGCTCTGCCGGACTACATGTTCGGACGCGGATTTCTCAGCAGGATGTTCGATGCCAAACATGACCGGCTCGATCCCCAGCCGCTGCACCTCGGCCAGGACGGTGGCGATGTCCTCGCTTTGACGGGGAACCTGCACGACGCGCAACCGCTCGCCCAAGACCCGAACGGCTTCGCCGGGCTCAACGCCATGCCGTTTCCAGGCAGCGACGGCGCCACACACACCGATGCGTTGGCCTCTTCTTCCGCAGAACTGAAGCAACTCGCGCGGATAATCGCGGCGGGATGTCCCGTCCTTCCACGCACTGACGGCAAAACCCACGTCGTATTCGTCGCACAGCGGCTCGACCGTGGCAAGCGCCGCCGGCGAAAGTTCGCCGACAAACACCTCGATCCCCATGCGCCGGCCAAAATCGAACAGCGCCCGCCACCGGCGCCCGTTCGACGGCGTTCGCTCGATTCGGTACGTCAGAAGACGAACGCCGGCGGCATCCAGCTTCAGCCGGATATCTCTGCACGCATCAGGACTCAGCCGCTGGTCGAAATCCTTCGCAATCTCGGAGCTCACCCGCTGTACGTTTGACGCGCTTACGTGCAACAGACCCAGTTTGGCGGCGGTCTCCACGCTTTCGAAGAAGGTGACGTCTTGCGCCTCGGGAGCCGGCGGCATGAGTCCGAGACGCCGGCCCAGCCGCTCCTGCGCCTGCACCGCCGGCGTCAGCCTGGCGCTGGGGGTGGTCGGCGCCGGCAAGTCTCCCAGCGAAAACTGGGCCGCCACCAGGTAGAACCGGAGCATTCTCGGGTCCCAGAATACGTAGGGGTTGTGCGCAATGGTGCAGTAGAAGACGCGTCCGCGACCGTACTGCCGCACCCACGCCAGCGCGTAGTCGTCGTCGGCCCGGTGGCACTGGCCCCGCGGCTGCCCGGTGAACTGCGTTTTTTGCGTGTCGATGCTAAAGAGCACCCGTACCCGGTCGCGCGAATACGGTCCGTGCACGCGGAAGAATTCATCGCGATAGTCGAATCCACCGGCCGGGAACACCTGATTCAGCGGATGGTCGGGATCATCGAGCTTGATGAAGACGTGCTCGTCGCTGTCGTAGTGATTCGCCCCGCGCGCCCCAAGCATGATGCCGAATTCCGGCCAGTCCTCGTGGGCGCCGGGCCACCGCGTGAAGGCGACCGTCGTGCCGTGAACGCCCATCAGCCCCCCGCCTCCATAGACGAAGTCGATCAGGCTTTGACGCAAAACCGGGTCCTCAAAGAGGTTACCCACGTTGTTGTTGAAAAAAACCGCATCGAATCCCTTGAGGCTCTCCGGCTCGAACACCGCCGGGTCTTTGCTAATGACCGTTTCGAAAGCCCCGGTCCTTCGACCCATGAGGGTAAACGCCAGATTGGCCGTCGGGATCGAACGGTGTCCGCCGTACCCGACGTTCAGGCCGAAAATCAGCAGCCTTCGGGCCTTCTGGGGCTGGACAAACGCCTGCGCCGGCAGCGCCGCCTCAATCCGCTCCCGCTGCCCGGCATCCATACCGGCCTGCCCCCTGGCAACCGCCAGTCCCAAACAAGGCAGCCCGAGTGTGCCGGACGCCGCCATATTCCGCAAAAACTCCCGCCGCGTGCTGGTTTCTCTACGCATCGTGATTTCCTCCACGGGACGTCCTGCCCCTGGGTTCCTGCCATGCGGCGCCACTACACAGCGCATGCGCCCGCCGGATCCGCCATCATGCCAGTTTACCGGGCGTTTCGCAAGCTTCACAGCCTGACGACCTCACCCCTCGCACAGGAAAAATTGCCCTTTTCCCTAAATTTCCGTTTCTTCATGAATTTTCCTTGCACGAGATGAACATATATTCATAATATGAATACATATAGTTGAAATGAAACAGGTATTCACAGACCGAGCCGAAGGGCACGAAGATGGCTGAGAACAAAAAACTCTCACGCCGGCAGCGGGAGCGTCAGCGTCACCGGGACGAGATCCTGTCGGCCGCGTTGAAACTCTTCTCCGAGAAGGGTTTTCACAATGTCTCGATGCAGGAAATTGCCGCCGAGGCCGAGTTCGCCACGGGAACATTGTACAACTTCTTTCCCAGCAAGGAGGCCTTGTTTGAGAAGATGACACGAAGTTACGCCGACCGGATTGTGAGCGATCTCACGGTAATCCTGGACGCGCCGGGCGACGAAGTGGATCGACTCCGAGCATTCATTCGACACCAGCCTGCGTTGCTGGAAAAGTACGCCGAATTCACCAAGGTCTACGTATCCGAATTCGGAACCCGAGGTGCTATGGTCTCCAAGAATCGAGAGGAAGACGAGTTCCACGCAATCCTGGATGCCAAGGTCACGCAGTTGCTGGAGGCAGGAATCACAAGGGGTGTCTTTCGCCCGGTGGATGCGGCCATGACAGCGAAGGCCCTTCACTCGGTCATGGAGACGCTGGCTCTCGAGATCGCCGGTCATTTCGACAAGGCCGAGGCA
>Ga0272442_10012613_pt1 | contig 10194 bp, 6 predicted proteins | sample SSMForm2O_FD_200262 | JGI IMG/M metagenome (GOLD analysis project Ga0272442, IMG submission 200262) | Marine sediment archaeal communities from Little Sippewissett salt marsh, Falmouth, MA, United States - SSM-Form-2O | ecosystem: Environmental > Aquatic > Marine > Wetlands > Sediment ... | reverse complement strand
CCCCGATTCGGTCTTGTGGATCGCCGCGATAAACAGCGGGTCGCAGTACAGCGGCACGACACAACTGGACGTCGCGCACCTGGACCGGTTCTCGCCCGTCGCGGTCACGTACCTGCCCGCCCGGGAAGAGGCGCGGGTGTTGTCGCACAAGTTCCCGAAGGTCGAGAAGGATGTCATCGAGCGACTGGTGAAGGCTGCGAACGCCGTTCGCCACGACCGCAACCTGCGCCTCGAACTGAGCGTGCGCGCGACGGAGGAGGTCTGCTCCCTGCTGTCGCACGACGAGTTCGTGAGGGAACAATCGGCATCCCTGCCCGAACTGATGAAGACGTCGTTCGGTTGCAGGTTCCAGGGATCGATCGATGACGGATCGACCGACGCGGGCCTCGCGTGGTCGGTTGTTACGCGGGCACTTGAGCTCTAACGGGAGCCACGCCAATGGCTGGCGGTTTGTCTCACTCATCTACCGAGCCGTCCGAACCGCTGTCGCTTCCGGGCGACGACGCCGGCGGGGTGCGGGAGTCGCTTCGCGCGAGGTCCGCGCGCGATACGAACCAGACCGCCTTCGCGAACGCGTGTCGCGCCCTCAAGCACGGTGAAGGCCACGTGCGCGACGGGGCCGGGCTCTACCTCGCTACCGACGGCACGATGGATGACTTCGACCAGGTCCTGCGCCACATGGGTGGGGGCGGCGGTGGCGCGATACGGCCGGTGGCCTCCGCGCTGCTGCGGCACCGGCCGCAGCTGCTCGTGCTCACGCTGGAGCGGCTCTCCGGCCATATGACGCGCGAGAAGGCGTTGCGGGCCATGAACCTGTTGAACGCCCTCGCGCACTGCGGTGACGACGGCCGTGCGATGGCGCGGCAGGACCAACGCGACGAGCTGGTCCGTCTGATGAAGCGCTTCGCCCGCAAGAAGCGCGCCGAGATAGTGATCACCGCCCTCCAGGCCCTCGCCGAGTTCGAGCCTGCGGAGGCCTTCCGCATCGGCCTCGCGGTACTCCGCAAGGAGGGGGGCAGCGTCGCGGGCCCGGTGAAGCGCGCCGCGTCGCTCCTCGTCGCGCGGACGCCCGAGGCGTGTGTCGCGGGCAGCGGTCTGGAGCTGGCCCCGCTCCTCGCCGAGTTCGAAGACGGCGACACGAAGGATGTCAACAAGAAGCTCGGCGCGATCGCCGAGAGGGATTCGCAGGTGGCGGTTCGCTTTGCGCGGGACCTCGCATTGCACCGGGACGATCGCGTCGCCAAGCGCGCGACGCGCTTCCTCCTGACGCAGGGCGAAGCGGGACTGAAGGCCGCCGTCACGAGCTGCGCGAGGGCCGGCAGGCGCGAAGAGGCCCGTGCGCACCTGCTGGCGGGCGTCATAGCCCGTCGCGCATACGGGCCGGCCGTGGATCTGTGCCGGGCGTACCTCACCGACGGCGGCATCGGGGAAAACGCGATGGCGGCGAGCGTGCTCGGCTTGCTGGGATCGCACCTGGGCGAGCTGACGCTTCCGCAGATCGGGCGGCGGCAGAAGGAGTGCGTCGAGGCGCTCGAGCGCGCGCTCGAGTGCGGGCACCGCAAGGTGAGGGAGGCGGCCATCGTGGCGTGCCGGGAGATCTCGCTCGACGCACGCGTGGAAGTCGCGCGCGAGCTCCTGCGCAACGGGCGCCCGGCCGCCGCGATGTCGGCGGCGCAGCTCCTGAAGGACACGGAAGTCGACGACGGACTCAAGACCCTCGTGGTCGACGCGTTGAAGACGTCCCGCTCCCCGGTGGCGTCCGAGTTGTTCGCGATCGCTTCGAAGTGGCCGGACCGCCGCCGCGAGGTGGTGGACGTCGCCCTCGTCTCGCCGTGCCCGCAGACCATCGAGCACGCCGTGAGCGTGGCGATGTCGTTTCCCGGTGACGGGTACGTCCCGCGGTTCCGCCGTCTGCTGCGCCACCCGCACAACGGCGTGCGGCTCGCGGTGTTCAGGGCGCTGAGGGCGAAGTTGGGCGTCGACGAGCGCAAGGGGCTGGCCGTCGCGGCGCTCAACGATCCATACCCGCCCGTCCGGATGGAGGCCATCAAGACGCTCGCGCGGTACGCCGGACGAGAGATGCTCGAGCCGCTTCTGGCCGCGGCGCGGAGCCCCGACTCGGACATACGCAAAGAGGCGTTGAAGCTGCTCGCGAAGATCGACGACGACCGTGTCGTCGCGGCGATCCTCTTCGCCGGCAACGACGAGTGCGACGACGTCCGCGACCTGGCCGAGAGCCTCGCGACCGGCAAGGAGGGGAGTGTCCCCGCGTTCGAGCGCCTCGGCGAAGAGAGCGCGCGCGCGAGGCGCGAGTTCACCCGCAGGGTCATCGAGCGTTCGAACGCGTGGATCGAGCGCGTCGGTTTCGAGTTGCTGGGCAGGCCGGTTCGCGTCACGCAGCTGCGCAATGGACTGGGTCGTGTCATCGGCGGCAGGAGGGCCGCGACCGTCGCCGAGATCCAGGTCTCGGACGTTGCGGTCGTCCAGGAGCACCCGCATGCGGAGGACTGCTACCGGGCGCTGCTGATGCACGAGGTGGCGCACCTCATCCTGGACGACGGCGTGCCCGGGTGCGTGAGCGCCCGGGGCAAGTCACGCGCGCGCGGGGTCGGTGACGTCATGGCGATCCTGATGGACGAACGGAACGAGCGCGCGATGCGGTCGCGGCGGCCCGAGTACGGCGAGCTGTTCGACCGGCTGGCGAGCTTCGCGTTCACCCAGAGGACCCACTGTCTCTCGCCGGCCACGTTCGCGGAACTCGCGCGCCTCGAGGAGCGCGACGCTCTCGAGGCGGTGCGTCGCGGTGACGTCGTGGGGCGCGTGACGGGCACCGGCGACGACAGGTGCGTGGTCCTGTCCGACAAGGAGATGCTGATGTTACCGGGCGTGCCCCTCATCGCGAGTTTCGCCGCGTGCGTTCGCAGCGGGCTCGACCCGACGCTGCATCCCGACCCGCGGGTCGCCCGAGCGGTGGCGCTGGTGCCCTCGGACCTCAAGTCGCTCCGGCACGCCGAGTTGCTCGAGGTGGCGACGCGCATCGGTGACGTCATAGGGTGCGAGCCGCAGCGGCGTCGACACATGGCCAGGTTCCGCAAGATGCTGAACCGTCGGTGGCGAGCCCTGTCCGGCCTGCGGAATCTCTTCGGGCGTATGCTGGCCTCCGGTCACCTGCCGGACGACGGCGGTGACCGGCCCGGGGACGGCGACGCCCCGGGCAGGAAGGCGTTGCGCGTCAATCGCTCGATGATGCGCAGGATGATGGGGCGACCCGGCGGCAAGACGCTCAACCAGCGCGAGAGCACGGAGTTCGGTCGCCTCGAGCGCGTGGAGGTGGTCGACGTGCGCGGTGTCGACCGTGCGGACATGCCCGCCGGACTGCGCGCGCAGGCCCGCCGGCTGCGGGCGTACTTCGGACTGCTCGGACTGAGGCGCGTTGACGAATACGCGTCTCGCTCGGGCCAGCGTGTAGATATCGGGCAGGTCCGCATCGCGCCGTTCTACCCGACGACGCGCCTGCTCGTGCGCGGGCACGACGAGGCGAACCCCGACTTCTTCTGCGCGGTCGTGATCGACAAGTCCGGCTCGATGTCGGGGATGGCGAACGCGGGCGTCACGAAGATGGAACTGGCGAAGCACTACGCGCTGCTCCTGGCGGAGTGCCTGCGCGGGATCGCCGGGATCGAGGCGCACTTCGCGGCGTTCGACGACGAGACCTACTGGGATCTGGGCACGGCGCACCGAAACGCCATCGCGACGCTCGAGGCGGGCGGGGGCAACAACGATGCGGGGGCGCTCCAGCGGGCGGCGGAGCGGGCGAAGCGGTCGGGAAAGAAGAACAAGTTGCTCGTATGTGTGAGCGACGGTTCTCCGACGGAGTGTTCCGTGGCGGCGTTGCGCGGCTACGTGAGGCGGCTCGAGGACGAGTTCGGGATGGTCGTGGCGCAGGTCGCGGTCGACGAGATCGCGGATTCGGTGATGTGCTTCCGCAATCGCATCGACGTGCGCGGGCTCGAGTATGCCGACGCCGTGTCGAAATTCGGCGACATGATCATACGTCTCACGGCGGGGTGGAGGTAGGAGGGCACATACCAGAGGTGGATGCCGGCTTCCCGGTTCGGTCGCGTTCGATCCGGGTATCCCGGCTGTGGCCGCGTTCGTCCTGTCGCGCTTGAGCAACGTGGCAGACGGCGGCGCGGCTGGTTCCGAGCGCGATCGCATCATGCGTTGTCGGGCGCCAGTGCCCCGGCGTTCGATTGGACCGCGGCGACCCACGGAACTGACGCCAGACCTGGGCAATGGCGGGGGCTCCCCAGGTGGACTGCCGTGCGCGTCCGTAGGGGCGGCGGGCAGTCTGAATACAACCCCCTGCCGGACGTCCCGCTCGGGGCACGGGATGCGATGCCTGGAGACGCGCGAAAGTTCGCACCCGTGGAATGGCGCTCCGGTGCGGCTCGGGCCTTTGTGGCCGCGGCGATGCACGTGCCGTGACCGCGGCGCCCCGCCGGAGCCGTCCCCGTCGCGCTCCGTGCGCGGCGAATGGGACCTTCCGTTCAGGAAGTGGACCGCATTGGTTGCCTGCCGCCGTCCGTAGGTCGTGAAGGGAGTCGCGCGACGACCGTGCCGCAGCCTCACCAGGGCTGCCGCGATCCGGATCGTCGCCGTGTTCACAGCGGTGGCCCGGATGGCCCGCGCACGCAGGAGGCGCCACACGTCCCCCAGACGTGGCGTGCACGACGCGTGCCGGACGTCCGTCCCCGCCTGTGACGCGCGGCCGCGGCCGCGCGAACGTGCGTTTCGGGAATGACAGGCCCGGTCGCGCGCGCTCCCGACCAGGAGTCGGCTGGAATGACGCCGTATCGGGTTCGGGGGGTACGAAAGGGATACGCATCATGGCGAAGACGGGGAGACGAGCCGGGGCCGCGTCCGTGGGAGACCTCTATCGACACGGGGACGTCCTGCTGCTCGAGGTGGCCGAGAAGACGCTGCCGCGGCGCTTGCGCCGGTTGTCGCAACTGGTGCTCGCCGAGGGGGAGATCACCGGACACGCGCACCGCGTCGAGGCCGAGGTCGAGCCCGCGAGCGGTGAGCCGGAGCCGGTCGAACTCTACGAGGACGACTCCGGCGTGCTGTACCTGCGGGTCAAGGGCAAGAAGGCGCGGGTGACGCACGAGGAGCACGCGACGATCGAGTTGAAGGGGCCGGCGGTCTATCGCGTGTGGAAGCAGCGCGAGTACGACCCGACCAGGGACCGCTACGTCGCCGACTGAGGGCGTGGGATGACGCAGGCAGCGTACACCGAAGGCGAGCTGCGCGCGATGCGCGACGACGTCGTCCGGGGCGTCGCGCCCGAGGGCGGCGTGTTTCCCGGGAATCTCGACCTGCGCTCGACCGGCCTGGAACGACTGCCGGACGGGCTGATCGCGGTCGACGGCTTCCTCGACGTGTCGCGCCTGCCGTTGCGCGCGCTGCCGGTCGGGTTGAACGTGCACGGCAACCTGTGTGCTCGTGAGTGCCGGCTCCTGGACTCATTGGACGAGGTCACCATCGGCGGGTCGCTCATCGCGCCGGGGTCCGCGCTCGAAGTGGTGGGGAGCCGTGTCAGCATCGGCGGCGGCGTCTCGCTCATGGACTGCGCGTCGCTCGAATGGCTCAGGATTCCCTCTTCGCAGCTGGAGTTCATGAACCTCGAGCGCTGCACCGCGCTACGGGTGATCGAAGGGCCGCTGTGTGTCAAGGGCATGCTCGATCTCAGCGGTGCGACGGACCTCGAGCGCCTCCCGGCGGAGATGCGCGTCGGATCGCTGTCGCTTCGGCAGTGTGCGTCGCTGCACGAGTTCCCGCGTGGGACGTTCGAAGTGTGGGGCGACCTGTACCTCGGCGGGTGTGCGATCGTCACGATTCCCGACGCGGTCGTCGTGCACGGCAGGCTGCACGCCGAGGAACTCTCGGTCAGGCAGCTTCTCAGCGTCAGCGACCCGTTCGTGCTGGAACGCCTCGTCCCGCAGTTCGGGGCGGTGCGCCTCCTGGAGGACATGCCGCCCGGAACGCGTCTGCGGTGTGACCTGCCGCTCGACGAGTTCCCGCGCGCGGCGCTGCCGCGGGACGGGCTGCACGTCGCGGGCGACGTGTTCATGCGACGCTCTCTCATAGAGCGTCTCGGCCCTATGCACGCCGACGGCGACATCGTCCTCGCCGGCTCGGCCCGCCTGGTCGAGCTCTCGCCGCAGACCGATGCGTGGTTGCTCGACGTGTCCGATTGCACCTCGCTGCGCCGGATACCCGACGGCGTCAGGGCGATGGAGGTGGACGTCGCCAACACGGGATTGACGGAGCTGCCGCCGTCTCTCGACGACGCCACGATCCGCTGGCGAGGCACGAGGATATCGCGGCGCATCGCGTTCGAGCCCGAGCGCATTCACATCGACGACGTGCGCACGTGCGGCGACCGCGACCTGAGGCAGGCGTTGCTGCAACGCATCGGCGTGCAGCGCCTGTGTGCCGAGGGCGACGCGGAGGTGATCGACAGCGACAGGGATGTTGGCGGCGCGAGACGGCTGCTGCGCGTGGAGATGCCGGACGAGGACCTGCACGTGCTTGCCTGCGTCTGCCCCTCCACGTCGAAGACGTACTTCCTGCGCGTGCCGCCGAACATGCGAACGGCCCGGCAGGCTGCGGCGTGGATGGCGGGGCTTCCCGAGCGCCGGTACAGGCCACTGGTGGAGACATGAGGGCGACGGACGTCTGCGCAACGATGCGTGCGCGCCCGGGTGCGGGCGCGGCTGACGGCGATGCGGTCTCGTGGACCGCGTACGCCGTCTGGCTGGTGGGCATGGTGCCGTTCGTGTGGCTCGCCTGCGACGGCGCGCCGTCGTTCCCCGCGATGTGCGTCGCGAGCCTGCAGATGCGTTGGGGTATCCGGGTGGCGGTGGGAGATCCGCTGGGCTATTGCGCCGTCGAGCCGGTCGGCCTGTTGGCCGCCACCGCGCGGGACGGGCGCGCGCACGTGCTCGCGCGCGCGATCGCGCGGTTGATCGTGGCGGCGTTCGTCGTGGCGTCATCCGCGTACGACGCGGCGCTCGTCGTCGGGTGCGTCGCATTGTCCGCGAGGGCAGTGAGCGCGCTGCCGCAGGTGCGGTGGCACGCGGGCCTCATCGGGTTGAGCGGCGCGGGGCTGGTGATGTGGTCGGTCACGGTCGGGCCGGCGTTGCCGTGCGTCCCCCTGATCGTGAACTTCGTCGGTTTCGGCATCGCGGTGGAAGCGGTCGAAGAGCTCGTCTGGATCGTGCGCCACTTCGACGTCGTACGCGGATGGCCGGTGTCGGGACGAACGTGCGGACGAACTGACGTGGCGCGCGCACCGTCGTCCCGTCGACCGGCGGTGCCGAGTGAGGCGGGGACGAGGAGGGGCGCCATGGTTCGCACCAATATGGATCCCGCCGCGCGCTGTGCCGTATGCGGCGAGCTACTCGGTTGTGGCGTGACGCGATGCTGGACGTGCCGGGCGGACCTCGCCCTGCCGCTTCAGACGATGAGTGCGGAAGCACCGCCTCTCGAGAGGTTGAGCGGCATGGTCGACGAACTCTACGAGCGCGCGCGGGGCGTCAAGCGTTCGCGCGCCGTCGAGTTCGGGAGCGGCCGGCGCGAGGACTGGCCCGCGCGGGAGTGGGCCAAGGGCGTCACCACCGGCCTGGTCGCGCTCAAGCGCGACGCGCGCGAGGGATTCGAGCAGGCCACGCCGTCGCTGAGCGACCTCGTGAGCTGGCTCGACCGGTACACGGTTCCGGACCTCGTGCGCGACGACGGTGGGCGCGCGGCGGCCGAGGCGTTCTCGCTGATCAAGACGCACCTCGCCCGCTGGCTGGACGGCGACGCGTGCGCGATCGGCGAGCTGTTCCGCGGCGGCGCGCGCTGGGAAGAACTCGGCGAGGGCCGGTGGTGAACGGGGATATCCCCGTCGCGAGGGCGGCGGGATACGAGAGGAGGGCACCATGCCCGATCAGAGGAATGCGGACCAGACGTTGCTGGAGCTCTCGACGCCCACCATGGTGGACGGTTTGAGCACGGAGGTTGACCCGCGCCTGCCGGTGATCCAGGCGCTCACCACGGCGTTGGCCGGCGCCGCGTCGGACGCGGAGACGGAGCGCATCCGCAAGGCGCTCAAGCTTGAGATGCGCGGGAAGCAGTACGAGGTGCTCGCGCTGCGCGAGGACGGCCAGCTCGACCGCGTGGAGGCGGACACGCCCATCAGCGACGTCACGGTCACGATCCAGAAGCGGTTCCCGGACGGCAGCATCGGCACCGTGAAGAGCGCGCGACTCCAGGTCAAGCAGTATACCGACGTCGGCCGTGTCGCGTCGCTCAATTGAGCATCACCGACTGAGATGGCAGGGCGCGCGACGGGGCGCGCCCGGGGGTGTGATCATGGCGCGCGCATCATCACAGGCGGCGGCGGTACGCGTCGTCTTCTCCGAGGAGTTGCGCCGGCTCGAGCCGCTGGCGTTACTCGACAACATGGTATACGCGTGGAGCTCGGGCGGCGAGCTTCGTCACTACCCGTGCGACGACGAAGGGGACCGCGTTCTCATACGCGGCCACCCGCAGCAGACGTTCGTGTTGACGCCGTTGTGTGACGTGGACATGCTCCGGCGGCACATGCGGCGCGCGAACGAGTCCCCGGTGCGCCTGCTGGCCGAGAAGCCGCGGCGCATCGGCCGGCGCAGGGGGAGCGCGCGGCGCGACTGCCTGGGGAAGTTCCTCTTCGCGACGGCGCGCCAGTGGGACCGGTTCCTCTGGGGCGGGGAACGCATCGTGGCCGGCGCGACGGCGACGTCTGCTTCTGCGCCGGAGTCCCTGGCCGCGGCGTTGCACGACGGGATGCCCGTCGATCTCCCGCGCGGCCCGTGGCTGTGTATTGGCGGTGGGATCTACTCGCTGCTGCCCATACGACGCGTGACGCGGGGGGCGTTTCACCTCGCGCACGGGCGGCGGGCGTATGCCGTCGGCGCGCCGATCACCGAGGTGGGCCACGCCAATGATCGCATGCGCCGCGAGGTCGTCGCGCACGTCGCCAACTACGTGTCGCTCTCCGGCCGGGAGGTCGAGAAGTCGTTCGACGGCGTCGAGTACGCGCTCGCGTCGTCGGAGTTCGCGAACGCGGGGCAGATCGTGCGTGGCACGCTCGTCTTCCTGCGCGGCGTTGGCCGGGGATCGTCGTACCTCCTCGGTTACATGATACCGGGTCACAAGAACGGCACACTCAGAAGGAAGCTCGATCCCGGCGAGTCGCTCGTCGCGTCGCCGTACGGACTCAGGCCGAAGCTGCCGCGGCGCGACCAGCTTCACATTTTCATCAGAGACGGCGCGGGCAGGTACCGGCGCAGGGACATCGACGTCGTGTGTCCGGGGCGTTTCCGGGCCTGCGACTCGCAGTTCGACGGGGTGCGGCTGGCCTCGGCGTTGCGCGATTGCGCGATGTTGTTCACGCAGAAGCAGAATCTGGCCTTCAATGAGTTCTCGGCCAGGAACCGGAGGCGCAGGCGTAGAGGCGGGAGGAGGCATGACTATGAAGACGTTCCGTTTTGAGAAGCGCGTACTCGAAGCCATGAAGGAACAGGCGGCCGAGAATCCGGACACCGAATTGATGTGGCTCATCGGGTCGACGCGGCCGGACGAGGAGATCGTCGACGCGTACGTTCCCCTCGAGATGGCGTTCGCGAGCGCCTCGGGGGCGCGCGCCGACGCGCGCAGTCTCATCGCCGGCATCAAGGCGCTGGCCGCGCTGGGCGCGAAACCCATCGGCCTCGCGCATTCTCACGCGATGCACGGCGTGTTCCACAGCAACGTCGACGACGAGACCGTCGAGGTGCTGTTGCCGAACCTGGCCGACCGGACGCTCGCGCCGCCGAAGCCGTTCCGGGCGCTGCCGCAGCTGCTGTCCTCTTACGAGGCGCTCCTCGTCTTTCCCTCTGGCCGCGCGACCATATGGCGCTTGGACGGTCCCGAGAAGCCGCCGGGCTCCGGCATGCGGGACGTGGTGAGCTGGGAGGAACACGACATCGAGTTCATCCCGAACGAGGCGCCACATTCCGCACGGCGCACGTCGCCGGACGAGCTCGTGCTCGAGGGCGGCGGGCTCCGCCTGACGCTGTCGCTTCCGCGCAACGGGCAACTCGTGAGCCAGGAGGCCGTCGCGTT
>Ga0272442_10012612_pt1 | contig 10195 bp, 4 predicted proteins | sample SSMForm2O_FD_200262 | JGI IMG/M metagenome (GOLD analysis project Ga0272442, IMG submission 200262) | Marine sediment archaeal communities from Little Sippewissett salt marsh, Falmouth, MA, United States - SSM-Form-2O | ecosystem: Environmental > Aquatic > Marine > Wetlands > Sediment ... | reverse complement strand
AGATGTAGTACTGGAATACAGGTTTGTCGGGCGATAGTTTCAGATACCCCTGAGCTTCTGTAATAAGGCGCTTATAATCACCCATCCGTAGAAGAGTCTCGCAGCGTTGCATGGACAGGTCAACAGACTCCGGGCTTGTCTTAGCCGTGAGAGCAAGCGCATTGTCATACTCTACGATTGCTTCTGTGTACTTTTCCAATTCTCGCAGTGCCATTGCACGTAGAGAGTAACCTAACGGGTCTCGTGGTCGCAGAATTGTCATAACAAGCGCATCATCGCGCAAACGTTCATATTTCCGGGAGGCGTAGAAAGTAAAGGCCCGCAGACGACGGGATTCATAATGGGCGGGATCAAGCTGCAAGGCTGCGTCGAGCGAGGCAAGCTGTTCCTTGATCGTGATGGCCGTCATGGCTCGAAGGAAATACGCCTCGGCTGTCTCCGGCAGCATGGCCTGTGCCTTTTGACGGTGTTGTTCAATCTGCTTGAGCTTCTCGGCATCGGGCGATTCGCTCTCATAGAGGATACGGGCCAGTAGCGAATGAGCCGCCCCGGCGATCTCCTGTGGCTTATCGAGCAGATCCGTCAGAATGGCAATCGCTTCGTCGGAACGACGGTTATCTACGAGGATGCCCGCGTGGAGAAGCTGAGCTTCCGGGCCGACGTGCCGGCTGCGAAGGATAGGCTGGATTGTTTCAAGGGCGGCATCGCGTTCCGTTTTGGCGTACTTTTCGCGGGCCTGAGAGAGGATGCCCTTATGTCGGAAGCCTTCCGCCTCGTCAAGTTGGAGCCGGTCCTTGCGCCACATTGAAAGAATGACAGCCGCAGCGCTGGCTATGACGAATAAAGCGAGAGCCGCTATAGTCTGTGAACGATGCCTGCGGAGGAATTTTTGCAGGCGATATGTTGCGTTCGGTCCTCTGGCCATGACCGGCTCATGGTCCAGATGATGCCGGATGTCCAAAGCCAGCATATTCGCGGTCTCATAACGACGACTGCGTTCCTTCTCCAGGGACTTCATCACAATCCAGTCCAGATCGCCGCGGACCTCTCGTAGCATGGGCATCTTGCCCATGTTCTGTGGCGAGGGCGTCCCGCCCTTGAAAGCAGGGCCAGGATGGCCCTGCGACGCCATGGGCGGGACGCCCATGCTACGTTGATCCGTCCGGATACGGGTGGAGGGTTTGACGGGCTCCTGTTCCCGGATCACCCGCTGCATCTCGATATAACCGGCCTCGCGAAGCTCTTCTTCGCTGAAGGGCGTCGTCCCCGTTAGAAGTTCATAGAGCAGAACGCCTAAGGAGTAGATATCAGTCCGGGTATCGATGTCCAGATCGCTTAGCTCTGCCTGCTCTGGACTCATGTAGGCGGGTGTGCCGATGATCTGAGCGTAACGGGTAAAGAGTGTCTTTTCGGTTAGTTTTTGATTGATGGCCTTGGCGATACCGAAATCAATGATCTTCGGCACTGGTTTGTCGTCGTGCATGGTCACCATGACATTCGATGGCTTAATGTCGCGGTGGATAATGCCCTTTTGATGGGCGTGCTGGACGGCTTGGCAGACCTGGACGAATAAGTTGAGCCGCTCGTGCGTGCTCAGGTTGTTCGCATCACAAAAGTCGGTGATCGAGGCCCCTTTGACGAGCTCCATGACGAAGTACGGCCGGCCCGTCTCGGTCGCCCCGGCGTCCAATACTTTGGCGATATTCGGATGATCCATCATGGCCAGGGCCTGACGTTCCGCCTCGAATCGGGCGATCACCGACTTGGTATCCATGCCTAATTTGATGATCTTGAGCGCGACCTTCCGGCGAATCGCTTCTTTTTGTTCCGCCATATAAACGACGGCCATGCCCCCTTCGCCGATCTTCTCCAGGAGCTTGTACCGGCCGATCGTTGTACCGGGTGATTCAGTTAAGGGTGTGCCATCTAAAAGTGCGGCCGATTCCAACGGGGGTATCTTAAGAAAGTCATCATCAATATCGCGGGCGCGAAGAAGGGCCTCAAGCCGGGCGAACAATGTGTTATTGTTTCCACATACCGACCGCAGGTAGCTTATTCGCTCGGCCGGCGGTCTTGTCGCCGCTTCGTGATAAATCACCTCTTCATCTTTCTGTTCGGGACTCATGGACGACTCCTTGCAGCGTTCTTCCAACCTACAATGCGTAAAACGGGAGTGAATTCCCTCATAGGAAAAATAAATTTTTCAAAAAAAAGATTTCAGGCCGCATTCGTCTCCCCCTCGTCGGCCATTTTCAGGCGCAGCCACGAACGAGCGTAATCCCAATATCGCTCGGCCGTTGCCTCTGAAATGCCCAGGGCCTTTGCCGCCTGCTCCCCCGTCAGACCGGCAAAGTAGCGGAGTTTCACCAGGTCCGCCTTGATCTTGTCTATCTCCGCCAGCTTTGTGAGCGCTTCGTCCAATGCCACAAGCTGCTCGGAAAGCGGATCATCCTCTCCGACCAGGAGGGCCTCGTTCAGATCTATCCTATTCTGGTCGCCGCCTCGCCGCAGGGCCTTCTTGCGCCGTGCATTGTCCACCAAGATTCGTCGCATGGCTTCGGCGGCGGCGGCAAAGAAGTGGCCGCGGCTGTCCCAATTGTACCCTTCGGCGCCGACCAGACGAAGGTACGCTTCATGCACCAGGGCCGTGGCCTGAAGGGTCTGGCCGGGGGATTCGCGGGAGAGCTTCTGGGCGGCCAGAAGACGCAGTTCCTCATACACCAGGGGAAGCAGTTGGTCTGCCGCCCGGGCATCTCCCCCTTCGATCGCGCTCAAAATCCGTGTGACATCGGTCATGATTCTCCTCGGATCTGAACTTTCTCAAAAAGCGGGATTGATTATATCAAAAACGATTGAAGAGGCCAATATCGAACATCAAAGAGCTGACTATTGGCAGTAGTCACGGAAGAGGTTTCATGCTATAATGCGACGGAAATGAGGCTGTACTGGACAAAACCGGAGCTTTTTGAGATTGACGTTGAGGTCGAGACGGTCGATGGGTGCGACGTCGTCGTCGATCCGGCGATCTTTCATCCGGATGAGGGCGGTCAGCCGGCGGATCAGGGGATGATCGGCCCGGCGGCGGTCTGCGGCGCGGACATCCGGGATGGGCGGATCGTTCTTACGCTGGACAGGCCGCTTAGCGACGGGACATATCCGGCGCGAGTGGATAAAGAGCACAGGCTCTATACGGCGAGCCAGCATACGGCCCAGCATATCCTCTCCGGGATAGCCGACAAGCAGTTCAAACTGAAAACGACCGGCGTGCATATCGGGGTGGATAACTGCACTGTGGATTTCGATAAGCGAATCGATTGGGATACGGCCACGGACATTGAGCGGCAATCGATGGATGTGGTTATGCTCGATCTTGCGGTGGAAACGGCGTTCAACGAGCCGGACGTGCGAATACGGGGCGATTTCAAGGACATCGAATCGGATATGATCCGCGTGGTTAAAATCGGCGATGTTGATAAGTCGGCCTGTTGCGGGGCGCATCTCGAATCGACCGGCCGGATCGGCATGATCCGGATTCTCGGCCTTGAGAATAAGAAGGAGGGCACGCGGGTGAGCTTTCTTGCGGGCCGGAAGGCGCTGGAATACGCTCAGGGCGAAGCGTCTGTGTTGCGAGAGCTTCGGAAGGCGGCCGGATGTGCCAGCTCGGAATTGCCCGCAGCCTTCGAGAAGGCCCTCAATCACTCGGCGGAGCTGGCGAAGGAAGTCAATCGGTTGTGGACTCTGTTGTTGCCGGGCTTCGTGGAAGCAGCAAAAATCATTGAAATTGAAGGCGGGCAGATCGGCGTCCATCTATCGGAAGTTCCACAGAAATTCCTGGCAAAGCTCGCGGCGATGATTGCACACTCCGTCGATGGGGTAGGCATCGTAGTCAGCGGGCGTAAAATCGCCGTAAGTTCCTGTAGTAAAAGCGCTAAGGAAATTCTGGGTCAAATCATCGGCGCCGTCGGCGGAAAAGGAGGGGGATCGGCCACAACTGCTAACGGCGGGCTGGAAAGCGATATCACGTTCGAGCAGGTCCGGCTGATTCTACAGGAAAAGTGCTGAAATCCTGCTATGCCGGGTGTCATTGAGGTCTTATAATATTCTGGGAAGGCTATTGCAATTTGTCTCATAATCAGATATTCTTTGAGCAATTATAATAAAGAGCTATGTAAGCGTCCGGCTTCGTTTAAACTCTCAAGACAGCCGAGTTATCTGTCGATAGGACATCAGACTCTTTAACAGGTTGTTTGGAGACAGGGGACAGCCGGATTTCTAAAAGGATAATTGGGGTCTTTTGGAGAATATTTGGTTGTAAATAAATTCTGCTTCGGTAAACGGTCGTGTCGGACGGATGGGGTGAACAGGGAGTGGTGTTGTCAGGTCGAATCATAAGAGGGAGCTTCTCACCGTAGCCACTGGGGCGGGATGGATGTCTGATCCCGAAAGGCCAATTTGAAGATGATGGGGAAGGGTGAACGCTTTGCGTGATGTTGGAGACCGCCACGGGAGATCCCCGTACGTTGCGGATACGGTGCTTGGTGACGGATCTTGCCAAGAAAGTGAGATTTCTCTTGAAGCAGGAGGCGTAACGGAGAAGCTGTTGGGTTTTCTCTGAAAGCTCCTCAAATGATAATAGTTGCGGACCTTAAGGCGAGAACTTCAATCGCATACGAAATTTTTTTTCCGATCGAGGTACGTACTCGGGCACAGGCCTTTGACAACGAAGAAAGCAGGGGTACGCATCTCAATAGAATCGGGCGTTTTTGACCATAAAGAAGGAGACGTAAGAGATGAAAGTGGCTCAAGAGAAGGTTATTGATCGAGATCCAGTTAGAGAACGCGTCGAGCAACCGCGGATTCCCTCATTTATGCTTTTATCCGTGATCGTCGGGGCTGTGCTGACGGCGTTGTTTTACGTGTTGGTCATTCGGCTGATCTATCGCGGCACGTACGTTGAGGAGATGTTTACCGATCGCGGTCCGATCCCGTACATGACGACCTACTTCGCCCTGGTCGCACTGACTCAACTCGGGGGGTTGATTTGGCATCTTCGGCGGGAGTCGAAAAACCTGGAATTGGTTTCGGAAGTTCTAAGCCGTCGGAATAGCGTTGACATCGATACGGCCCCGAGTATCCGTCGGGAAATCTATTCGTATTTGAAGATGTCCTTCCAAAAAGGACTGGTGATCAGCCGGGTGCGTCGCGTGCTGCATCGCGTTGAGAACAAGGGGCAGTCTTCCGACGTGGCGGCCTTGCTCTCCGAACAGGCGGAAATCGACCGGGCCATTTTGAGTAACAGTTTTGCGGCGATACGGTTTATTGCCTGGCTCATTCCCATTTTGGGCTTCATCGGGACCATTTACGGTATCAGCTCGGCCATCGCCGGATTCCCCGCCCTTTTTGAACAGACCTCCGGTGAAATGGGAGATCTTTTGACGCCGATTACGAAGAACCTCGGTATTGCTTTTGAAACAACGCTGCTGGCGCTGATTAAGGTGGCGATCGTGCAGTTTGTGGTGTTCGCCGTCCAGAAGCGGGGCGATCAGCTTCTTAATGCCTCCGACGAGTTCTGCCTGGATAGTCTGCTCGGCAAAGTCCCCCACGCCGGCCTGATTGACGAAGAGGACCTCCCGACGTCGCTGCGGCACTTCGCCCGAATCCTTCTCCATCACGTCGAAACGATGGAAGAGCGGTTCGAGCACGCCGTACAATCCGTCGTGGACCAGCTCGTAGAAAACGAACAGCAACGCTGGACCAGCTTCACGGATACGTTCCGTGCCGTGGCCGGAGAGCATGAGACGCTCGTCCGCCAGACGTGTCAATCCATTAAGGAGAAAACCGAGATTCTTTCCGGTGAGCTGCGCGAATTCGAACCGAAGCTCCGCGGGGCCCTCCAGGATGTGACTAAAGATCTCAGGGAGATGGAATCCGAGCGTGTTCAGCATGTTATTGACGCCCTCGTGGAAGCGGGAGATAAGACCTGCAGCGCTCTTGCTCAGACGGGCCAGGATAATGCAGAGGCCCTGAAAAATGCCGGCGATGAGCTACGACAAGGGATGGAAGGTATGTCCGGCGAGCTTCGCGGGTTCGAGCCGAGTTTGCGTGCGTTCCTCGAAGAAATGACCAAGGAATTGAGAGACATCGAAAATCAGCATGTCCAGCAGGTCGCTCTGGCGTTGACGGACGCCGGGGATCGGACGTGCAACGCGCTCATCCAGGCGGGTCAGGAAAATGCGGGATCGTTGAAGGTCGCCGCCGATGAGCTCCGGCGGGGGATCGATAATATTGAAGGACTCCTTAAAACGAGCGATGAACTGCAAACGATGCAGGAGACCCTGCACAGTAACCTGGCGGCATTGACCCATATGGACACGGTGCGGACGACGCTGCAGGATATGAGCGAATGCACACAGCGGCTCATTCCGGTTCTGCAGGAGCTTCAGAAGCGCCGGCGTATGCAGGTTCGTATCGAAGACGAGTTTGAAGATAAATCGGACGGATCACCATCCGAAGAATCAGAAGGGGAGCTGGAATGAAAAGATTCATCGTTGGATTGGGTCTGTTTGCCTTGGGGACACTTCTCGTCTGTGCCGGATGTGGTGGACGTGGATCCCGGCCGCAGTCCATCAAGGTCCCTCAACCCGATCCTTTTTTCACACGACAACAAACGACGTCGTCATTCAACGAAGACAGCTATTGGTCCTGGGCGAAGAACAAGGATACCGTCCAGGCCTACCGTTGTTTTATTTACGACTATCCGGACAGCTCGTATGTCAATGAGGCGAAGGAACGCTGGGCTCAACTGGATTTCGATGAGGCGCGGCGGGCGGATACGCCCCTGGCGTACCGCCGTTTCCTGAACTCTCACGCAGCGAGCCGGTTAGCGGCGATGGCGATGGAAAAAGCCTATCCCGAACAGTCGGACTTACCGGATAATCCGGTGCGCCGTCGGGCGATGGACATACTGATTGACTCGGTGGAGGATTCGCATTGGGTCGTTCGCGAAAATGCCGCAACGGCTCTGAGCAAAATCAGCGACCCGTGTGCGGTCGAGGTCCTCGTCGATGTGCTGGATCACGCCAATGCCAGTGTGCGACGAACGGCCGCCCGCGCTTTGGGGGAAAGCTTCGATCCTCGGGCGATTGAAGCCCTGTTGCCGGCCTTGTCGGATCCGAATACATCGATTCGATGGTGGGCCGTTCACGATCTCGGTCAAATCCGGGATCCCAGAGCGGTCGGGGCGCTGACCCGGATGCTTGAAGATCGGGATCGGGATGTGCGTTGGAGGGCCGTCCGCACGCTGGGAGACATTGGGGATCCGGCGGCTGTGGAAGAGCTGGTTGGCGTGCTTCGGCGTTCGGACGCTGAACTTCGAGCCGAAGCGGTTGCCGCACTGACTCAGATCGGCAATCCCCGTGTGATCGATGAACTCATGCAAGCGATCAGAGATCCGAATACGTACGTTCGACGAATTGCCACGGATGCTCTGGGCGAGATTGGCGATCCTCGGGCTGTCGATATGCTCGTGCCCGCCATGCGGGACCCGAGTGCCTTCATCCAGCAAAGGGCGTCTGACGCGCTGGTCAAGATCGGCGGTCCTCGAGCGGTCAACGCGCTCGTTTCGGCGCTGAGCCACTCGGATGAAACTTTTCGTAAACGGGCCTTTGTGACGCTTGGAAAGATAGCCGATCCTCTTGCCGTTGAGGCGCTGACGTCTAAACTGGAGCATCCTGATGCCGGTATTCGCCAGGATGCCGTTGAAACGCTCGGCCGGATCGGGGGGGCGCCCGCAACGGAGGCGCTCATGGTTGCCTTGGCGGATTCGAGCCAATTTGTGCGACAGAAAGCGGCTTATGCCCTCTACGAAATAGCTGATCCTTGTACGTGCGAGGCGTTAATTGCGGCGTTGCAGGATCCGAGCGATTCCGTGCGGTCCGCCGCGGCAAGGGCCCTCGGGACGATTCATGATTCACGTGCTGTGGAGGCTCTCATCGCGGCGTTAGACGATTCCAGCAGTCTTGTTCGGGTGTGGGCTATCGAAGCGTTGGGCAAAGTCGGGGATGTACGGGCGAAAGATGCCCTTATGGCGGCCATGCAGGATCCGAGCGCCTCGGTACGATCGGATGTCGCCCTGGCTCTTGGTGCGCTGGGGGATCCCTGTGGGGTCGAGGCGCTTCTATCGGGATTGGGGGATTCGAGTCCTCGTGTTCGAGCCAGTGTCGCCCGGGCGCTGGGCAAGTTCACCTATGCTCGTGAGACGGGTCTTGCCATTACGGAGTTGGGCGATGCCGATCAGGATCGTTCGCGCGTTCGCGGCGTCGTCAATGACCCGCGCGTTGTGGATATGCTGATTGCAACGCTGGGAGATTCCGATGAGAATGTAAAAATTGCAGCCGCCCGTTCTCTGGGGACCATCGGTGACGTTCGGGCCGTCGAAAAATTGATCGATACGCTGGCGGATTCGAGCGGCTTAGTGAGATCGGCGGTAGCCGAGGCCCTTGGGGAGGTTAAAGATACCCGCGCGATGGATGCACTGGTGGCGCGCTTGAATGATTCGGATACGCTCGTTCGCAAGAGCAGCGCCGACGCCCTGGGCAAAATGAAGCATAATCGTGCAGTCAAAACGTTGGTCGCCGCTCTGGGAGATGCCGACGCTGACGTATGTCACTATGTAATGGAGGCTCTCGCTCGTATCGGCAGTCCGCTTGTCGTGGATACACTGGTCAATACGCTGGGGCAATCTCGCGGCCAGGTTCGGCGAAATTCCATCGAGGTGCTCGGCAGGATCGGTCTGGAGCATAACGTTCACCAGCTTCGTTTAGCCTTGAACGAGCCCGATGAGCGGATTCGTCAGGGAGCGGCGGAGGCTCTGGCGATTGTGGCGGACAAACGCTGGGAATTGTTACTGGGAAAGAAGATGACGGCGGACGCTCCGGCGGAAGAACGCGATGTCCCGGCGTCGTCATCGAGTTCCGTTGAGGATATTCTCGCCAAGATGAAAAAGGCCGGAAGCCGGGCGAGTGCGGACGATATGCAGGCGATCTCGAAATTACGCGAAGATCTCAACGATTCCAATATTGAAGTTCAGATCGCCGCGATTTCCGGATTGGCCGAAATTATGGAGGACATGCCGGATGTCGCGCAGGATCTCAAGAGAACCTTGTCCGAAACACAAAGTGAGATCGTCAAGTTGAAGATTATGGGCGAGCTGGCCAAACGGAAAGATCCGGAAGCCCTGATGGAAATCAAGAAGTATGTCGAGAGTGAGGATCCGGTGGAGCGTGTCTATGCGGCTCAGGTGCTGGGCCAAACGCACGAAGAGGGCGTTCCCAGGGAACTCGTCGCGGCGCTGGAGGACGAAGACCCAATCGTACGCGTCCATGCCGCCGCGGCGGTCGTGCGCATCCTCCAGAATCAGACACCCGAACAAGATGAGGCGGAGCAGCCCCGGGAGCCGTCGCCGGGCTTGTCCGGATGATCTCATTGAGGGGATGAGTAGCGGAAAAGATGAGTGAACAAACGGTCATAGATGCTTATGGTTCTTAGGAAGAAGTGGTGTTATCATGCGCGGTGAAGATAGACAAGTCAACATTTTCAATATGTCGTTCCTGGATGTTCTCTGCTGTACGGTCGGGGCACTGATATTCATCCTTTTTATTCAAACCCTCCGAACGCGTGACATGGTCGAACGTCAGGAACTCGAGAGTACAGTCACCAAGCTGGAAGACGCCAAGGCGGAACTGGTGAGGACGGAACAGGCCGAGGAGCAACTGCAGGACCAATTTAGACAAATGCAGGAAGACTTCAACGACGTTCGGGTTGACATTACGGCGGCGAAGAAAGAGAAGGAAGAGCTGGAAAAGGAATTTCAGGCGGCCGTAGATCAACTGGAGCAGATCAGAGTCACGGCAAAGAAGGAAAAAGAAGAATTGGAGGAAGAGAAAAAGGAGTTAACAGAGGAGAAAAATCAATTAGTAGAGGATAAAACAGAATTAGCGAAGGAAAAAGAAGAATTGGAGAGCGAGCTTGTCGTCGCCATGGACCGACTGGAAGAGGTCCGCGAGGAATTGAAGGAAAGAGACGACACGATTCAGAAGCTCGTCCAGGAATTACAAGAGCCCAATTTACCCGAGGTGGCTTTTGTGGATTTGTCGGCGAAAGATCCGAATGCGATCGACGAGGCGGGCAAATCCAT
>Ga0272442_10012610_pt1 | contig 10195 bp, 13 predicted proteins | sample SSMForm2O_FD_200262 | JGI IMG/M metagenome (GOLD analysis project Ga0272442, IMG submission 200262) | Marine sediment archaeal communities from Little Sippewissett salt marsh, Falmouth, MA, United States - SSM-Form-2O | ecosystem: Environmental > Aquatic > Marine > Wetlands > Sediment ... | reverse complement strand
CAATGGATAAAACAATTGGGTTTTACACATTTGGTCTATCCAGGCGCTAATCATACCCGATTAGAACATTCTTTGGGGACATTTTGTGTGGCAAAAAAGATGGCTGAGGCGCTTGGGTTAAGCCCCATAGATACAAAAGTGGTTTCCATTGCAGGGCTTCTTCATGATATCGGTCATGGCCCATTTTCCCATACTCTAGAGTATCTATTGCATCAACGCCTGAACCAAGATCATAAAAAACTTACTCAAGACATGATTTTGGGAAAGATACATCTAATGGATGCAGATGATGAACCCCCCATTAAAGAGATACTTGAATGTCATGGTATTGATCCAAGTGCTATAGTAAACATAATTCATGGTGAATCAGAGGATAATTACCTTTCTCAGCTTATCAACGGAGCAATAGATGCAGATCAAATAGATTATCTGTTAAGAGATGCTTATTATACAGGAGTAGCCTATGGAATAATTGATATTGATAGATTGTTGCACATCTTAACATTTCATGAAAATAGGCTAGTGATAAAAAGAAAGGGGGTAAGTGCCATTGAAAATATGTTTGTTGCACGGGCGCTTATGTACTCTTCTGTGTACCTTCATAAAACTGTACGTATTTCCGAGTTGATGCTGGCACGGGCTGTAGAACGAGCTCCAGATTTTACGTTTTCTCATATGATAGATTCTGAATTAATAGAGAAGTTAAAGGGATTTGAAGGTTTCCAAAAGGATGTTATCCTCCGGTTAAAGTATAGAAACCTTTTCAAAAAAGCCTATATGAAGCCCGTGTCCAAAATTAAAGATTATGAAAAAGATAGATTGATAAAAGTTGGGGAAAACGTGGTGAGAGTGGAGGATGATTTTGCCGCGTTGATGGGAATAAAAAAGGGATACATAATCATTGATGTACCCATGAGAGAACTTTATTTTTCTGAACCTCGTCTTGGACAAAATACTATAGGGGTTTTGAATGATAAAAGGGTTGAAGATCTCTCTTTTTTTACTCCTTTTCCACAGGCATTACAGGCCCGGGCTACAACTGATTGGGCTGTTATGATCTGTACAACGGATACTGATGCAGAGAAAGTTTCACACGAAGCTGAAGGGTATATATTTGGATGACTAGTAACTTTTTTTAATATGTACGCTTTATTATGTTGTAGTGAAAGTAAGACCTCGGGCATTCATTAAACCAGAAGAAGCCAAGGGATTGTTTTCAGGGGATGGATCCATTCGTTGCCTGACCTGCCGGGGAAGAAAACATTTGTGTGGTAAAGACCATTGCCCTATTCTTGTTAGATTTTATTCTTCTCAAAAAGTAAGTAAATTAGTCAATTCAACACATTTAGATGGATCCAGTCCACCATCGGTTTTTATTGGGAGGTGGGGATATCCCAAAGTAAATATTGGTCCTTTGGTTCCCCCTCAAAAAGGAGATACATCCTTTATGGATACACCAGAGGAATGGCAACATATAACCCTTGATGATCTTGTGGATTTTCGGTCAGGTCTCGTACGGGGTAAATTTAGAGTAAACATTCATGATCTTAAAATGAACAGATTGGTAGAGGATATTAGAGAGATAGCCCTGGCAAAAAATTCAGTTGATATGGAAATAAATTTTTTAAAAGTTCCCCGGGGGGTTATTGCCTTGTACGATGAAGTTCAGCCTCACGGTCCCTCCGCCGTTTTAACAGGTATGTCTCTTGATAATCCAAAGATTGACCAGGGTGTAGAAAAAGCTTTTTATGACGGTGACCTTAAAGCGAAAGATGCAGTTATGAAGCTGTATGATTCAGGGATACTTATCTCCCGATTACAAAAAGGATTCAGTGTGGGAGCCTTTGGAATTGAAAAAATGAGGCGTTTTGTCCCCACCCGGTGGAGCATAACAGCAGTGGATTCAACAATTGGTAATGAATTAAAAAAACAAGTATTCAATCATCCTCTGATAAATGAGTTTAGAGTATATGGGACACAGAGTCTGGATAACCGATGGGTGATTTTAATGTTTCCAAGTTCTTGGCAATATGAACTTATTGAGGCGTGGTATCCCTCCACAACCTGGAATCCATCCAATGATAAAATTGTGATCTTTGGTGATCATGAGTTTCATCAAGGAAGAAATACCTATGCCACAATAGGGGGATGCTACTATGCTGCCCGTTTTGCAGTGGCTGAAGCACTTCATCAGGAAAAAAGGCAAGCAGGCATAGTGGTGCTTCGTGAAGCTCATCCAGGCTATATTATGCCTGTTGGCGTATGGAATGTGCGAGAAAATGTCCGCAGGGCCTTACAGACATCTCCTTTCCTGTTTGATACATTCCATGATGCTTTGTCCTCTGTGTCAAGATATATGGACATTCCCCTTCAGAGATGGATTGAATCAAGCATGATTTTAAAAGATAGGATATACCAAAAAAGGATTACTGATTTTTAATGAAAAAAAACAACCAGAGGCCAGGCAAATGCAGAGTGGAAGAAATGGTTTGTCGAAGTGCTCTGTCTCCTTCACTCTTACCAGGTATTGACTATGCATTAAATCCCTATAATGGGTGTCAACACGGCTGTGCATATTGCTATGTCCCCAACGTATTCAAGATCAGTAGAGATGACTGGGGAACATTTGTGAAACCAAAAACAAATATCCCTAAAATGTTGGCAAAGGAATTGAAAAATAAAAAAAGAGGAATCGTGGGAATTTCCACTGTTACAGATCCCTATCAACCTTTGGAAAAAAAATATCAATTAACCCGTTATTGCCTAGAACAACTCCTAAGATACGATTTCCCTATAAATATACTCACAAAGTCATCTCTTGTAACACGAGATATTGATATAATACAGAAATTCTCACAGAGTGCTGTTGGAACAACAATTTCTAGTCTGACCCAGGATGAAATTGATACTTTAGAGCCATATACTTCCCCCGTACAGAAAAGATTGGATGCAATCACCAAATTTTCTGAAAAAGGCATCTATACCTATATATTTATGGGCCCACTTTACCCAACTCTTAACCACGAAAATTTACCCGGTTTATTAAAAACATATTTTTCGACAGGAATACAGGAACTTGTGGTGGATACATTGCATCTAAAACCTGGCGTGTGGCCAAACCTAAAAGAAAAATTGCCCGAGAAAACCAGGGAAATGTTTAAAACACGATTATTTAATTCAAATTATTATCCAACAGTTTTCGCAGAAATAGAAAAAATATGCAAAAAAAATAATGTAACGTACCAAAGAGCATTCCCCCATTAAAAAACAGATTTTTTTAATCTGTATGATCTGCATCACTATCTTTATTTTATGAGAACCAGTGTTTTTTAAAGGATATTTTATTCTATAAACAGCCATAGAGCAACATTAAAAAAAAGCTTTAACACTGTATTATAGTGAAATTTTAGAGAGCTTGAATACTCAGTAAGGTTTATAATTATGTTAGCCCTTTCCCGAAAGGTTTAAGAAACAGCATACATTGCAGAGATAAAATGTTAAATGATACTTTGGCTGATGCTCTTACAGCACTAAAGAATGCAGAAATGAAAGGGAAAGGTGAATGTAACATACGTCCCGCCTCAAAACTTATTGGAAGAATTCTTAAAGTTATGCAAGATGAAGGATATATTGGCCCTTTTGAATGGATTGATGACGGAAAATCAGGGCAATTTAAAGTCCAACTTATCGGCAATATCAATAAATGCGGTGTCATAAAGCCACGGCATGCAATAAAAAAAGACGAGTTTGAAAAATGGGAAAGACGTTACCTTCCTGCAAAATCATTGGGGATCCTTATACTCACTAGCACCCGAGGAATAATTTCCCAAAAAGAAGCAGGAAAAGAAGGAATCGGAGGACGACTTGTGGCCTACGTATTTTAGAGAGGAGAATAAATGTCCAAAATACCAGAAATCAAAGAAGAAATCAGTATACCCCAAGATATTACCATAGAAATAGATGATGCAAAGACACTAAAAGTCACAGGACCAAAAGGATCACTGCAAAGAATACTGGAACATCCATCAATAGATATAAAGAAAAGTGGGGACAAAATAAAAATCAGTTGTATATTACCAAAGAAAAAAGAAAAAGCACTGGTAGGAACATTTATTTCTCACATAAAAAACATGATTCAGGGTGTAACAACAGGATTTGAATATAAAATGAAAACCGTTTACTCCCATTTCCCAATCAAAACAACCCTCAAAGATAAAGAGGTGATCATTGATAACTTTCTAGGGGAAAAATATCCTCGAAAAGCAATTATTTATGGAGACACCTCAGTCGAAATTAAAGGTGATGAACTGATCCTCACAGGAATAGATATAGAAAAAGTAAGTCAGACAGCTGCAAACATCGAACGGGCAACACGGGTCAAAAAAAGAGATAGACGAGTTTTCCAAGACGGAATATACATTACAAACAAAGGGAACTAAAATGAATAAAAAACCAAATCAAACATGGACGAAAAAGGACCTTTACCAGTATGCACAAGAACACGAAATCACCATATCTAAAAACCTGAAAAAAGATGAGATATTAGAGAAAATAAATTCGTATCAAGAAAAAGAAACAGTTAAACCATCCCAAGAAAAAAAAGAGCAAAAAAAACAACAAGATATACAAAAAGAAGAAAACACCGTAAAGATAGTTGAAAAAGGAGAATATACTCCTAAACAAAAACCAAAATTAGATTCTGAAACAATAAAAAAAATCACCCACCGGAATAAAACAAAAAAACGATTTTTCAGACAGGAATGGTTCCGGTATAAACGTCTCGAAAAGAAATGGAGGCGACCTCGAGGACGACACTCCAAAATGAGGAAAAACTTAAAATATCGCCCCCCTAAAGTCAAAATCGGATATCGAAACCCAACAGAAATCCGAGGACTGCATCCCTCGGGATATCAAGATGTGTTGATTACCACACTCCAAGAACTCGAAAAAATGGATCCTAAAACACAAGCAGCACGGATTGCCCACTCAGTAGGAGGAAAGAAACGCGAAGAAATAGAGGATAGAGCAGACAATCTGGGGATACGCATACTGAACAGGAGGAAAAAATGAACCTAAAAAGACAAAAACGATTAGCTGCCGATATCCTAAAATGTGGAAAAAATCGCATATGGATCGATCCAGAACAAATAGAAGAAGTCGAAGGAGCAGTTACCCGGCGGGATATCGACAACCTCATAAACCAAAATATCATCAAAGCAAAACAAAAAAAAGGGATATCCAAAGGAAGAATCCGGAAAAAAAAGGATCAAAAACTCAAAGGACGACAAAAAGGACACGGATCACGCAAAGGAAATGCTGGTGCACGCTTCCCTAAAAAAAGAAGATGGATTCAACGTATACGTCCCATACGACAATACCTAAAACAACTCAAAGAAGACAAAAAAATAGATACCAAAAATTACAGAAAATACTACCGCAAAGCAAAAGGAGGCGAATTTAAAAGCAAAGCTCATCTAAAAACCCACTTGGTCATGGATGGAATATTAAAGGAGAAATAATGCAAGGGAAAACATATAGACTCAGTTTCAGACGAAGAAGACAAGGAAAAACAAATTATCGATCACGACTCGCTCTCTTAAAATCAAGAAAAAACAGGATTGTAGTACGGAAAACCTGCCATAATATCAGAGGACAGGTCATCCAATATACTCCCCAAGGAGATAAAATTTTAGTCAACGCCATCTCATCTGAATTAAAAAAATATGGATGGGACAACCATAACACAAATGCCCCGACATCCTACCTTACTGGATTTTTATTAGGAAAACGAGCAAAAGCAAAAGGTATCAAAGAAGGTGTTTTAGACATTGGTTTGCACACACCCAGTATAGGGGCAAATATTTTCTGTACCCTAAATGGTATCCTGGACGCAGGGATAAAAATCCCACATAACAAAGATATACTTCCTCCAGAAGACAGAATAAAAGGAATACATATTGACAAAAAATTAACTAAAAAAATCGATCAAATTAAAGAAAAAATAGAGGCTGACAATGACTGATGACTGGGTACCTAAAACAAAATTAGGGAAGATGGTAAAAAACGGTGATATCACGTCCATGAGAGACGCACTAAAAACAGGTCTTCCTATTAAAGAGATTGAGATAGTTGACACCCTCCTCCCCGACCTTGAGGATGAGGTACTTGATGTTAATATGGTACAGCGTATGACTGACTCCGGCCGACGGGTAAAATTCAACGTGATGGTGGCAGTAGGAAACAATGATGGTTTTGTCGGCCTTGGTGAAGCAAAGGGAAAAGAAGTCGGAATGACCATACGAAAAGCTGTAAATAATGGAAAATTACACCTTATCCATATCAGGCGAGGATGCGGATCATGGGAATGCGGATGTGGAAAACCACATACACTTCCTTTTAAAGTAATAGGAAAAAGTGGATCAATAAAAGTCACAATCAAACCATCACCACGAGGGATAGGACTTGCCGTTGGAGATGTCGCCAAAATTATTTTACGCCTAGCAGGAATACAAGACGCATGGGCTTTTGCACGAGGAAAAACTCGTACCACCATGAACTATGCAAAAGCAGTATTCAATGCCCTACAAAACACAGTGGAAATGCGACTAAGGAATGAAGAAATTGATGAGTTAAACATGGTCACAGGCATGGTAGGAGGAATCGAATGACCTACGCAGTCATACAGATACGAAGCACCATTAACGCAAAACACGAGGTGGCAGACACCCTGAAAATGCTTAACCTTCACCGGGTCAACAATTGCACCATTATCCCCAAAAACAATAGCTATCAAGGAATGCTACAAAAAACAAAAGACTATATTACCTGGGGAGAAATAAAGGAGGACACTTTAAAGAAATTGTTACTCCATACATCCCCAAACCTAAAAGCAAACATGGAAACAATAATCAAGGATCTTCTTACAAATAAAAAGAAACTCCAAGAAATAACTCATCCAGTGATTCGTCTACATCCACCCCTTAAAGGATATCGAGGAATCAAAAAACCCTATTCAATGGGAGGATCATTAGGGTACCGGGGAGAAGAAATAAATGAATTAATTATGAGGATGGTGTAATGTCTGCAAAAACACAAAGATATCGCGGTTCAAAGACACATGGAAAAGGAAGCAAAAAAAAGGGCCGCGGCGCAGGCGGTAAAGGTGGAAAAGGTATGGCAGGAACAGGAAAACATCGATTCCCTGGAAGAGAATATTTTGGAAAACATGGTTTTACCCATCCAACACCTAGCAAAAAGGAACAGGTAATTAACATCAAAGATTTACAACCAGATGTAAAAGAAATAAATTTAACCAAAGAGGGCTATGACAAATTACTTGGCACAGGAAATATTACCACGCCAATACAAGTTACTGTAAAAAAAGCATCAAAAAAAGCAGAAGAAAAAATAACAAAAGCAGGGGGAACTATAATCAATGGCTGAAGAAAGCAAACTGTATGCCCTGAAACCACTTATTGACCGATGGCCGGCAATTAAAAAACCAAAAGGGCATGTTCAATTCCGACAAAAGATATTATGGACAGGATTATGCCTCATTTTATATTACCTCCTAACCAATATCATCATCTACGGACTTGCACCCGAGAGACTTGATCTGTTCGCAGGGTATCGATTCATTATGGCGGGGGCTTCAGGATCAATAGTGCACTTGGGCATTGGACCCATTGTTACCGCTTCAATTATAATGCAGTTATTTGTCGGAGCTAAAATCATAAAACTCGATTTGCAAGACCCCAAAGATAGAGGTATTTATCAAGGTACCCAGAAGATTCTGGTCATAGTGATGATTCTAGTAGAGGCACTCCCACAGGTCTTTGGTTACCTATCACCTAGCGCGCAACTTGTGGGAATGGTAGGTGGAACAGCTGCCCAAGGCGTTATTATCTCACAATTATTCATAGGGGCATTAATCGTTTTCCTCATGGATGAAGTTATCTCAAAATGGGGTATTGGATCAGGTGTCTCTCTTTTTATTGCCGCTGGCGTATCACAAGCTATTGTCACAGGATCATTCAATTGGCTCCCGGTAACTGGCAGCGGGGCATTAAGCCTGAGCAATCCTCCTGCAGGGACACTCCCAATGTCCTATTATATGACTACCCATATGTCCTTAGGTGATCTTGTTGGAGGTGGTTTTGAAAACATGTTTATTGGTGGAGGATCAGTTCCCAATCCTATTATTGCCGTATTGGGCACCATCGCTATTTTTCTTTTCGTGGTGTATGCTGAATCATCCCGCATAGAACTCCCTCTAGCACACGGTCGTGTTCGCGGTGCCCGGGGACGTTATCCCCTTCGTCTCATATATGCATCAAATATACCCGTGATATTAATGTCTGCCCTTCTTGCAAACATTAACATGTTTGCCCTTCTTCTCTACACCCGCCTATCTAATTTTCCCCTATTGGGGAATGCATGGTGGATTGGGAAATATGAAGTAGGTTCTACTGCTGCCTCAGCAGGCGGCGCATGGTATCTATCTGCACCCAATGGATTAATTTCCTGGCTTTTTCCCATGATTGATCCACAGTATGCATCATATCTGCAGGGACATGCACCATGGCAAATGGGTGTACGGGTTATTGTATATCTTTTGGTTATGGTAATAGGGTCAATTTTATTTGCTAAATTTTGGATTGCCACTACCAACATGGGTCCTGAGGCAGTCGCGCGACAGATACAATCCAGTGGGATGCAGATACCAGGATTCAGACGGGATCCCCGAATTATTAAAAAGGTCTTGTCACGGTATATACCTGTTATTACCGTTATTAGTGGTGCGGTCGTTGGTGGCCTAGCCGCTGGGGCAGATATGATTGGGACAGTGGGACAATCAAGTGGTACTGGTGTATTGCTTACCGTGGGTATTATAATTCGATTATATGAGGATATAGCAAAGGAACAAGCCATGGAGATGCATCCAGTTTTGCGTAAGTTCTTTGGGGCTGAATAGATGATTTTGATTGTCACAGGTATTCCAGGTACTGGAAAAACAACTGTGATGAATAAAGTGATTGAGAAATATCCTCTTACATGTGTTACCTTTGGCACAGTCATGTTTGAGATTGCTAAAAAAAGATCTCTTGTCTCTGATCGTGATCAATTACGGAAATTACCGTTTTCAACCCAACGGAAAATTCAGGAATTAGCAGCTGTAAAAATCAAAAAAATGGCTAATGTCTGTGTGGATACCCATTGTACCATAAAAACAAAAGCGGGTTATTTGCCAGGATTACCTGATAGTGTACTAAAAAAATTGTCCCCTGATGTGCTTGTCCTTGTTGAGGCAACTCCTGATGAAATTGTGCAAAGGCGGTCACGTGATACCCGAGCACGGGATGTAGATGACCTTGATGCGATAAAAGAACATCAATTATTCAATAGGATAGCAGCGATGAGTTATGCGGTAATAAGCGGGGCAACAGTTAAAATAATACAAAACAGCGAAAATAAGCTAGAGGAAGCCGCTGCAGATATTTTAGATATCCTGAAAGGTGAAGACTAATGGCAGATTCAAAAAATTCTCCTCTTTTATTGATGATTTCTTTTTTTGCTCTTTTGATGATTCTTTTTAATCCCAGTCTTAGGAACGGGCTTGCCGATATTGCGGGAGCAGCCTTTTATCCACTGATTGGATTTAATCATCTATATCCTGTGCTTACTGTTTTTTCCGCAGGGTCAATAGTGATTATTGTTTCTACTGTTCTTCGTCATTTTGCAATAGACTGGAAAGAAATGGCGAAAATGCAAAAGATCATGTCTAAATTTCAGCGGGAATTTCGTGAAGCACGTTCCACCAAGAATACCTACAAGATTAAAAAACTAGAGAAGATTCAGCCAAAGCTGATGCAGAGACAAAGCCAGGTAGCGGGAGGGCAGATGAAATTGATGCCTGTGACCATGTTTATTTTTATCCCAATTTTTACGTGGATATGGAGTTTTCTTGCTGATGTTTCTCATCACTATTTCACGGTTCCCTGGGCTGAAAACATAAATCTATTTGATAGTTTTTCCATCTTTTCTTATTGGATTCTTCTCTATATGCTTCTTTCCATACCTCTCACCCAGGTTGTACAGTATGTATTAAAGATGGCGTCCTGGTCAAAACACCCTCAACCTCAAAAAGAGAATGAATGATTATTACCATCAGTGGCCTTCCAGGCAGTGGAAAAAC
>Ga0272442_10012609_pt1 | contig 10195 bp, 8 predicted proteins | sample SSMForm2O_FD_200262 | JGI IMG/M metagenome (GOLD analysis project Ga0272442, IMG submission 200262) | Marine sediment archaeal communities from Little Sippewissett salt marsh, Falmouth, MA, United States - SSM-Form-2O | ecosystem: Environmental > Aquatic > Marine > Wetlands > Sediment ... | reverse complement strand
TGGGGGTCGAGTCGGCGACGACGGTTCGGCCGTTCCTGGTGAAGATGACGCGGTCGGAGTTTTGCACGATCCTGACGGCGGGCATGGCGACGGTGGCGTCGAGCACGCTGGCGGTGTACGTGGGCTTTCTGGCCGAGACGTTCGAGGGCATCGCCGGGCACCTGATCTCGGCGTCGATCCTCTCGGCGCCGGCGGCGATCGTGTTCTCGAAGGTCCTGCTGCCGGAGGACGGTCGGCCGGTGACGCTGGGGCGGGACGTTCGCGTGGAGGTCGCCCGGGCCGACGGCGCCCTGGACGCGATCATCGCCGGCGCGATGGCGGGCGTGAAGCTGCTGGTGGGTATCTGCGCGTTGCTGATCGCGTTCCTGGGGATCCTGGCGCTGATCGACCTGGCATTGGGCGGGGCGGGCGGTCTGATGGCGGACCGTCTCAGTTGGGAGCCGGCCCGGGGGCTGTCGGTGAGCCGACTGCTGGGCTATGCCTTCCGTCCGGTGGCGTGGATGATCGGCGTGCCGTGGTGCGACGCGCACCTGGCCGGGCGGATGTTGGGCACGCGGCTGGTGGCGACGGAGATTCCGGCGTACGTGGACCTGGCCGGTGCGATGAAGAGCGGGGCGTTCCAGCATCCGCGCAGCGCGGTGGTGACGGCGTACGCGTTGTGCGGTTTCGCGCACGTGGCCTCGCTGGCGATTTTCGTGGGCGGGCTCGCGGCGTTGGTGCCGGCCCGTCGCAAGGACCTGGCGGCCGTCGGTCCGCGGGCGCTGCTGGCGGCGACCTTTGCCTGCCTGATGACCGGCGCGGTGGCCGGGGCGTTCTTCCGGGGCTGACGCGCCGGGCCTACGGGGCTTGTTCGCTGTCGGCGGGCAGTTCGCGTTTTTCCGGCGGGACCGTGGGGCCCGAGCCGACCTGGGCGGTCGCGCAGAGCTTCATGCACTGCTCGACGGACATGTCCACCTCGACGAGGTACTCGGGGGAGACGAAGACGGTCAGCCCGCCGAGCATGTAGCTGTAGGGCACGTAGACGGCGACCTTGCGGTGGGGTACGTTGCGGGGCAGGCCGAGAGGGTTTTCGTTGGTGAGGATGCCCAGGAGGGTCATGTCCGTATCGGGTACGTTGTACTGAACGACGCGTCCCATCCTGCGGCTCTCGCCCCCGAAGAGCTTCATCAGGTCGCGGACGGACTCGTAGATGGTCTTGGCCCCGGGCAGGCGGGTGACGAGGCGTTCGAGCACGCGGAAGAACGCTCGAAAGACCCACAGGTGCGTCAGGAGTCCGATGGCGTAGATCACGGCGATCAGGATCAGCGCCCCCGTGCCGGGGTAGGGCTTGATCTGTGTGCCGAGGCTCTCGAAGGCCCGCCGGCCGAGATCGTCCAGCCAGAAGCCCAGCGACCAGACGATCCACGCGGTGATCGCCAGCGGCACGAGGACCATCGCGCCGGCGAAGAAGATCCGCAACTGCTTCTTGAGGAAGTCTGTCCAGGGCGCAGTATCGTCGCCGGCGAGGATGCTCTCGTCGGCGGGTCCGGCCTGGCCGTCGGCGTCGAGGACGGCCTGGCCTTCCGCGATACTCCGGGCGAAGCGCAGCACGGCGGTGAGTCGCGAGACCTCGAAGACCGTGTACAGGTTGGCCGCCAGGCCGCACAAGACGACCTTGCCGCCGATGTTCTGGGCCTTCTTGTGCAGGGCCACCAGGGCCCCGAGCATCCTCGATGCGAGAAACCGCACCGCGGAGAAGTCCAGCAGGATATGCTGCCGCCGGTCGTCGTCGACGAGCCGGTAGAGTTCGTTCTCGATGGCCGAGACCGCGTCGGTATCCAGGATCGCCGTGTTGCGAAAGTCCACGATCGTGGTGCCGTTGGCCTCGGAGACAATCAAGCCGGTTTCCGACACGGGCGATGCTCCTGTGCACTGGGCCCTGGGGCGATGCGGTTGCGACCGTCAGACGTTGGCGGCGCCGAGCCGCTTCATCGCCTCGGTACGGTCCTCGACGACGGTCAGCAACTCATCCAGCCGCATGACCCGGAACACCTTGTGGACATCCGGCCGGAGACCGCACACGACGACCTGTCCGTGGTGGGCCTCCGCCCGCTTGGTCAACTCCACGAGAATCCCCAGCATCCGCGAGGCGATGAACTTGACGGCCGAGAAATCGATGAGGATCTGCGGCGAGATCACCCCATCGGTGAGTCGCAGGATCTGCTTCGCCATGGACTGGCTGGTCGCGATGTCCAAGACAACGCTGCTGGCGAACGTCACGACATCGACGCCGTCGGCCTTCGTGACGTCCAGATCCTCTTGCGACATGGGGCACTCCCGCGGGAACCAGACCGGACTGGTTCTTCAGGAGGGCATTGTAGGCGCCGGCGGCCGTTTGGCACACAAAAAACGGTTTGTCCGGTCCGGGTCGGTTCCAGGCGGCGGGGGGCTCACGCCAACTCGAAGATGGATTGCGTCTTGACGAGGGTCAACTCGTCGGGGAACGCGTGGAACGCGAAGACGTGCAGCGAGTTGACCTTCGCCTCGTAGTCGATGTAGGTGAAGGGCGTCAGCGAGCGGCTCATCCATCTCGGGAACGGCACGAACAGCCCGCGCCGCGTGCCCAGCCGGGCCAGGTCGTGGTGCGTCTTGGAGTACACCGCCTCGCTCATGGTCTCGACCTGGAAGCTCATCATGTAGTCGATGGCCCCGGTACGCTTCTGCTCGTGGTCGCGCTCCCCGCGGAAGGGCAGTTCCAGCAATTGACCCCGTTGGGGCAGGATATTGTCCGCGTCGGCAATGGCCTCCACCATGGAGCAGCGGTCGCGGAAGAACCCGATCACGTGCGTGCAGCCCGTCACCCAGACTTGTGCCTCGTAGCCGTTCTTGATGATGTGGTGGTCGTGGTAGATGTCGAACAGCTCGGGATGGAGCGGCCGGTCGAACAGGTAGAACCGCAGAGACGCCACGGTTTGTTTCTGGCCGATGCTCATGGTCCACGTTCCTCGTCGATTCAGTTCCTCTAAGGGCCATTATAGCACGCCAGGGGCATTCGACAAACGGGGGAAATGGCGTTGTCGGGCGAGCGGCGGGGGAGCTAGCTGGCCTTGCTGTCGGCGTCGGCGTCGGCGGGGGCGTCGTGCTCCCACGGCGGCTTGGGGTGCTTGCGGTGCCAGTGCCGGCGGTACCTCACGACGGCGACTCGCGTTGCGAAGTAGGTGATCGTGCCCAGGAAGAGCCCCACGAGCAGGCTGCCGACCCACAGGGGCCAGAACACGTGCCACGTCGCGTCCCACCAGGTGTTGACGCGTTCGATCCAGGTTCCGGAGGACCCGGCGGCCGCCAGGAAGTTCAGACTCAGGGCCCTTTGCCGGAGGACCCAGCAGCCCACGAGGTAGTTCGGGCCGTAGATGGGCAGGAGGGTGAACGGGTTGGAGAGCCACACGAAGGGCACGCCGACGACCTTGTTGGCCCGCAGCAGCCAGGCCAGGGCGACGGTCAGGATCATCTGGAAGCCGATGGTCGGCGTCCAGGTGATGAAGATGCCGATTGCCAGCCCCAGGGCGATGCGGTGCGGCGTGTCGTCCACGTGCAGGACGCGGTAGATGAAGAACCGCTCGATGCGACGAAGCACGTAGCGCACGGGCATGGTCAGGGGTGTCCGTTCAGGGCCTTCTCGATGGCCGAGACCACCGTCTCCGGCGCGAGGGTCTGCATGCAGGTGATGTGCCGGCACCTCCGGCGGAGGCAGCCCTGGCAGGGCACGTCGGCGACGACGGCCTGGCCGCGAAGGATCGGGCCGGTCCGCTCGGGGCGCGTCGGACCCATCAGCGTCACGACGGGCACGCCGACGGCCTGGGCGATGAACTGGGCGGCCGAGTCGCTGCAGACCACGCAGGCCGCCGACGCGATCAGGGCGACCATTTGCGGGATGGTGGTCTCCCCGGCCAGATTGACGACGTTGCCGGCGGCGCCCTTGGCGACGCGCTCACACAGCGCCCGGTCGCTCCGCGTGCCCAACAGGGCCACGGGCATCCGCCCGGCAAAGGCGGCGGCTACCGTCCGCCACCGCCGCGGCGGGTAGCTCTTCGTCTCCCATCGCGTCGGCGGGACGAACGCGAGGAACCCGCCGCCGGCGGGGTCGATTCGCCCGCGCAGGCCCTCGGCGAACTCCCGCGCCGCCGGCGAGGGGGATAACGTCATGTCCTCGCGCCGCGCGTCGACGCCCAGGGAGCTCGCCAGGGCGAGGTTGCGGTCCACCGTGTGACGCTCCTCGGGGCGAACGCGATGCGTGTAGAACGCCCACGCGCCTTCCCGGGCGTCGGCAAAGCCCGCCCGGACCCGTGCGCCGGTCACCCGGGCGAACAAGCCGCTACGGAAGAGCCCCTGAAGGTCGATCACCCAGTCGAAGGCGCCGCGGCGCAGCGTTCGGAGGAACTCTCTCAGCAGCCTCGCGGCCGACGGCGAGCGCCACCAGGGGCCCAGTTGCCGGCGCGGGAATGGGATGGTCTCGTCCAGGTCGGCGTCGTGGGCCAGGATCGGCGCACAGGCATCGCTTAGGAGCCAACTGATTCGCGCGTCGGGGAACGTTCGGCGAAGCCCGCGCAGGACAGGCACGGCCGTCACCACGTCGCCCAGCGCACTGGGCTTGACAATCAGCACGCGTTCGGGCGGCGCGGGCACCGGGAGGGGGCGGGCGATCATGTGCCCGGCCTCCGGGCCGCCTTCTGACGCTTGCGCCGGGAGCGGATCTGCTGGCGGATCTTCTTCTCCGACCACTCTTCGAGCATACGCCAGTACGGCTTGAAGTTCAGTCGCCCCGTACCCGGGCGGCGGAGGTAGCCCATCAGCATGCGTAGCCGCCCCGCGCGGTTGACGATCGGGCACTTCAGCAGCGAGACGTTCAGTCGCATCAGCCCCTGGAAGCGGCGTCGGGTGGTGAGGACTTGCGGCCTGGCCAGGCCGTCCAGGTCCACCAGGACGAGTTCGGCGCTGTCGCCGAGCTCCCAGCGGACCAGCACGTTCGTTGCCTTCAGGTCGCGGTGGGCGAATCGGTTGTCGTGCAGCCGCCGCAGGAGTCGGCCCAACTGCCAGAGAACCTCCTGGGCGAGTTGGCGCTGCTGGGGGACCGTCAGGGGCGTGTCCCCCTTGGGCGGCACGGCCAGCCAGGTGTTGAGGAACCGATCCAGGCGCTGCGCGGAGACGGCTTCGGTGATCAGGATGCTGTCCAGCAGGATCGGGCCGACTCGCCGTTCGAGGGCGGCCAGGGGCAAGGCCGTCGCGATCCGCCGTGTCAGGAGGGCGTGGCCGAGGCAGAACGCTCGAACGGCCCGGCTGCGGCGGACGCAGTCGAGCAGGACCTTCCACCTTCGCTTCCGCCGGGATCGCTTGACGTATACGTCGACGCGCTGGGCCCCGACCTGGAGGGTTCGGCGGACGACCAGGCTGGATCGCGAGTCTTTGACCACCTCGGCGCCCTCGCCGGTCAGCAGGGCCTCGGGGTCCGCCAGGGCCTCGCGCCACGCGTCGGCCTCGAACGGGCAGTCGGCCGCACTCGAACCGGCCAGGTGACGCTTCGACGCCAGGACCGCCAGCGCGCGCCACCCCCGGCCGAGCCGCAGGGCCGTGAAGTACCGCGAGCGTTTGAAGATCCGCCGGTCCCGCTGGCTGTGCTGGCGGCGCGTGTGCATGTGGGCGAAGTGCTCGACCATCAGTTGCCAGCCTCTCAGCGAGCCCGGCGCGTCGTTGACGCGGAGGTAGTGCTTGAGAAACCGCAGCCTCTCCGTCCGCGTGGTGAAGTAGTAGCGGTCGTGGAGGAGTTGGGCGAGGTTGGCGGCCCGCGCGCGGCGGGAGAGCCGCTGCCGCCATTGGGCCCGGTGGAGGTCCATCAGGACCAGCTCGATGTCCTCGCCGGGCTTGGGGCCCGTGCGGACCAGCACGTTGCCGCAGTGCAGGTCCTGGTGGATGACGCCGGCGGCGTGCATGCGCCCGACCATGCGAGCGAGTTTCACGATGGCCCGTTGGATGGCCCGTTGGCCGGCCGGACCACGCTGGAGCTGCTCGTCGTGCCACGCGTCGGCCGGCTGGGCGGGCGCGACGGCCAGGGTGGCCAGGAACTCCACGCCGTTGTGGCAGGCGGCCGCTAGCGGCTGGGCCGTCGGCACGCCACGGGGCGCCAGGTGGCGGGAGAACCGCATCTCTCGCATCGCGTCGGAACTGCCGAGGCGGCGCATCAGGCGGTGGGCCCACGAGGGATTGTGGAAGTACTTCAGGTAGATCTCTTGACCGCCGACGTGCGTCCGATAGACCGTTCGGGACGAGTTGTGCTTGACGCGCTGCCACGAGCCGGAGGCCTCTTCGAACAGGTCCTGGGCGTGGTCTTCCAGCAGGGCGGCGGCGTCCTCATCGGCGAAGACGATCTCGCCGTGGCGGCGGGGCTGTGTCGTTTCGGCATCCAAGCTCAACGGTCTTCCTTGCTGGTGGACTGGCGGGGGCGATTATACCGTCTGTGGGATCGCGGCCTCAACGCCGGTAATCGGTGAGGGATCAGAAGGGCTTGCCCTCGATCGCCTCGGCGTAGATCTCCGCGAGCCGTCGCCGGCCGGCGTCGGGGGTAAGCCGGTCACGGACCCGTTGGCGGGCCTCGGCCCCCAGGCGACGGGCGAGGTCCGGATGCTGGAGCAGTTTCCACACCGCAGCCGCCGCGGCCCGGGGATCGCGCCGGGGGACCAGCACCGCGGCCCGGTCGTCCGGGACCAACTCGACCAGGTCGCCCGTCCGCGAGCCGGCGATGGGCAATCCGGCCGCCATCGCCGCCGCCACGGCCGAGACGCCCACGTCTCGCTCCCGAAAGAACAGCGCCAGGTCCGCTGCCGCCAGGGCCTCGTCGATCGGCCAGCGATCGCCCGGGAAGAACACCTCGTCGTCATAGCCCGTCGTGCTGGCGAACGATCGAACGTGACGCTCGATCGCGCCTCCGCCGGGCAGCAGCAGGGGCAGGTTGCCCGTCACCTGGCGAACGATCGCGTGGGCCCAGCAGGCGAAGTCGTGACCGGCGCCGCGGACCATGGCGTCGGGCACGATGGCCAGCCGGGCGGTCTTGTCCAGGCCGAGCGCGTCGCGCACGCGTCGGCGGGCGCCGGCGGGGTCGTCCGAGGTCGGGGCGGCGGGCGGAAGGACCTTCACGAATCGCCCCGGAAGCCCCCGGGCGATCAGCACCGACCGGGCCTGGCGCGTCGGCACGGTCACCGTGAGCAGCCCAGGCCCGACCGCCTCGCGAAGCCGGCCCGTGTCGCGCGTCGGCGGGGCGCAGACCAGCGAGGCCACCAGGGCTCGGCCGGTCGCCAGGGCCAGTTCCCTTCCGGCGATCCGGGCGGGCTCGGACCAGGCGTGGAGGAGGTCGAACCCCTCGGTCGCCGGGCGCATTCGCAGGGCCGCCAGGTGGGGCGAGGCCATCGGGCAATGGACGCAGGTCACGGGGGCGGGCAGATCGGCGCGAGGCCCCGGCCCGACGGATACCACGCCGTCGGTCTCGCCCATCAGCAACGCCAATTGTTCGAGCCCGTCACGCGACGTCCGGGCGTCCACGATGTGCAGTACGCGCACCATGGGGGCAGATGATACGCTGGCTCCCGGACTCTCACAAGGCCCGCACCGCGCGAACCGGCGAGGGAAAATGTTCCTCGACGGCTAAACGAACCAGTAGGATAGATCAATACACGTCGATGTCCTGGCGGCATGAGCCGCGGTGGCGAGATCCGGGCCCGGTCCGGGCCGACCCTTGCAAAGGAGACGAACGATGACCAGACGAGGCACTCGATGGATGGCCGTGGGGCTGTGCACGATTCTGCTGGCGGCGGTGGCCGTCGAAGCACGCGACGGCGAGCGCCGAGCGGACCCCCGCCCGTTGGCGCGAAGCCATGAGGACGGGCCCCGGCGCGCGCAGCGAGCCGCTTCCCCCAGGCCCGTTGTCCTCAAACTGAAGCATATCTCCGCCGAGTCGATCATGGAGGTCGTCGAGCAACTGCGGAACAGCGACACACTCGGCAAGGTGTTCCGCCAAGTCCCGATCGCCGTGTGCAGAGAGGCCAACGCCCTCGTGCTGTTCGGGCCGCCGGAGATGATCGAACTGTTCGAGCGGATTGTCTGCGAGTTGGACGCCCCGAGCGAGTACCACGAACGGATGCGCGAGCGCGGGATGCGGCAGGGCAGGCGGGATCGAGAGCCCCGGGCCAAGCGCCCCGGGCCGGACGAGGGCCCCGCGCCGCTCGGCGAGAGGATCGGCCGGGCCATCGAGCGGCTTCTGTCCCCGGAGGCTCGCAAGCGGCTCGGTATCGACGAGCACCAGGCACGGAAGATCCACGAGATCGGCGGCCAGGCCAAGGAGCAGATGATGCACCTGCGCGAGCGGGTCTCCCGCGCGATGCGGCAAGCCGGCCCCGATCGCCGAGAAGCCCTGGCCCGGCAGGTCGGCCCCAATGTCCGCCAACGCGCCATGGAGCTTATGCGGGAGACTCACAAGCGGATCGCCGAGGTGCTTCGTCCGGAGCAGCGAGAGGCCATCGAGCGCATGAGGCGAGAGCAAGGGCAGCGCGAAGGCGAGCCCCGGCCACGCGACGAGCGAGAGCGGGAGGAGCCGCGGCGCGAGGCGCGCGGCCGCGACCACGAGGCTCGGGCGGAACGAGGCCGACGGGAACCGCGGCGGGAACGGGAACCGGGCGACCCCTTCGCGGAGACGCTTGAGCACGTGCTCGCGCCGCCGATCGCCCGCAAGATCGGCCTGAAGGAAGACCAGGCTGCCCGCATTCGCGAGGTGGCCCAGGACCTGCGCCGCGAAATGCAGAAGCTTCACGAGCACGCCCGGCATGAGATTGGCCAGGCCGAGCCCCGGAAACGATCGGCCGTCGCCCGGGAGATCGAGGCCCATCTGGGGGAGAAGACCAAAGGCCTGATGCACAAGCTTCGCGAGGCGATCGGGCGGATCCTCACGCCGGATCAGCGCGAGAGGCTCGAGAAGATCCATCATTCCCGGGCCGAGGGGGACGAGGAGCATTCGCCCCGCCGCGGCGAGCGGGACAAGGGCGAACCAGACCGGCGGCGCGAGCGTGGCCGCGAACCCGATCGCGACCGCGAGCATCGGGACGAACGCCAGCGGTAACCGGTGTGCCCGGAACCGTCGCGGGAAGACGAACCGACCGGCCCGTCGATCTCACACGAGATCGGCGGGCCGGCTGCATGGCGGGGGATCGCTGGCGGTACGGCGGCCTGGCCGGGGGCTTCAGGACTGCGGTTTAGCGGTTTTCGGCCGGGCCGGGGCGCGGCGCTTCTGCCGCAGCAGCCAGGCGTAGAGGTCGGCGTTGTTGTAGGTCTTGGTCCAGGAATCGTGTCCGGCCTCTGGGTAGATGGTGATCAGGGCCCCCTGTCCCCCGGCGGTGCGGATGGCCTCGATCATCTGCCGCGACTTGGCGGGGGAGACCACGCGGTCCTTGCCGCCGTGGAAGGCCCAGATGGGGATATCCTTGAGCTTGCGGGCGTCGGCAACCCGCCCGCCGCCGCAAATGGGCACCAGGGCCGCAAAACGCTTCGGCGCCTTCGCGCCGAGTTGCCACGTGCCGAACCCGCCCATGCTCAGGCCGGTTACGTAGATGCGGTCCTCATCGATGGCGTGCCCGGCGACGACCGCGTCGAGCAGGGCCATCAGGACCTCGGCGTTCCACCACCGTCCCGAGGGGCATTGCGGCGAGACGATGACAAAGGGCAGGCCTCGCCCGGCCTCGACGAGCTTTGGCGGGCCGTGCCGCTTGACCCGATTGATGTCCTTGCCCCGCTCGCCCGCGCCGTGGAGGAACAGCATGAGCGGCCAACGCTTCTTGCCGTCCGCCCGGGACTTCTCATAGCCCTCCGGAAGGTACAGCAAGTAGTGGATCTCCGTCTCCATCTGGACGGGCTTTCTCGTTCTCCGGTCGACGGTCGTGACCTTCACCGCGAGTTTGTGCTCGGACTGGACCGGTTTGCGGGCCGCCGCCGGCGTCTTGACGGGCGCGTTGGCGGACCAGGCATGGCCGGTCGAAGCGGCCAGGGCCACGGCTACCACGATCATCAGGCGTGTCTTGATCATGTTCGTCTCTCCAGGCAGGAGTCGCGTCGGGAACTCGCACGGCCGCGAGTCGAACGGATCATACCCGCCCGGGGCCGGTTCCACCAGGGCTTCCCGGAC
>Ga0272442_10012608_pt1 | contig 10196 bp, 16 predicted proteins | sample SSMForm2O_FD_200262 | JGI IMG/M metagenome (GOLD analysis project Ga0272442, IMG submission 200262) | Marine sediment archaeal communities from Little Sippewissett salt marsh, Falmouth, MA, United States - SSM-Form-2O | ecosystem: Environmental > Aquatic > Marine > Wetlands > Sediment ... | reverse complement strand
AGGGACCGGCAATCAAGAAACGCGATGAAACACATAAGATGGCTGAAGCCAACAAGGCTTTTGCGCATTTGCGATGGTGACCCAGGATTCATTAGAATTATCTCTTCAGAGAGGAAATAAAAAAAATTCACGTTTCGTTTTTATCCATCAACAAGCCATGACACCCGAAAAGTCACTACAAAATTTACGCAATATTGGGATCATTGCACATATCGATGCTGGTAAGACAACCACGACCGAGCGGATCCTGTTTTATGCCGGGGTGATCCATAAGATGGGCACTGTGGATGAAGGTAGCGCCACCATGGACTGGATGGCCCAGGAACAGGAACGCGGCATTACGATTACGGCGGCCAATATTACTTGTTTCTGGCAGGATAAGAAGATCAATATCATTGATACCCCGGGTCATGTCGATTTCACGATTGAAGTCGAACGATCTTTAAAGGTTTTGGACGGAGCCGTGATCGTTCTTTGTGCCACCAGCGGGGTTCAATCTCAGACCGAGACGGTCTGGCGCCAGGCGGACCGTTATCACGTTCCCAAGATTTGTTTTATTAATAAGATTGATCGGATGGGTGCGGATTTTAACGCTGTGATCCGGCAGATTTACGATCGTTTGGGAGCTAATGCGGCGGCGATCAATTTTCCTGACGGAGCGGAAGCTGATTTTCAAGGTATCGTGGACGTTATTCATCAGAAATACATAACATATAAAGATGAATTGGGCTTGGAATTGGAACGCCATGAGATCCCGCAGCATTTGAAAGCACGAACTGATGAATATTGGCATATCTTGATCGAAAAGCTGGCTGATGTCGATCATGATATTATGGAGAAATATTTGGAAGGTAAACCGATCAGCCCGCAGGAAATCAAGGAATCCATCCGCCGTTCGGTTTTGAAGAACGCCTTTTTACCGGTTATGGTCGGCACCGCACTCAAGAATCGCGGTGTCCAGCTTCTGATGGATGCTATTGCCGATTATCTGCCCTCCCCCCTGGAAGTCCCCCCCATTACAGGTACTGATCCCAAAACACAAGAGTATACGGTGAGAAAGGCCTCCTCCAAGGCCCCTTTCAGCGGACTGGTTTTCAAGATTGCAACCGACCCCTATGTGGGCAAATTATATTTTACGCGAATCTACTCTGGTACTCTGGCAGTCGGAAATACGATTTTCAATTCCACCCGCAGGATCCGCGAACGCATTTCGAAGATTGTGGTGATGCGTTCCAACAAGCAGGAGATCGTCCCCAAAACCCAAGCTGGCGATATCGTTGCCTTGGTTGGGCTGAAAGAGAGCAAGACGGGTGACACCCTTTGTGCCGAAAATCAGAAGATCGTGATCGAGAGCATGCGTTTCCCGGAGCCGGTTGTGTCCATGGCCATCGAACCCAAGACCAAGGCTGATCAGGATAAATTGGGATTGGCTCTAAGAAAGTTTCTGGATGAAGATCCTTCATTGCGCACTCAATATGATCATGAGACCGGAGAGACCATACTCTCCGGTATGGGCGAATTACACTTAGACATTGTGATTGATCGGATGCGGCGCGAAATGAATCTGGAAACCAACATTGGGCGGCCGCAAGTGGCCTATCGCGAAGCGATCACTCAGAAAGTTTACGGGATTGTCGGCAAGTTTATATCCCAAACTGGAGGCCGCGGGCAATACGGCCACTGCGTGATTAATCTTGAACCAACCGAGAAACGCGGGGAAGGCATTGTCTTCGTTAACAAAATTCGCGGCGGGGCTATCCCCCGGGAATACATCCCTGCGGTCGGGAAGGGGATTCGTGAAGGCGCCCAGACCGGCGTGTTGGCCGGTTACCCGGTCACAGATATACTGGTTACTTTAGTTGATGGTTCGTTTCATGAAGTGGATTCCAGTGAGTTGGCTTTTCAGCTGGCGGCCAAAATCGCATTGCGCGACGCCATGCAGAAAGCTGGCCCGGTTTTTATTGAACCGGTCATGGACCTGGAATGTTCGGTCCCGGAGGAATTTATGGGCTCAGTCATCGGGGATTTGAATACTCGCCGTGCGAAAATCATTTCTCTCGGGACGCGCGGGAAGCTGAAAACCGCCCGCTGCGAAGTACCGTTGGCGGAGATGTTTAATTATGCTAATGCCTTGCGCTCATTGACGCAGGGACGGGCCACGTTTTCCATGGAACCGGCGTTTTACGCCGAGGTGCCGTCCAATATTTTTGATAAAATCCGCGGTGCGCGGGAAAGTGCCGTTACTAAGAGATAGTGTGCCATTTAAACTTATAAAAAAGGGGGGATAAGTTATGGCTAAGGAGAAATTCGTAAGAAGTAAACCGCACCTGAATATCGGGACGATCGGGCACGTGGATCACGGCAAGACCACACTCAGTGCTGCGATTACCATTCAGCTGCACAATAAGGGTTTGGCCAGCCAAGCCCGGACGTATGATTCGATCGATAACGCCCCGGAAGAAAAAGAACGCGGCGTCACGATCAATATCGCCCACCTGGAGTATGAAACCGAAAAGCGCCATTATGCGCATATCGACTGCCCCGGACACGCAGACTACATCAAGAACATGATCACGGGGGCGGCGCAGATGGACGGCGCTATTCTGGTTGTCTCGGCCGCTGACGGACCTATGCCGCAGACCCGTGAGCATATCCTTTTGGCACGTCAGGTCAACGTTCCCCAGCTGGTCGTATTTATGAATAAATGCGATCAGGTCGAAGATGCGGAGTTATTGGACTTAGTCGAGTTGGAAGTCCGGGAGCTGTTGAGCAAATATCAGTTCGATGGCGATAAGACCCCGATCATCAAAGGCAGCGCCTTGGAGGCCTTGAACAACCCGGACGACGAAGCCAAAAATAAATGCGTTTGGGAATTGATGGCCGCGGTTGATGATTATATTCCCGAACCTGTCCGTGAGTTGGATAAGCCTTTCTTGATGGCCATCGAAGACGTTTTTTCGATTTCCGGCCGCGGAACAGTGGGGACCGGCCGGATCGAAAGAGGCAAGGTCCACGTTAGCGATAATGTTGATGCGGTCGGGCTGCGGGATGAAATTCAAAAGACCGTTGTCACGGGGGTCGAGATGTTCCGTAAGGAGCTCGATGAAGGTCAGGCGGGCGATAACGTCGGGATTCTTTTGCGCGGTATGGATAAGTCCAATATTGAACGCGGTATGGTTTTGGCTCAGCCGGGTTCGATAACACCCCACACCAAATTTAAGGCCCAGGTTTATGTCCTGACTAAGGAGGAAGGGGGACGTCATACGCCGTTTTTCAAGGGCTATCGTCCGCAATTTTATTTCAGGACGACCGACGTCACCGGTACCGCTCAACTGCCCGAAAACGTCGAGATGTGTATGCCGGGCGATAATGTTGAATTGGTTATTGAATTGATTACCCCGATCGCCTTGGAGAAAGAACTGCGTTTCGCCATTCGTGAAGGCGGCCGCACGGTAGGAGCGGGGGTTGTCTCAGAGATTATTAAATAGTGCAGGGACCGGTATCCGATTCGTCTTGGCTGCCCTGTCCCACTAACGGATGAAACCGGCAATGGATGCTTGAATTTCAGGATCCCCCCTTTAATTTCAGGAATCCGACATACGGGTTCATTCCCGCAGCAATGGCAGGAAATGGATTATGCAAAAAATAAGAATCAAATTAAAGGCTTATGATCACCGTTTAATCGACCAATCGGCCCAGGAGATTGTTGATACGGCTATCCGCACTGGAGCCAGGATTTCGGGCCCGGTTCCTCTGCCGACTAAAAAAGAACTTTATACGGTTTTAAGGTCCCCGTTTGTCAACAAAAAATCGCGTGAACAGTTTCAGCTGGTGACTCATAAACGGCTGATCGATTTGATTGATCCGACGGCTAAGACGGTTGATGCCCTGCGTAAATTGAATTTACCGGCCGGCGTTGATGTCGAAATCAAACAATAAATTTTTTATGCTATGACTAAAGGTTTGTTAGGGAAAAAATTGGGGATGACCCAAATATTCGATAGCGACGGTAATGTTATCCCGGTTACGGTTATCGAGGCCGGCCCGTGCCGAATCATGGGCCTGATTGATACTCCATGCCAAAAGGTCCAGCTGGGTTTTGAAGCCATGCGCGAATCGCGCGTTAAGAAACCACGGATAGGCTTTTTCAAGAAAATCGGCGTGCCACCGGTCCGTGTTATCCGGGAATTCGAATCGACCGACAACAAGCAATATGAAGTCGGACAGGAGATTAAAAGTGATTTGTTCAAACCCGGCGATTTTGTGGATGTGACCGGTATTTCAAAGGGCAAGGGTTTTCAAGGTGGAGTCAAACGCTGGCATTGGAGCGGCGGCCCCAAGACGCATGGGTCGATGCATCACCGCCGCGTGGGATCGATTGGCGCTAGCGCTGATCCGTCCCGTGTTTATAAGGGGACTCATATGCCCGGGCAAATGGGCGCGCGCAGGGTCAGCATTCAGGGCCTGCGGGTGATGCAGGTTGACCCAGAGAATAATCTGTTGCTTGTTAAAGGTGCCGTGCCGGGACATCGCCGTTCTTTGCTTGCGATCCGCTTATCCAAAAAGAAACTCTATCAGTCGTTAGAAGAAAAGAAGGCCCGCCATGCGAAAAGCCGTAATCCTATGAAACAAAGCAAAGGCAAGGCCAAAGGGAAGAAATAAGATGAGCGCATTGGCGATATTAAACAGGCAAGGGAAAACGGCTGGTGAAGTTAAAATCCCGGATAGTATTTTTGGCCAGAAGGTCAACACCAAAGTGCTTCATCAGGCGGTTCTGATGTATCAAGCCCGTCAGCGCCAGGGAACGGCCTCGACCAAGGAAAGAGCGGATGTGAGCGGCGGCGGCATCAAACCGTATCGTCAAAAGGGTACTGGCCGGGCCCGGGTCGGTTCCATTCGGTCTCCACTGTTTATCGGGGGCGGGGTGACATTCGGGCCGCATCCGCGGGATTTCGGATACAAAGTCCCGCAGAAGGTCAAGCAGGCGGCTTTACGTGAGAGCCTTAATGCCAAGTTCCAATCCAAAAATTTGCATTGTATTGAAGAATTGACGCAGACGTTCAATAAAACGAAAGAATTCGCCACTATCCTTAAAGCATTGAAACTGACGGGAAAGACTCTGGCTGTTCTTGATGGTAGTGATCCGAGCATACGGAAGGTCAGTCGTAATTTGCCTCGATTCCATTCGGTACCTGCAGCTGAAGTCAATGCTTATGACATTCTTAGAAACAAGAATATGATCATTACCCAGACAGCTTTGAAAACCATCATGAAACGGCTTGGAAAAAATTTATGATTACTGAATATGATATCATTCATTCCATCCTGCGTACGGAGAAGGCCACCTTTCTCGAACCGCAAGGAAAATATGTTTTTGAGGTCGATCGCCAGGCTCACAAGATTGAAATCAAGAAAGCTGTTGAATCTATTTATAAGGTTAAGGTCGCTCATGTTCGGACAATGTTTGTCCCCGGGAAAAGGAAACGGGTAAGACAAGAGTTCGGACATACCTCCGGCTGGAAGAAGGCGGTTGTGACACTTCAGCCAGGTCAGAAAATCGAGATCAAATAAATACGCTGGGGACTATCGCAAAGTGGGAATCAAACGTTTCAAACCGACGACCAGTGCCTTACGGCATACCACGATATCCGATTTCGCCGAGATAACCAAACGGCGGCCGGAAAAGGGGCTATTGAGGCCTTTGAAAAGAAGTGGTGGTCGCAATGCCTCCGGAAGAGTTACTGTGCGCTTCCGCGGTGGAGGCCATAAACGCATGTATCGCTTGATTGACTTCAAACGGCAACGGCTGGATCAGATGGCAGAAGTCTTGGCGATCGAATATGATCCCAACCGAACCGCCCGGATCGCCCTCATTCGCTATCCGGATAGTCACCAAACTTATATTTTGGCTCCGGTGGAGTTGAAAGTCGGCGACAGGATTGTTAGTACTGATGAAGGTGAAGCCGATATTAAATCCGGCAACTGCATGCCGTTAAGACGGATCCCGCTCGGGACCGCAATCCATAATATTGAGTTGCAGCCGGGACGCGGAGGGAAGATGGTCCGTTCTGCTGGCGGTTTGGCTCAAATCATGGCTAAGGAAGGCAACTTCGCGCATGTCCGGCTCCCTTCGCGGGAGGTTCGCAAGGTGGCATTGGATTGCCGGGCCACGATCGGTCAATTGGGAAACGTTGAACATGAGACCCGTTCGTATGGTAAGGCCGGGCGCATGCGCTGGCTGGGTCGCCGGGGACATGTCCGCGGTGTGGCAATGAATCCTGTCGATCATCCCCACGGCGGAGGCGAGGGGAAGGCCCCACAGGGCAATCCCCATCCGGTAACCCCTTGGGGCAAAGCCACTAAAGGACTGAAGACGCGTAAGCGCAATAAATATTCCCGGAAGTTCATTGTGCGGCATAGAAAGGCAAAATAAATATGCCACGTTCGATCAAAAAGGGTCCTTATATTGAAGCGGCCTTGCTCAAAAAGTTAAAGGCCATCCAAACATCCGGTACAAGACAACCGATTAAAACCTGGTCACGTCGATCTACGATCTTGCCGGACTTTGTCGGCTACACCGTTGCGATTCATAACGGCAAGAAACACATCCCGGTTTTTATTACGGAGAATATGGTGGGATATAAATTTGGCGATTTTGCGCCAACACGCATCTTCAAGAAACACGGCGGGGTTAAGGCCAAGAAAGCGCCGGATAAGACGTAATACGACACACGACACACGTCACACGACACAGGTCATCCCCTGAAATCGCTTCGCGATTTCGGGGACTTAATTCTGGAAAATTTTCGATTTTTTGGGGTACGACACACGTAAAGGAAAAGAAGCAAGATAATGATTGCTCAAGCCAAAGGAAAATATATGCGGGTTTCCCCGAGCAAGGTCCGCCAAGTCATCGACCTGATCCGGGGCAAGGATGTCATCACATCGTTAACCCTGTTGACGTATTCTAACAAAGGTTGCGCCAAGACGATCGGCAAGGTTTTGAATTCGGCCGTGAGCAATGCCAAAAAGCAGGGTTTGAATGAAAATCAGCTTTTTATTTCCCGCATCCTGGCGGACCCGGGCCCGACCTGGAAACGGTATCGGGCGGCGGCCTTTGGCCGGGCCACAGGCATCTTAAAGCGGACAACCCATTTAACCATTGAACTGGACCTGATTACCAAGTAGGAGATTATTTGTGGGACAAAAAGTTCATCCTTATATCTTAAGAATCGGCATCAATAAAAATTGGCGGAGTTTATGGTATGCCAATCCCCGGGAGTACCGCAAGAATGTCGCGGAGGATTACAAGATTCGCCGTTATATTTTGAAGAATTTTTCGCAGGCCGCGGTTTCTTACGTTAATATCGAACGGCTTGCGGACCAGATCCGGATCAAGATCGCATCGGCTCGCCCGGGTGTTGTGATCGGCCGGCGGGGTGCGGATATCGACCGGTTGCGCGAGCAATTAGGCCAGATTACGGATAAAGAGATCTCGATCGATATTATTGAAATTAAACAAGCCGTCTTAGAGGCTCAGTTAGTGGCCCAAAATGTGGCTTTTCAATTGGAAAAACGGGTCGCCTTCCGGCGTGCGGTTAAACGCGCGATCGACCAATCCCGGCAGGCCGGGGCAAAAGGGATCAAGATCAGCGTCGCTGGACGTCTGGGTGGCGCAGAAATGTCTCGACGGGAGACGTACCACGAAGGTTCGATCCCCCTGCAGACTCTACGGGCTGACGTGGATTTCGGTTTCGCCGAGGCATTTACGACGTACGGCGTTATTGGCGTTAAGGTGTGGATCTACAAAGGGGAAATCATCCCTGAACGGCATAAAGACAAGGTCGCCTCCATATCGTCTAAAGAAGGGCGGGCGAAGCCTTAATTGAGATTTGGAGCTTATGGATGTTATTAATGCCACGCAAAGTGAAGTTCCGCAAATCGCAGCGGCGTAAGAACCGCGGGATCGCGACCCGCGGCAGCCGGATGTCTTTTGGTGAATTCGGGCTCAAGGCATTAGAGAACGGAACCATCCGTGGGAATCATATGGAGGCGTGTCGCATTGTAGCAGCGAGGAAGATGCGCGGCGCTGGAAGAATATGGATTAATGTTTTTCCCAGTAAACCGGTTACCAAGAAGCCGGCTGAAACCCGCATGGGAAAGGGCAAAGGGGAACCCGATCATTGGGAATGCAATGTTAAACGCGGCAAGATTCTCTTTGAGATGGGTGGTGTCCCGGAAGAGTTTGCCCGGCAGATCTTCCGCCTGATCGCTTTTAAACTTTCGATTAAAACAAAATTTATAACCCGGGAAGGGCATTAGCATCTGTTTTTCGTGAGGCTATCCTTTGATGAAGACTAAAGATTATCGGGCATTAAGCTCGGAAGACTTGATTCAGAAAGAACGGGCCTTAAAGAAGGAATTGGCTCAATTGAAATATCAGCGCAAGATCGGCCGGGTCGAGAAACCTTCTCAGTTTCGCCTGGTCAAAAGGGATATTGCCAGGATTTTAACGATTCTGCGTGAACGTGAATTGGAAATGTCGCCCGCAAAGGCGTCATGAAGGCTTAGCAATGGTCTGACCTTAGAACTTAAGGAGCACCCGTGGAAGTCAGAACAAACAGACGCCGGATGTTTGTCGGCGAGGTTATCAGCGATAAGATGCAGAAAACCCGTGTGGTCCGCGTGCGCCGTGCTGCGAAACATGCAATATATAATAAGACGGTTCGATCGGCGGTCAAATTTAAGGCCCATGATGAAAAAGATGCTTCCAAGACCGGGGATAGGGTTCGCATCATGGAGACCCGCCCGTTGTCCAAAGATAAGCGTTGGGTTATTATTGAGATTGTTAAAACCGGTTCCGAGATTGCAGCCTGACAATGCTTGCGATGAAATCATTATTAGATGTTGCGGATAATACTGGTGCCCGCAAGGCGGCGTTGATAGGGGTTTTGAACAGCAAAGGCCGGCGTTGGGCCCAAGTAGGCGATATCGTCCGGATCAATATCAAGGAATCCGCTCCGGATGCGGCCATCAAAAAAGGCGAAAAGGCCAAAGGCGTGATCGTGCGGACGAAATTTCCAATTCTTCGGTCCGACGGTACTAGTGTCCGGTTTGACAGCAATGCATTGGTGATCATCGATGATAGTGGGAACCCTAAGGGAACGCGCGTTTTCGGACCCGTCGCGCGCGAATTACGGAATCTGGAATTCATGAAAATCATTTCGTTGGCCCCGGAGGTCGTTTAACGTGTTACGCATCCGAAAAGACGATAAGGTGATGGTTATCGCCGGGAAAGACAAAGGCAAGGTCGGCAAGGTGCTGAGGGTGTTTCCGCGCTCGCAGCGGGTATTGGTCGAGAAAATCAATTTTGTCAAGAAGTCGCGGCGGAAAACCCAACAGGATCAGCAGGGCGGCATTATTGATCTGGAAATTCCGGTGCATCTGTCGAACGTCGTTTTGGTGGACCGCCGGACCAACAAACGGACCCGATTTGGGATATCGATTTTAAAAGACGGCTCCAAGGTGCGCATCAGCAAGAAGAGCCAGGAGGCCTTTTAGCGATCAAGGCAAAGGACGGAGTGGATGGCCAGGTTATACAAACGGTATCGTGATGAGATCGTTCCGGAAATGCAAAAGATATTCGGGATCGAAAACGCCTTGTCTGTTCCGCGTCTGGAAAAAATTGTCGTTAACATGGGCGTAGGCGAGGCGCTCCAGGATATCAAGCTTCTGGAGACGGCTATGCAGGATTTGGCGACGATTACTGGGCAAAAGCCGATTATCCGGCGCTCGCGTAAGGCGATTTCGAATTTTAAACTCAGAAGCGGTATGCCGGTCGGCTGTAAGGTCACGTTGCGTAAGACCAAGATGTATGAATTTATGGACCGGTTGATCCATTTCTGTCTTCCGCGCATCCGCGATTTCAGCGGTGTTTCGCGGCGGGCCTTTGACCAGCAGGGGAATTATACTTTGGGCATTGACGATCAGTCGATCTTTCCGGAAGTCGATACGGCCAACATTCAAAGAACGCAAGGCATGGATGTCACCTTTGTTTTCAATCACGGGCCGAGTGAGCAGACAACGGAACTGTTGCGCTTATTCGGTATGCCCTTTGCCAAAGCATAAATTCGATTCATAAAGAGGAAAAAATCAGATGGCACGAAAAGCCTTAATGAACAAAGCCTGGCTCAAAC
>Ga0272442_10012607_pt1 | contig 10196 bp, 18 predicted proteins | sample SSMForm2O_FD_200262 | JGI IMG/M metagenome (GOLD analysis project Ga0272442, IMG submission 200262) | Marine sediment archaeal communities from Little Sippewissett salt marsh, Falmouth, MA, United States - SSM-Form-2O | ecosystem: Environmental > Aquatic > Marine > Wetlands > Sediment ... | reverse complement strand
GCAACAAATGCGGTGAGAATTGAGAATGGATGAGCTCGAGCAATTATGGTTCCTATGGAGGAACAAACTCCATTAATTAAAAACCAGTAGGCAAACATCCGTAATGATTGCTCGGGGCCACCTTTTATGAATCCATAGGCAATCAAAGCCACAAATAAAATGGGGATTAAATATCCTATTGCTTTGAGTACACTAAATCGTTTGGTTGGCACTTGTTCGATTTCTTTAAGGTCCACTGAAAAATCTGGATTTGTTAAATGAGTTTTAATCCCATTCAGATGACCTGCGCCAACCACGGCAACAACTTTTTTGCCTTGTTTTCTCACTCGATTTATTTTTTCAGCGATGTACTGATCACGCTCATGAATGAGCACTTGAGTGACACTTGGAGCAATCTTTCCGAATTCCTCCATCATCGTTGAAATAAGATCCTGATCAAGCAATGCATCGATATCAAGGTCTTCTAACTCTTCTTCTTCAAATCCGATCATGGACTTAAGAAATTCCCAGAACACCCGGATTTTTTCGATAAAACCCATTTTTTTCCAAGCACGTTTTAGGGTTATTGCAATGTCCCTATCAACCAGCTCAACGGTAAGATTATGTTGTTTTGCTTGATTCATCGCTTCAATCATTTCTGAACCAGGCTGCACTCCTTTGTCTTTCCCGAGTTTCCGTTGAATTGAGGCTAGAAAGGTTTGAGCGAGTAAATAATACGCATTATTTGATTTTAAAAGGGAAGTCACCGGTGTATTTTCCCATTGATCCTTTTTGGTAAGGGAATCATACCTCCGCTGACAAAGCTCAACAGCGACGACATCAGGTTGATAGGTTTCTATTGCTTCTGTGACCTCATCAACGCTTTTCTGAGAGATATGAGCGGTTCCCACAAGAATGATATCATCATCAATTTTTTCTAACACCTTGACACCTTTACTATTAACTGATACTCAAGTATTCTCTCATAGAATAAAAAGCTAGAGGAAAAAACAGGAAAAAAATTAGATTTCTGCTTCGAAATCTTCAACTTCAGGTTGAAAATCATCGTATGAACCAATCTTTCCTTTTACCTTATAGATTTCTCGAGTGAGCAACCAGTACACTAAGGCCAATGCTCGTCGCCCCTTGTTATTCGTTGGAATAATCGCATCAACAAATTTGGTTTCATTATTAGTATCACATAAGGCAACCACGGGGATGCCCACATTTCGAGCTTCTCGAAGTGCTTGTGCATCTGCTAATGGATCAGTGATAATGAGCAGTTCTGGTTCTAAATAGCCTCGGGCATTCGGATTAGTTAATGTTCCGGGTCGAAACCGTCCAGCGAGAACTTGGATAGTAGTGTATTCTCCGAGTTTACGGATTGGTTGTTGACCATATTGACGGACGGAGACAACTAAGATATTTTCTGGTTTAAATTTAGTAATAAATTGAGCAGCAACACGAACCCGCTCATCAGTTTTATTAACATCAATAATGTACAACCCGTCATTACGAACTTTGTAAATATATTTGTTCATATCTGCTGTTTTCTGACGGGTTCCAATGTGAACACCAGCAGTCATATAGGTTTCTTCGGAAGCAATTTTTTCCGCTGTCACTGCTTCTGCGGTTTCCTCGTGGGATTGTTGTTTTTCTGATTCTGCCATGGTTTCGCATCCTTTTTTTATTCACTTTACATTCTTTTTATTAATCGCGTTTAACCGTGATGGGGATTGCTCCCTCTTTAAATTCAATCATTGCTATATCAATAGGGAAAATAACATCTTTTGGAATCTCTATTAATGACGGTGCACCCATTGAGATTTGCAAGGCTCGTGCGCCAATGATCCGTGCTTTTTCAAAGCGAGTATATTTCAATTGTATCGACCAACTGTACTTTTCTTGTTAACTGAACCAACCAAATACGGATAACATTTAAAAACATTACCCTTACCAACTCTGTTGTTGCTCCCGTAAAACTTCAGCTAAATCTGCTTGTCTATGTCCAAATTCATCTAATGCAAGCTGCATATCAATGGTGATATCTCGTAATAATTGATCCAGATGTTCACTGCGAAATTCCTTTACCCCATCTGCATCAGAAAATATTTTTCCTATGTATGCATTGCCTCTTCGATGAATTTCAATATCGTATAATGTTTCTTCTTCCATGCCGCTCTTTCCCTCAAATCAATTTCATACCTATCATTATTATAAAAATGTTTTGAAAGATCTCATTTCTATCATTTTTTACGATTACAGCATTCGATTTATGAGCGTATTTATTTCTTTTGCTCGATAGCCAAGCGCTCCTTTATTAATAAATGATCGTTTGATCCCTTCATATCCTTTGAGTGGCGGATGAAGGCGAAACACTGGTTTTACTTCTGGTATATCAGTTAAATGAATTTTTTCTTCTGCAATATCTTTGGCAAGTGTCTGAAAAGTTTTATATGAGGAAACACTTTGAAGAAAATCTTCAGTGAGCGGGCTATCCCCTGGTCCTTTTCCTCGTTTTTCCAGTAACTGAGCAATGGTTTCATTGCTTATTTCTCCCCAGGTAATATAATCTTTTGCAACTTGCAGCATGCCTTTCATGCATTTGTTTTCTGGGAGAAGAACGCAATGATTTGCTTTAGTAAGATTTAGTAATGTAAGGGTTTTTTTGATTTTTGGATTAACATTTACATGTCCTCTGATTCGTATCGCTGCATAAGTCATATTTCTTATGACACCTCCTCAGTCATTGATGATTCTTCGTTTTTATCCTTAGGTTCTGTTTCACCGGAGACGATTCCAATCCGTTGTACTTCAGTTGGAAGCACACGCATTTCAGTGTTTTTCTCCAATGCGTTAAAAACTGCTTTTGAGTAATTTACGGTGGTACGTGTTTGCCCATCAGTAAATGCCCAACAATCTTTGATTCCTGCGAGGGTAAGGATCTTTTTTGCTACTTCTCCAGTGGCAAGCCCAATCCCTTGAGGTGCGGGTTTTAAGGTAATTTCGACAGATCCACTTTTTCCAGTGATGGCAAATGGAACCGTATGTGCTTTTCCACAGCCACATTCCCATGAACCACAACCACGACGGATTTCAATAAGTTCAAGTTTTGCGTTCTCTATTGCTTTACGAATACTTGATCCTACTTCCTTTCCTTTTGATTGTCCAAGACCAACATATCCATCCTTGTTTCCAACGACGACGGTGATAACGAATTTTACTCGACGACCTGAATCAGTCATCCGCTGTACCATGTTGACATCAAGAACTTCATCGGCTAAATCTGGAAGTAAGATATCCACAACTTGTGGTTCTCGCAAAGGAAGACCTGATTGTAACGCATCATGCATGGTAGTGATATTTCCTTTTTTCACTTCGATGCCTAGTTTAGTTTTTGGATCCCATTCAACGATTATGGATTCCTTGGTTCGCCCTCTTCTTTTTTTGCCGCCTCGAGCTCTTCTCACTGCCATTATTTACTGTCACCTCCGGTGATTTTGTTTTTAATGCTGGTCACATCTTTTTCGATTTTCGCATCAATATGTTTGCCTAGAAGCCGTTCTTCATCGGGGATCATTCCTTCTCCATGGGGGCAACTGATGCCTGCATCAAGAATTCCTTGAAGTGTAGCAAATACCTTTGATCCTTTCACGGGTACTTGTCGACCAATATCGAGGACTCCTGAGCTTATCCCTGCTTTTTTCGCTTTAGATCCGGCAAGAAGTCCAGTAAGATAGGCTGCAGGTGTTGATGAAAGAGAATGGTTCCATTTATATTGTGTAACTAAATCTGATCCCTTAGCAGAAGTAATGACTCGATCTCCTTGTTCAGAATAGGCAATAAATTGGACTCTGATGTTTTTCAATGATCGTCGTACAACAATGCGATGTTCGCCAGATTTAAGTAATGCTAATCGATGACGATAATCGGTAATTCCTTCCCTGCGACGTCGGAGTTGGATTCGATATCGTGGACCTTGGCTCATTATTGTTCCTCCTTTTGTTTTAATATACCATCAGAAATAAGATGAGATTGTAAGTGACGGCGACTTCTAAATACGCCACCTTTTGCTTTTAAATAATACCGTCGATACGCTGATGGAGTAATTGATCCATCACTGCGTAATTCTTTAAGCAAAGCTCTAAGGGGACGAATGGTTTTAATCCATTGTTGCTTTCGTGGAAAACGAGCATATTTCGCTCCTTTACGTGATCCATAACCACGACGTCTTCCTTTTTGTTTTTGATTCATCACGTATCGTTTTCTTCCTTTGGAAATACCCTTTTTTTGTTTTGATTGAATGGCATTTCCATTGATAAGCACACGAATATCCCCTTTGGTGACTGCTTGTGCGATTTCATCTAATCGATCTTGATCCATCCAAACTCGGTTTTTTCCACATTTAAGGATGGATGCAGCCATTCTTCGTTGATTCCTTAGATCAGTCATACGTTGTAACCCTCTATTTATTTATTCAACAATCGAATATCTAATTCCTTTGCTTTTTCAGTAATGGCAAGACGTTTTTTGGTTCCAACAGTGGACCCAATTCGCGCTGCCTGTGTATCCATATTAATCTTTTCTAAATCTGAAACGTTATACACTAATACCTCTTCAAATCCAGATGGATGTAATCCTCGTACCTTTTTTGGTCCTCGGAAACCAACACTAACGAGAGGTATCCGATATTTCCTATTCATGCGTAACTTTGATGTAATACCATCAGGTCGATGCCAATTCTTTGGAATTCGTTTATAACGGAACCATTCCTGTCTGAGGAAATGAGGAGCTTTCTTTTTCTTTTCTTTTCTAAGTGACAGATAGTGATGATCTTCATCAGAAAGTTTTGGTTTTCTTTTAACAGTATAATTTTCAGGTTTCCCGGTAGATTTTTTTGCTTTTTCTTTCGCTACAGCTTTTGTTTCTTTCACCGGTTTTTTTTCTTCTTTAGGTTCCTTAGATGCTTGTTCAATTGGTTTTTCAGGTGTTTTCTTGGATGGTGTTTTCACTTTTTCTTCTGTTTTCACAGATCCAAGTTGATCTTTAATTGATTGAGCAACCGAATCACTGATTCCATTTACCGTGCATAATTCTTCAATTGAAGCGTGCTGAATCTTTTTTACCGTGTCAAAGCCGGCATCTACTATGGCTTCAGCTTTCACTTTTCCTATTCCTTTCAATGAAGTAAGTGTTGATACTACATCTTTTTTATCAGCCATCTTTAGCTACCTCCTTTACTCGTCCGATAAATTCCATCTTGGAACACTCTAATATCACGACGTTTCACCTTAGTAGCTCGTTCGATGTTAGCAACAGTTTGTCCAACTTTTTCCTTGTCAATACCGTTCACCATTACATCGTCACCTTTTGCTTCCACGCTGACGCCATCTAAAATCAGTGCTTTACGTGGAGATCGCTCTCCAAGAAAATTTTGAATAACAAACATATTTCCTTCAACATTGGTTTTAATCGGAAAATGAGAATACACGGTTTTCATTTTATATTCGAATCCTTCAGTCACACCTCGAATCATGTTGTTCATATGTGCAATAAACGTTCCCAGTAATGCTTTTTGTTTTCGTCGAAACCGTGCGCAGTTAATCGTAATGGTATTATTTGCTACCGAGAATGTAAAATCCGGATGAGAAAACACTCGATCCAATTCACCTTTTTCCCCGGAGATATGTAATATATCATTTTCTAATGATGCAGTAACTCCATCAGGTAGTGAAATGTCACGTTTAATATTGGTTTCTTTGGTCATCGTTTTTCACCTTCTTTACTTCTAATAAATATACGCAAGAACCTTCCCACCGATACCTTGTTTTTTTGCTTCTTCATGGGAAATAACACCGTTTGTGGTGGTAAGAATTAATAATCCAAAATCACGAGCGGGGAGATAACGAGATTCCCATTTTTCCAAATCTTCTCGTTTCACTGGATAGCGCGGTTTGATAACACCACAATTATTGATATTTCCTTTTAATGTAACTTCAAATGCACCAGCTTTTCCATCATCAATGAACTCATATTCAGAGATATATCCTTTTTCACGGAGTAAATTTAGAATGCCACCAATCAACTTTGAAGATGGTTTAATTCGACAGGTTCCTTTCCCTCGATGTTCAGCATTTTTCATTAATGAAAGCGCATTTGCTAATGGATCATTTAACATGTGATTGTCAAGCCTCCTTAAGAGTATTTTTTAAATCCCATTTCTTCAGCTTTTTCACGGAAGCATTGTCGGCAAACATGAAGACCATACGCTCGAATAAGTCCACGTTTCCGACCGCATCGTTCACAGCCATGAACTCGTCCATATTCTCGTTTTCTCTCTTTAATTTTCATTATTCTATCACCTTGACGTTAAACGTTTTCGCAATATAGTCCATTGCTTCCTGTTTACTCACCTGATGTTTGTGATGTATTTTTCTTTGTTGTATTCGTCGTCTTTTAATCCGATACCCTGGTTTTTCCATGGTTATACAAACATCCATGCCGAAAATACCAATATCTGGGTCGTATTTTTGATCTTTAAATAAAGTATGATCGGGAATACCAAAAGATAAATTTCCTTGATTATCAAATGCATAATCAGCAATCCGATTCTCTCGAGTCTCCCATGCACGTTTTAAAAAATCATGGGCTGGATTACCTCGTAATGTCACCTTACATCCAATGGGCATTCGTTTTCTGAGTCCGAATTCTCTATTGGTAATGGTTGAAAGCGTTTGAATCGGTGTTTGATTAGTAATGTTTTGAAGAACGGATTCAGCTTTTTTCAATCGTTCCCCTGCTTCTCCGACACCAATGTTAACCGTTACCTTTTCAATATGTGCTTGAGTCATAGGATTCTGTTTTACTGCTGCACTCATTGTATTTTCACCTCAGGTAACGCAATTACGGGTTTGGTTTTTCCAATGGGAAAAACGTATTGTTCAAGCGTTGTGAATTGTTGATCACCAGTCATCTGGGCAACATTTGGTTTTGATGATTTAATCATTGAAATCGCATCAAGTGTGGCCATTTCACCAGTGTGACTGCCGCCAATGATAAATGAAATCGTTCCTTTCTTTCGAGGGTACACATCTGAAACACTATGATCTTTAAGTTTCATCCTAAGCACATCACCAATATGATGAGAAGCTTCATCTTTTATCAATAAGTTGGTTCCATCATGGAGATTCAATTGTGTTTTGTTCCCTTTAAGTGTTGATTTGTTCTCAATGCGACGTAATTTCCATTCAGCATCCGAAGATGAAATGGGTACAATAGTGAGATTACCTCGTTTATCAAACACCAGTCGGAAATATTTTTTTTCGCTAGGAATAGCGATAACATCCATTAATCCAACAGGAAACTTGAGGTCTTTACGGATATTGCCATCTACTAAGATACTGCCGAGACTAAGAATCTGACGTGCTTCTCGACGAGTATCACAAAGATGAAGATAATCGCGAATGAGAACTCCAAGGGAAATGGATTGAAAAATTGGATGTGGGCCGGGCAATGGTCGAATAGTCCATTTTTTTTCTTTCCGATGTAATCGTAGAGTTCGAGGTGCATTTAATCGTTTCATATGATGATTACTGCTCATTTTTTATCCTCCTTTTCTTTGTCAGATTGTTTTTCTTTTTTTTCTTTGGAAGCATCAACCTTTGGTTTTTGTTCTTTCTTTGGAGCAGATTTTTTTTCTTTGTTTGTTTCTTTTTTCTCTACAGGTTTTTTCTTTTCAGACGGTTTCGTTGTTTTCTCTGTGGTTTTCTTTGGTTTTTCTTTTACTGGTTCTTTTTTTGATGGTGTTTTCACAGACTCTGTTTTCTTTTCTTCTGCTTTTGCTGGTTCTGCTTTTTCCTCGGGTTCTGTTGGTTTTTCTTCTGCGCTTTCCTCTTCTTCCTTTGCCTTTGCTTCTGCTTCCTCTTGTTTTCTTCGTTCCTCTTCGACTTTACGATCTTCTTCTACCTGTTTGATTTGAACAGTTGCTTCCTTTTCAATTTCCTTTTTGGTTTCAGAAGATAATCCTTCTTCAAGACGTTGCCTTCGCCATTTATCAGTTAAATTAAGCTTAGTAATGAGGAGATTACTGGGATGAACTGGTTTTGCTACTTGTTTTCCATCTGCTTTCGTGATGGTAACCCCTTCAATCTCCACGACATGTTTTTTCAAATGAACTAAAGTAACTTTATTCTCATGACCTTTGAACGCACCACGCATGATTTTTACGGTATCGCCTTGGACGATTGGTACTCGCCGTTTATCATATTTAAGTAACAGATTTTCCTCTAGATGAGATCCAATCTGTTTCCTTCGTTGATGTAATGGTGCGTTGAAAAACGCCTTTCTTTGTTTTCGTGCTTTACTTGATTTCATAGGTCATTCACTCTGATTTTTTACACAATTATTGAAGCATTCGCAGCGATTCGAGGCCAACGCTCTGCTGCTTCCAATGCTACAGGTCCTTTAATCATGGACCCTTTTGTTTCACCATTCTCCGTGACAATCACTGCTGCATTATCCTCAAACTGAACCATGGTTCCATCTGATCGTCTGAATGGTCGTTTTTGACGGACAATCACTGCTTTGAGTAATTGTCTACGCATATCTACAGCTCCTTTTTTCACAGTAATAATCACTAGATCTCCTACACCTGCTTGCGGATACCGTCGATGGGTTCCCTTCAACTTTGGTGTAGCAACGATTTCAACGATTTTGGCTCCGGTATTATCGATGCATTCCAACCGTGCGCCGGTTGGTAATCCTCTCATAACTCTGCCCGCGATTCCTTTCATATCCTCTTCTCCATCATAGTTTTTCAATTGCAACAAATGATACTGTTTTACTCAACGGTCGGCATTCAGCTATTCGGACTTTATCACCCGAATCAATCTCTAAACAGGGAGGACAGTGAGCTGAATATATTGATGTTCTTTTTTCGTACCGTTCGTATTTTGGAACAAGATGGGTGTATTCTCTTTTGACAAGAATGGTATTTTTCATCTTGGTTGATGATGCCACTCCAGTGATAATTTGCCCTCTCACAGATAACTTTCCGTGAAATGGGCAAAATTGATCCGTACAAGTATTCTTTGGTGGAGTTACGTTAATTCCAATGTTTCGTACCTCGGTTGTTTTTTCAGCCATATGCTTTTTTCACCTTGCTTTTTTTATCCTGTCTTCAGGACGATAATTGATTTCTGATCCTTTTATTCGAATGGTTTTTTCAGGTAGGTTCACCTGAAATATTGCGGTTTTCTTTTCGATTTTTTTAATCGTATTATTGATATCGATGAGGAAGAGATGTTTTGTTTCATTGATGATGATCCCTTGTTTTCCGATCCATGTTGGATCTGTACAGTGTTCAATGATGACAGAGCATCCGATGAACTCTTCCTTATTAGGAGGAATCTGAATCATATTTATTCCTCATCGTTGCGAATGTAATAGATTATTCAACGGATTTATTAAGTCACTTCGACGATAAATCCCATTTCTTCAAGAGTTTCTTTTACTTTTGACCGGTGATCTCCTTGCAGTTCGATTTTCCCGTCTTTAATAGTGCCGCCACTTGCACATTTTTTCTTCAGTTTTGTTATCAACGAATCCAGATCGAGTTCGTTAGGATTAATGCCATCTACGATGGTCATCATTTTCCCATATCTTCTTTTATCTACGGTAATTTCGATTTTTTGCTGCTCTCTTGCGATATCTTCACAGACACACAATTCTTTTGGAAGGCCACATTTTGGACATATTTCACTCATTTATTGCTCTCCTTCCTCCCGTATTATGGTTAATAAACGGGCGATGGATGTTCGTAACTGCCGTATTTTTCCAGGGGATGGTGGTGATCCACCCATAGCAGCTACACCTCGTTCGTGCATAAGTTCACGTTTTAATTCTTCTAATTTCTCTTGACGTTGTTCAGGAGTGAATTCACGGATTTCTTTTGCTTTCAATACCATTTATTTTCACCCATTTCATTAAAGTATCTTTTTTAATTCTTTGATGATCGTCTCAGCGGTTTTTCGTCCAATTCCGTTTATAGATGATAAATCATCTGCATCCATTTCAAATACTTCTTCAATTGAATGAACACCTGCTTTTTCGAATTTTTTGATGATAGATGGACCAATACCAGGTATTTCAGCTAATCGATGAATATCAGTTTCTTTTGCTTTTGCCGGTTCCTTTTCCTTTTTAACCGCTTTTTCTTT
>Ga0272442_10012605_pt1 | contig 10197 bp, 11 predicted proteins | sample SSMForm2O_FD_200262 | JGI IMG/M metagenome (GOLD analysis project Ga0272442, IMG submission 200262) | Marine sediment archaeal communities from Little Sippewissett salt marsh, Falmouth, MA, United States - SSM-Form-2O | ecosystem: Environmental > Aquatic > Marine > Wetlands > Sediment ... | reverse complement strand
TTTCCATCAAGCAGCACATGTCAGATGCCGTGACAGGAAAGCGGCAGGGATGCCGCTTCTACGTTAGCGCTCATTACGCTTTCGATTTTCTTACCTGCGGATTTGCGCAGCGCCTTTGCATTTGTCCTGGGCCGTGTGGTAATTTTTCTCGCAGCCCGGTATCGCGATGGCGCTCAAGGTGCCGGGGGACATCTTTAGACTGCGTGAACGGAAGGGATCCCCACAATGCAAGGCGTTGACATGTTTGATCTTAGCGGGAAAGTGGCGGTGGTGACGGCCGGCGGCGGCGTGCTGTGCGGAGCCATCTCGAAGGGCTTCGCGACAGCAGGGGCCAAGGTGGCCGTGGCCGACGTGCTCGCCGACAAGGCGGCCGAGGTCGCCCAAGCCATCACCGAGGCCGGCGGCGAAGCCAAGTCCTACGAAGTCGACGCCTTCCAGAAGGCGTCCATCGAGGCCTGTTGCGAACGCGTGTACGCCGACTTCGGCCAGGTGGACATACTGGTCAACGGCGTCGGCGGAAACATGAAGGGCGCGACCACGTCCGACGAGCAGAGCTTCTTCGAACTGCCCGCCGACGCCATCCAGAAGGTCTTCGGGCTGAACCTGGTCGCCGGGGCCATCCTCCCTTCCCAGGTCTTCGTGCACCGGATGAAGGACAATCCTCGCGGGGCCTCGATCATCAACATCTCGTCCATGTGTGCCTTCCGCCCCCTCACGCGCGTCCTGGGCTACAGTGCCGCCAAGGCCGCCGTGAGCAACTTCACGCAATGGCTGGCCGTTCACCTCGCCCAGGAGTACAGCACCAAGCTGCGCGTCAACGCCATCGCCCCCGGATTTTTCCTCACCGAACAAAATCGATTTCTGGTACAGGACCAGGAGACCGGCGGCTGGACGCCCCGGGGACAGTCGATTGTGGACCACACCCCCATGGGCGAGTTCGGGGACCCAGAGGACCTGCTCGGCGTCGCCATATGGCTGGCGTCTGATGCCGCGCGATTCGTTTCGGGGATCGTGGTGCCGGTAGACGGAGGCTTCTCGGCCTTCTCGGGCGTGTGAGACGGGAGCGCTTCAGGGATGCCATGTTGCCTGCTAGTCGTTGCGCTGTTCGTGCCGCGGGTGGCGCTCGTCGTGATGTTCCTGACACACTACCTGGCCTTCGCCTTCAACACGATGCTCTGGCCGCTGCTGGGCTTCTTCTTCATGCCATACACCACGTGCGCCTACGCCATCGGCATGAACGAGGCCGGCGGCTTCCAAGGCTGGAGTTTGATTCTATTGATCGCCGGAGTCGTGTTCGACCTCGGCGGCCATGGCGGTACCGCGGCGGGCCGCAGATCCCGCCGGTGGCCGAGGCACTAGGGCGCGAGCGCGCCTCAACGCGATGAAAGGAAGACGGTGAATGAGTGACCTGGTGGCCGAGTTGAAAGCCCATCAGCCCCAGAACGAGTTCCTGGTCGCAATCGATTCGGACGGGTGCGCCTTCGACACCATGGAGATCAAGCACAAGGAGTGCTTCATTCCCAACATCATCAAGCACTGGCGCCTCCAGCCCGTGTCGAAATACGCACGCGCCGCGGCCGAGTTCGTCAATCTCTACTCCAAATGGCGCGGCGTCAACCGCTTCCCCGCACTCACCATGGTCTTCGACCTGTTGAGCGACTGGGACAAGGTGGCCGAGCGCGGCGTGACCATGCCCGACGTACCCAACCTGCGCCAATGGATCGAGAACGAATCCAAGCTCGGCAACCCCGCGCTCGAGGCCTACTGCAAAACGCACGATGAGCCCGACATGCACCAGGCGCTGCGGTGGAGCACGGCCGTGAACGACACCGTCGCCGACATGGTCGAGGGCGTGCCGCCGTTCCCCTACGTGCGCGAATCGCTCGAAAAGGCCGCCCCCCTGGCCGATATCCTCGTGTGCTCGGCCACGCCCCACGAGGCCCTCGTGCGCGAGTGGGAAGAGCACGATATCGCCAAGTTTCCCTTCTTCATCGCCGGCCAGGAGCAGGGCAAGAAGGCCGAGCACATCGAAATGGCTTCATCCGGCAGGTACGCCGAGCACAAGGTCCTCATGATTGGCGACGCGCCCGGCGATATGAAGGCCGCACGCGCCAACAACGCACTGTTCTACCCAATCAACCCGGGCGACGAGGACAAGTCGTGGAAACGCTTCCACGACGAGGCCATGGACAAGTTCGTCGCCGGCCAATACGCCGGAGACTACGAGGCCGCCCTCATCGATGAGTTCGACGCCTACCTGCCCGACACACCGCCCTGGAAGGAATAGCCGCGTCCGCAACATGAGAATCCTCGCCGACGAGAATATCCCCTACGTCCGCGAGGCCTTCTCGTCGCTCGGCGACATCACGACCGCCCCCGGTCGCGAGATAGGCGCCGAACTCGTTCGCGACGCCCAACTAGTCCTCGTGCGCTCGATCACCAAGGTCAATGCGGCCCTCCTCGACGATTCCTTCGTCCGCTTCGTCGCGACGGCCACCATCGGCGAAGACCATATCGACAAAGACTACCTGGCCGCGCAGGGCATCGCCTTCGCCAGCGCGCCCGGATCAAACGCCAACAGCGTCGGGCAGTACGTCACGGCCGCGCTGCTCGAACTGGCCGACCGGCTCGAACTCCACCTTGCCGATATGACGCTCGGCATCGTCGGCGTAGGCAACGTCGGTAGCCGGGTGCTGGCAAAGGCCACGGCATTGGGCATGACGTGCGTGCTGAACGACCCCCCTCTTGAACGCCAGACCGGCGACCACCGGTACCGGCCCATCGACGAGATCCTGGCATGCGATATCGTCACGTGCCACGTCCCGCTCACGCACTCGGGACCCGACCCGACCTATCATTTGGTTGACGACACCCTTGTCCGCCGCATGAAGCCCGGCGCCATCCTCATCAACACGTCGCGCGGCGCCGTGGCCGACGGCGCCGCCGTGAGAAGCGCCTTGGACGACGGCCACCTAAGGGCGTGCGTCCTGGACGTGTGGGAGGGCGAACCGGACGTAGACGTCGGCCTGCTCGAACGCGTCTTCATCGGCACACCCCACATCGCCGGCTACTCCTTTGACGGCAAGGTCAACGGAACGCGCATGATTTACGAGGCCGCCTGCCGGTTCCTGAACGTCAAACCGGCGTGGGATCCCGCGCCGCTTCTGCCGCCGCCCGAGCACCCTTGCCTGGACGTCGACGGCACCGCCCCGAAGGCCGTTCGTGCCGCGGTCCGGGCCGTGTATGACATAATGCAGGACGACGCGGCCATGCGGCGGCTGTCGAGCGTCGCGCCGCTCGAGCGCCCGAACCGGTTCGACCGGCTGCGCAAGGAGTATCCGCGACGGCGTGAGTTCTTCAATACGCACGTGGCGGTGACGCCGGACAACGCCGATGTGCAGCGCCAACTCGAGGGCCTCGGCTTCCGGCTCGAAAGACCTCCAACGCAGTGATTCTCGATCCAAAGCCGCCGGATAAACGGAAGTCTGAACGACGGGCCCGGACGCCGGAACCGGACGAGTCCGGCGTGCCGGCCCGAATGAATGAAGGATGCGATAAGACGACATGATTTCTATGATGGCCCCAGAAAATGAGGACCTGACCGACGGGCGACTGCGCGAATTTGTGACCGGCGCCCTCGCAGAGGTGGCGATCGAGGGCAAGAAGGTCCTATTCATCATCCCGGACAGCACGCGGAGCATGCCGATGGCGGGCATGTTTCGCGCCCTGTTCGACGCGGCCCACGGGCGGTGCGCCAAGATGGACTACCTCATCGCCTTGGGCACACACCCCCCGATGTCCGACGACGCCATCAACAAACTCCTGGGCATCACGCCCGAAGAGCGCGCAGGCAAGTACGCCGACGTGGCCATCTACAACCACGCATGGAAGGACCCCGATGCGTTGACCTGCATCGGCACGATCACGGCGGACGAGATCGCGGCGATCTCGGGCGGGCTGATGCGGCAGCCGGTCGACGTCACCGTGAACAAGCTCGTGCTCGAGTACGACGTCTTGTGCATCGTGGGCCCGGTGTTCCCGCACGAGGTCGTCGGATTCAGCGGCGGCAACAAGTACTTCTGCCCAGGCATCGCCGGACAGGAGATCATCGACCTGTTCCACTGGCTCGGCGCCCTGATTACCAACCCGATCATCAACGGAACCAAGCACACGCCCGTGCGTGAGGTCGTGGATCGCGCCGCGGACTTCATACAGGCCGAGAAATGGTGCTTCTGTCTCAACGTGACGGGCAAGGCGTGCCGCGGCATCTTCTTCGGCACGCCCGAGGAGGCGTGGTCGGCCGCCGCCGATCTGTCCGCGACTACCCACATCGTCTACAAGGACCGCCCCTACAACAGCGTGTTGGCCATGGCGCCCGAGATGTACGACGAGATCTGGGTGGCCGGCAAGTGCATGTACAAGCTCGAGCCGGTCGTGGCCGACGGCGGCGAGCTCATCATCTACGGACCCCACATCCGCGAGATCAGCGTCACCCACGGCGACTACATCCGCAAGATCGGCTATCACACCCGCGACTACTTCCTCGCACAGATGGAGCGCTTCGCCGACATCCCCGGCGGCATCCTTGCCCACTCCACCCACGTCCGCGGCATCGGCGCCTACGAAGACGGCGTCGAGAAGCCGCGCGTCGACGTCACCCTCGCCACGGCCATTACCGAAGCCGAATGCCGGGCCATCAACCTCGGCTATCGCGACCCCGCCAGCATCGACCCGGACGACTGGAAGGACCGTGAGGATGAGGGACGCCTGCTGGTACCCAATGCCGGCGAGGTGCTATACAGACTCGAACATGGAAATCCAATGCCCGGAAAGCCGCGTTGAAACCTAGGCAGAATACGTAGATGATGAGGAATGTGTGATTGTCGAAGAGGGCGACCATGGTTATCTCGCGTGCTGATGTCGCGGACAAGCTGACCGCTTTCCTGCACCATGAGGTCTCCCTGTCGGAATTGGTGGACTGGGCTGAGTCGGCCATGATGGACGCGGAGTTCGAGGAAGCGCACTTCGATCTCGTGCGCGATCTCGTGGCGCGTCTGGGCGTTGCCGATGTGCGTACATTCGGCCTCACGAGGGACGAGTGTGAACAGATGCTCCGCCGACTGGGCTATAGCGTCCACCTGACGATTGAGGTCGTATGACTGGCTTCCCCCTGCGTCTGCGCCTAGACGCACCGATCACCCGCGTATGGATAAGTGTTTTCGTCTGTGCCGGCGCAGGGCTCGCCGCCGTCGCCCTTATGGCCGGTTGTTTCGCGGTCGAGGAGGAAGAGTACCGGCCGTCTCGCCGGGCCCTCGAGTTGAACAACCAGGCCGTGCGCGCGTTCTCGGAAGGGGACCTCGAACAGGCGTTGCGGCTGGCGGATGACGCGATAGCCCTCGACCCAAAGTTCTACCGGGCCTACGCGAACAAGGCCGCCGTCCTGCGCGGCCTCGGGCGGCATCAGCAGGCCATTGGCGCGTTGCGTGCAGCGATCGAGATGAATCCGGCATTCGTAGAGGCCTACGTGCCGCTGGGCCTGTACCTCGAAGAAGCCGACAAGTACGACAGCGCACTGCGCCATTACCAGAAGGCCATCGAGCTCTGGGACGCCCGGCTGGCCAAGGCCCCGAAGGATCCGGACGCCGCGGTGAACCGGGCCGTGGCCGTGTATCTCGCGAACAATCCGCGCGGGGCCTTGAAAGCCCTGGACGCGGTGCAGGATGACCATCCCACCCACGAGATGGCCCGGGCCGTCAAGCGTCGGATCCAGAGCGGCGACCGCCGGGCCTTCATCAACGGCTCCGGCCCTCCCCGGCCTTCTGAGGCGCCGAAGTAAGCACGAAGGAGAAAGACATGGCTTCGAATGTGATTGTCGCGCAATCGGGCGGGCCCAGCCCGGTCATCAACAGCTCCCTGCGGGGCGTCATCGATACCTGCAAGACGTTTCCGGAAACCTTCGCCACCATATACGCCGGCTGGCACGGCATCGAAGGCGTCCTCAAGGAGGAACTGCTGGACCTGTCCGCGCAGGACGAAGACGAGGTGGCCCTGCTGCGCTACACGCCCGCGGCCGGATCCATCGGCACCTGCCGCTACAAGCTCAAGAAGCACCAGCACGAAGACTTCGAGCGCGTCATCGAGGTCATGAAGGCCCACAACGTCGGCTACTTCTTCTACAATGGCGGCAACGACTCGATGGATACCGCGCATAAGATAAGCGTCTTGGCCAACGAACACGGCCTCGACCTCGTCGCCGTGGGCATTCCCAAAACCATCGACAACGACGTCGGCGACTCCGAGTTCAAGCTCATCGACCACACCCCCGGCTACGGAAGCGTGGCCCGGTATTGGATGGGCGCGGTGCAGAACGCCAACGAGGAAAACGCGGGCTCGTGTCCCGCCGACCCGGTGTTGGTGCTCCAGGCCATGGGCCGCAAGATCGGCTACATCCCCGCCGCCGCCCGCCTGGCCGACCCGAAGCGCCAGATCCCCCTCCAGATCTACCTCGCCGAGTCCGGCGTCACCCCGGAGGAGTTGTGCGACAACGTCAACGACCAACTCAAGCGCGACGGCCGCTGCCTCATCGTCGTGAGCGAGGGCCTCGAGGTAGGCGAACTGGGCGAGACCAAGGACGGCTTCGGCCATACCCAGTTCAGCGCCTCCAAGACCACGGCGTCCCAGCAGATCGTCACTATGCTCAACGAGAAGGGACTGCCCGTGCCGGGCAAGGCCCGAGGTCAGGTCTCCGGCACCGACCAGCGGGACACCTGCACCTACGCCTCGATCGTGGACCTGGACGAGGCCTACAAGGTCGGCCAGAAGGCCGTGCTGATCGCCGAGGAAGGCGAGAACGGATGGATGTCGACCATCCTGCGCGAGCCCGGACCCATATACAACGTCCGCTACGACAAGGTCCCCCTCGAACAGGTCGCCAACTCCGAGCGCACCTTCCCCCAGGCCTGGATCGCCCCCAACCGCATCGACGTCACCGACGATTTCGTGCACTACGCCAAACCCCTCGTCGGCGAAGACTGGGCCAGCGTGCCCGTCGTCAACGGCCGCCAACGATTCGCCCGGTTCAAGCCCATCTTCGCGGCGAAGAAGCTCCCCGAGTACGCGCTCGAGGCGCTCAGGAAGTAGCCACGGCCGCTACGCCAATGCGCCGAAGGCGCGGCCAAGGCAGAGGGCAAGCGGATGTCCAGGTCCGCATGAATCGTGGTATGATTGGCCCGGATCCTTACGCGCAGTGCCGACGACGAGAGATCTGCAAATACAGGAGGCGATCCTAATGCATGCATATAGGTTGACGGCCGAGGTCTCGGCAGACCACCGGCTTGTCCTCGAGGTGCCGCATCGAATTCCACCCGGCGTGGCAGAGATCGTCGTGCTCGTCCCGGAATCCGCCAACGAGGCCCAAGAACTGGAAGATCGCATGGATCTCGAGGCTTTCAGGGAGGCCAAGGCGGAGGTCGACAAAGAAGGGACCGTTCCTTTGGAGCAGGTCAAAGCCGAACTTGGCCTGTAGGAACCGCCACATGGCACACGTGGTCGAGCTGTCCAAACGAGCCCAACGCGAACTGAGAAAGCTGTCGTCAGATCTCCAAGTGCGTATCATGTCGTGCTTGGAAGCCCTTGCCGAGAACCCTCGCCCCCCCGGCGCGGAGAAACTCGCAGGAGAGGAAAACGCCTACCGCGTTCGGATAGGCGCCTATCGCATTCTCTACGAAGTCCGAGACGTTGTTCTTGTTGTCATCGTGATGAGGATAGGGCATCGCCGGGACGTCTACAGATGAAGGGCCATCCAGTAGAACCAACATCGCGGAGTCGGGAACCATGACGAACGCGTACGTGAGTCCGTTGGTGGAACGCGTGGCGACCGAGGAGATGGCCGCGCTGTGGGGCGCACAGAAGAAGTTCTCGACCTGGCGCCGGTGCTGGGTGGCGCTGGCCGAGGCCGAGCAGGAACTCGGACTGCCCATCACGGACGAACAGCTCGACCAGATGCGGGCACACGTCGACGACATTGACTTCGACGCCGCCCGTACCTTCGAGCAGAAAACCCGCCATGACGTCATGGCCCACATACACGCCTACGCCCTCGCCGCGCCCAAGGCCAAGCCCATTATCCACCTCGGCGCCACGAGCTGTTTCGTCGGCGACAACACGGACCTCATCCTCATCCGCGAGGGACTGGACCTCGTCCTGACCAAGGCCGTCAACGTCCTGGCCAAACTGGCCGGCTTCGCCGAGACCTGGAAAGACCTGCCGACACTCGGTTACACCCACTTCCAGCCGGCCCAGGTCGTCACCGTCGGCAAGCGCGCCTGCCTGTGGGCACAGGACGTGCTCATGGACCTCGAGGACCTCGAGGCCGCCACCGCGCGCCTGCACTGTCGCGGCGCAAAGGGCACGACCGGCACCCAGGCCTCGTTCCTGGCCCTGTTCGACGGAGACGCGGACAAGGTCGACCAACTCGACCGGCTCGTCGCGCAGAAGCTCGGCTTCGACGCTTCGTATCCCGTCACGGGCCAGACCTATCCGCGCAAGGTGGACACGCACGTGCTGGCCGTCCTGGCCGGCATCGGCGAGTCCACCCACAAATGGGCCACCGACATGCGCCTGCTCCAAAACTTCAAAGAGGTCGAGGAACCCTTCGCAAAGAACCAGGTCGGCAGCTCGGCCATGGCCTACAAGCGCAACCCGATGCGGTGCGAGCGCGCCTGCGCCCTCGCACGCTTCCTCATGACCGCCCCCCTCCACGGACAATTCACCACCGCCGTCCAGTGGTTCGAGCGCACACTCGACGACTCCGCCATCCGACGCCTCAGCCTGCCCGAGGCCTTCCTCGCAGCGGACGGCGTCCTCAACCTCTACCTCAACGTCATGGAGAATCCGGTCGTCTATCCCAAGGTGATCGAGAAACGGCTCCGCGCCGAGTTGCCCTTCATGGCCACCGAGAACATCCTCATGGCCTGCGTCAAGCGCGGCGGCGACCGCCAGGAACTGCACGAGGTCATACGCAAGCACGCCCACGCGGCCGCGGCTCGCGTCAAACAAGAAGGCGCCGACAACGACCTCCTCGACCGGCTCGCCAATGACCCCGCCATCGGCATGACGCGTGAAGACATCGAGAAGGTGCTCGACCTCCAGCAGTTCGTCGGCCGCGCACCGGGCCAGGTGACCGCGTTCCTCGAACACCACGTCCGCCCGGCGCTCGAACGCCACCGAGACCGCCTTGGCGCCGCCTCGGACGTCCGCGTCTAGCACGCCGCCTGCGCAGAGTGGGGGGGCGACGCCCCTACAGGCCGGCCAGGCTGTAGGCCAGATCGATCATTTCCGTCCACGCCCGAGTGACCGGATGCTCGCCCGGATAGCGAATGAACGCCACGTGCCCGTCCATGAACAGCACATTGGCGCCGCCCGGGACGTGGTTGAATCCATCCCGGGCGAAGTTCTTCGAGACCTGGTCCCACATGGCCGGCAGTTCGCTCTGCGCCCGGCTGCTGGCCGCGGGATTGTTGATGTCGGTGATGAAGAAGCGCTCGATGCCCTCGCGGAACCGGTAGATGGGATAGCCGCTGTCCAGGATCACGTCCTCGTCATAGCGCGACGGCACCGGCGGACCCGGCACCCAGCCCAGCTTTATCACCATCTCCAGCATGCCGTCGTCGTTGAGGTGCGACGCCACGTCCGCCGCGTTCGGATCGTAGCCGCCGGAAACGATCATCTCCTTCGTCACGGCCCAGCCCAGATACACGTACGACTCGACAGACTCGTCGCACACGTCCACCGGATTGGCCGCATCCCCGTCGAAATGCCAATTCCCCGCCTCGCTGTCCTCCGCCGAAGGGCACGTCAGCACGTTCAAGTCCGTCAAGTACTCCGGATAGGCGGCCTGCACGTCAAAAATGAAGTCGGCCCAGTTCGCCGCCTGACACTGGTACCCGGCCTCGAAGGGATCGCCCGGATTGCGCCCCGCCGTCCGCCACTTCTTGAGCGGGGGAAACAGTTCGCCGCGCGACTCGTTCGCGTACATCTTGAACACCAGCCCGCATTGCTTGAGGTTGTTCTGGCAACTCGCCCGACGCGCGGCCTCGCGCGCACGCGCCAGCGCCGGCAGCAAAATCGCCGCCAGAATACCGATGATGGCGATCACCACGAGCAACTCGATCAGCGTGAAACCAGCCCTTCGTTTCT
>Ga0272442_10012604_pt1 | contig 10197 bp, 5 predicted proteins | sample SSMForm2O_FD_200262 | JGI IMG/M metagenome (GOLD analysis project Ga0272442, IMG submission 200262) | Marine sediment archaeal communities from Little Sippewissett salt marsh, Falmouth, MA, United States - SSM-Form-2O | ecosystem: Environmental > Aquatic > Marine > Wetlands > Sediment ... | reverse complement strand
GTCTGCCAGTGTTTCCTGGTAAGCGCTGAGGGGATGATCTGAGACATAGACGCCCAACAATTCGCGCTCCCAATTGAGCTCTTCTCGCTTATCCACATAGTTAATTTCTGTCAAAATAAATTGAGCTTGGTCATTGTTCCCATTTAAGAAAAGCATCATCTGACCAGCTTCCTTGGCTCGGAATATGCCACTGCTAACTGCCATTATCCGCTCAAGATCTTGCAATAAAGCTAGCCGTGGGCCAAATCGATCCAAACTCCCTACTTTAATCAGGCTTTCTAATGCGCGTTTGCCAACCTGCCGTAAATCCACTCGGTGGATAAAATCCGTCAGATTCACAAAGGGACCTTCTTGCCGTGCTTCAAGGATCTGTGAGACGGGGTTCTCTCCCACATTCTTGATTGCACCTAACCCAAATCTGATCGCAAAGGATCCATCCTGTTGATCTTCAATCGTAAAATCATATCCACAAGTGTTAACATCAGGGGGGAAGACCTCTATGCCCAAAGTACGGCATTCTGCCACATAGGCAGAAACCCGATCCATATCATTTTTCCAGGCTGAGAGGAGGGCGGTCATGTACTCCACCGGATAGTGATATTTGAGGTATGCCGTCTGAACAGCGATCACACCATAATCAGCGGCATGGCTTTTGTTGAAACCATACCGAGCAAAGTTTTCCCAATCCTTGAAGATCAATCCAGCATCGCGCTTGTTGATGCCAGCGTGTTCCTGAGCACCTTGGATAAACTTTTTCCGATGCGCTGTGAGTTTCTCACTTTTCTTTTTGGCAATCGCTTTACGAAGGCTATCTGCTTCGCTCGCTTCATAGCCTGCCAATTTCATAGCGGCCTGCATGATTTGCTCTTGGTAAATAGGTATACCAAAGGTGTCCTTGAAAATTGGCTCAAGGGCAGGATGCCGATAAGCAGGTTTTTCCCGATCGTGTAAGCAGTTGATGTATTGTGGAATAAACTGCATGGGTCCCGGGCGATAGAGGGCTATCATGGCGATAACATGAGCCAGTTCCCGGGGCTTCATCTCGGTGATATATCGGGTCATCCCCGTACCTTCAAGCTGGAACATGCCGGATGTGTGACCTTCACTCATGAATTCAAAAACCTCTTGGTCATCAATTGGGATCGATCGTAAATCAAAATCTTTGCCGTGACGTTCTTTTATTAACTCACAGGCTTTAGCCATGATGGTCAGGGTGACTAATCCTAAGAAGTCCACTTTCAACAACCCTAAATGATCCACCACAGACATCTCGTATTGGGTGATGGTTTGGATCGGGTTGTCATCCGATTGACTGGTTGGCCGATGCAAGGGCACATAATCCACAATAGGTTTATCCGTGATGATCACGCCTGCTGCGTGGGTACCAGCATTGCGGACAGTGCCTTCCATCTTGCTAGCTGTATCAATCAACTCCTTATAAAAAGGCGCAGACTGGTAGATGCTGCGTAGCTCATCCGATTCTTCAAGAGCTTTCTGAATGGTGATCGGCTTTCCTGGGATCGCAGGGATACATTTGGCAACTTTATCAACTTCAGATATCGGAATATCCATCACACGGCCAACATCCCTGATGGAAGCCCGCGCACCCATGGTACCAAAGGTGATAATTTGGGCAACTTTGTCTTCACCGTATTTTTCTGCACAATAGTGCATCATCTCAGCTCGCCGGTCATCCTGGAAGTCCAGGTCAATATCGGGCATATTGACCCGTCCTTTTTGCAAGAAGCGCTCAAACAAAAGATCATGTTCAAGAGGATCGATCAGGTTGATATCGAGCGCGTAGGCGACCAAAGACCCTGCAGCCGAACCACGGGCGTTATACCAGATGCCCCGTTCCTTCGCGTGCTTGCAAAGATCCCACACGATCAGGAAGTAGGCATCAAAGCCCATCTCGTGGATCACGCTCAATTCATATTCAAGTCTTTCCTGGATTTCAGAACTCTTGGCACGTTCACCATAAATATTCTCCAACCCTGCTTCACACAACTGGCGCAGATAAGTATGGGTAGAGTAACTTTCAGGCACTGTGAACAGCGGCAAGTGATACCCAGTTGGGTTCAGGTCAACATTACAACGGTCTGCAATCTTGAGGGTATTCTCAATTGCGCCAGGGATATCACCAAACAGTGCTTGCATCTCCTCTGGCGATCTTAAGTAGTAGGATTCATCATCCATATGCATCCGTTCCGGGTCCGCCAACAAACTCCCGGTTTGGATGGCTAAAAGGACATCTTGTAGCCGTGCATCTTCTTTGTGAATATAGTGAACATCGTTTGCCGCAACAAACTGCACGCCAAAACGATCACCAAGGTCAAGTAATCGACGATTAGTCTCTTCCAAGCCTCTAATTCGATGGGATTGAAGTTCGATAAAGAACCGCTCAGGTCCAAAAACATCCAGATACCACTTGAGGTGTTTTTCCGCCCTGCTTACATCATTGTTCAGCAAGGCTCGGGGAATCTCACCAGAAAGGCAGCCCGAGGTGGAGATTAACCCCTCGCTGTGGGTTTTGAGGAAGTCACGATCGATCCTCGGCCGGTAGTAAAATCCTTCTAATTGTGAAGCCGAGGCAATTTTCAATAAATTTTGATATCCGGTCATGTTTTCAGCGAGGAGCAGTAAGTGAAAGGCACGCCGGTCCCGCCTGGGATTTCGATCGGTCATTTTTCGGGGAGCCAAATACGTTTCAAGCCCAATAATTGGTTTGATCCCCGCGCTGACAGCCTCATTGAAGAATTCAATAGTGCCATACATAGTGCCATGATCGGTCAAGGCCAGGGCAGGCATGCCCAATTCTTTAGCTCGGGCAATCAGAGGTTTTATCTGACTAAAACCATCTAGGATTGAATAGGTTGAATGGACATGCAGATGAACAAATGACATAATCAAATTTCTAGAGGCGAGTGACCTGGTTTAAAAATTGCGCCCTCATCATCATATCCAGGACGCATTCGCATAAGAAATTATAGCACGTGGTAGACCCTATCGCAGGATCTTATTCTTAAAATTTTCGGCTTTTTAAGGAAAGTCTTAATAATGGATTCCTTATAAATTTTTTCCTACCATTTTTCCCGCACAAGCAATCAAGGCTGAACGATAATTCCCATTCCTGGTATTTCATTGAAATCAGGTCTTTTTTGTTGTTCACCACAATTAAAAAACTAGTCCCTATTTTTCAACAATAAAAGGCCTCAATATTATCGGAAAAGAAAAAATTTTCGAATCTTCACCCAGACTTTGCAATTGACCCCAAGATTGCCCGACACAAAAACAGGCTGCTTGCCTGAGTGCAAACAGCCTGTATGCGATATCAAGTAGAACTAACTCTCGTCGATGGCGACGAAAATAAATGGACTCCGTTTTGTTTCCTTATAGAAATAGTCTTTCAAAGACTGCAAAACAGCCCTTTCAACGTTGCCATTTGCCTTTTGAACACTCTTCTTCAATCGTTCAAATATGCCTTTCATAACTTCATCCAGATCGTCCGACAACATAAAGCCACGGGTGATGATTTCAGGTTTTCGTTTGAGTTGGCCCGATTCTCGATCAATCTCCAGATGGACCATCATGGCCCCATCCTGACCAAGAATTTCGCGTTCACGAACGATGCTGCGGTCAACATCACCGACGCCGCTGCCATCTACAAAGATATAGCCGCCAGGAATGCGATCACTCAGGTTTAGTTCCCCATCACTAAACTCAATGACCTGACCATTTTCCACAATACTAATGTTTTCTTTTGGCAGCCCAACTTCTTCCGCCAAGTTTGCATGTTGTTTAAGCATGCGCAATTCACCGTGTATTGGAATGAGATACTTGGGACGCACCAGGTGCAATAACAACTTCATTTCTTCCTGGCTGGCGTGTCCTGAAACATGCACAGGGGCAATGTCCTCATAGATCACATTAGCACCACGACGGAAAAGGTTGTTTATTGTACGATATACTGATTCTTCGTTTCCAGGGATGATTTGTGAAGAAAGCACAATGGTATCACCTTCACGAACATCAAATTTTCTGTTTGTGCCATTGGCAAGCCGGCCAAGGATAGAACGCGGTTCCCCTTGTGACCCGGTACACATCAACACCACCTGGTTATCAGGCATTGAGAGGGATTTTTCTAGAGAAATCACCAAACGTTCTGGGAATTCAACATAACCCAAATCGCGGGCCATTTTCATATTATCCACCATGCTTCGGCCGGTGAAAGCAATCTTCCGTCCATGACGTTCAGCAGCGTTGACCACTTGCTGCATGCGCGAAATCAACGATGCAAAGGTCGCCACCAGGATGCGCCCTGGGGCTTCTTCAAATACGCGGTCAAGGGCTTCATCAATGACTCGCTCAGATTTCGTCCACCCTGGTTCTGTAGCATTGGTCGAGTCAGCTAACAGGGCTAATACGCCACGGTTGGCAAATTCTGCCAATTTAGCATAGTCGGTCGGCCAGTTATCAACGGGGGTGTGATCAAATTTATAATCACCTGTATGAACAACCAGGCCAGCGGGGGTTTCAATGCCCAGCCCTACCCCATCAGGGATGGAGTGACATACATGGAAGAAATCGACTTTGAAAGGGCCAATTTGAACGCTTTCACCCGCATTGACTGTCCTTAAATCAGCTTTCCCAGACAGGCCATAACGGTTGAGCTTAACTTCGAGCAAACCACGGGTTAATCGGGTTGCATACATCGGTACATTAACCTCATCCAAAATGTGGTGAACTGCACCAATATGATCCTCGTGTCCATGGGTGAAAACGATCCCACGAACTTTATCTTTTTTGTCACCTATATATTCATGAAAATCAGGGATGATGTAATCAATCCCGATCATATCATTTTCAGGGAACATAATACCAGCATCGACAATTAGGATATTATCCCCATATTCATACAGGGTCATGTTTTTCCCAACCTCTCCGAGACCCCCTATCGGGATAATTCTTAATTTTTTCTTATTACTCATACTAATTTGTCCTTTAATACTCCTATAAAATTGTGTTCTTAATTATTTCGTAAAACTATGTAAATGGTTTTTCCCATTTGAATTCAATTTTTTAAAATATTCTTACTTATCAAAAAAAATGCTCTGCAGCACCAGACCGGGCAGAGCAAACTATCGCTGTTCTTATGATCAGTCAATAATGTCAAAATGATACCAATAGCCGTCATTGGCCAAAAACCTGTTGTATTTCAGTGTTTGGATTGTAGCATTCAGTAGATGTAAAGTCAATTTAACCATCGGGAATTAATATTAATATTATGTAAATTATCTTGGTTTGGGTTAAAAGGGAAGAAGTATGTAAAATTTTTCTCCAAAATTTTATGAAAAAATGCTTAAATAAATGGATGGGATGTGCTATAATGGGTTGCTGAAATGGCCCTCTAGCTCAATTGGTAGAGCAGTTGACTCTTAATCAATTGGTTCGGAGTTCGAGTCTCCGGAGGGTCACTTTTCATTTAATTCAACAAGTTGGTTCTGAGTCCCCATGAGGGGATGATATTCAAGGGTCCGAAGGGTCATTTCTCACTTAACTCGACAGTTTGGTTCTGAGTCCCCAATATCCCACTCCATTTTGTGTCGTGGACTAAGGGGGATGATATTCGAGGCTCGGAGGGTCAAATTCTACTTAAAGTGAAGATTCAGGTGTTTGGTAGTGATAAAGGTAGCAAGTATTAGAGAATTAGGGTGAGCTCCGGGTTTGAGCGCACCATCCGATTCAAATTCTGAGTAAGCTGTGAGCTGATCAATCGAATTCAGAATCAGGCATAACATTTTTACATAAAAAACTAACTTAACGTCTAATCCAACATCCATCCATCACAACCGCTGCAGTGGATCAAAAGGTGCTTGCGTCTGAAATCACCTCAAATCACCTTTGATGATCATTAGTACTCAGGTATTAACGATTAAGGCGGAATTGATAGCGAATTAATTGAAGACACAAGCAGTGCCAGATCCATGTTACAATGGTGACAGAAAACAATCTCATTTAATCCCGAATACGCTATGCAAAATAAGGCTCTGCAATGATTTCCTGAAAATTGTCTTTTGAATGAACAAGTCAATTCAAAAACAGTTGGACGTCTTTAACAACACTTTATAATCAGGATTTAACAATTGAACATAGAGTTTCAATAACGTTTCCCGGCATGGAGACAACCATAAAAATCAACACCTTCTCCATTGTTTAGAAAATACAGGGATTTTCCAATGAATAACAACAATAAAACAACCAATCAGTGGGCAGTGCGAATAGTTTTAGCTTTGGGTGTGTTGGCCCTTGGCTTAATCATCATGACTGTTTTTAATCCCTGGCGGACACCTAGGCTGGGAAGGATTTATGATTACCTGGCTAAAATGGGGACGGCTGGTTTTTTGTTAATTGTGGCTTTGGTATTGCGGAAGAGCATGCGGTTGAATAAATACTGGCTAATACCGTTTGCCTTTTTTGTCCTTACGGTTGCAATTGGACTGGATTTCATATTTGCACAATACTTAATTCAATACCTTGGTGTAAATGATCTAACCCCTATCGGTTGGGCTCTTCCAAAGTTAAATGAACTTTTCGTTGTGTTAAGCGTGATCCTCGTTTTTACATTCTTATCAGGTGACCAGTTGGGGTCCATTTACATTCAAAAAGGTAATTTAAAAATGGGTTACTCCATTGGACTAATTGGTTTCTTATTCTTTGCTGTAAGCGCAATACCAATGGCGAGTTTGTTCAATGCCCAGGACCTAAGCCTATCCAGGATCTTGCCATGGATACCTTGGATACTGATCTACGTCTTTGCCAATGCAACCATGGAGGAGCTTCTGTTCCGTGGATTGTTTTTGAGGAAGCTAGAACCATTTTTTGGGAAATTTGTTTCCAATTTACTCATTGCCATCATTTTTTCAGTCATTCATTTATCTGGAAACCTGACGGGGGATGAGCGAATATTTGTGGCATTCCTTTTCCCATTTGCACTTCTCCTGGGTTATATTATGCAAAAAACCGATAGCGTATGGGGCTCGATTTTATTTCATGCGGGAATGGACATTCCAGTCATCATTGGCATTTTTTCGAATCTTTGATTGATCGAAAACGTCAAAGAATCATCGGAGATCATCTACCAAACCATACCCGTACATGAGATAACATCATCAGTTAGAAATTGAGGACCCACTATGAAAAATTTTATAACAACCTCCCAACATGGGGGAACTCCGGTGGATTTGCTGAGAACCAAGAAATCCCGCGGCTTTTACCTCATCTTGGGCGGACTCTTATGGCTGTTTGCACTGGTTTTGTGGTGGCAACAACAGATTGATGCTGATGTTTTGTTCGGCTTTAATGCTGCCCGCATAACAAACACCACACTGATAACCCTATCGCAATGGCTATCATCTTACGGCATGGCTGCCATCACAAGTCTGATAGTTTTTTATCGATTAGCTTCATTAAAATTTCAATCTTTAGAAGCCCCACTATCAATTTATTTTTATACAATTTGTTCATTTGGGCTGAGTGATATCCTGGGGGTTCTGCTAAAATTTGTTTTCAATCGGCCAAGGCCAATCACAACATATGGAAATGAAATAATAGTTTACAGCCAATCAGCAACCCCTTCAATTCCATCCGGGCATGCAACCAAGAGTATAGCCCTGATACTGCCTTTCTTAGTATTGATCTCAACTTCAAAAAACCAGCATAAGATATTCAAGATAATCATTACAATGATTGCGGGTGGTGTTTGTTTCAGTCGGATGGTACTTGGGGCACATTACTTCAGTGATGTCCTGGCAGGTATCGGTACAGCCTTTATTGGTTTGCCACTTTCAATGCTGTTTGCAAACATGGTCTTACGAAAAACAAAACAAGAACAACTTTTCAAATTATCAATGGTGTGGACAATTTTACTTATTTTCCTAACCGTGATCCTCACGATTTTGTAAATGGAAAATGGGGGGGATCAACTACAGCTAAAGCTGAAGCGTTCTCCATGGTTATGTTACATTCTAGAAATATTCTAAAGATTTAAGGATAAAAGTAATAAAATTGTACAATCCCCGTGCGATAAATTCCGTTGAATTTTTTTAATTAACAGATCAGGTTGAAAAAATTTAATAATCAGATGAACACAACAATCATGTCTTATGGCGTTTAATTCAACTGTAGACTATCGTCTAATGCAATAACCCTTTCGCTTTCAACACTTCCCGAATGCGAGGATCACCGCGAGGATCTTCTCCTGTGAAAAATGCCTCTGTTGGATATCCAAGGACAAGCTTGATTGTCGTATCGTCCTCAAAAACCGGTTCCTCAATCACTACACCGTCAAAACTTAGGGAAGAAGCAAGTGACAAGAACGCACCGGCATAAATCCTTTCCCCATTTGCAATCACCACAAAGGGTATCCCGTTTATGGACACTTTTCCACCAATTGCTGCAATCAAATATTCATATGACTGTTCGGTCATATCGAAAGTGTGGGTTTCCCAATCATAGACCAGCACATCCTCTGTTGAAATTAAAGGGTCTTCAGCCAGGGGAAGAGCGCTTAATGTCCAATTTCCAAGGTCTGAACCCGTAATCTTAGGATCATCAACCAGGGTGATGGCAAAGGACACATCGCCCTGTTGTTGCTCTGGGGTCAAGGTAATTTTCGGATTTATGGCTGGCTCTAGGGTTTCAATGCCCGTCAGCGTTGTGGTTGATACCAAATTTGGGGTCTCCGGTACTTCCTGGCAGCCACTAAATAACGCTGCAGAAAACATCATAACAAATATCCATCGTAGATACATCACAAGATCCTAAACACTCTCAGAAATTCTCTTGATCATCCGATATGAGGGCTCCTTGACATGTTGAAGAACACCCTGGTCATCAATGTAGGACCACTTGCCGGCATGGGAACCAACGATCTTATATCCCAAACGCTGATACAAGCGCAATGCATCCCTATTTTCTTTGGCAACATTGAGGGTGATCATATCATAGCCTCGTTTCGATAAATCTTCTTCAACAAACGCCATCAAATAAGAACCAACCCCCAAATTTCGCCAGGCCTCTCTGATCCGGAATCCAAAAAGATATGCCCGTCGCTTTCCATCTCTTTCAGCTGAGATCAATTCAGTACTTCGAAGAATCACAAAAGCTTGACCGATTATCCCACTGCCTTCCATTTCCACAACCCACATCAGGCTTTTTTGGAGCAGGGTGCTATAAAAAATATCCGCGTACATGCGTCGGTATTTCCTATATTCGCCTTCCCACTCCAAGGCCTGCAAATCTTCCTTTTTTACCGGGCGAATTTTGAGTTTTGGGTGGTTAATGGGGCTTTTGTAGTCAACCTTTTCCATCTTAAACCGCTAGTATTAATGTGGGATTTAATTGAGCGTTTTAACCAATTTTTGCAATAGGGCTTGTTCTTCTTCCGCTGATTGAACTTCGCCATCCAACCACGCATCCCGTAAGGCAGCCAGAATGTGCCCATAGGCGGGGGAAGGCGGCAGCCCCATTTGGCGCAAATCATCACCAGTAGTAAGGGGATCGATGAAGGCCCATTGATCGATGTATGACCATAACAATGCTTGCAATCTCTCATTAGAAGTTGCCAGGTATACCGCATAGATCGCTATACGAGGAATTTTTTCAAGGGTATGTACAATTTCGCTGGGTGATGCACTGATTAAAGTTGTCTCAACTTGATGTAGCTTCTTGGTTGCTAGTAATAATTTTTTTAAGTCACTCTTAAACCGCAAGCGAGAGCTAATTGACCTTATTGTTATTTCCTGCAACTGACCCAACCATAGCAAAGTGCTTAATGTTTGACGGATATCAAGATGATCGGAATATTTCGGCAGCTCCCATGCAGGATCTATTTGATGGGTATTTAGCTCGCTAAGCTCGTCGTTGATATTATCATTCCAGGGCAAGGCAGGATGAATGGCTTTCAAGATCCCCAGATCATCTAACCGCGCTAGCATAGACGTTGCTTTGGGCTCTGCCAATATCAAATTGACCTCGTGCCGCAATCGGGCACCGGTTAGTTTATTCAATAAGGGTAAGCTTTCTTCCATCAGCGCTAATGTGCGTTGTTCTATACGAAATTCGAAACGCTGTTCAAATCGGACAGCCCGTAGAAGCCTTGTAGCATCATCGACAAAGGAAAGGGCATGCAACACACGG
>Ga0272442_10012603_pt1 | contig 10197 bp, 14 predicted proteins | sample SSMForm2O_FD_200262 | JGI IMG/M metagenome (GOLD analysis project Ga0272442, IMG submission 200262) | Marine sediment archaeal communities from Little Sippewissett salt marsh, Falmouth, MA, United States - SSM-Form-2O | ecosystem: Environmental > Aquatic > Marine > Wetlands > Sediment ... | reverse complement strand
GTTTTGGAAAAGGTTAAACCTTTCTTTGAATTCTGTGATGTGAGAGGAGTATGACGGTTGTTGATGAGGATACATTGCGGGATATGGAATTGGCTCGTAGGGTTATTGGTTCTGAGGATGTTTCTGTTGTAGTGGTTCAGTATGAGAAGGTTTGGCGTCAGAAGAAGGGTTCTGGTTTGAAGCCTTTTTTGGAGGTTATTGAGGAACTTGGTGATGACATAAGTGGTTGTGTGATTGGTGATCGTATTCTTGGTCGTGCTTCAGCTTTGCTTTGTCGTTATATAAAGGCTGGTGCTGTTTATTCTCCTTGTGGTACTAAGACCGGTATTGCTTTGTTGATTATGGGTGGTGTTCCTTGTCAGGTTGATCGTATGATTCCTTTTATTAAGAACCGGGATGGTGATATGTGTCCTTTTGAGAAGTTGCTTGGTGGTGTTGAGGATCCTGCTGAGGCGTATAATGTTTTGAGGGATAGGGTTCTTAAGGAGTGAATAAAATTTTTTTGATTTTTTTTGTTTAAACACCTACTTTTTTTTTGTTTTTTTAGTATTTTGCACAAGGTTTTGATAACAGCCATTATTAATGTTATTTATATTATAGGCTTAATTAAAGTACAATGTTTTGATGGAAGAGGCGATAAAAAAATGATGAGAAAGAAAATATGTGTATTTGGAATAATAATGATGCTGGTATTGACTGTTTTTTCATCAATTTCTTTAGGTTTAAAAATAAATAGAATTACTGAGGAGAATAATCTTGATGTCCCCCCAGCCTACCCTCTTAAGGGGGATACAATCCGTATATATGATTCAGATGATTTTAATGCCTATAATGGTTTTTACATTGGTGATGGTACAAAGGAAAATCCTTTTGTTATGGAAAATTTTTGGGGTTTAAAATCAATTGTGATCTGGGATACAAATGATTATTTTGTCATTCGAAACTGTGTCTTTCATGAAAATACTGGTTTTTTTAATATGGATTTATACCATGTTAGTAATGGGGTAATTCAGGATTGTATTATTTCAAATGTTCATGAACCTTTAGGTTTTTCCAATATCCGTATTGGTTTATGTGATAATATTACTATTAAGAGGTCTCATATAAAGGGTAATGGGATATACATTCTTAGTTTAGCTTATGATAATGTTATTGAGGATTGTTCAATAGAAGGTTTTAAAATCTTCGATGAAGTTTTTGAAGGCGGGATTTTTATCCAAGGAGATTCATGTTGTAGAAACACTGTTTCAAATTGTGATATTAAAAATTCTGAAACTGGAGTAAAAATATACGATGAAGCAAGAGATAACATATTTCATCATTGCAACATCGAAAACAATGATCTGGGAATAGACGTTAAAGAATCAGATAATAATATTTTTCATCATAATAATATCATAAGTAATCCTGTTCAGGATGATGGGATTAACCAATGGGATGATGGCTCTGGTGAGGGCAACTTTTGGAGCGATTATCGGGAGAAATACCCTGATGCTACTAAAGTAGGAAAAACATGGGATACACCCTATAAGATAAGATTGAGTGAAAGCTCTGATAACTATCCCTTGGTGAAGGCTGTTGAGAAAGCAAAAAATGTACCTGTTCCAAAGAGTAAGACCATCCTCCAAGAGAATCAGGATGAAACACCAGATGATAAGGATTTAAAGTTTGAAAACTGCCAAGTTTCTATAAGCGGTGATGGTTTCTATTTGTGGGCAGCACCATTTTATTATATCCATGTAAATGATGGTACGATTAACATCAACGATGGAGAGTTCACTGCTTCTAGTGGATATATGCATTGTATCGTTTTTTCAGGATCTAAAACGAATAATCCGCTTACTTTCGAGGGAACAGCAGGTGTACTTTATTATAGTGTGGATGAGCATATAACACCAAAGCCTGTGGTGAAACAAGTTTTCCAGTTTTTAGACAAAATATTAAACAAATTCCCATTGATAGCAAGACTAATCAACAATCAACTATTCAAACTATAAAAAAACCATTTCTTTTCTCTTTTTATAATGTTATTTACTGATAAATGTTTATTGTCTGTTTTTATGATATATATCTAAAATGATTATCTCTTTGTTTTGCTTTGAATAAGAATAAGCGATTCTAAATGATCCGATGTATAGCTCTCGTGTTCCTTTTCTGGTGTATCTCATTGGTTTACCTATTTCCGGGTTTTCAATTATTTTTTTGATTTGTTTTTTGATATTTTCTTTAACTGATTTACCCTTGATTTTTCTTATTGTTTTTAGAATTTTTTCACTGTATTTTACTGTCAGCATTTTTCAAGTTCCTCAAGGAATTTTTCTGCGGATTGGGACTTGAATTTTCCTTTTTCATAGTTTTTCCATGCTTTTTCTATTCTTTGTGCAAAAAGTAGGTCTTCTTTTAGTGTTTTTGCTAGGTCGGTTATTTTTTTTATTATGAAATTTTTGTTTTCTTTGATTATTAGGAATTCATCGCCGACTTGGATGTTTTTTCGCATGTTGCTTGGTATTACGATTTGTCCTTTTGAGCTGATTTTTGTTACTGCTACTTCCATATTATCACAATAGTAAGATATGTCTTACCTAATATTTAAATATTGCTATGGAAACATAAAAAAACACACAAAAAACGCCATAAAACAACAACAATGATTAAAAACCGAAACAGAATGCACATAACAGACAAAACATGAAACATGAACTAGCAATCATAGGAGCAGGACCTGCGGGATACAGCGCGACAATATACGCGGAAAGAGCAGGGATTAAAACTCTACTTTTGGATAAATCCATAGGCGGCGGACTAGGAAACATATCACCAAAAATAGAAAACTACCCAGGTTTCCCATCAATTGTTGGCATGGAATTAATGGAAAAAATGAAACAACACGCTAGCAACTACACAGATATTCATTTCAATGAGGAAGTACAAGACATAAAAAAACAAGATGATTTTTTCAATGTTAAAACTAGCCAAAAAACCTATCAGGTTAAAGCAGTGATGCTCACGATGGGTACTGATTACCGGAAACTCAATGCACCTGGGGAGAAAGAATTAACAGGTAAAGGCGTAAGTTACTGTGCGACCTGTGATGGTTTCTTCTTCAAAAACAAAAAAGTCGCAGTCATCGGTGGCGGGAATTCTGCCCTGATTGAGGCTATTTATCTTAAACAAATAGGATGCCAAGAGGTAACTGTTATACACCGTAGGGATCAGCTAAGAGCAGAAAAAAATTATGAAGAAGACGCAAAAAATAAGGGTGTGAAAATACTTCTTAACAAGATTGTTGAAAAAATAAATGGCAGTCAGAAAGTAGATTTTCTTGATTTGAAGGATACAAAAACAGGGGAAAAAACCAGACTAGATGTTGATGGTGTCTTCATATCTATTGGTGAGGTCCCGCAGAATGATCTCGCAAAGAAGATGGGTTTGAAGCTTGATGATAAAGGATACATAATCATTGATCGTCAGGGTCGGACTAATGTTAAGGGCGTTTATGCTGCTGGTGATATCACTGGCGGGTTGCGTCAGGTTGTAACCGCAGTGGGTGAGGGTGCTATAGCTGCTCTTGCTTCTACTGAGGTTCTTGGGAAAAAGTATCCATATTAAAGATAAGCTTTAACTTCCTTTACAACACATAAAATTTAGTGTTTTTTCTTTTTTTACAAGACAGAAGTAACAACAGTTTTAATTAGTAAAAATAAGTAGAAAACCTTATATACGTAAAAATACATACATTACTTAAGGTAATGATTATGACTAATATGACTCTTGCAATACCTGAAGAATTGCATAAGATAATAAAAAAACACAAGGAAATTAAATGGACTGAAATAGCCAGGCAAGCTATGTGGGAACAAGCGCGAAAACTTGAACTCATGGATAATCTTCTTTCAAAAAGTGAATTAACAGATAAAGATGCTCTCGAAATTGGAAGGAAAATTAAACGTGAGATAGCAAAAAAACATGGTTTGGTTTGATGAAATTAGTAATAGATACTAGTAGCATAATTTCTGCTCTTATTAAAAATGGAATTTCAAGAAGAATCATTGTTTCTCCGGCAATTCAATTTATTATACCAGATCATTCCTTAAAAGAAATTTCGAAATATAAGGAATTGATATGTAAAAAGGCTAAAATTAACTCTAATGAATTTGACATCATTCTTAATTTACTATTTGAAAAAATTACAATTATACCAAAAGAAGAATATGAAGAATTTTTCGATGCTGCAAAAACACTTATCGATGATATAAATGATGTACCATTTATTGCTCTATGCCTTGCTTCCAAAGCTGATGGCATCTGGAGCGATGACACTCATTTTAAAACAAGGAAAGAACTAACGATTTATCGTACACGAGAATTGGCTCTTGCATTTAAGTCTCAAAAAAAATAATATTAATTAGTGTTGGGTGTAGGCCATAAGCCCCTTTACAGCACACAATTTTTAGCTTTTTTTCTTTTTTTACAAGACAGAAGCAACATTAATTACTCAGTCTTATAATCTTTTAGATATTCCTCACACTAAATCTCACATGTTATGTATTTTAATCATTTAAAGTTCGTAATATAATTCTAAATCATAATTTGAAATTGAAGGTAAATCTCCATCTAATTCATCTCTACACACTTGAATACTAAAATGTCTTTCTTCTCCAGAATAAATTGTCCATGGGGAAATACCGCAATATGAGACATGGAATAGATTTCCACTAGGATCGTAGAAACTACCGTAAACAGTTGCTCTTTTAATTATATTAGGTCCAGTATTTTTAAGATATCCAAATACTCTCTCACAGTCTTCGGAGGGATATATTATTTCATCGTTTATTATTGTGAAACCCACATAAGGTTCCTCTTCAGTAATTTGATATGATGATATTACAATTTCATAATGGTCATAATACTCTTGCTGAAATGTTATTTTAAAGGCTGATTTTTGTTGTGGTTTAATAATTGGTTTTGCTGTGTTTGTAGTCATTGTAGTGATTATATTATTACTAGCATCATAAAATGTTATTTTCACGGATACATCCTTAATATTTGAATTTCCTACATTCTTAATTATTCCAAAAATATCGTAGCCGTAAAAGTAGGTGGATGTATCATGAAAGTTATGGGTAACTATTACTGGATCTGGAAACTGAACATCAATTGTTATAGTGTCAATACCAATAGCTCCTTTATCGTCTGTAACAGTTAACTCAACATTATACCTCCCATAATTTTGATATGTATGTGTTGGATTTTGTTCAATACTAGATTCACCATCTTTAAAATCCCAATGATAGCTAACTATTGCCCCATCATTATCACTTGCAATACTTGAAAAAGATACTGTTAATGGGATATTGCCAGATGTTATACTTGCATCTACAGTAACTATTGGAGCCAGGTTTGTTGATAATTCAGGTTCAGTTTGTGATATTTCCATTTCTCCATCATTTTTAATTTCAATATAATAAACAAAGTCCTCACCAGTTGGTTTTTCGATATTTTTAGTAACCATTAAACAACCTTCAGTATCAGTATCTGGATAAAACCACTGGGCTATTAGAAAATACAAATCATAACCTAGTTTTACTTCGCAGCTAAAATCTTTAACTTCGTAAGAATTTACTCTGATAGTTGGAGACCAATAATTCCATTCATTAAAATTTTCTACAACCGAATAATCAAAATCTACATCTTCACCATAATTATTTGTTATAGTTCCAGATATAGTAAAAAATATTTCTTTTAAATCATCCTCACTTGTTGTAGCCTGTTTTTCATTACATCCACTTAAACCGATACAACTAAGTAGAATGATTATCCCAAATACTAGGATTTTCTTCTTCATTTCTTATAAGACTCCCCATCTATTGAAACAAATGTTACTTTATAAATGATTACTATAAGATTTTTGAATATGATTTAATCATTTGGAGATAATCTATGATAGAATTCTTCTTCTGACTCCTTTTTCTTTTTTCCCATTTTCTCTAGAATCTCAATAAACTCGTCTTCTTGCTCTTTATCTCTTCTTACATAGTGGTGAGCTATTTTATAAACACTATGAATATTTCCTTGAATGCCAGTGTCTAAATCATTCCATTCCACTCTATTAAAAAACACATCAAGGGATTTAATAAATGAATGGATTAATCTATGATGATACTTCTTCTTAATCATCTTTCTATCTAATTCATATGCTCTTTCAAAGTGTGTTTGTAATAACCAAGAAAATGAATCATTATTATGATTAGGTATTCCAATATATCTTATTCTAGATTCAAGTGAATCATCTAAAGCCTGCAGGAAGTTTACATTTGCGTTCTGTATCATCTTTGTATCAGAATCATAAGAAGTTTTAAGAGAATATATAACAAATGAAATACCAAATGAACCTATCCCCAATGATACTAGTGAAACGCCATTTTTAATAATACCTAGCATATCATATAAAAGTGGATGAAAAATAGAATAAAGTGATATCACTAAAGCTATTATAAAACACCCCATTATGAATTTTGATATCTTATTTCTTATTTCTATTATATTATCTTTTGCATATTCCATATTATCCCTCTTTTTATCAAACCATAATTTTTCAATTTCTCTTATATCATTCAATTCTCTTTTCATTATTAAATGAAGTATATTCTTAGCTTTATTTAATGGAGATTTTTTAGAAAATACAAAAAAGTATAGAGCAATCATAAGAATAATTAGAGATATATTCAATGCAATATTATTCAATATCGGTAATCCTTGGGAAATTATATAACCATAATAAACAACTAAGATTGTAAAAATTATCCCTATAATTACATAACCACAATTTTGAATATTTCCTAAATAATTGATCCAATCTGAAAGCTCAGGTTCTTTTTGTTTACTATCCTCGCCCATAAATGTAATATTGTAACATAATTTATTATAAAAAGATACTTGTGTAGATTATAAAATTAAAAAAGAAAAGTAGAAACAAAACGACTAAATTACTTCAAATAACTTAGCTTTACTAACTATTTTTGTGACTTTAATTTTTTGTTCTGCTTCTAATACCAGCATATACTTACTAACAGTTTCCCTTGACAACTTTGTTATATCAGCAATGTCTTGTATTGTAACATATGGTGGATTAGCTTTTTTAATAGCTTCAAGAACAGTATCTTTCGTTGATTTCTTTTTCATACTTTGTATCAATACATAGTATTGAAGCGAAATATTTAAATATTCTCCAAGCATTCATATTACGTATTAATACTTATCATTAATACTAATTACATGGGGTAATTTTAATATGAAATTTCAAAAACATATTAGTGAATTTGAGAATTATCTAATCAGCAACAATAATTCAAATGCTACAATTAAATCCTATATCAGAACTATAACTCAACTACTAAAATTTCTAAACAGATATCCAGAAGATATTTTTGAAAAAGATATTGAAAAATACAAACTATATGCAATCCAGGTAAAACAATATGATATAAACACACTCATACCAAAATACAGTGCAATAAATGCATTTATGCAGTTTTTAAATAAACCAATAAAATTAAAACCACCGAAGAAACGAGTTAAAAACAAAATACCACTTACAACAGAAGAAATAAAATTATTATTTCAAGTATCTGAAGATGATTTTAGAGATAACGCAATTTTAAAAGTATTATACTATGGGCAACTTCGTAGAAATGAACTAATAAATCTTGATGTCGAGGATGTTGATTTTGAAAGACAAAAAATTAGAATAAACCAAGGTAAAGGAAATCAATATGACGAGATCAACATACATCCAGATGCATTAAAATCAATAGCACATTATCTCAAAGTAAGAGAACTACCATTAACCGGACATGAAAAAGCACTATTTCTAAGCAGAGAAAGACGAAGAATAGGAAGAACAGATATACATTTTACAGTAAAAAAATATGCCTATAAAACAGGTATAAAGAAACGAGTTTATCCTCATCTTTTTAGAATATCAAGCATAACACACATGGCAGAAAAAGGACTAAATCTCGAAGAAATAAGAATGCAAAGCAGACACAAAAGATACGATACTCTTCAAAGCTATGTTCAAATGTCAAATAACCACATTAAAAATGTATACATGAAATCAATGAATTTATATAATGATAGCAAAAAACACGAGACAGAAGTAGAGGCAAATTCTAATAACCATAACACGTCAGATATTCAGATACAGCTTGCTGAAAAACTAGCACGTGGAGAGATAACACAAGAGGTTTATTTACAAGTCATAAGTTCACTAAAAAATTCTTCAGAAACAGAAGGAGTATATAGTTACCAGTAAAACATGAACTTCTAACCAAACAGAAGCAGTAAAACTTAAGTCAGAAGTCGTCAAAAAGTAGCTAATCTGGTCAGAAGATGCTGGGTGTAGGCCGTAAGCCCCTTTACAACACACAATTTATCCTATTTTTTAATTTTTTCTAAAAACTCATCTTTACTTATCTTCGCTTGTTTCAATATCGCCAATAAAGTACCGCTCTCAATTTCATCATGTAAAGGAACAACACATCCAACCTTACCTTGTTTTGTTTCTTTGACCAACATAACATGACTCCCTTTTTGACGAGTTTTATGAAAACCAGCTTTTGATAATATCTTAATTATTTCATGCCCGGATAGCCTTGGAAGCCTTGCCATATGAAGTAACCTCAAAAAATGATATGAATGGTTTTGATGTTTTTTTCAAAGGGAATTCTTCTAGATAAAGTTCAGTTGCTTCTTTAAGATTTTTGATTGCTTCCTCAATAGTTTTTCCTTGAGACACAGTGCCAACCTCAGGGCATTCTGCTACGTAGTATTTTTTTTCTTTATGAACAACAACGCTAAATATTTGATTCATGGTTAATACTATATCTTAAGTGGTATTTAACCTTTTTTTATCAAGAAGTTGCTGGTGTAGGCCATAAACCCCTTTCTGTCTTTATTTATTCTAATATTTTAATTACAGAAAACTTTTTTTTCTTAATTATATCAACCAAATTCTTAGCATTTTTTTTAACGGGATCTGACATGTCACCTGACATTCTCTCTGGCTGAATACCAATAAGTATTATTTTTTTAACAGATTGTTCGAGATAATTTATTAAAACAGACAATGGAATCCCATGTGTAGAAACTGTGAAAACACCGATTTTGTTTTTTGGAACAATACTGGTTGTTCCTGGTTTTTGATTCATGTCAATCGCGTCGATGATAACAAGTTTTTTTGGGTTATGTTGTTTCACAACACCTGTATAGTTTTCAGGTGTGGTTCCGCAGTTTAGTACCAAAAAATCAGAGCCTTGTAGTTTATCAGCTATGTATGGCCCAACTGCGTCATCTCCACCATCTGGGTTGCCGATGCACATGATAAGATAATCCATAAAATAACCACGTTTTTTTAGGTTTTTTTCATGATACCTCTTGCAGCTATGATGCCGGTGGCTGCTGAGGCTACGATACCGCGTGATAGTCCTGCGCCATCGCCTGCTACGAACATGTCTGGCAGGTTTGTTTCTAGATCCTTGTTTACAAGGAATCGCATGGAGTAAAATTTGATCTCAGGGGCGTATAGTAGTGTTGAATCAGAGTTTACACCTGGTATTACTTTGTCTAGTTGTTCTAGTCCTTCTAGTACGTTTTCTACTATTCTGTGTGGTAGTGCCATTGATATGTCACCAGGGGTGGCATTTTTGAGTGTGGGTTTTACGAAGGATTTTTCAATGCGGCTTGTTGTTGATCTGCGTCCGTTTCGTAGGTCTTCGAGTCTTTGAATGATCGGCATTTTTCCACCTATGGTGGTTGCTAGTTTTGCTATGGAGACGCCATATGCTGTTGTGTTTTCTACTGGTTCTGTGAGTTCTACCCGGGTGAGAAATGCGAAGTTGGTGTTTTCTGATTTATCCGTGTTGCTGCTATGTCCGTTTACGCCGATGTATTCCCCGTAGTCTTCCATTACTACGAACCCGTTGGGGCATGTGCAGAATGTCCTGACGAAATCATCATACGTCCGAGAGTAGATATGGAACTTGGGGTCCCATGCATATTCGATTATGTTCTCCATTACCACAGAGGGGACTTCAACACGTACTCCGATGTCTATGGGTGCGAAACGAGTATGGATGTTTAGCTGGTTTGCCTGTTTTGTTAACCAGTCAGCGCCTGATCGACCAGTAGCAGCTAGAA
>Ga0272442_10012602_pt1 | contig 10198 bp, 3 predicted proteins | sample SSMForm2O_FD_200262 | JGI IMG/M metagenome (GOLD analysis project Ga0272442, IMG submission 200262) | Marine sediment archaeal communities from Little Sippewissett salt marsh, Falmouth, MA, United States - SSM-Form-2O | ecosystem: Environmental > Aquatic > Marine > Wetlands > Sediment ... | reverse complement strand
TTCATGTGCCGGTGTCTCCGTGCGCCTTGGTGGGGGCGCTCTACTTGGACTGGAAGCTCATCCGCCCCCAGGTGGACGGGTGAATCTGCGCCTCGATGCCGAGGTCGCTAACGGTCAGGGCGGCGGCCTGGTTGGACCAGTAGCAGCGCTTCTCGACGCCGGTCCCGCCGGAGTCGCCCGTCAGGATGCCGAAGTCGCACGTCAGCGACGCCTTGGCCTTCGCGTCGGGCGCGGTCAGGCCGAGCGCCGACCACTTCAGGAAGACCTCCGCGGACCACTTCCGCTTGCCCTTGGGCAGGTTGACCAGCAGGTCCAGCTCCTTGACGAGGTGGAACCGGACCCGCGCGTCGGGCTCGGGCACCTGCGCGACGCGGGCGATCGCCGTCGTCACCCACGGCGAGGAGAACTCCACGCGCTGTGCGTGCGGGACGGCCTCGTCCACGTAGTCGTACAGCACGACGATCCACTTGCCTTCGTGCCTCCCGAAGACGATCCGCCGGTCGCCGGCAATCGCGGCTCGCGACCGGTCCCGCCCGGCCGTGCGGTAGCGGAAGTCGAAGCAGAAGCCCGTCTTGAACAGGTACTGCCAGTCCTGCGAGCCGTTCTCGACGTGCCCCACGCCCGTGTAGGCCAGATACAGCCCCTTCTCGTCGTAGGCCGCGTCGACGTAGAGCTGCTGCTTCTCGTCGATCGCCTGGAAGCGGCGAGGCACGTCCCAGTCCAGCAGCGAGCCGTCGAGCTGGAGCTTCGGCGCCCGCCGGGCCAGGGGCGAGACCTTCATCTCGACGCGCCGCTTGCTCTTCCGCTGGGCCTGCAGGGCGGCGTGCGTCCTGGCGAGGATGGGCTGGAGCTTCCTGTTGGACGCGAAGGCCTCGGGCGTCACCGTGACGGGGACCTGCTGGATCGTGTAGTCGTCGAGCCCGTCGACGCGGCTCAGCGCGTGGAAGCCGTGGCCGGCGACCGTGTAGTAGCGGCCGTCCCGGGCCCTGATGAAGTGCCCGAAGAAGCACTCCGAGCCCAGCCGGAGGTGCGTGACGTCCATGCCGCGCCGCTCTTCCAGGCCCGTGCCCCAGCCGCCCTGCTCGCCGGTGAAGATCCGCCCGACGATCACGCCGTAGTCCGCCGCCCAGACGAACCACCGCCCACTGTTGCCCAGCACCATGGCGACCTCGCCGATCTGCGACTTCGTCTCCGCCGTGCCCACCCAGTGGAGCGGGTTGTCCAGAACGTGGCCGGCAATCGGCGGGACGTACTGGCCCTTCTTTCTCGCCGGCGGCGGGCCGCCTTGGAGCGTCATGTCGGGCAGGACCTTCCAAGGCTGGCCCTCGATCAGCAGCGAGCCGTCCTGCGTGATGATCGACGTGCTCTCCGGGCCGGGCTTCGCCCGCATGCCGCAGACCATCGTGTGCGTCACGAGCGGCGAGAGCTTGGCGTAGTCGAACGGCTCGAAGTTCCTCGCCTCGTAGATCGGCACGCCCTTGTCGGTGAACCGCGACGGCCTCAGCCGCGCCCGCTTGCCCCAGAACTCCAGTTCGGGGCCGATCCACGAGCACCAGTACGGCACGTCGAACGGCCCGCGCTTGCCGAACCGCTCGGCGTCCAGGTCGAACAGCTCCACCTCGTCGACCTGGTAGGCCCCGTCGCCGCTGCGGTCGCACCAGATGAACCCCTTGCCGGACAGGTCGCGCTGAAGCCAGTGCTTCCGCCAGGCTTCCTTGCCGACGAGGAAGCGGCAGCGTTCGGCCTTGCCCATCACGGCACAGGGCCTCCAGACGTCGCCTTCCAGCAGGCAGACGACCGGCCCGGGCGAGCCCTGCCAGCCGGGGTCGCCCACGATGTAGCGCCGCCCGTTGAAGTAGATCGGCCGGCCGATCTTTGTGTACGCGAACGTGCTGGCCTCCAGCGAGGGCGTCTGCTCGGTGTAGAGCCGGTCGTTGAGGTTCTTGACCCGCCAAGTGCCCGCGCCCCAGTCGAGCGCGAAGTGGACCGATCGGTAGTAGAAGCTCTTGAGGTCCGGGTCGAGGAAGCCCCCGCCGCCGTACTCCGCCGGGCCGAAGCACTCCTTGAAGAGCTTGCCGTCAGGGGTGAAGCACGCGATGCGCTTGGGCGAGTAGCGGCTCTCGGCGACCCAGATCTTGCCCTGCGAGTCGATCGCTACGCCGGTGGGCGCCTCGATGGTGTAGGGGCCCCACGGCCCGCGCTTCCGGGGGCCCCTGTCGCCGATCGTTCTCACCAGCTTGCCGGCCTTGTCGAAGACGAGCACGGCGCCGCGCTCGGCGTCGCCGACGGCGATGCGCTCGGCACTGACGGCCAGCGAGACGCCCTCTTCGACGTCCTTGTCGTTCAGCACAGTGTGGCGGATCTCGCCCTGGCCGATCTCCGAGCGGCAGAGCTTGCCGTCGCGCAGGCAGTACAGCTTTCCCTCGGCGTCGAAGGCCATCGCCTGGATACCGACGCTCGGGTGGGCAATCCGCCGCTCGGGCTTGCCCGTGCTGCCGTCGTAGACCGCCAGCACGTGCCGGGCGATCGGCTCGGGCGCCTCGGCGAGGCGGACCAAGGCCACGTCCGCGCACTCGAACCGCCGCACGTCGGGGCTGATCCCCCACTTGCCCTCTCGCTGCCCGGCCGTGAAGCGCAGGCGAACGGCCCGCGTCTCCAGCCGATCCTGAAACGTGTAGTAGCGCTCGTTGTGGTGGACCTTCGCCGACGCGTATCCCCTCTTGCCGCGCCGGAGTTCGCACTGCATCGCTTCGGTCCAGTGGGCGTCGTTGGCGGGGTCGGGCTTGGCGCCGTCCGGGCCCACGTAGGCGTCGAGCAGGAACACCGGGCTCGTGCAGTTCAGCAGGCAGATGCCGTCGAGCACCTGCCGCTTCTTCAGGTCGATCACCACCGGCACGGGGTTGACCTCGGTGACGGGCTTGGCCGCCTTGACGCGCCAGCCGTTCGCCGCGGCCTGCTCGGGCGCGGGCTTCTTGCCGCCCGCCGCCGGCGCGGCGAACCGCTTCGGCACAACGGCCCCGGCTGCGGCGTCCACGCGGGTGAAGCGCTTCTTCATGATCCGGCACATGCCGATGCGCGGCGTCCACTTCTCGGTGCCGACGCGGCGCTTCGGCTCCAACCGGACGTAGAGCGCCTCGGTGGTGAGCCCCGCCTTGCCTGCCGGCAGGAAGTTCAGCCGCCTGTCGAACTTCGTCCTGCCCACAAGCACCCAGTCGCTCTGAAGCTCCTGGAGCAGCTCGTCGGTGCCCGACTTCGGCAGGAGCCTGTTCAGGTCGTACTTCGCGCCGGCCCGGAGGACGTGGACGCGGGCTTCGGCGGCGCCCGGCACGGCCTCGAGGACGAGCGTGCCGATCTCGACGGGGCGCTGGAAGTGCACGATGGTGTACGCGAAGCCCCCCGCGTCGACGGCGCGCAGACCCGTCTGCGGGTGCCCGCTGCTGCCCGTGAACACCGTCGAGAACCGCGCGAAGCCGTTCAGGTGGCCTTCCGGCACGCTGCCGGCGCGGTCGACCTGCGGGCGGCTGGTCGGCGGATCGACGTCCTTGCCGCTCACCGACCGGACGAACGGGTCTCGCCGGGCGGCGTGGTTAGCCAGCACGACGTACAGCTTGCCCGCCTGGGCGCCCAGTGCGACGGCGTTGTCCTTGCCCGTGTCGATCAGCCGCGTTGTCTTGTACGTCTCCGGGTCGAGCCGGTGAACGCGCACCCCGTTCGCCACACCCCAGATCGCCTTGCCGTCGTGGGCCAGCAGGCCCGGGCCCTTCCACCCCTCCAGCCCACCGCGGCCCCAGAGCTTCTCGCCGGCCAGGTTCGTCGCGATGAAGGCGTGCCCGTGCTCGGCGACCTTGCAGCCGAAGAAGACGCGGTCCCCGAACGCCAGCGCGCTGAACGGCGGGGTGTGGTCGCCCATCCAGCCGCCGGTCCGCATGTCGGGCCCCTCGCCCTGCGGGCGCGTCAGCCACGGCGGGCTGCCCGCGTGGCCCACGGTGAACTCGTACGTCGCCTTGAGCGGCCGGGTGGTGATCACCCGCAGCGTCAGCTCGGTCCCGGCCACCACGAGGTTGCCGAACAGGTCCATGCCGTCCCAGGCCGCGACGTACCGGCCCCTGGTGAGCTTGAGGCACTGGCCGAGGACGCGGACCACGCCGCCCTTGGCGTTGTACAGCGCGAGCGTGGCCTCGCCGTCGAGGGGCATCTCGAAGGGCAGCTTCATCGCGCCCTGGAGGCCCTCGACGCTCCTGGCGTCGGCAGCCGCGGGCCTTGGCGACGCGGCCCACGCGAGGGACAGCACCGCCGCCGCGACACCCCACGCGGCGGTCCCGGTCCGTCTGCGAGCATACGTCATGGGTGCAGCTCCCTGTTGGCAGTTCGCTATGTATAACCGACGCGCCGCCCGATCGCTCCGCGGCAACCGCGCCGGGGCGGTCACGCCCCCAGCAGCCGATCCAGCAGGAACCGCGCGGCGCGTTTGTCGGGGATGCGCCCGCGGACGGAGCTGTCCAGGTCGGTCATGGCGAAGGCGGGCACGGCCGCCCCGACGCACGACGGGCAGCCGTCCGGGCAAGAGCAGTCGCGGATGACGTCGCGGACCGTCCGCAGCAGGCGCTCCATGCACTCCATGCACCGCCGCGCGTAGCCCATCCCGCCCGGATAGCGGTCGTACAGGAACAGCGCGTCGCGGCCCAGCGAGCCGGCGTCCACCGTCGTGCCGATGTCCTGCGCGTCGCACATCACGAAGAGTTGTGCCACCTCGACCATCACGTTCGCCATGCCCACCAGCGCATCGCCCACCACCAAACCCTCGGAAAGCATCTGCCGGACCAGCTCGTCGTCCGGGCTCAGCCAGACCGCTACCGTCTCCAGCGTCTGGCTGGGCAGCTCCAGCTCCTCGAAGCCCAGGCTGCCCCGCGAGTGGAAGCGGATCTTCTTGAACATCGGGATCGTCGTCGTGACGGTCACGTCGCCGAAGCCCACGTCGGCCCGGCCGCACGTTCCCTGCTCCGACGCCTCGTCGATCCGGATCTGCGAGGTCTGCACCGACTGCGTGTAGTAGTCCAGGTCGCGCCGCTCGACGAAGGCGATCTTCTCGACCAGGTCCAGCTTCTTGACGAAGTACGTCTCGCCCGCGTGGAGGTATACCGCGTGGTCGTGGAGCTGGCTGAGGGCCGAGACCTCGTCCATCGTACCGATCACCCTCTCGCCGGCCGAGGCGTCCTGGATGGTGTAGACGCACCCGGCGATGTTCCGCAGGTTCACGCCCGCCGCGGGGTACTCCGAGCAGGCCCAGTACCAACTCTCGTCGATGTGCCGGACGACCTCGTCCTCGGCCAGCAGCTCCATCACGACGTCGGCGTAGGGGCCGAACAGGGCGATCTCGTTGTCTTTCAGCGGCAGCTCGTGGACGGCGCAGCGGAGATGATCGACGGCGATGTGCGGGTTGTCCGGGTCGACGACGGCCTGCTCGGGGCTCTGGGCGAACAGGTAGCCGCTGTGCAGCATCAGGTACTGGTCGGTCGGCGAGTTCTGGGCGATGAGAAAGACGATGGACTCGGCCAGCCCGCGCCCGGCCCGGCCGGCCTGCTGCCAGAGGCTCGCGATCGTGCCCGGGTAGCCGACGATGATGCACGCGTCGAGCGAGCCGATGTCGATGCCCAACTCCAGGGCGTTGGTGCTGGCGACGCCGAGGATCTCGCGCTGGACGAGTTGGCGCTCGATCTCGCGGCGCTCGGCGGGCAGGTACCCGCCGCGATAGGCACGGATCGACTCGGCCAGCTTGCGCGACTGCGGGCGGAGGAGGTCGCGGCAGTTTTTGTAGATCAACTCGGCCGCCAGGCGTGTGCGGGTGAAGGCGATCGTCTGGATGCCCTCGCGGACGAGCGCCGTCATGAGGTGGACGGCCTCCCAGAGCGGGCTTCGCCGGTCGCCGCCGCTGCGGAAGTTGCCCTCCGTGCCCCGGGCGGCCGCCTCGATGCGCGGCGGGTTCCACAGGACGAACCGCTTGGGCCCGCGCGGGGCGCCGTCGTTGCTGACCAGCGTCATCTGGCGGCCCGTGATCCGTTCGGCGTGCTCGCGCGGGTTGGCGATCGTCGCGGAGCAGCAGATGAACTGCGGCCGCGATCCGTAGTGGCGGCAGATGCGCCCCAGCCGGCGGACCACGTTGGCCAGGTGCGAGCCGAACACGCCGCGATACGCGTGCACCTCGTCGATCACCACGTACCTCAGGTGCGTGAAGAAGCGGTTCCAGCGGGCGTGGTTCGGCAGGATGCCCTGGTGGAGCATGTCCGGGTTCGTGAGGATGAAGCTGCCGGCGTTCCGCAGCTTGCGCCGCAGCCCCTGCGGGGTGTCGCCGTCGTACGTCCCCGCCAGGAAGTCCGCCCCGTCGGGGCCCTCTCGGAACCGCCCCAGCCCGCGAAGCTGGTCCTGCGCGAGCGCCTTGGTCGGGTACAGGAACAGCGCCGTCGCCGTGGGCTCCGCGATCGCCGCCTCGACCACCGGCACGTTGTAGCACAGCGTCTTGCCGCTCGCCGTGCCCGTCACGATCACCACGTGCCGGCCGGCCCGCACGTTGGCGATGGCCTCGGCCTGGTGGCAGTAGAGCTCCGTGATGCCGTCGGCTTCGAGCGCATGCTGCACCGCCTGCGCGAGCCCGCCGGGCACGCCCGCGAAGTCGGCCGGCCGCTGGGCCAGGGCCTCGACGTGCTGGACCTGCTCGTGGACGAAGTGCTGCCCTTGCAGCCGCTGTAGGAACGTCTGGCCTTCCATGGTGACGCCTTACTTACCCTCGTTGCGCTTCTTCTTCAATCTCCTGGCGCGGGAGGCGACGGAGCTGCCCAGCCGGATCGTCCCCTTCCCGCCTTCCTCGCATGCCGGCTGCGGCGGGGCCTCCCGGGCGGCCTCGGCGTCCGGCGCGTCGGCGCGGGCCGGGGCCGGCCGGCCGGGAAACGCCGTCGGCGGCACGACACCGCCGGGCATCCTGGTGCCTTCCGGCGGGCCCTGGCCTGCCGCGTCGGGCGGCAGGCCGCCCAGGCCGAGCTTCTTCGCCAGACGCTTGCGGAGGTCCCGGTGGAAGTCGATCCGCCGCTCGACGCGGCGGTCGACGTCGGCTGCGCCGAGCGTGGCGGGATCCTCGGCATCGGGGTAGCGCGTCTCGACGTTCGGCTCCGGCCTGATGGGGTGGAACAGCTCCGGCTCGCGCATGCGCTCCAGGCGGCGGCGGAGGGCCCGGGCCAGTTGCGTCCGGCGGGCCTGCTCGTCGTCGGACAGTGCGTGGCGATCCGGGGCGATCAGGTTGCTGCCATCGCCCAGCAGGCCCTCCAGGATCATCCTCGCGGCCGCCTTCGACGGAATGCTCGCCTCGCCGCGCTGCACGTCCCAGACGGCGTACTGGCGGAGCGGCTTGCCCGTGCAGCACGGGCAGCCGTCGTCGCAGGGGCAGCTCCGAAGGTTCTCCAGCACGGCGGGCATGATCCGGTCGAGCGTCTCGTAGGCCTTGCGCGTGAAGCCCATGCCGTACGGGTGGCGCTCGTAGATGAAGATCGTCTGCCACGGCGAGTTCGCGCTGCCGATCGTGTGCGAGAACGACAGCGTGTCGCACGTGATGAACAGCGGCAGGAGCATTCGCGCGGCGTAGCCGATCCCCCGCAGCCCGGCGTGGGCGTCGAGGCCGGCCCGGTGGACGTCCTCCAGAAGGCCCTCGGGCGGCACGAGCCAGACGGCCATCGTCTCAAGTTGAAAGGTGGGCAGCTCCACCGGGTGGATGCTGATCGCGTCCAGCTCGTAGAAGCGGATCTTCTCGTAGAAGGCGTTCCGGAAGTACGCCGTCACCTCGCCCCAGTAGGCCGTCCCCGTGCCGAACGGCTTTTCCCGCAGGCGGGCGTCGACGTGGTGGACGTCCGTGCCGCCCATCGGCTGGGTGTAGTAGTCCACGTCCTGGCGCTTGACGCGAGCGACGTACTTCTCCTCGACGTCCAGCTCCAGCACGCGGTAGCTCTCGCCCCGATGGAAGTAGATCGCCTCCGGGTGGAGGATCGGCGGGGCGTCGAACTTGTTCACCTGCCCCAGCACCGCCCCCGTGTCGACGTCCTCGATCACCACGTTCCGGTCGGCCGTGTCTCGCAGCGACATCTCGTGCTGGGGGACCTCGCTGGCCGCGTGATACCACGCGCCGCGGATCCGGCGGACCTTGAGGTTCTCCTGGAGCACTTCGAGCACCAGCCCGACGTGCGGGCCGAAGCGCCCGGCCTCGTCGTCGGCAACGGGCAGCTCGTGGGCCGCACAGCGGAGGTGGTTGGTGATGACGAACGGGTTGTCCGGATCGACCACCGCCTGCTCGACCGGCCGCTCGAAGATGTATTCCGGATGGCTCATCACGTACTGGTTGACCGACGTGTCCAGGCCGACCAGCACGATCAGCGTGTCGTTCTGTCCCCGGCCGGCGCGGCCGGACTGCTGGAGGAAGCTCGCGAGCCTGCCCGGATAGCCCACCACGATGCACGCCTCCAGGGCGCCCACGTCGATACCCAGCTCCAGGGCCCGCGTGCAGCTCACGCCGAGCAGCTCGCCGCTGAAGAGGCGTTTCTCGATCTGGCGGCGTTCGTCCGGGAGGTATCCGCCGCGGTACGGCGTGACCTTCTTCACCAGGTGCGGCGCAGTCCTGGCGAGCGACTCGCAGACGTAGCGGTGGACCATCTCGGCGGTCATCTTGGCCTTGCAGAAGGTGATGGTCGGCGCGCCTCGGCGGACCAGCTCGGCCATCAGCTCGTGGGCCTCGACGTTCGCGCTGCGCCGCGACCGCCACGTCCGCCCGCGCGTGCGGGGCGGGTTCCAGAAGACATACACCCGCCGCCCCCGCGGGCTGCCGTCGCGGTCGATCACGACCATGTCGCGCCCGGTCAGCCGGCGGGCCAGCTCCCGCGGGTTGGCGATCGTCGCCGAGCACGCGACGATCTGCGGGCGGCTGCCGTAGTGCTCACACAAGCGCTGGAACCGGCGCATCAGGTTGGCCATGTTCGCCCCGAAGATGCCGTTGTAGACGTGCAGCTCGTCCAGCACGACGTACTTCAGCCCGGCCAGCAGCTTCGACCACCGCCCATGCTGGGCCATCATCGCCGCGTGGATCATGTCCGGGTTCGAGAAGATCACCCGTGCGTGGTCGCGGAGCTTGCGGCGCGTATTCGAGGGCGTGTCGCCGTCGTACACCCCGGCCAGCACGTCGAGCCCGCCGGCCTTCAGCGACGTGCCGAACGCCTGGAACTGGTCCTGGCAGAGCGCCTTCATCGGGAAGAGCATCAGGGCCTTGCCCTCCGGCTCCCGCTGGAGCATCTCCAGGACGGGCCCGAGGTAGCACAGGCTCTTGCCGCTGGCCGTGCCCGTCACCACGAGCACGTCGCGGCCCTCCGCCGCCGCCCGAATCGCCTCGGCCTGGTGGCGGTACAGCCGCTCGACGCCAAGGCCCGCCAGCATGCGGCGTGTCGCGGCCGACAGGGCCGGGGCGTCCGGCGCATACTCCGCCGCCCGCGCCGGGACCTCGTGCACGTACACAATCTGGTCCCGGTAGCCCGGCGAGGACTGGATCTCTCTCAGGAAGCCGTCAACGTCCATGGTTTCGGGGCGTCACCGTCACCCGTCTGGGCACAGGGGCAACTCGTAGACCTCTGCAGGTAGTTCGGTTGGACGTCAAGCGCGGTTGCTTCCGACAGGGCAACGGCGCTCGCTAGCGGCCCTCTCGCACTGGCGCCCAACCGCGGTCCGAACGGCCCCGACCGGCCGTCGTGAAGGCAAACGCAAGCTGGCCGCCGCGCTGGAGAATGTTGTAGGCCTCCAGTTGAAGACGGACGTAACCTCGCATAAGGGGATCGCTGAACTTGTAGAAGCCCTCCCGTACGCGCTTGAGGATGTCCCCGCGGTCCGCTGTCACCAGCTTACTCAGATGGTAGGTGATGCTCTGCGGCTTCACCTCCGCACCAGAGATGCTGGTCATGTGGCGCGCGATCTCAGAGACATGGACCTCGACGTCCTCCGCCATCGCAACGGCCCAGACAGCGTACTGAAACAACTGCGTCTTCTTCTTGAGAGGGATAATGGCCTTCTCGTACGCTTCCCTCAGCGACAATGTCGCCTTTCCCATCGCGTCTTCCAGGCCGCGTATGTAATCACCTCGCTCGACGCAGAAATCCTGCTTCTGGGCGGACCACTTCTC
>Ga0272442_10012601_pt1 | contig 10198 bp, 5 predicted proteins | sample SSMForm2O_FD_200262 | JGI IMG/M metagenome (GOLD analysis project Ga0272442, IMG submission 200262) | Marine sediment archaeal communities from Little Sippewissett salt marsh, Falmouth, MA, United States - SSM-Form-2O | ecosystem: Environmental > Aquatic > Marine > Wetlands > Sediment ... | reverse complement strand
CGGCTCTGCCGCGTGCGAGTGGGCCAGCACTTCGTTGATCACGACCGAACCCGGATCGGGAAGCAATCCCGTATCGTCGGAACCCGGCGAACCGCCTGCCACCGCACTGGGACGCCATCCTTCTTTGATGTCCCAGTTATTCGGTTCGCTGCTGGAAGCGTCACGGATCGTCAGGGAGAAGCCGTCACCGTCGGTAATATCGTACCAGCCGTCCTTGAACTTGAAGTCGTGGATTACATTGCCGACCGCGTCCTGAAGCAGGAGCCGGTCGCCGTCATTGTCAAGCCGGCCGAAGTATTCACCGGCGATGATGTTGGGGTTGACCCCCGGATACGCCGCCGTGAAGGCTGCGGTGTTTTGAACAACCACGACCAAGCCATCCGGAGCCAGTTCGATATCCGGGAAGACGAAGTCAACGCCGTTGGCGAACTCGACGAGATTCAGGTTGATCGTTTCGGGGCCGACATTCGTAAGCTCAATAAACTCTGTATTGGGATCGGCCGGGTGGTACATCAACTCGCTGATCCGCAAAGAACCGACCATATCGCCAGCCGCATAGGTTGCCTGATTCAGGGCGCTCCATCCGCCGTCTAAGACTCTTGCTTTGACGTGTGCACTCTTTGAAAGGATCGCTGGATCACCTGCCTGGATTTTGATTTTGTCAATCGCCATATCGCCCTTAGACCCACCGATCGCAACCCCGCGGAAACGTACTTTAAGCGGGCTGCTGTAACCGCTCAAATCAATCGTTGCCTGTGTATAAGCTTCGTCGCTGGAGGTGTGCTGCTGTCCGGTCCGGCTCCAGATATCTTTCGTCCATGAGCCGCCGCTGAACACATCGACAATCAAGGTACCCATATTGGCGCCGTACATGTGGTAATAGAATGACAATTGAAGGTCCGTGCCGCTCACTTGAGGACCTTCCAGAATCGCATAATCACCGTCATCATTGGCTCCGGTCGTTCTGGATGTTTCCAGGTACATATACCAGGAACTTCCATTCGCCCCAGACGATGGCCCGGTGCTACTCGACGGTGTTCCGCCGGAATCACGCGTCCAGTTATCTGTATCTCCAGTGATGTTGATCCAGTTACCTATCCCCGACTCAAAGTCCTCGGACTCCACGGGGGGGGTATAGATGGAGGCCGCTGGATTGATGGCTCCGCCCGGCAGGCGGGGGTCGCTGCCGTCGAGTGTGTAATAGATCGTACCGTCTGGTGCGGACATTGAGAATTCATCGCCGGCGTCGATCATACCGCCGTGCTGGTATGTACCGTTTATGTAGAAGGTCGGCGCCACAATCCTAGGGTAGAACTTGCCGAGAGGATAGCTGCTTAAAGAGCCCATGAGATCGTCGAGGAGATCGTCCGATTGAGATGAGAGGACATTGTTAATGTAGCTGTCTCTTTTGGACGCCCATTCGCTGGGATTAAGCTCATCCCATCTTGCGGCTTCCGAGTAAAACGGCACTGTGATCTGATTGCATCGTTCCAGGAGTTTATCGGTCATCGCAGTCCGGGTGAGGCCGCCGCCGTTGAAGAGATGTTCATGGATTCGGTCGGCCAGAAACATCATAAAATCAGGATGCCCTTCAGCGACCAGGGTAGCGAATATATTGCCGGGACCATTGATATCGGTTCTGTCTCCGACATCGCGTGTAAATCCATCCGGATCACGCAGCCAGAAGAGAAATCCGACCCCGTCTTGTGTTTTTGAGCCGACTGCCCGGAATTCTGTTTCTGAATTACCAAACATAAACATGAGCATAAAATCGACATAGCTCTGCATATCAACCCATTCTTTAATCTGCAGGTATGAGGTTAATTGCTCCACGTTTAGCCAATTGGTCCTGTCACCGTCATAGGCTTCAACATAATCAATGCCAGTGCCAAAACTACCCCCAGCATTGTTCGCCTTGACGGCATCGTAGTCTTCTTCTTCGCCGCCCGCATACCGTGAAACCATGTCGGCGTTCCATCGTTCGCGAAGATTATAGAGTCCCCAGTATGTGCCGTTGATGTAAAGATGCACAAACCTGCTGTGGGGATTGATGTTGCCCATCTCCAGCATTGTGTCGGCGGTGAGCGGAGCAGACATGTAAAAACCTCTGTCGGACATATCATGATGCCCCCCGAAGAGTTCAAGATGGTCGAATGTTTCGACCGGAGGCCGACCGTGGTCAAATCCCTCAAACAGCGGGGCCCTGAGCAGCTTTGTTCCGTATTCACCTCGGAAATAGACACGGTAGGACCATTTGTCAAACGGCCTGGAACTAGCGTTTGGTCTTACGCGTTGGTCGTAGTGGTGTCCGCCAAAGCGTCCTGCTCCGGCTTCTTCCTGGAACGTTAAGGAACCGTCCGGCGTGATATACTCAATTGAGATCGGAACCTCATCATAGGTCCAGTCGGGGTAAGCTCCTCCCTGGATTGTCTGCTCCAGGAGATGGCTCGGATCGACGATGGAGATAGTGGGCAGGTCGGTCAGCGACTGACGCATATGGGGCGCGTATTGCGGGTCCTGAGTAATGCTTGTTCTCATAACCGATGAAGCGATGACGTCATTCAGGAAGATGTATGTGTGTGTGTCGGTATTTTCCGGATAAGCGTTGGACGGATAGTAATCCTCCTTAAACGCCGCTGCTCTGATAACACTTGTGGCGGTGATTGGAACCTCTGCTGTCGGGGTCGAATTAACATCGGGGGCCGCTACCACGGTGCCGTTTGTCAGGGACGGTACGGAGTCATCCAGTGTGTAAACAATGGTGGCGCCCGGGGTTGCGCTGGTGATGTGGACATCAAACGGACTGTCGTAAAAACCGCGGTCCACATCGAATTTCGTGTCCGCAACAAAACCCAGTTTCCCCTCACCGTTGAAAGCTCCCGGCGTCGGGGTCAGGAAATACTTATTAATGTCGGTCACGTTGTATGTTGTCAACGTGGGCCTCATCAGGAAGCTGATGTCATCGCTTGCCGAATTAAGCCCGTGAATGGCCAGTATGTTTGTGCCCTGGCGGAAGGACGCTATGGAAATATCGAACTCTTCGGCTATAGCCCCGTTGTTGGCCCCAGAGGCCTGTGAGTTATAAGCCAGAGAAACCGGCTGGTTCGCGGAGGCGACGAGGGTTCCGTTGAGATAGGCCGCAAAGCCGTCATCGTAATGAACCGAAAGCGCGGCCTTATTGAAGCCCAGAACATCAGTGATCTCGAACGGAATACGCAGGTAGCAGCTCGCGTTGATATCTTTCATCTCCGATTCGATGTCCGATTCGATGAGGTCGGTGTACGGGTCAACACCATAGACATAAACTTCCGCCAGCATCAGGTAATTATCGGCGCCCGATACGGCTGTTTTGTTGATCCTGACGAAACGTCCTGATACGCCGCCGCTCAGGTCCACCGTTAGCGTGTCACCCTGGTTCACTGGGGCAGCGCCTTCCGGAGTCTCATTGATTACATCAGACGTGTACAACACCGCCTCGTTTGCATCGAGGATCTGGACCGTAATGTTGTAGAGTCTGTATCCAAAGGTTGCTCTGGTGCATATTTTTACCCGAGAGATATAGCTGCTTTCTCCGAGATCGACTTTCCACCAGGGGGTTGTGTCGCCGGCAGCGGTCAGGGAGTAGTCATTGACAAGATCGCCATCGGTTGCCTTATCAGCGGAACAGATGGCTAAGTTATTGTATGTGGTTGATTGTGTTGCGGGTTGTCCCAACGCCATATTTTCACTGGCACCGGGACCCGATCTACCGTCGTAACCGATACCGGCATTGACATCGTCCCAGGCGTTGTCATCGAACGGTTCGCTATTACCGGTCCATGTGGACCCGATCTGCGAATCGTCGGCGGCATCGGGAATCAGCAGTTGGGCCGGCGAGGTCGGCTCGATGACAACGGTGGGATATGCGATCTGACCGAGTCCGAAGCTCACATCGGTGTACTGCGACCCATAGTCCGGATCGAAGGCATATACGACGGCTGCATCGTCGTTGAGTAACGCGAGGTATTCACCCCCCGCGTCGAGTTTGAAATCGGTGTGCAGTTCAGAGGCGGGATTATTGAGGTTCTTGCCGGAAGCGAAAATGATGCGGAACCCATTGGGGCCGATCTCAACGGCGGGAAACGTCCATATATTAATCAGGTCCCGGTCCGTTGTCAGGGCCCACCCTTCAAGATTAATGGCCGCACTGGTCGGGTTGTATAATTCGATCCAGTCGGAACTGTCGCCGTTCAGGTCTGTGAGTGTTTCGTCGTTGGAGGCCCCGATCTCATTGATGATCACATATTCATTCCTGTCGAGCCAGGAGTGGGCCATGAATGCAACATCGCCGGTATCAATCCCTGCAAGTCCATCAATACTATCCAGGCTTTCCGGCCGGAGCCATTGTTCAGCTAAGATCCTGAAATCGAGGAAATTGACCACACAGTCGCCGCTAATGTCGGCCGGGGAGCAGACAGCAAGAGCAAATGGACTGTAAAACGCCAACAGCAGTACGAATGTCAGGCAGATTAATTTTGCTTTATTCCTGATATCACCCAACCGTTTAATAGAAGAATTCACCAAAAAAAACGGTAATGACACACAATCATAGTTCTGCATATTATGTACCCTTTATCTTTTCAATGTACCCGCCTTACAATTACTCACACGTGATGCTGATAAACCATCCCCAACTGAACGAGTGTTTCCCCACATAAAATGAAAACCACGCCACTGCCGGAAAACATCATAATTAAATCTAAACATAAAGTCAAGATATTTTATCTCAAAAAACCAGATTATTCGGCGATTATGGAGCCAAAACCAAAATAATTCATGCCCCTCAAGGGGATTACGACCTCTCTGTTAACAAAGTCCATCTTGTGATGACGGGATATACATGGTTCCCCCCTGACTTAAAAAAACGTATTGTATCAGCTTTATTTTACCCCATTACTTTCCAAGGGAAAACAATTATTTTGCAACTAAAGGGCTTTGGAGACAATCAAATGCTTTTTGGGCGATTGCAATTCACGATTCCATAACGCACAGATGGGTGAGGTACAGCGTCAATAAAAAAAGCCCCTCATTTTCACAAGGGGCTTTTGAGTTCAACCAACTGCTATGCAATTAGCAAGGTTTTACGGATGTTGCACATGGGCCTTTTTTGCCTTCGCCAACTTCGAACTCGACAGACTGGCCTTCCGCCAAAGAGGCGTAGCCCTGCGAGACAATCTCAGAATGATGGACGAACAGGTCGTCGCCGCCGTCATCCGGGCAAATGAACCCAAAACCTTTGCTGTCATTGAACCATTTTACTTTACCTGTACTACTCATTTTTACTACTCCCGGCCCCATTGAGGGGCCTTACTCAAAAATCCCTTTCCTGCTATTTGAGAGTGCCGGTCCAAAGGGATCCAAAAACCAACACTCGCTGACACGGCGACCCCGCCATCAACGCGATGGCGGTCTCCGCTGTGCTGTATGCTCATCTGTAACGCGATGCTTAGTAACGGTTTCCGCCGCCGCGGCTGCCGCCGTCACGTCCACCGCCGCGATTACCGCCACGGTTTCCACCACCGCCGTAGCCGCCACCACCAAATCGCCGTCCGCCGCCGCGAGGACCAAAACCGCCCCTGCCGCCCGGACGCGAGGCGGGTTTGTCTTTGGCCTGATCGACTTTCAACGCACGGCCCATAAACTCTTTGCCGTTCATTTCCTTGACCGCGGTCTGACCTTCGCTGACTTCGGCCATCTCGATGAAACCAAATCCTTTGGACTGGCCCGTCTGCTTGTCCGTGAGAAGATTGACGGATTTCACCTCGCCGAACTCACTGAACGCCTGCTCGAGATCATTTTCTGCGACGTCATACGACAAATTACCCACATATATCTTCATACTTGTCCTTTCCGGAAATACATTCATTAAAACACACTATAAGGTTCGGGTGCGGGAAAAATGTGCGGTTATCTGAGTACACGACGTACTCTATCCGGCAGGAACAACCGTTCCGATACCGGTTTCAAGAAAATGCTTTCCGTCAGACAAGACACCATCAATTCTCTGCGCACTATACATTTTATCAAAGAAAGAGAAATGACGGCATTAGATGGAAGGTTGTCTTAGAGGTTACCTGCACTCGCTAATACTCAATAACTTAACGACTTAAGCTATCATTCCAATATAAGCGGCATTATCGCACGCAGAACCGGTCATTGCAAGCATATTCTTTTTCCGAGCGAAAGAATATTTTTTATCCTGCCTGCAAATTGGGCGATACGGGACTCCAGCAGAGCGCCGCAAGGGACGCCCAACAAATAACTTAACGAAAAAACCTGATAGCGACAGGGTGCATAATAAGCTGAAAAACCCAATTTTGTGAACACCAGAGCAGTTAAGGTCTGTCCAAAAGTGACAGCTTTCAGTAACAGGACAGGGGAAAAACCGTATATTTACAGAATTTTGAGGAATACCAGTCATGGGGTGGAATTTTCTTGAACCTGCAACAGTGAATTTGGTAAAATTGATGCTTAAAGGAGTTAATCGTGTTTTTTAACCGTGTAAATGGGAAATGTCAGGTTATTGACCTGTAAAAAGGAAAACTCAGATGAAAACAATCACAAAGTACATCCCTTCTTTTTTAGTCAAACGGTGTCCCCAAACAGGGCGGATTGTAAAAATAAGATTCGATAACGTATATGCAAAAATTGCGTTTCCACTTGTTGGAATCCTGGCGATTACCTGGTTTTTAATACGGGTCCTGCCAAAGCCAAGCAGGTTAACATACCCTTGTCAACAGGTTGCCGCAGGAATCGGAGGAAGCTTCCTATTCTATCTTATTGGCATTGTCACCTCCTGGTCTATTTATCGTCAAATACGAAAAAGAGTTCGTAAACGGCCTGCGTTGATGGTTTTTTCCACTACAGTAATAATTATTTCGATCATCTGGACCGTTACCGCTGCGCAAGACAAAGCGAACCCCGGAGATCGTTTTGTGATGACAGCAACAAATCCAGAAGGGCCCAATAAGCCGATGGGTGTTGGTAAGGGGATTTTTCCGGGAAGAGTTGTATGGGTTCGTGACACGGCATCGACCGATTGGGATGGGGTAGAAAAAAGTTGGTGGGACGATACCCATACCGATCAGAACGTCGTTAGCCGAATGTTTTCGGATATGCTCAAAGCCTACTCCGGCAAAACGGATGACAACACCGCCTGGGAGGAGATATTCAAGTATTATAACAAAACACATGACCGAGGCGATGTCACCTATAAACCCGGGGAAAAAATTGTAATCAAAATCAATTGCAATCATGATAGGAAATCCTACGAGTGGGATAACGAAGTTCACCCCAGCCCGGCTGTTATTTATGCATTGGTTTCTCAGTTAATTGATGTCGTTGGGGTAAAAGGAGACGATATTACCATTGCCGAACCGTCTCAACTGATCGGCAATCCGGTTTATGATAAGATACGAGGTAATCCCGGGAAAGAATATCAGAAAGTATGGTTCGCTCAAAGAGATGATAATGATGCTCCACAAAGAGTCAGGGCTGAACCTGACCCTTCAAGCTCAATCTATTTCACCATGCTTGATACAGCCACTGAAACGTTTAGCAAAAAAATAGAGTATTACTTGCCCAAGTGTTATTCCGAGGCGACCTATTTGATCAACCTGGCTATTTTGCGAGGGCATCGTGTTTTTGGAGTTACCTTAAATTCAAAAAATCACTTTGGTTCCATCTATTGGCCGGAACGGGAAAAATATTTACCCGGAGACTTTTCAAATTTATATAAAAAAGGATTACCAAGTGAAATAAGGCTGCATAGTTTTGCTTTATGGGATTATCACATAAACAATAAACTTGGGCAGCCAAGTTTCTCCCCATTTATTCTTGGCCATAAAAGTTTGGGAGGAAAAGAGTTGCTTTATCTTGTAGACGGAGTTTATACATCAAAACTGAATGAAAAAGGTATGATAAAATTCACAACCCTCGATAATGATTGGTGTTCCAGTCTTTTTGTTTCGCAAGATCCGGTTGCCATTCAATCGGTCGGCGCCGATATTCTTTGCGATGAACCCAATGTGACCGACAAAAACCCGTCTTTTGTTGTTCATCTTGATAACTTCTTGATCGAATCCGCCATGGCGGGTAATCCCCCTTCCGGATTCAAATATGACCCCGAAGAAGATGGTGAATACATCAAAGAAAGTTTAGGCGTACACGAGCATTGGAGCAATAGTAAGGATAAACAATACTCCAGAAATCTGGGGAAAGACGAAGGCATTGAGTTAATCATGATTCACAATGATTAAACCTAACGAAAGTAACTTATGAAATCTAAAACGAGCTTATCAATTGTCTGTTTCTGCGCATGTTTGATGTTAGCGTCATGTTCCCAAAGCAACAAGGGATCTTGGGAAGTACTGTTTAATGGACACAATTTGGATGGCTGGAGAATGGTTGGAAGTAAAGGCATTGCTGTCGTTTCGGACTCGGCGATTGTTTGCAGCCAGGTGGCCGATACCAATGAACACACCTTTGTCTGCACCAACGAAAAATACAGCGATTTTATTCTCGAGATGGACATCAAGACAGACAGCAAATGTAATTCAGGAATTCTACTTCGTGCCAGCGAACAAGCACCCGAAGAGTGCGAACCTGGCTATGTGAGTCTTTATGGCTATCAGGTAAAGCTTGATAGTCAATTAGAAAGAAAATGGACCGGCGGCATTTTTTATGATTTCGGTAACAGTTGGCGTTGGCTTTATTCTCTAGAGCATGATGAACGCGCAAGAAATGCTCATCGTGTGGGAGAGTGGAATCATTTCAGAATAGAAGCCATTGGTTCTTCCATAAAGGTCTGGGTGAATGATATTCCGGTTACCCATTTGATTAATTCGGATTACAAAGAGGGTTATATTGCCCTTAAAATTCATAGTTTACCGCCTCACTTCAAAGACCAGACAATTCGGCGTGGACGCTACAAGAATATTCGGATCATTACTCAACATCCCGAAAAGCATGCGATGGCAATGGATATTCCTGCCCTTGAGGTCCAGTGACATTCTCTTCGTGGAAAATGAACAAATACTATTATAAAGAAGTGGAGTTAATTGCGTTTTTTAGCCGTGTAAATGGGAAATGTCAGATGAAGAAAATATTGATGCCATGTTTGCTTTTACTGAGCGCAACCTTGTCCCTGCTTGCCGCCGAACCGCACGAGAGCAACCCGGATTACGCAGTAACCAACGTGCCTTCGGGCGTGCGGGTTTTCGCGAGTCTTCCAATCAATCCGGAGGGAATCAATGTCGTGGCGGGCAATCTGGGAAACTATGAATCTGACTTCAAGAGTAATTTCCGCAATCACATGAACCTGTGGATGGAGCCGAAGAGCACCGGGCCGTGTCGTATCGAATGGAAGCTGCACGCACCGGCGGACGGGCTTTATGACGTCAGCGCGGTGGCGTCAGGGACCGGCTCCCGCTTGACGCTGACGTGCAATGACGAAAAACAGGACTCCGCCGCAGTGGGGAACGGCTGGGACCGGATCGCTCTCGGGACGATTCCGTTAAAAGCGGGCGAAAACGTTCTTCAACTGGATGTCGAGGCCGCCAAGAGATTTCAATTCGACGCGATTGATCTCGTTAAGCCCGCTGTTAAAGCCGCTCTGCTCAAAGACGCGCTGGCGATGCGGAAGAGCCCGGATTGGTTCAAGGATGCAGGCTATGGACTGATGTTCCAGTGGACGAACCGGGCGACACCGCCCGAGGGACCGATCAAACCCTGGGAAGAGAAGGTCAACGACTTCGACCTCAAAGGATTCGTCAAGATGGTCGAAGAGTCGGGCGCCGCTTATGTCCTTTGGTCCATTACCTGGGGGAACCAGTATATCTCGGCGCCGATCAAATCGTTGGATGCGATCCTTCCGGGGCGCACTACGAAGCGCGATCTGCTTGGCGAAATGGCGGATGCCTTGCAGGCGCGGGGCATCAAGCTGATCTTCTATTATCATTACGGCTATGATTGCAACCATTCGATCGATGCGGATTGGATGAAGGCCTCCGGCGGATACAAGGCCGACAAGACCGAGTTCTATCAGAGCTGGATGGCGATCGTGTCGGAAATTGGGGAGCGCTATGGCGACAAGCTGAACGGCTGGTGGTTCGATGGCGGTCAGCGTTATTACAACTGTCATTTTGATAATATGCCGGGG
>Ga0272442_10012600_pt1 | contig 10199 bp, 12 predicted proteins | sample SSMForm2O_FD_200262 | JGI IMG/M metagenome (GOLD analysis project Ga0272442, IMG submission 200262) | Marine sediment archaeal communities from Little Sippewissett salt marsh, Falmouth, MA, United States - SSM-Form-2O | ecosystem: Environmental > Aquatic > Marine > Wetlands > Sediment ... | reverse complement strand
TCCATCTTTTTTGCGCTTATTTGCCCGACCCTTTTTTCTAGCCGGTCTTTGGATACGGTTAGTATCTGGCCGGCCTTTACGATAGAGGGTCGATCCAATCCTCCTTCCGGGGGATCAATTTTGACGTTCATAGGATAAATTTTAACGGAACTTGAAATGGCTGCTACGATAGTGGTAGAAGCATGTTCATTACCGATGTCGTTCTGTATAACCAGCGCCGGTCTTCTGCCCGCCTGCTCGCTTCCCCTGGCAGGGTGCCAGTTTACATGCCAAACTTTACCACGCACAGGAAAATCCCTCACGACAGAATCTCCTTTTGGGCGTCAAGAGCTGTGTCAGCAAATTCCTGGTCTTCCATTGCCATTTCAACATATCCCGCTGCCATCAACTCTTCAGTCCTTTTTTTGAACCACAGCCTGAAAGCCTCCTGCGCTAACTGGCTTTTCGTTATGTTACAGCTTTCGGCGGCCTCCTCAATTGCCTCAAAGATGTCTTCGTCTATTGTTATACTTATTTTTTTCTTAGTTCTCATGTGTGGCTCCATTTTATCTTACTTTTGGTAAGATGATACGTCTTCTAAATGGTCGTGTCAAGAGGAGATAGGTTCAAGGAGCAAGGTTCAAGGATCAAGGAAAAAGGTTAAAGGTTCAAGGTTAAAGGCAAAAGTAAAAAATATCAAAAGTTTTTATTCACAGTGTTCGGGTTCGATGTCGAGGATGAGGGAGATTGATTTCTTGATCTGGTTCATTTTGTCACTTGATAATGTTCCTATTTTTTCTATGAGTCTTTCGTGGTCGATTGCTCTGAGCTGATAGCAATCAATCATTGATTTGTTTCTCAGTCCCTTGAGGGGCTCATGTTCAAGCGAAACAAAAAAGGGGTTTTCAGCTAAATAGTCTTCCCAATCTATGATAGGCGCAACGATGGCCAGTGGAAGATAACGGTGATCACCTCCGTTTAAAACAATTACTGGCAGTGTCTTATTGAGTGTACTCCCAGTTTGAGGATCGAAATCTACCGTATAAATATCACCTGGATCCATAGATCTATTCTTCAATTGCATCAAAATGATTGTTATGTCTTTGCTTGCCGATCATTTCCATCGCCCGTTCCCGTTTCATTGCTCGCAATCGGAGTCTATCCGCTTTTACTTTTTGTTTAATAGCCTTCCGGATATATTCGCTCTGACTTTTATAATTTAATTTTTTATGGACCATTTTAATGAAGTAGTAGTCTTCCTGGTCAATTTGTATTTTTGTTTGGATAAACATAAAATTTTTCTCTTTTGCCCTGGTTGCGGGCATTGGGCCTATTTTTGGGTGCGAGAAAGTGGGGCAAGCAAAAATTTTAAAAAAAATTTTATTGCAGGTTCAAGGTAAAAGGTTCAAGGAGCAAGGTTAAAGACAAAAGGTTCGTGGAAGGTCTACTTACTTCTGATATTTGGGGTAAATTTTCTTCTTGCTTTAATCAGTCCGGTGAGCATCGAGGATATTTCTTCTGTTTCTTTGATCCATTTATTTCCTGTTGTTTCGTTGATATATGCTATATCCATTCCTATATGTATTTGTGTTCTCAACTCACCGCACGACCCTTTTGAATATGATAGAAACACGATACATTCTTTGTGGGATTCCCTCTCAAATCCCTCGGCTATATTACTCGGAATGGACAGACCGGCGCGTGTGATTTGGTCCTTGAATCCGAAGTCTTTTAATTCCCTTAACTCCTTGTATATATCAGCACTCAATCGAGTTGCCCGTTTCCAAACTTCAAGATCTTCGAATTTCATCTTTCACGAATCAGCTTAAAAATATTGACAGGGGCTAGATACAGCTCCGCCTGGTGGGTTACAGGTAGTGACGAATGGTTTAGTGTTAAGTGCTTAATTTTAAGTGTTAAAGTGTTAAGTGGATAAAGGTTCCAGGTAAAAGTATCAGGTGCCAGGTTCCTGATTTCAGGGTTTATCCTAGCATTATGCTTTTACGTTTTACATACCGTGAATACCAAATACCATTATAAATAAAATCCCCCCTGGCCCAGACCGTTCCCCCTTACAATAGGCCAGGTTCAACATTACTAAAGTTACTTTAATGTGCCCATTCATTAACCATTTTAGTCGCACCAGGGCGGGCTCTAACTCCCCTTTAACAAAGGGGAGAACTTCATAGTATTTCCTTTGCTGGAGGAAATCCCTCATTATTTTCCCCCTTTGTTAAAGGGGGACCAAGGGGGATTTTGCTTCTTTGTTGGGTAGTAATATTATTGTAGCTTATACGCAATTTCATAACCATGCTATGCTATATCAAATCAGTTTTTTGATGCTGTTTGCTACATATTCGATTTGTTCTTCTTTCAGTTCGGGAAACATTGGGAGTGAGACGAATTGTTCGGCACATTTTTCTGCTACGGGAAAGCTCCCTTTGCCGAGACCAAGGGACTTGTATGCATCCTGCAGATGAACCGATACGGGATAATGAATGCCGCAGAATATCTCTTTTTCTGCAAGTTTACTAATTAGGCTATCACGGTTTTCAACACGGATGGCGTAGATATGGTAAACATGTTTTGCGTAATCAGCTTCGTATGGGGTAGTAACACCATCAACGTTTGAAAGAAATTCATTATAGAAAGAAGCATTTTTTCTTCGTGCTTCATTCCATGATTCGAGGTGGTTCAGCTTGGCACTGAGGATTGCACCCTGTATCCCATCCATACGTGCATTCCACCCGATCATTCCGTGGTAATATTTCTGCGATTGCCCGTGATCGCGAAAGCTCTTCATTGTGTCTGCCATTTCGGCATTATTGGTGACAATAGCTCCCCCCTCTCCGTACGCACCGAGATTTTTTCCGGGATAGAAGCTGAATGCGGCGGCATCGCCCATAGAGCCCGCCTTCTTTTCTTTATATTTACTGCCGTGAGCCTGACAGGCATCTTCGATGACATAGAGATTATGTGCCCGTGCGATTTCAAGAATCGGGTCCATGTCAACCGGTTGGCCAAAGAGATGAACGGGAATAACAGCTTTTGTTTTCGGTGTAATAGCTGCTTCGAGTAAATCAGGATTCATATTGTACGTCTGCTCATCAATATCGACAAAAACGGGAGTAGCGCCGCAAAAGCTGATTGCTTCTGCCGTTGCGATAAAGGTGCTTGGGACGGTTATTACTTCATCCCCCGGCCCTACACCCAGAGCCAGAAGTGGGAGCCAGAGTGCCTCGGTGCCGCTTCCGACACCTATGGCGAATTGACAATCACAGAATTCGGCAAATTCTTTTTCAAATTGCGTTACAAAAGGTCCACCGGCAAAGGCGGTTTTCTCGATGACTGCATTTATCGCACTATGAATTTCATCTTGAATAGAATTGTACTGAGCTTTCAGGTCTAAGAAGGGAACGCGCATGGGACCTCCGGTAATTAGTGGTCAGTGGTTAGTGATTAAAATCCCCCTGTGTCCCCCTTTAGAAAAGGGGGATTAATAAGGAAGTCTTCGTCTAAATGTTGAAATTTTAGCATAAATCCTAAATTCAGGATAGATACAACTTACACTATATCCCGCATTTCCTGATTAAATCCGCCCGAAGAAAGTCGGGAATCAATCAACTTTTTAAGCATTGATGATATTTCGTTTGTTTCTCGTATCCACTCAGTTCCTACATTTCTTTTTATGTGGCCGGTGTGCATGCCGATGTAAATTTGCGTTCGCAACTTACTGCAGGAGCCTTTAGCGTGAGATAAGAATTCAATACACTCGTTTGGAGATTCTCTTTCAAGGCTCTCAGCGATATTGCCCGGTAAAGAGAGCCCGGAACGGGTTATTTGATCATTGAGTATATAGTTATTTGTGTCTCGTAGCTCGTCATAAATGTTGGTACTGAGGTGTATTGATCTCTTCCACAGTTGTAGATCTTCAAATCTCATGATTGTACCTTTATCACATCATTTGGTGTCGTCTTATTTCCTATCGTCTATTTTTCTTATTACTTGAGCCGGGTTGCCGGCGACGATTGTGTTGGGTGGCACATCCCTGGTCACAACGCTTCCAGCACCGACGACAGAGTTTTCAAAGATTGTTATATTACTGAGAATTGTTGATCCCGAACCGATAGAGGCGCCTTTCTTTACCAGAGTTGGTTCAACATTCCAATCATTTTCCGTTTGCAAAGCTCCGTCAGGATTCGTCGCCCGGGGATAGGTATCGTTGATAAACGTTACACTGTGACCAACAAAGACGTCGTCTTCAATTGTCACTCCTTCACAGATAAAGGTATGGCTCGATATCTTGCAGTTTTTACCTACTTTAGCATTTTTTTGTATCTCAACAAAGGCGCCGATTTTTGTGTTGTCACTGATTGAACACCCGTACAGGTTGATAAACTTGGAGAGTTTTACATTTTCCCCGAGTTTGACGTCATCGGCTATGCAAAGGAAGTCACTCATAGCGTTACCGTTGCGCCCCTCATTTTCAGTGATTTATCAGTTGCTTCGAGAATCTTGACCACTCTCAGACCCGCATTTCCATCATTAATCGGGGTCTTGCCGTTTGTGATGCAGTCGACGAAGTATTCTCCCTCCAATTTAAGTGCCTCAGTCTGGTTAACCCTCGGAATCCACACGTCACCGGATCGATAGCTTACGAGAAGATCGTAAATACTTTCACGAGTTGTCACCTCGACTCCCTTATCATAAATCCTAATTTTTTCATCGGCGTCAAGGTCATTCCACACGAGCATTTTTTTGTCGCCGCCAATGAGTGTGTTCCTCACTTTGACGGGGGACATCCAATTGACGTTGAAATGGCCGATGAGACTATTCGAAAAGTAAACCGTGATGAACGCAATATTTTCTCTTCCGTTAAAATGTGACAACCCTGTTGCGGCAACTGCTGTTGGACTTCCGTTAACAACATAATCCATAATTGAAAAATCATGAGGTGCGAGATCCCAGATAACATTGATATCGTGCTGGAAAAGTCCAAGGTTGACCCTCGTGGAATCAAAATAATAGAGTTTTCCCAAAACATCATTGTCAATGACTTCTTTTATTTTTTGTACGGCACCGGTGAAAAGAAAGGTATGATCAACCATGATGGTCAGATTTTTCTTATCTGCCAATTCAACCAATTCCTCTGCCTCATGAACAGATGATGTGAACGGTTTTTCGACAAAGACATGTTTCCCGTTTTCAAGAGCTTTTTTAGCAAGTTCGTAATGAGTGAAAACGGGAGTTGCAATAGCAACTGCATCAAGGTCAGGTGAGGTCAGGACCTCATTGCAATCAGAAATCGTTTCTACATGAGGATATGCAATCTGTACCTTTTTGAGGGCATCAGGGTTTTGATCGCATACGGAAACAAGATTTGTTCCTTCTATGCCGTTAAAGTTTCTCACAAGGTTGGGACCCCAATAACCATATCCTATAACGCCCATGCGAATCATGCTATTTCCTCCTTTGCTTTCAGAAAACGTAAATCGTTATTCGGAAATCGAAATTAGTTATTTGTGATTAAAAAACAGAAGAAAATTGTTTACAAATCGTCTTTGCATATGGTGAATGCGAATAAGATTTATATAAAAATCCCCTCTAGCTCCCCTTTACAAAAGGGGAGGACCCGATAGATTCTTCCTTTGCTTTCGAAAACGTAAATCGCATATCGAAAACCGGAAACCTGGAACCTGATTCCTTTATCCTTGTGCCTTTAGCCTTATACCTTGAACCTTTAGCCTCGATCCTCGAACCTTAATACGCCCCTTTACCTGTAAGCACAACTAGAGGTGTCTTCAGTAGAAGTTTTATGTCAAGCCAGAGAGACCATTCTCGAACGTATTTGAGGTCAAGGCGCACCATCTCGTCGAAGTTTGTTGAACTTCTGCCCTCCACCTGCCAGAGTCCGGTAATGCCCGGTTTCACTTCAATAACACGCCGCATGTGCCAGAGTTTATATTCATCACACTCATATGGTATGGGTGGTCGCGGTCCCACAAGAGACATCTCTCCTTTGAGGACATTTATGAACTGTGGAAGTTCGTCGAGGCTTGTTTTACGTAAAAACTTTCCAATGAGCGTAACCCGTGGATCACTTTGTATTTTATAGACAGCGTTCGGTTTTGCTGCCTCACTGCCTGTACTTTTACCATTATCTATGAGTTTTTTAATATAGTTGCGATGAATTTCGTCATTGTTATCGACATGCATCGATCTGAACTTTAAAAAGGTAAACTTTTTCCCGAAGAGGCCCAGTCGTTCCTGTCTGAAGAATACGGGACCTTTTGAAGTCATTTTGATTAGTATGGGAATCATCAGAAATAGTGGCGAAAATATAATGAGACCCACAAGACTGCCGATAATATCAAAGATTCGTTTGCAGAAAAGGGCGAATACTTTGTGAACTGCCTTTTCTATGACGTCCGGATAGAAAAGAGGATTTGGCTGATAGTCCTTTTCTGACTTATCGTCGGGGAACCACTGCAACGAGAACTCCATGTCATGAAAATATCGTGATTCCATGATAAAGAACAAGCAGTTTTTCACTCTCTGCGTTGTTCTAACAATAATAAAATCTCTGTCGTGTTCGCCCATTTCAGTGAAAATGATTCCGATAACGGACTTATGAGCGTACCAGCCTTTAATGTCGGTCTCTCTTGTGTGATAATTTAATTGAGATATTATCTCTCTGAAGATTGCTTTACCGTTTTTGCTGTGAACAATGTTCCTGATATCGATGAGCATCAGTAAAAAAGGATTACCCGAGCGTTCAGAACGTTTCCGTTCGATGCGAAGAACCTCCTGAAAAATGCGTTCGTCATAAAAACTATGGTCAAGATCGACCCAATCACTGAATTTGATAACGTTATTTTTCACCCTGAGCTGAATCGGATCCATTCTATGTTCTCCCTGTAGATAATTTTTCAGTTTATAGTAATTGGTATGTAATTTAAATAATAATCTGTGACAATATTCAGAAAATTGCGAAGCGAAATCTCTGGAGGTTTGTGTATGCCTGATATTGCCGTTAAATTTCACTCCACGATTGATCATATCGTTTTCGATGGTTTCGAGCTTGAAAACCCCTGGTGGGTATTAACCTCAATGTAGTTGATTTAAGCCGTAATAAACCACTCCTTTAAAAGGGGGTTGTGAGGATTTCTCTCAATGTCTTAAAATCCCCCTGTGTCCCCCTTTAGAAAAGGGGGAATTGAATGAAAGATTTCTTACGTTAACAACATTGGCATTAACCTATTAATTCCGGTTAAACTAATCTGAAACTTGATACAGCTCCGCACTTTCGATTACACGAGACCTTTGCATAAGATCTTGCACTGAGGGGATACCCCTCAGAATCTCCGTGGAATATTTTTATTAATAAAACAGCTGTAAAATCCAATAATAATGGATTATGAAACGCTTTCCGTAAAAAAGGTTGTTACACAGGCATCTCATCCAAATATGAGATGCATGGAAAGTTATCATTCATCATGATTCGTTATACCTGCAACAGAACCATTGTACCGTATCTTTTCGTATTATAGTGCATAGCGTGTGCCAATAAAGTTACAAGACAATTAAAAATGTATAAAATAGTGAAATCAATATGTTACAGTAGCGAGCTTTGTAGACTAAAGACTGATAGAAACTGCAATAACTGAAGACAAACAATGTTTTGCTCCTTTATGTTGATGATAATCAGGCTCCAACATTTTGCGATGTTTGATAGTGCCTCATTATGTGGCGGCACAATGGAAGTATCTACAAATAATGTTGATTGCCTACGTAGTCTACAAAATATGTTGACATCTGAAACGATATGTAATGTGACCTGTTTTTACTAATTATTTTCTTTATGTTGTATTGTAATGCAATCATCAGAAACTCAAAATCAACTTCCATTCTACCTCTCTTCATAAAGTGGGGTAGGGGGTTGTCTTGGAACAATCTTTCCGTACATAACGGTCAAGATATACGGTTTTCTTTCTTTAAAAAAATCCCCCTGTGTTCCCCCTTTATAAAAGGGGGATATTAAGATGAAAAATGTTTATTGTAGCCCCCTTTACAAAAGGGGAAGAGGATATGGTCATAATATCCGGTTGTGCGTGAATGACATGTTACTAAGTTTATTACTTTTTACGAAAACTCCAAATAATTATATTGAAAAATGAAGTAAGATATGCACTATAAACATCATGCGGCATCGCCGCAAATTCGAAATCAGAAATTAGAAATTCGAAACAATGTCAAAATCCTAAAGCTGAATGTACAAAACTGTTTCATAAAATTGTTATTTGATATTCGGATTTGTTTCGTATTTCGATATTCGAATTTAGGATTTATGTTCCGCCTGAATCTGAGCAAAGTCCGTAGTCGTTGTGAATAATGAATCAAACGGGAGGGAAACGATATGTACAAAGGGACATTACTGGTTGTGGATGATGAAGAAAGTATTCGTCGATTATTACAAGAGTTCTTTGAGGACCTTGGATTTGAAGTCGTCACCGCAGATGGAGGGGAGGATGCACTTCAGAAATTCATCCCTGGTAAATTCGATAGTGTCATATCTGATCTCTTTATGCCGAATATCGATGGTATCGAACTGTTGAAAAAGATCAGGCAGCGAGATGCGAACGTCATGTTTTTAATGATTACCGGTTATCCAAGTCTGGAAAGTGCGGTTGAAGCGATAAAAGAGGGGGCTTATGATTACATTACGAAGCCGTTTACGTTTGATGATATAAAAATAAAGCTGGAAAGAGCATTACACGCGAGGCGTCTGGAACAATCACTGAAGAAGGTCAATGGCGTGATGTGGGGGTTGATTATTTCTATTCCGATCTGGCTAATTCTTGGCATCGCTCTTGGGCTGGTTTGGAGATGGATTTGATAGAGCGGTTATCCGGCCTTCCGTATTGTCGATATTATTGCTATGATCGCCTCCTTTTTCTCTATGCTTTAACTCAATAACTTCCAACATTAGATTTGCCTGGCTTTCCATACTTTGTTTTAACATTTTCGTCAGTTCAAGGACCAATTCATCCCGCTTACTTTTGTCAGAAGTTATGCTATCTAGATCGATATTTATGCTTTTGAGCGTATTTTCGATTACTTTGATTTTTTTTTCAATTGTTTGCATCCGCTGAGACAAGTGATACGAACGTTCTTTTTTGGGAACAGATGAAGACGATTGTCTTTTTACATCTTTTTCTCCCGCAAGAATTCCTCCGATGTTTCTGACCTTGACCACTTCATCAATGACATTGTTGGTAATAACTTTCAACTCGTCTGCGTAACCGTGGACAAGCGCGGCGTCACATAAGATATTGATAAGACGAGGGATGCCTCGAGAGTGTTTTTGTATGGATTCAATAGCCTTTTGATCGAAAATATCCAATTCTTCAGCCCCCGCCACCCACAAGCGATGTCGAATATATTCTTTCACTTCATCTTTGTCCAGACCATTAAGATGCCAGTATACGGTTACTCGCTGGGTAAATTGTTCCAGACTTTTTTTCTGTAGTTTTTCCTTTAATTCAGGTTGCCCCAGCAGTAATATCTGGATCAAATGATGTTTTTCAGATTCCAGGTTGGAGAGCATTCTGATCTCTTCAATCGTGCTATTGGGTAGATTTTGAGACTCATCGATGATCAACGCAACTCGCTTTTTTTCAGCAAATTGCTGCAGGAGAAAATTCTGGAAGGTGTCCAGCATTGACGCTTTATCCATAACATCAACTGCGAGCTCGAATTCCTGGCAGACCAGCTTCAGGAATTGCTTTGGCTGGGCTATGGTTTGATTAACAACGGCAACATGAATATTCTGCTTAAGCTTTCGTAAAAGGAAGTTGATGAGCGTTGTTTTCCCGGATCCTATTTCACCGGTAATAACGACAAATCCTTTGTTTTCCGTAATAGCATATTCGAGATGGGTATAGGCCTCCTCATGTCCTCGACTCATGAACAGATAGTCAGGATCAGGTGAAAGATTAAACGGTTTTTCCTTCAGGCCATAAAAAGATTTGTACATGCTGTAAATTCTTTTTTACATTATAGCTTCGCTTTGTTGAAGACGGTTCCGATGATTGGTTTATCTCGAAGAAGCTCAATTGTACGTTGAAGATCATCTTTATTTGTTTTCTCTGCTTCTACGACCAGCAAAATGCCGTCTACAAGCCGGGACAAAACGAGTGGATCGGCACTGGTCAAAATGG
>Ga0272442_10012597_pt1 | contig 10199 bp, 11 predicted proteins | sample SSMForm2O_FD_200262 | JGI IMG/M metagenome (GOLD analysis project Ga0272442, IMG submission 200262) | Marine sediment archaeal communities from Little Sippewissett salt marsh, Falmouth, MA, United States - SSM-Form-2O | ecosystem: Environmental > Aquatic > Marine > Wetlands > Sediment ... | reverse complement strand
GGAGATTCAGCAGCAGGTTCAAGTAAAATGGCACGTGATAAAGAAATTCAAGCAATATTACCTTTAAAAGGTAAGATATTAAATGTTGAAAAATCTTCTCCTGTAAGAGCTCTTGGTTCTGAAGAAGTAGTTAATCTTATAACTGCTATTGGAACTGGAGTAAAAGAAAATTTTGATATAAAAAAATTAAGATATTCTAAAGTAATAATTATGACTGATGCAGATGTTGATGGACAACATATCCAAACTTTGTTATTAACTTTCTTTTTTAGATATGTTCCTGAATTAATTGAAAATGGAAATATCTATATTGCAGTATCTCCTTTATATAGAGTAAGAAAAGGTAAATCTTATTATGTTTATTCTGATGAAGAATTGAAAAAAATTACCTCTAAATTAGGAAAAGCAGAAATTCAAAGATTTAAAGGATTAGGAGAAATGAATCCTTCTCAATTATGGGATACTACTATGAATCCTAAAACAAGAATTTTAAAAAAAGTTTTAATTGAAGATGCAGTATTAGCAGATGAAACTTTTTCAATGTTAATGGGAGATGTTGTTGGTCCAAGAAGAAAATTTATTGAAACAAATGCAAAAATCGCAGAGGTAGATATATAAAAATTAAACTAAAATATTTAAATTAAAATGAAAGAAAAAAATAAAATAAAAACTAAAGAATCTGAAAATGGGAATGATATTGAGAAATTAGAAAAAACAGATATTAATCTTAAAGATATGAATGAAAACAGAGTTATTAATGCAGAAATTTCTAATCAAATGAAAAAAGCATATATTGATTATGCAATGTCAGTTATTGTTTCAAGAGCTTTGCCTTCTGCTGAAGATGGATTAAAACCAGTTCATAGAAGAATTTTATATGCAATGAAATTAATGGGGTTAGATAAAGGTGCAACAAAAAAATCAGCAAGGATTGTAGGAGATACTATGGGTAAATTTCACCCTCATGGAGATATGGCTATTTATGATGCATTAGTAAGAATGGCTCAAGATTTTTCATTAAGATATCCTTTAGTAAAAGGGCAAGGAAATTTTGGTTCATTAGATGGAGATAATGCAGCTGCTTCAAGATATACTGAAGCAAAATTAGCAAAAATTTCTGCAGAATTATTACAAGATATTGATAAAGAAACTGTTAAATTTATTCCTAATTTTGATAATTCTTTAAAAGAGCCTGTTGTTCTTCCTGGGAAGGTTCCAAATTTATTAATAAATGGCTCTTCAGGTATTGCTGTTGGTATGACTACAAATATTCCTCCTCATAATTTAATTGAGGTTTGTGATGGAATTATTTCAACAATAAACAAACCTCAAATAACAATTGATGAATTAATGGAAATAATTAAGGGGCCTGATTTTCCAACAGGAGGGCAAATTGTTGCTGAAAATCTTAAAGAATTATATGAAAATGGAAAAGCAAGTTTTATTATAAGAGGAAAGGTTACAACAGAAGAAGGAAAAACTAAAAATCGTGTTGTTATAACTGAGATTCCTTATCAAGTAAATAAAGCAGATTTAGTAAAACAAATTGCAGAACTTGCAAGAGATAAAAAATTAACAGATGTTTCAGATATAAGAGATGAATCTTCAAAAGGAAAAATAAGAATCGTTGTTGAATTAAAAAAATCAGCAAATCCTCAATTTACTATTAATAGATTATTTAAATCAACTAAATTACAGAACAGGTTTGATGCTGTTTTAGTTGCATTAGTTTCAGGAGTTCCAAAAACTTTGAATTTAAGAGAAATAATAGATGTTTATATTAATTATAGAAGAAAAATAATAAGAAAAAGAACAGAGTTTGATTTAAAAAAAGCAGAAGCAAGAGAACACATTGTTAAAGGGTTATTAGTTGCATTGAAAAATCTTGATTTTGTTATTGAAATTATAAAAAAGAGCAAAACAATATCTGAAGCAAGTGAAACTTTGCAGAAAAAATTGAATCTTTCTAAAAAACAATCTGAAGCTATTTTAGAAATAACTTTAAAACAATTAACTTCATTAGAGCAAGATAAATTAAAAAAAGAAGAAAAGGAACTTTTGGATTTAATTGATAAATTAAAAAAGATTTTAGAAGATGAAAAAGAAATCCTTAAGATTATTAAACAAGATTTAAATGAATTAAAAAAGAGATATGATGATAAAAGAAAAAGCAGTATTATTAAATCAATTAAAGAAATAAAAGAAAGAGATCTTGTTCAAAAACAAGATGTTGTGATTACAATAACTGAAAAAGGGTATATAAAAAGAATGCCTTTTAAAGCATATCATGAACAAAAAAGAGGAGGAAAAGGAGTTATTGGAACTGAATTAGCAAGTGATGATTTTGTTAAAGAATTAATAACTTGTTCTACTCATGATAATCTTTTGTTATTTACAGGAAGAGGAAGAGTCTTTTGGTTAAAAGCATATAAAGTTCCTGAAACACAAAGATATGGAAAAGGACAGGCAATTGTAAACTTATTGAATATTAAAGATGATGTTATTTCAAGTATAATGGCTGTAAAAGAATTTAAAGATTCTCTTTTTATTTCAACTAAAAAAGGAATTGTAAAGAAAATAAAACTTGAAGCTTTAAGCAAACCAAGAAGCACAGGAGTTAGAATAATAAAACTACCATTAGATAATTCTGATAATGTTATTGATGTTAAAATTATAAAAGAAAAACAAGAAGTAATGTTAATGACAAAAAAAGGACAAGCAATAAGATTTAATTCTAAAGATGTAAGAGAAATGGGGAAGGCTTCTTATGGAGTTACTGGAATTAAATTAGATAAAGATGAGGTTGTTAGTTTAGAAATAATTCCTTTGGATGAAAATGAAAAAAAGAATTGTGCTGTTTTGACTATTACTGAAAAAGGATATGGTAAAAGAAGTTCAATTGATGATTATAGGATAACTGGAAGAGCTTGTAAAGGAGTTAAAAACATTAAAATAACTGATAAAAATGGAGGGGTTGTTAATACAATCTCTGTTCATGATAAAGATAATATTATTGTTTCAACTAAAAAAGGAATTGTTATAAGAACTTCTGCAAAAGGAATAAGAGTAATGGGAAGAGCAACTCAAGGAGTTAAAGTTATTAATTTGAAACAAGGAGATAGAGTTAGTGGTGTTGTAAGAATGGATGAGAGTAAAGAAATTTCCGAATAAAATGCTAACAATAGAACAAATATTAAATCATACTGAGAATATATTATTTAATTTAAATTATGAAAATAGAAAGAGTATTTGTGTTTATTATGATTTATTAAAAAGCAGATTTCAAATTACTCAGATGTTAGATGATGTTTTTGACAATAGAGAAAATTATGAAAAAGATGAAATAAATTATTTTATGGAAAAGTGTGATTGTGCTCTTTTTGATTTATATAGAGAAATTAAAAAAAGGCCAGAGAGTAATTAATTGTAAAATTTTAATAAATAATTAGATTATTTCACCAAAACCTATTAAACGCCAGTGTCCTTGAATGTTTTTTGCAATACCTAAAGAATTTCCTTTAATTGGAACTATTGGAATTTTTAATGATAATTCTATTTCATTATCTTTTATTTTTATTATTTGTCCAACACTTATAGTTGTATTTATTGATAATAAAATTAATTCATTTGCTTTTAAATGGCTTGTTTTTTCTGCTTTCTCTTCTCCAACAATTTCATTAAATAATTTATATTTTATTTTTATTTTTTCTGTTATCTCAGGTAATTTTCCAGGAAGAGAAGCTATATTCCCAGAAAGAGAATCTGTTTTAGTAACAATATTATCTAATTCTGTTTCAAAAGCCAAACTTCCTCCAGGAGTTGCTTTTTTAATTGGATTGTTTCCTCTATAAATAGATATGATTTTTGTTTTAATTGGTTTGTAAGATATTTGATTTGCATGTTTTTCTGTTAATCCTGGTTTTATTTCAATTTCATCATTAATATTTAATATACCTTTTTTTAATATTCCAGCTATAACTCCTCCATGAAGTTTTTCTATAGAGTTGCCAGGTTTGTTTATATCAAAACTTCTTGCAATTAAAAATTCTGGTTCTGAATTTAAATCTCTTTTTGGAATTTCAATATCTAATAAAAGTTCTTTTATTTTATCAATATTAATATTTTGCTGTGCAGATACAGGTATTATAGGGGCATTTTCAGCAATAGTTCCTTTTACGAATTTTTTTATTTCTTTATAATTTTTTATTGTTTCTTCTTTTGTTATTAAATCTATTTTATTTTGTATAATTATTATTTTATTTACTTTTTTTGCTTGTAGAGCAACAAGGTGTTCTCTTGTTTGTGGTTTAATACCTTCATTTGCAGCTATAACTAAAATAGCTAAGTCCATTAATGCAGCTCCTGATAACATTGTTGCCATTAACATTTCATGTCCTGGGCAGTCAATAAAACTAATATATCTTTTTTTACCTTTTAATTCAATTATAGTATCTGCATAACCTAGTTTTATTGTTATTCCTCTTTTTAATTCTTCTGAATGAGTGTCTGCAAATTTTCCAGTTAGTTTTGATAACAAAGTAGTTTTACCATGGTCAATATGTCCAATCATTCCAACATTTAACATTTCAATATTTTCTTCCATAGATATAAAAATAGTAATGGTTTTTTAAAGGTTGTTATTAGAGATAAGGCATAAAATATTAAGATAATTAATAATAAAAAAATATAATAATATTTTTGAATAAAGATATTGAATATTTTATAGGTAAATTATTCAGCTTTTTTTTCTGGTTCTTTTTTAGTTAAATCTTCAAATTTTTTATTTCCTTGTTTTAAAACTTTTGTATTAATCTGATGTGTTTTTAATGAGATTTCATTTCCTCTTAATGTTTTTCTTAATCTAATTCCTTTTTTTCTGTTTTTCATTCCAAAACCATAAGTTAATAATCTTTTATGATAGCCTGGGCCTGTTAAATCTTTTCTTCCTGGAAATCCTGCTTCATCACTTATTCCTGTTATTTCTAATTCATAACCTTCTAAATCTTCAGAGATTTCATTTCCATTAAGATTTTCTCCAATTTTTTTTCCAACTAAAACTTCGTTTTCTGTTTCTAATTTCAGTGTTTTTCCTTTATCTGATATATTAATTTTAAACATCTTATGAAAACCAAGGTTTTCCTAACAAGTCACTTTTCCTTTTGATGACTAATTATCCCTGATTAATTTATATTTAATAAATATTGATAATAAAAAGGGTTTTTAAAGGTTTTGAGAAGAGAGATTATATTAAAAATTACTTAATTTAACAATTAAATTCTAAATTTTCTTTAATTATAAATATTTTTTCTATGTCCGATTCTTAAAACAATAATTTTATTCATAGAAATAATAACATCAACAATCGCTCTATAATCTCCTATTCGTAATCTCCAAAGCTTTTCTCCTTGCAATCTCCTTAAATATCTAAATGGATTTTCTTTTATAGAATAAATTTTGTTTAAAATAATTTCAGCATCTTTTTTTTGTAATTTTTTAAGAAAATTTTCTGCATTATTTTCTATTTGGATAGAATACATTTTATTTAAGAGCAATCCTTAATTCTTCTGCAACTTGTTCAATAGGCTTTACTTTTCCTCTTTTAACATTTTCAAGTGCAATTTTTATATCATCAATTTCTTTTTCACTTAAACTTTCTTCTTCGCAATTATCTATAAGATTGTTTAAAACTTCATCGTAAGATTGTCTTTCTATATTTTTAAGGGCTTTTAGTCTTTTAAGAGTTTCAAAATTAATTTGTATAGTTGTTTTTTCCATGTTATATAATAGTTATAATTACTATATAAATCTTTGGATTAAGTTTTTGATAATTAATTTATGAGCCTTTAAACACCCCAAGTAGTATTTTGTTTTCTTTTTATTTCAGCTATTTTTTGTAAGGTTTGTATTTCTTCTCTTGTTAAAAGTTCTTTGTTTTTTTTGAATTCTTTAAATTGATTTGCATTTATATTAGAATAAAGCTCTTTTGTTTCTGATAATTGTCTTTCAAAATTTACACCAGGAAGGGATATTGCAACTTCTTCATTTTGTTTTGCTTCTTCTACTGATTTCCCTTGAGATTGAATTCCCTTTATTTTTCCTATTTCTTCATTATTTATATTTATCAATCTAATTCCTGATCTTAATTTTCCTGTTTCAATTGAAACACCAAAAACTGCAGGATTTGAATTTCTAAAAACATATTGATTAAGGATTTTTAATTTACAAATATTACCTAATTCCATTATTTTACTTCTTTTTATTTCATTTCTTTTTTCTTCTTGGTATTTTAATAAATTTTCTATTAATTTGTAGATAACTTCTTCTTTGATTATTTTTATATTTTTTTTGTTTAGTTCTTTTGCTTCTTCATCTTCTTCAACATTAAAACCTAAAATAACTGCATTTAGAGGGTCGTTTTCTAAATTTGTCTGAGCAGAAATTAAATCTTTTTTATTTATTTTACCTATGCCTGCTTTTAAGATATTTATTTTTTCTTGTTTTAATAATGTCATGAGTGCTTCTAAACTTCCTAAAGAATCTGCTTTTACAATTATTCCTTTAGAATCTGTTTTAATAATATCTATTTCTTTTTTAAATTCTTCTTGAATTTCTTTTAAATTATCTTTAAAAATTGTAAATGGCATTCCTGGGAGAATCTCCTCATTATTTGTTAATTGCATTCTTATACCTGTAGAAGCATTAACTTTTGCACTTGGTTTGAATTTTGAAGATATAGGAAGAATCTCTTCTAAAATTCTTATTTTAGAGATTATTGGTTCATTAAAACTTGCAATTGCAATTTCATTGTTAATTGATAATTTTCCATCATAAACAATTGCTTCAATATACTGCATTGTTTTTTCTTTTTTAATTTCTAAAATAACTCCTCTTGCTTTTTCTCCTAATTTTAAGTTTTCTTTTAGAAATTTTTGAGATAAACCACATAACATCATTATTAATTCATTAATTCCTTCTCCTGTTTTTCCTGAACAAGGAACAATTGCTAATTCTGCTGTAAAATCTGTTATTTCATAAAAAGGCTTTGCATTAAATCCATGATGATGTAGGCTTCCAATTAAAGTATAAAGTTTTTCATTAAAATTTGTTTTTGTATTTGTTGATTGATTATCAAGGTTTTGTTTTAAATTATCTGAAATTTTTCTCCATCCAGATATATTATCTATCTTATTAGCAGCAATTATAAATGGAATTTTATTTAATTTTAAAATTTCTAAAACTTCTTGTGTTTGAGGCATAATTCCCTCATTTATATCAATGACTAAAATTGCTAAATCTGCTAAAGAGCCTCCTCTTTTTCTTAAATGAGAAAAAGCTGCATGTCCAGGAGTGTCAATAAATAAAAATCCAGTGATATCTAATTTTATATTATTAGTTTCAATTAAAGGGCATCTTTTAATTATCTTATCTATTGGAACTTTTGTAAATGAAATTTTTTGAGTTATTCCTCCTGCTTCTTTATCTGCAACTCCAGTTAGTCTAATACTATCTAAGATTGTTGTTTTCCCATGATCTACATGTCCTGCAACTGTTACAATTGGTTGTCTAATCTCCATATTTATTTAATTATAGTATTCTTTAAAAAGTTTGATATTTATTAGAAATAACAATTTAATTAAAAAATTTGAAATCTTAATTAATAATTATTAATCTAGTGTAATTTATTGATTTTAAATTGTTTTTTATATTTTTTAATTAATAACCCTATTTGCATATCTTTTATTAATTTTTTTTAATCTATAAATGGCATTTGTCCATTTAGAAACTTCATTAATATAATTTGCAACAAATTGAGCAACTTCTTTTTCTGTTTTTTCTTTATCTCCTGAAAAATTTTTTGGAAATTCTAAATAAATTTCTCTATATTGTTTTGGCTTATTAGGATCAAATCCTTTATTTTTTCTAGTTATTGTAATTTCATAATTTTCCTTTATTAAATTAGATAATGATTTAATAGCTCTTCTTATTTTATCTCTGTCATTATATTTTCCTAAGAATTTAATATAATGTGTTCCATCATCTTTTTGATGTATAGAAACTTCCTGGATTAATTCTGTTTTTGTTAATTTTTCTTGTAGTAATTCTCCTAAACCCATACAAAAATATATCTTAATTATTTAAAAATATTATTATGAATTATTATATAATTATATTTTGTTGTTTTAATCTTTTTATTGTTGGTATTTAGAATTATCTTATATTCCATATGATATAAACCTTTTTTAATAAATCATAATAATATGTAGGTAATCTGGATTATTAAGATAAAATTTCAAAAAATATAAAAACCTTCTTAATAATAAAGTTTTATGAAAAACAAATCAATTAATGAAATAAATGAAATTTATGATTTAGAATTAGATAAAATCATAAAAACCATAAAAAATAAAAAACCAAAACAAGTTTTATTGCAATTTCCAGAGGGCATGAAACCTTATAGTCAAACAATTTGTGATTATATAGAAAATAAAACAAAAGTTAATTGCTTAATCTGGTTAGATAGTTGTTATGGTGCATGTGATATTCCTAATGTTAATATTGATTTAATTATACAATTCGGGCATAGTTCTTGGAATTTTGAATAATTAAGCTAAAATTCCAGTGAACATTAGAATTCCTAAACTTAATAAAATAGTTCCTTCAATTAAATGAAGATATTTAATATTTTTTTCTTTCCATCCACCTATTTTCTCAATTGTTGTAAACCCAAGATAAATTGTTAATGTTATTCCTATCATTGGTAGAATAAAAATAAGATTATAAATTAAAAGCCAAGGAATTGATTTTAATAAACTTAATACAGATAATTTACCTGAAGCAATTATATAAGGGCCGATTGTGCAAGGCAATAAAAATAAAGTTACAAATAATCCAATTAAAAATGCTCCTTTTGGGTTTCTTATTTTTTTTATTAATAATTTCATTGCAGGTCTCATTTTAAGAGGCATTTCTGTTCCTAATCCTCCAGGCTTATAAACAAAAAAATCTTTTATATTTAAAATTCCTAAAATAATTGCAAACAATCCAAATCCTTTAAAAATATATAATGAATATTTTCCTGTTTCAGGAATTGCATGTGAAAAAATTTGAATCATAATAAGTCCATATAAAAAATATAAAATAAAAACAGCTAATGTAAATGATAATCCTCCTAATAATACTCTTTTTTTATTTGCTTTTTCTCTTATTAGTAAAGTCATTAATACAATAAGCATTACTGCGAGTGCACAGGGATTAACTGCATCTACTAATGCTAAACCAATTATTTCAATTATTGACACCATTGCAATTTGTTAATTCACTTAATTCTTGAATTGTTTTTACTCCAACATAAACTTGTTCATTGATAATCCATGAAGGAATTCTTGTCACACCATATTCTTCTATAATTTCATTGTTGATATTAATAATCTCAAATTCATTAAGATAATCATTTAAAACTTCTTTTTGCTTTGCACAATAACCACAAGTTGGTGAAACAATTAATCTTGATTTTGATGCAATGCAAGAAATTACTTTTCCATTAATATCTGGTTCTTGATTAAGATATTTAATTCCAATTATAACTAAAACAACTATTAAAATTAATGAAATAATTACAATTGTTTCTTTTTTCATATTAATAATTAATATTTTTCATTTTTAAATCTTTGTTTGAAATTAGTTTCAAATCATTCGATTTCTTTTTCTGTTATTTTTATTATTTTTTTAAAAAGATTTTGATACTCTGGATACATTTCAACAACAGGCTTCATTTTTATTGTTGAATCAACAAAATCTCTTTTATAGGGGATTCTTCCGATAATTGGAATTTCATTATTTTTAGCATAAGATTCTATTTTTGAACAAAAACTTTTTTCTAAATCAAACTTATTTATTACAATTCCATGCTTAATATTAAAATGCTGTGCTAAATATATAACTCTTTTTAAGTCATGCAAAGCTGAAGGAGTAGGCTCTGTTACAGCAATTATATAATCTGTTCCAACTAATGAAGCAATAACAGGACATCCAATTCCAGCAGCAGAATCTATTATTATAATTTCATATTTTAAATTATTATTAATTTCCTCAGATTTTTCTCTTACAGAAGCTACAATTTCTCCTGAAGCTAATTCTCCTAATTTAAGTTCTCCAATAACTAAATCCACTCCATAATTCTTTCCAGTATAAATTGTTCC
>Ga0272442_10012596_pt1 | contig 10200 bp, 5 predicted proteins | sample SSMForm2O_FD_200262 | JGI IMG/M metagenome (GOLD analysis project Ga0272442, IMG submission 200262) | Marine sediment archaeal communities from Little Sippewissett salt marsh, Falmouth, MA, United States - SSM-Form-2O | ecosystem: Environmental > Aquatic > Marine > Wetlands > Sediment ... | reverse complement strand
CGACATCAAGCTTATAGCGCAATTGGAATTGGAATCTCAGGCGACTGCGTAGGGAGAGCTATTGGAACAATATGGTAAGATTGAGAACCCCGGAAAAAGGAAAGTGCGAAAAACTCTGGACACTACCAATGTATTTTTCACATTACGCAACGTTTCTAATTATATCATGATCTTTTTCAAAAAGGGCCTCGGTAAATTCTTCTGCGTCAAAAACCCTCAGGTCGTCGATCTTCTCACCGATTCCAATAAAACGTACCGGAATCTTTTCCTCGTTCACTATTCCGATAATAACACCGCCTTTTGCAGTTCCATCCATTTTTGTCAGCACTATGCCTGATATATCCAGAGCTTCCCTGAACATCTTTGCCTGGGCAATTGCATTCTGCCCGGTGGTGGCATCAAGCACCAGCATAACCTCATGCGGAGAACCCTCCATAGCCTTGCCCATAACCCTTCGTATTTTCTTGAGCTCATCCATAAGAGGAAGTTTGGTATGAAGCCTCCCGGCAGTATCAGCAATCACAACGTCGATATTTTCCTTCTGCGCCTTCTTGATTGCCTCGAAAATAACCGATGAAGGATCGGCTCCCTCCTTTCCCGACACTACATCGCAGTCTACCCGCCTGCCCCATATTTCGAGCTGCGCAACCGCTGCGGCGCGGAACGTGTCACCTGCAGCCATGAGAACACTGTGTCCCTGCCCCTTCAACTGAGAAGCCAGCTTGCCGATGGTCGTTGTCTTGCCTGTGCCGTTTACGCCCACCATCATTATGCAGAAAGGCTTTGCGGAGACCACGTTCCATTCCGGCGCCTCGATATTAAGAATCTCGCCCACCTTTGCCTCAAGAAGTGCAGGAACATCGTCAATTCCCTCTGTCCTGTCAGAATTCCCTTTCAGCCACTCAAGAAGCTCCCCCGTGGTTTTTACTCCCACATCAGACGTAATCAGCACTTCCTCCATCTCGTCGAGAACAGATCCCTCTACTTTTCTCTTTTCCTTGAACAGGCTGCCGATTCTGGCGATAAAGCCTTTGCGTGTGCTCGAAAGTCCTTTGCGGAGTTTAGAAACTCTTTCCCTGCGCTCATCCTTCAGCAATTCTTCTTCGGCAGATTCATCCCTTGCTTCAGGCTCAGGCTTTTCTGCAGGTTCTGCTTCAGGCACTGCTTCAGGTTCAGGTTCAGGTTCAGGTTCTGGTTCTGGTTCTGGTTCTGCTTCAGGCTCTGCTGCAGGTTCTACAACTTCTTCTGGTAAAGGCTCAGGTTTCCCGGCTTCTGCTTCAAATTTCTCTTCCCTGGGTGCAGGGATCCCGGCCACGGACTCTTCGTCCGCGGACTCTACGTCCGCGGGTTCTTCCCCCGGCTTTTCATCCGCGGATTTTTCTGCAAGCTCCGGTTTCTTTTCTCTGCGGCCGGATGCAAGGGCGATGATTACTATTATTATTATGCAAACAACGGCTGCCAGGACAATTAGCTGCGACTGATCAAAATCCATTTGAGTCTCCTTGAGATTACCGCCTCTTCAATTCGATACAGATGAAAATGCATGTTCATGCCAAAGTCAACCGGTGCCTTTTAGCATTCATTGTCCGTCCTTGCATACAGAACCCCTAATGCGTATAGTGCCCCGGATATTTACTACTGCTTTTCAATTACGGGAAAGGAGATCGCGCGGGGTGAAGCTCTACCTTGAAGACGGAACGGTCCTGACGGGAAAAAGCTTCGGCTGTCCGGATACTGTCGGGGGAGAAGTCGTTTTCAATACCGGAATGACGGGGTACGTGGAAACCCTGACCGATCCTTCTTACAAAGGACAGATTCTCGTCTGCACCTATCCCCTTCAGGGCAATTACGGCGTACCCGTCGCTAAGAAGATAGAAGGATTTGACTGGCCGCATGAATCATCCGGAATACAGGTGCAGGGTCTGGTAGTAAGTAGACACTCCGAGCAGCACAGCCATCATGATGCCGAAATGAGTCTGGGACAGTGGCTCAACCAGCATGGAATCCCGGCCATGGAAGGCGTTGACACGAGAGTGCTTACCAGACGACTGAGAGAAAAAGGCACAATGCGGGGCTGGCTCGTCCACAATGATGTGGATCTGGATCAGGTAAAAAACAGCGCCCGCAGCATCGAAATGAAAAAAGTCGTGGACATCGTAAGCTGTGAATCCACCAGGCAGTACGAGGGCAAATCCCTGAGCGTTGCCGTGGTTGACTGTGGATGCAAGAACAACATCCTCAGAAGCTTTGCAAAAAGAAACATAGGCATACAGGTGGTTCCATGGAATTATGACCTGGCCGGCATTTATGAAAGTGTCGACGGATTCTTCATCTCGAACGGCCCGGGAGACCCCAAGGATGCAGACGTTCTTATAAAAAATGTTGCCGCCTTGTTAAAACGCGAAAAACCCGTTTTCGGAATCTGCCTCGGACACCAGATTCTTGCACTCGCCTGCGGAGCTGATACGTACAAGCTGCCATACGGACACCGCTCGCAGAATCAGCCCGTACAGGACGTTTACACCAGGCGCTGTTATGTAACCAGCCAGAATCACGGCTATGCCGTGGATATGGAGTCACTGCCGGACAACTGGGATGTCTGGTTCGTCAATCTCAACGATGAGACAAATGAGGGCATCCGCTGCCTGGACGCTCCATTTGCATCGGTGCAGTTTCACCCTGAAGCAAGCCCCGGTCCCACGGACACGGGATACCTGTTCGATGAATTCGTAAGAATGCTTGGACATGCGAGGATGAACAGTGCACGGTAATTATCTTCCGAAAAAGCCCAAAAAAGTTCTCATACTGGGATCCGGCGCACTGAAGATAGGAGAAGCCGGCGAGTTCGACTATTCCGGATCGCAGGCGATAAAGGCAATACGCGAGGAAGGTATCTCCACGGTTCTGATAAATCCCAATATCGCCACAATACAGACCAGCGAGGGAATGGCGGATCGTACATACTTCCTGCCGGTCACGCCCCATTTCGTGGAAGAAGTCATAAAGAAGGAGCAGGTGGACGCGCTCCTGCTCGGTTTCGGCGGACAGACCGCGCTCAACTGCGGCGTAAGCCTGGACGAAAGCGGCGTTCTCGAAAAACTCGGAGTTCGCGTACTCGGAACTCCTGCAAGTACGATACGCAACACCGAGGACCGCCGGCTCTTTGTTCAGGAGCTTGACAGCATTGAGGTATACACCGCCCGGGCCGAAGCATGTTCCGACATTGATCAGGCGCGCACTGCCGCACTCGATACCATCGGACTTCCCGTTATCCTTCGCGGAGCCTTCAGCCTGGGAGGCAGGGGAAGCGCAATAGTAAAAACTCCCGAAGATCTGGAAAATGTCCTTCCCATCGCGTTTGCCGGCTGCCCCCAGGTGCTTGTCGAGGAAAGCCTCGAAGGCTGGAAGGAAATCGAGTACGAGGTCGTCCGTGACGCAAGGGACAACTGCATTACGGTCTGCAATATGGAAAACGTGGACCCCATGGGAATTCACACCGGGGAGTCCATTGTCGTGGCCCCGTCACAGACGCTGAACAATCACGAGTACCACATGCTGCGCGAGATCTCGATCAGGACAATCCGTCATCTCGGCATAGTGGGCGAATGCAACATACAGTTCGCGCTCGACCCTCAGGGCGACACTTACCGCGTGATCGAGGTAAACGCGCGCCTGAGCCGTTCGAGCGCCCTGGCCAGCAAGGCTACGGGGTATCCCCTCGCCTATATCGCGGCCAAGCTCTCTCTCGGCTACACCATGGCCGAGCTGACCAACATGATAACGCAGCGCACGTGCGCGTTTTTCGAGCCGGCGCTGGACTACATAGTGGTCAAGACCCCGCGCTGGGACCTGGACAAGTTCACCGGAGCCGAATCCGTCATCGGCAGCGAAATGAAAAGCGTGGGCGAAGTAATGTCCATAGGCCGCACGTTTACGGAATCGCTGCAGAAGGCCCTTCGCATGGTGGGCATAGGCGTAAACGGCCTGGACCCGGAAGCGTTCAATTTCAAAGACATCGAGAAAGAACTCACAAAGCCGAGCCCCAGGAGGATATTCTGCATAGCGCACGCTCTCGAAAAGGGCATGGACGTCGAGACCATTCACAATCTCACCGGCGTGGACAGATGGTTTCTTCACGAGATTGACTTTCTGGTACACAGGCGCAGGGACCTTAAAAGTGCTCCCGAGCTTACGGAAAAACTCCTGAGACAGGCCAAGAGAGAGGGCTTCAGCGACCGGTACATAGCTGATTTGAGAAAAACCGACGAGGAACAAATCAGCGATCTGCGCAGGAAGTTCAACATACGGCCCGTGATCAAGCAGATCGACACGCTTGCGGGAGAATTCCCTGCAGAAACAAACTACCTCTACCTCACCTATCACGGAGAGGAATCCGACATCGCGCCCTCGTGGCGCAAAAAGGTAATGGTGCTCGGAAGCGGGCCCTACCACATAGGAAGCTCGGTGGAATTCGACTGGTGCTGCGTGAACGCGGCGCAGGCGGCCAGGGACCTGGGCTACGAGACCGTGCTGTTGAACTTCAACCCCGAGACCGTGAGCACGGATACGGACACCTGCGACAAGCTCATCTTCGACGAGATCTCCTTTGAGACGGTAAAGGAAATCTACGACGCGGAGCAGCCATGGGGCGTGATCGTAAGCGTGGGCGGACAGGTGGCCAACAACCTTGCCCTGAGGCTGGAAAAAGCAGGCATCAGGATTCTGGGAACCAGCGCAAGGGACATCGACGCGGCAGAGGATCGCAACAAGTTCAGCTCGATCTGCGACGAGCTCGGCATCAACCAGCCTAAGTGGGCCGAGATGAACCGCATAGAAGATCTTGAAAAGACCGTGAACGATCTCGAAGGGCTGCCCATACTTGTGAGGCCGAGCTACGTGCTCAGCGGCGCTGCCATGACCGTGGCCCACAACATCCACCATCTTCAGAACTTCCTTAACAGGGCGGCCGATGTATCGCCCGACCATCCGGTTGTGCTGACCAAGTTCGAGCAGGATTCCAAGGAAATCGAGTTCGACGCCGTCGCGGATCAGGGCGAGGTGATACTGTGGGCCATCAGCGAGCACGTGGAAAACGCGGGCGTGCACTCCGGAGACGCCACGCTCGTGCTGCCGCCGCAGAAGCTTTATCTCGAAACCGTGAGGCAGATAAAGAACGTGGCGAAAAAACTGGCAAAGCGCTACTCCATTACGGGCCCCTTCAACCTGCAGTTTCTCGCAAAGAACAACCAGGTGAAAGTCATCGAGCTCAACCTGAGGGCATCGAGGAGTTTTCCCTTTGTAAGCAAGGTCACGGGAAGCAACCTGATTCACGAGGCCACGAGGCGCATACTCGGCGTGAAGCAGCCGGTGGTAAACCGCGCTCTCGATCTGGATTACGTCGGGGTCAAGGCCGCCCAGTTCAGTTTCGCACGCATAAAAGGCGCGGATCCCACGCTCGGTGTCGAAATGGCGTCAACGGGCGAGGTCGGCTGCTTCGGCATAAACTTTCACGCAGCACTGCTCAAAGCGCTCATTTCCACGGGATTCAGGATTCCTCAAAAAGGCGTGCTGCTCAGTCTCGGCCCTGTCAAGGACAAGTACAGGTTCTTCCAGCATGCAAAAGTCCTCATCGATATGGGGCTTAAACTGTACGCAACCGGCGGAACGGCCGATGTTCTGAACAACGAAGGCATCGAAGTTAAAGCCGTTGGCAAAAAATCAAAGCCCATGAAGCTCATGGCCCAGGACGTGCTCGACAGCGGCGACGTGGATCTCGTGATAAACATACCCATAGAGTACGACGAGCTCGGCCGGCCGGACGGGTATTTCATACGCCGCCATGCGGCGGACATGGGCATTCCCCTTGTCACCAACCTGCAGCTCGCAATGAGCCTGGTCGAGGCAATGGAGCGCTACCGCGAGAACGACCTCGAAATCTCCCACTGGGGGGAATATCTCGAAACGCTTTCGTGAAAACTTACCGATACTTTTTTATCAGATTTACGGAAGCATGTCCGGATGGAGCATGTGGAATTCGCCTGAAATTGATTTCTCGGGATTCCCGTCCATGCCGTCCTGGGGACAGCTTGCGCTGAATGTGCCGTCCACCCACTCGCCGTCGTTGGAAGTAATCGTCATCGTGGCAGAACCTGCATAATGACCCGCAAAATATTCATCCATGCCAATATTCACACCTCCTGAACAGTATTCTTCCGCTGTGTTAACGCAGGTACCCGTAAACTCAGATGTCGGGTAAACAATACCGATATCAATATCCCCGTTTACACCGTGGAATACGAGAAACGGCGGAGTGGCCGAGACGTTCAGCCATTGCGAGAACGATGTAGCCTCGAATGCCGTGCCGTCCACGGTAGCCGTCATCCACTGCTCTTCATCCACTTCACCAAAAGCCAGAGTGCCCGAATCGACGCAGTCATCTCCAGACTCCGGAATAATCACTGTGTCCTCGACAGTGTCGCCTTCGTACTCGGCCCATATCCTGATCGTTCCCGGACCGGGCAGTCCCCTGAGCGTGAACCTGCCGTCAGCGCCTGTAATATCGGTCGCCCCGTTCTGTGAGTCTTCCGTGAACCATTCGCAGCTCGAATCCAGTGTCTCAGCGAACACGTCGACCCCCATCTGCGGTTCTCCGTCCACTTCAACAACGCCCGTGATGCATGCATTGTTGCAGAAGCCGTCCACGTTCCACAGGGAAAAGTGACTGACACTCCCCTGATAACTGCCTGACTGAAGGCTGGCAGTGCCCTCTTCCTTCCATATGTCCGCTGCTTCGTCGAAATGCCACAGGGGCGCGGTTTCGGGCGAATCGTAGGAAACAGTCGGGATGGTAAGCGTAGCCTGGGAGCCCTGCTTCAGGTTCAACGATTCTCCGTTCGAATCCCTGATTTCGATTCCCATGACGCCGTAGGAAACCATGGAAACTGTGTTCCCGTCTGAATCCTCGGCCTCGAACCCGCCCGGCATGTCGCTCGGAAGAGGATCGTCCTGGTGAAGATATTTTGACAGCTTCACGGTTGCGCTGTCCGAAGGCGTGCCACCGCTTTCGGTTTCGAGGCTGTCTGCTCCGAATGATACGCCTACACCGGAAGATGCTGACAGATCCTGCGCCTCGTTAGGGTTGATATCAAAACTTTCAGTTTCAGGCCTCAGATCCCCGTCAGTGTCGGAATCACTGTCCGTGTCCGAGTCCCCGTCCGCGTCCGTGTCGGTTGATGCATCCGCATTATCGTCGTCGTCATCGGAAGATCCCCAGCCGGGAAACCCGTTGTCGTCATCATCACCCGACTTGCACCCCGCGATGCAGATGCCGGCAAACATCAATAATACAAAAAGCCTGCAATGTTTCATTCTCATACCTCCATTTCCTGAATGGCAATATGATAGCACAACATCGCTCTGACTGGTTAGAATTCGATGCAGGATATCAGGAATACGGCGAAAAAAAACTACCCGCTGGGTTCTTCTTTCGCAGAGCTCCGCCTCGAAATGTTCGCGAAAAACGTTTCCACCAGCTCGGGGTGCTCCGGAAGCGCTATCTGGAGGCGCGGGTACATGAGGTTGTAAACCCTGCGGGCTTTGTCCAGTGCGATGTTCCTGTCCGTGGACGCCCGGCTCTCGGGCATGTACAGCTCGTCGCGCTTCTTTATGGCGCTGCTCAGCACGTTGAAATGCCCGTCAATCGAATCCGCGTAATGAGCGAGCTTCTCGTAGTCGCCGTCCTCTTTCAGCCTGGACACTATGCCCTTCACGTACACGGACTGCTCATCCGCAGTTACCGGATCCATTGCGCTGCTGGGCGCCATGGGAAACAGCTTTTTGTAAACCGGGCTGTTGCGGTCGTTCTTTGTCAGCACGAGCACTTCGCGCGACAGGCTCATCACGCTCTCGTCGAGCAGGTCATCCAGGAACTCGGTCTCGGCCGTGGCCGCTATGCGCTGTTCCCGGGCGTTTTTCCAGGCATTGTCCTTTGAGTGCAGGTCGTCGCGTACTGCATCCAGCTCCTTTACCATTTCAGCGGTCTCGGGCCTCGATCCCAGCCTTATGGACAAAAAGCGCAGTGCGCGGTCAACGGTTGAAAATCCATGATCTTCGCGAAGCTTTTCCATCAGCTCCCTCCTTTCGGTTGAACGGTTATTTCAATGAGAGTGTACAATATCTGCCCTGCATGGGCCATGTGTCAAGTTCAAATTGTATGAAAAGCCGGCCTTTTTAATCTCAAGGTCCGCCCGGAAGCTCAAAACAGGCATGATCCAGGTCCCCGGGCCTGCACGGTAGCCGGAAAACGACCGGATCCGGGCCTCCGGACCTGCACGGTAGCCGGAAAACGACCGGATCCCGGCCTCCGGGCCTGCACGTTAGCCGGAAACCGGCAGGATCCTGGCTCCAGGGACCTGCACGGCTGCCGGAACCCGGCCCGGAACAGACTTATTCCACTCTCCTTGCCATGATGCGCACGAGGGGCGTGTCCTTTGACTGCGGCTGCATTTTGTCGCCGGGTTTAACGAACAGCTTCTTCATCTGATCCGGCCTTACGTGCACGATGCCCTGAGTCGCGCTGTCCTCTTCCGGTGAAAGTGGCCCCGGCCCCAGCCTGTACTGCGAAGGCGAAAGATCCTTGTCCCCGCAGGCGGCCTTTATCCTGAGATCATCCGGCGCGAACTCGGTCATGACCGCGAGCACGGGCGCTCGTTCCCCTTTTTCAGCCCCCGTTATCCTGAAACCGATGCTGTTTGCCCTGCTCTCGAAAACATCTGAGGGCGCGTGATTGATTAGCCTGACTCTCGAAAGCGTGGCCGGAAAATGAACCGTACCGATAAAGCGCCTGCCGCGGCCCCCCTCGAACTGCAGAAGATAAACGGATCTGCTTTCAGGCAGTGCGCTTTCCAGAAAATCACGCATCGTGTCCAGCACGGCCTTCATGCCCTGCCCTTTCGCAAGATTCACTCTCTCGTCCGCATCTTCAGTCAGCTTGAACAGAAGCTCATCACCCTTTTCGAAGCGCACGTACTTGTAAGGCCTGTTGTATATCGCCTTGAGCCCTGCGCCTTCAATCAGCGAAAACGGCGTGGGCGGATCTTTCAGCAGGTCAGACCCGTGCATGTTCCAGGGCGCATCAATTCCCATGATTCCGAGCACCGTGGGAGCGAGATCAATCATGGAAACCGGCGCGTCCCTGACCTGTCCCGCCTTTATTCTGCCGGGCATCACCATCAGGAGCGGAACATGAACAGCGCTGTCGCGCCAGGAAAGGTCCCCCGGTTTCTTTCCGGTCTTAGGATTTATCAGTATCTCCCCGCACGCGCCCTGGACGATCACGAGCGTGTTCTTATCAAGGCCCATCCGCTCGAGCGCATGAAAGATCTTCCATGCTGCATTATCCGCGTATGCGACCTCGGCCAGGTGAAGCTTTTCCCCGGTCCTGTCGAAAACGTCACCAAAGCCGAAGCCCGTCCTGAAAACATACTCCCTTGGAGGACGGTATTCACCGGCGGGATTCGTGAAATTCACGTGCAGGAAAAACGGCCTTCCAGCTCTCCCGCTGATCCATTTTACCGCGTCGACCACAAGCTCGGCAGTATTGAAAACACTGCGCGTATTGCTTACGGATACGGCAAAACCCGTATCGATTCCATTCTCCGCAAAAGGCGAAAACAACCCGTTTCCCGAGAAGACGGCCGTCTCATAACCCTGAGCACGCATGACGGCGGCCAGGGCGGGCCAGGCCGCTTTGCGTGCATAATCACTTATGTCGCCTGAATAAAAATCCAGTCCCGCGCGCGAAGCATACATCCCGAAAAGAGACGACACCTGCGAAGCCCGGCATACGCCGGAAGTGCTTCTCGCCCCGGTGAACAGCGTGCCGCGTTTCGCAAGATTGTTCATATTGGGCGTGATGCTGTCGCCCATGGCTCCCATGTCCCGGGCGCCGAAGCCGTTGATGCTGATGTACACCAGGTTTGGAGCCGGAGAATCCTGTTCAGGAGCGTAAACGGCCGGATCCGACCAGAGCACACGGCCCTGATCGCGGCCTCGGCCACTGCATCCTTCAGCCTTTTCAGTTATGAACCTGAACCGGGCAGCCGGACTTTCAGGAAGCCCGACCGATACTTTGTGCCATCCGGCATGGCGTGAGGAAATCCGGGCTCTGTAGACAACGATCTCTTTTCCACCCGAATCTAC
>Ga0272442_10012593_pt1 | contig 10202 bp, 6 predicted proteins | sample SSMForm2O_FD_200262 | JGI IMG/M metagenome (GOLD analysis project Ga0272442, IMG submission 200262) | Marine sediment archaeal communities from Little Sippewissett salt marsh, Falmouth, MA, United States - SSM-Form-2O | ecosystem: Environmental > Aquatic > Marine > Wetlands > Sediment ... | reverse complement strand
AAAGTATGCTGATGTTCAGACAGAACAGTTTATCTGCAAAGCAGATTTCGCTGTGAAATTTACTACGAGAGAGCTGCCGCCCATTTTCCAGGTTCCGATTCCAGCCAATTTTGAACTTTCCGATGGCTGGGATTTCGGACCTACGATGTTTACCGCGAAGGTTAACCCGGATAATCATTGCAGCTATGCTTATCATATGCCTTATACTATTACTGTGGGCGGCCAGAGTACTAGTTATGCCATCAATGCAGAAAGGATGGGTCTTCTGCCAATAGCCGCCGACCGCAATCCGTACGACGATTTTGACGAAACTGAGCCCGGTCCAATAGAGGCTATGGGACCGTTAAATATGGCCACAACGAAAAAAGCGGAGGGCAACTCCGAATCTCACAAAACAATCGGCCAAAATGTGCTTTATTTGGATGGTCATGCGGAGTTCCAGGACAGGCCCTATTGCGGCCTTGACGAGGACAACATTTATACTTATTGGGGTCCTGGTTTTTCACTCGGTATTGTGCCTACAAAAAGTCAGATAGATACAGGAGCGATACCTCCTAAACCTCCTACCGCCATTCCATTTCCTCTGGACGAGAAAGATTCGGTCTTGGTCAACAATGGAACGCGAAGTCTAAACTAATATTTGTTTTTAGGTTTCAAAGCGGTCTTGTGCAGCAAACGCAAGGCCGCTGTTTTATTGACCCCCAACAAACTCATTTTTTTATTACCAACCGCATTTGAAATAACTGCGAAATAATCAATTATCCGTATTTGTCTTTCCACGTTTTTTATGTTAAATTGTATTGCATGGTTTTTTAAGGAGCGTGAAAATTGAAGCAGAATCTTGTTTACAAAATTCTTGCGAATCACCTGGTTGAGGGCGCCCTGACTGCGGGCAGGCCAATTGGAATAAAAATTGACCAGACCCTCACTCAGGACGCTACCGGCACAACCGCCTTTCTGCTGTATGAATCTATGGGCAATGGCCGGGTTAAAACGGATTTGTCGGTCAGCTATGTTGACCATAATATCAGTCAATTCGGCCCTGAGAACCACAACGACCATTTGTATTTGCAGACGGTAGCCGCCAAATCGGGGGTGTATCATTCCAGGGCGGGAAACGGTATTTGCCATCAGGTCCACCTTGAAAGGTTCGCAAAACCAGGCGCAACCCTGTTGGGAAGCGACTCACATACTCCAACAGCAGGCGGTATCGGGATGCTGGCTATAGGTGCTGGTGGACTCGATGTTGCAGCCGCGATGGCAGGAGGCCCTTTTTATCTTACCTGCCCTAAGGTGGCCGGTGTCAAATTGACCGGAAAATTGAATGACTGGGTGGCGGCAAAAGACGTTATTCTTAAATTGCTCAGCATACTAACCACTAAAGGCAATGTCGGATGGATGGTTGAGTATTTCGGCGAAGGTGTTTCGACACTCTCGGTCCCTCAAAGAGCAACCATCACAAATATGGGAGCCGAACTCGGTGTTACAACCAGCATATTCGGCTGTGATAAACAGACTAAAAAGTTTCTCGCCGCACAAAAACGCTTAAATGACTTCCCCGGCGAATTAAAAGCAGACAAAGATGCGGAATACGACCGCCTGATAGAAATAAATCTGGCCGAACTTGAGCCTATGGCCGCATGTCCTTCTTCGCCGGACAATGTTAAAACTGTAAAAGAGATAGCCGGCGGTAAAACAAGGCAGGTTGCAGTCGGAAGCTGTACGAATTCGAGCTTTGCCGATTTGATGATGGTGGCAAATGTCCTCAAGGGCAGAAAAATTAATAATATGATTGAATTCGCATTAGCTCCCGGCAGCAGGCAGGTTGTCGAAATGCTGGCCGCCAATGGTGCGTTGGCGGATATGATTTCAGCCGGTGCTCGAATCCTCGAATCCGGCTGTGGGCCGTGTATTGGTCAGGGTTTTTCCCCCGCCGATGATGTTGTGAGTTTGAGAACCTTCAACAGAAATTTCCCCGGCCGAAGCGGAACTAAAGGCGATAAGGTCTATCTTGTCAGCTGCGAGACAGCGATTGCTTCGGCACTTACAGGTAAGATTACAGACCCGCGCGATTTGACGAAAATCTTTGGGATTGAATATCCCAAGATAGAATTGCCGAACGAATTTGCAATCGATGACAATATGATTGAAAAACCTCTAAGTGAAAAAGAGGCGGAAAAAGTGGATGTTCTTCGAGGTCCGACAATAGTTGTCCCCGAAGCCCCTCAACCATTGCCTGATACCTTGCAAGGCCAGGTTCTGCTTAAATGCGGCGACAAGATAACCACCGACCATATTATGCCTGCAGGAGCTTTTCTGAAGCTGCGCTCGAATGTCCCGGAGTATGCGAAAGTGGTGTTTAATTGTTTTAACGAAGAAGCCAAACCATCCTTCGCTCAACAGGCGATTGAGCTGAAAGAAAAAGGGATAGCCGGTGTTATTGTTGCAGGCGATAGTTACGGGCAAGGCTCATCGAGAGAGCACGCCGCTCTGTGTCCGATGTATTTGGGTGTTCGAGTAGTAATAGCAAAGAGCATTGAGCGCATCCATAAAGCGAATCTGATTAATTTCTGTATTGTCCCGATAGAATTTGCAGAGCCTGCTGACTACGACAAAATTAATCCGACAGACCAGTTACAAATTGACAGTTTGCATAATGCGATAAAAAACTGCGATGAAGTTAAAATCTTTAATAAAACCAGCTCAGAGCAGCTTGTTGGCAGGCTTCTTCTTGAGGAAAGGGACAGGAAAATTCTGCTTTCTGCAGGGATGTTGAACTATACACGCAAGAAGGCTAAATAAAGAAGCAATGGGCGAAAAAACTGTAGCTATTTTTGGGACCAGCCGAGCCGAACCGGATACTCCTGTTTATATACAGGCCGAAACAATAGGCCGACTCCTGGCACAAGCGGGTTTCACTATCGCCAACGGCGGATACGGCGGGACGATGCTGGCAGCCGCAAAAGGGGCACGGCAGGCAGGCGGAAAAGTCATCGGCGTTACCTGTTCAGCATTTGAGCGAAGTACTGCAAATAAATATATAACAGAAGAAATTGTTACCGATTCTCTTGACCAGAGGCTCGCTAAATTGACCGAATTGGCGGATGCTTATGTGGTTTTGCAGGGTTCAACGGGAACTTTGCTGGAATTGGCCAGGGTCTGGGAGTTGAAGAATAAAGGTTTTATTTCGAGTAAAAAGCCGATTATACTTGCAGGCGGGTTCTGGCAGCGGCTTGTTGACCTGATGTTAAAAGACGACCCGGGCAGCAGCCGATGCATCCGTATAGCTCAAAACCCGCAGGAAATCAGGGATATTTTAGTTGAGAGCATCTGACTTTTTGAGTATGCTATTTCTAAAGATTTATAAAAAAAGGCAAGTCTCAAATATGTCTAAAAGATTTATAATATTGATGTTGGCCTTTTTGCTTGCTACTGCATCTGTGTGCAGCGGGCAGACAGGCCGTTTGAGAAAACCTAAACTGCTAAGAGACGGCTTTGTCTTAAAAGGTGTGCAGGGAAAGGTTGTCCATTGCGATACCAATGATTTGTACCTTTTTGAATTCGATAGTCAGGTAAGCGACGATAAAGTCAAAATCGAATCTGGAACAGTTATTGAACTTTTACCCTCGTCCACACTTGAGAAAATGGTTTCTGATTTGGCAAAAAGCCAAACTCAGTCTTGCAGACTTTGGGCAACGGTTACAAAGTACAGAGATAAAAACTATATATTCCCGACTAATTTCTGGGCCATAGCTGAAGTCAACGAACCTGAGATTATAGAACCCATTGAAGAACCCCCGTCGCCACAAAATGAATCCCAAACAGCACCTTCCAATGAATTACCGAAGGAGCAGGAAAAAGAGCAACAACCCGAAAGTGCTATAACCGAAAATGACCCTAATGATACGGTGACTATACCTGATGATATAATGTCAAAACTCAGGGGCCGTAAAGTCATCAAACCACTGCCGCCGAAAGAAAAACCCAAACCACTGCCTGCTCCCGTAGTACAAAAAGACAAAACTTCAAAACAGAAGGAACGCAAAATTATTGCGACAGTTAAGCCTTCAGGGTTCAAACAGGACACCGTTATGGCTGACCGGACCGGTTCTTTTATTAAGAACGATGAAACTGCCGACCAAAAAGGCGCAATCAAATATGATAAGTTTACGTTCGATGCAGTTGGATTTAATGTCCAGACCGGCAAATCAAGCAGTTTTTATCTGCTGCCGTGTCAGATTTTGGAACGTGCTGAACTAAAACAGTCAAGCCGGCTGGAACATATTCGACTCAAAGTGGCAGGGGTTGTGACACAATATAAGGGCAACAAATATCTTTTATTGCAGAGGGCGACAGAAATTTACAGCCATGGCAATTTTGATTATTAATTATTAAAAATGAAAAACGAACTCGACCATATACTTATTTCTTCGAACTCACCGCATTGGCACCAAAAACTCAGAGAACTGCACGAAGCATTATTTAAAGCAACATATTTTATCGGCGAAGACGAAAGGCATAAATCTTTAATGCATATCCTTGATGAAGTAAGAACCCGTGGTGACACAGCCGTCCAGGAATTCACAAAAGAGTTTGATGATGTTTTATTGCTCCCCCAACAGTTTAAAATTTCAAAAGATGATTTGGAAAAAGCGCACAAAGAAATTGACTCAGGACTTTTGGTGTCACTTAAGCAGGCTATAGACAATGTAAGAAAATATCAAAGTGAAATTTTCATTGGAAATATCGAACATCCCCAAATCAAATATACTGCGGTTGAACGAGTGGGCGTTTGTGTCCCCGGTGCTTCGGCGCCGCTGCCTTCTACCGTAATAATGACAGCGGTCCCTGCACAGGTGGCAGGCGTAGAACAAATAGTTGTCGTTTCACCGCCGAGATATAAAGGTACTATTCATCCGGTGATTTTAGCAGTTTGTTTTGAGCTTGGAATAAATGAGGTTTATCGTATCGGCGGCGCTCAAGCCGTCGCCGCATTAGCCTATGGGACACAGACCATCACACCGGTCAATAAAATTGTCGGCCCCGGTAATCAGTGGGTACAGATGGCAAAAAAAGAGGTCCTCGGCTACGTCGGAATCGATTCAATAGCAGGCCCAAGCGAAGTTTTGATAATCGCCAACAACAAGGCAAATCCCGCCTGGGTCGCTGCCGATATGCTAAGCCAGGCTGAACACGACCCCGGCAGCGCCGTCGTTTTTACCGACTCCCAAACGCTGGCTCAACATGTCCTCAACGAACTCATAAAACAAGTCAAACAATTAAACCGCTGCCAGCGAGCTTTAGAGTGCCTCAAAAAGTTCAGCGGCATAGTTGTTTTTGATAATATCAACGATGTAATTAAACACGCAAATGATTTCGCCTCCGAGCATCTTGAAATTCAATGCGGCGGCCAAAGCAGAGAAATTGCCGACCAGATCAAAAATGCAGGTGCGATATTTATTGGCGATTACACTCCGGTTGCAGTAGGGGACTATTGGGCAGGCCCAAGTCATACACTTCCGACCGGCCAAACCGCAAAATTCTTCAGTGCCCTTAGCAGCAATGATTTTATCAAGTCAACGAGCATTATCGAATACGACAGGAAAAAATTAACCCAAAGTGCCGATGATATTATCCGCCTTGCAGAAACCGAAGGCCTCGACGCACACGCAAACAGTATAAAAATACGTCAACAACATTGATTCAAACCTCCCACCTCAGTTTCTCCTGGTACCGGAAGTAAAACCGCCCAAGTAAGTGAGCCATAACCATTAATAAGTATAAAAAAGCCAATGCATATAAACTATTTAGAATTGGGATTCGTGGAAGAATAGAAACAGTCTTTACAGTCAAAAACATAAACGTACATAAAAGAAAAACCAGACCGCAATACTGAAGAAAAGTGCTGAATATAGATGCGATAAGCAAAAAGGGATTAAAAGCCGATGTAGATTCGAACATAACTGCTGCTAAGAGACCTATCGGGAAAAAGAATATTGCATAGGCCAGTAAAGACCAAAAAATTGTATTTATATTGCGAGTATATAGAAAATAAATACACACCGGCCCTGCATATAATACGAAACAAGCGATTATCTTAAACCAACCTGCAAACATTTCACCAAGACCAGGAGAGGCTGCAACAACATCGGGGGCTCGTATATTTCCTTCCGCGCTGTCACGTATGCACTCACCTATGTACCAATAAGCATATAAACCGATTACAATGTTGACGAATATACCCGGAATGGAAATGAAAAAACCAAATGGCCCAAGTAATTTCGCCACTACTTCAATCAGTAAAGGTATTCCAAAAATAATCGCAAGAATCATAAAACCGTGAAAGCTTGTCGGATATAAAAATATATCTATAAACCACGGCAGTTTTCGCTTCGCGATAGGCTCCGGTTCTTTTGTTCCCGCCAATTCCTCAAGTTTTCTTAGGTCTTCGGCTCTTTGGTCGGCTATATTCTCCGGGGCAGGTTCTTCGAAAGAAACTTTTTTTTCGGGAATCTCCAGTAAAGTTAAATTTAAATTGTCGTCAATTGACTTTTGTGTGAAATTCTCAAAATCGCCGGGCTTTGTTGATGAAGCGGAGCATTTTGGCTTTGGAATTACAAGTGCATGTTTGCATTTGGGGCATTTGCCTTTTTTGCCGGCGTGGATTTGAGGAACACGGATTTTCAAGCCGCAGCTTTCGCACGCAAAATGAACCAAACCATCTTTTTCTTCCTCGCTCATTATTGTTTTATATCACTTGCCCAGTTTTTCTTTTATCAGCTCTTCCCCTTTGTTTAAGGCTTCGGCAAGTTTTTTGGGATTCTTTCCACCTGCCTGTGCCATCTGTGGCCTGCCGCCGCCGCCGCCATCAACGATAGGCGCAATCTCCTTGACAATATCACCGGCCTTCAGTCCCTTCTTAATCAAATCATCTGTAACGCCAGCCAAAAGTGTCACGTTATCATCATCGGCAAAACCAAGAACAACAGCCGCACTCTTGGCCTTCTTCTTTATCATATCTATAGCACTTCGCGCCTGCTCGACAGAAACCGTTGAAATTTGACCGACAATTATATGGCTGTCACCTGCCTTTTCACTTTTAGCAAGCAGCTCCCTGGTCTCTGCCATCACATCGGAGGCACTTTTCCCTCCGCCGGATTTTAGCTGTTTAGCAAGTTTTTTATTATCGCCGAGAAGCTTCTCTACCCTTTCGACAATTTCCTCAGATGGCACTTTCAATAACTCTGTCAATTTGTCGACTATCTGGCTTCTTCGCTCTAAATATTCATTAAGTCCTTGTCCGGTCATTGCCGTAATCCTCCTTACCCCCGCAGATATACTTTCCTCTTTGATTATCTTAAAGCCGCCGATTGCACCGGTACTTTCCAAATGGGTACCGCCGCAGAATTCCCTGCTGAATGCCTCCTCAATATGTCCCTTATTATCCGCCCCAACCGCTACCACGCGAACTTCTTCTCCATATTTTTCACCGAATAGCGCCATAGCTCCAAGCTCAAGTGCATCTTCTTTGGCCATCACTTTACAACTGACAGGGACATCTTCTGCAATTTTTTCTCTGACCAGATTCTCTACTTTTTTGATTTGCTCGCCTTTAAGCGCTTTTGGACAGGTAAAGTCGAACCGCAGATAATCGGGACATACGAAGCTGCCCTGCTGGGCTATTGATTTGCCTATAAGCTCCTGTAATGCCCATTGCAGCAGATGAGTGGCGGTGTGATTTTTTCTGGTTAGCTCTCTGCTTTTGCTGACAATTGCTTTTACTTTTTGACCTGCAGAAAATGTCCCTTTTTCAACATGGCCCCGATGTAAAATACAGTCGGCTGTTTTGGTTGTATCTTCAACAATAAATTTTGCACCCTCGGCTTCGATGATGCCGCAATCGCCAATCTGCCCGCCGGCCTCAGCATAAAAAACTGTCGCATCAAGAACAACCGCTGCTTCTGCTCCGGCTTCAAGAGTCCCCTTGTCTTTGAAACCCTCTTCGTCAATCCAGCCGATTAATTTACTTTCATATTTATCAGTATGGTATTTGTGAACATCTTCTGTCCTGGGAAGTTCAATACCTGCAAGCATCGCTGTTAATGAAGCTGTTTTTTGCCCGGCTCGACCGCGGTTCCTCTGCTCTTCCATCAGTTCGTTAAATTTCGTCTCATCTACATCAAGACCACGCTCCTGTGCCATAAGATGCGTCAAATCGACCGGAAAACCATATGTATCATAAAGCTGAAAGGCGTCCTCACCGCTGATTATTTTATCCGTTGACTTTTGGGCCCGTTCGGCAGCAGTGTTGAAGATTTCAATACCTCTGTCAAGCGTTCTGCCGAAACTTTCCTCTTCCGATTCGATTACTGTCGAAACGAAATCGGCCCTTGCCTTGATTTCACCGAACGCATCTCCCAAATATTCAACAACAACGCCGACAAGCTTATACATAAAAGGCTCATGCATTCCTAACTCTCTGCCAAAACGACAGGCGCGACGAAGAATTCTTCGAATGACATAGCCCCTGCCTTCATTGGAAGGAGTGGCACCGTCCGTGATTGCCATAACCAAAGCACGAATATGGTCGCCAATGACCCTGAAAGCGTTATCGATTTTATTGTTTAACCGGGAGCCGTATTTATGGCCGGTCATTTCACTGACATGGTTAATCACAGGCATAAACAAATCAGTGTCGTAATTGCTCTTTTTGTTTTGTAGAACAGCCGTTACTCTTTCCAGACCGGCACCGGTGTCAATATATTTGGCGTTCAAAAGTGAAAGTTTCCTGTTTTCATCACGGTTGTATTGTATAAAAACAAGGTTCCAAAGCTCGATAAATCGAGCGCATCCTGCATTAACTGCGCATTTATGGCCGGGGATATCTTTTTTGTCACACATATCAGGGCCAAGGTCAATATGTATTTCACTGCAGGGACCGCACGGGCCGATGTTGCCCATTTCCCAGAAATTATCTTTTTTGCCGAAGTATAAAACTTTCTCGGCTGGTATCGGCGTCACTTTGGTCCACAATTTAGCCGCTTGCTCGTCTCTCGGAATCCCGTCTTTCTCGTCACCAGCAAAGACAGTCGCCCATAAGTGCTCAGCCTTAATCCCCCAGACCTTTGTTAAAAGTTCCCATGCCCATTCGATTGCTTCCGCCTTGAAATAATCATCGAAAGACCAGTTGCCTAACATTTCAAAAAAAGTATGGTGATAAGTGTCTTTGCCGACCTCTTCGAGGTCGTTATGCTTTCCGCTGACACGCAGGCATTTTTGACTGTTGACTGCTCGTCGATATTCGGGCCTGGATAAACCAACAAAAATGTCCTTAAACTGGTTCATTCCCGCATTGGCAAAGAGCAATGTTTCGTCATCGATGGGCACAATGGGTGAGCTGGGGACATACCGATGGTCTTTGTCCTTAAAAAAATCTATAAAGCCCGCTCTTATCTGGTTCGAAGTCAGCATCGTTTTATTTCTTCTTAACTCACACAATATAAATTACTCAAACTAACCGCATCCTGATGAGAGCGAAGTACGACTAATCAGTCGGTTTGAGTTAATTATCAAAGCCTTTGACGGAAAGGATTTTGTCTTTTATCTCTGCACACAAATCCTTGTTTTCCATCAGGTATTGCCTTGCCTTTTCTTTGCCCTGACCTAACCGCACATCACCGTAATTGAACCATGCACCCGCCTTTTGTACCACATCGCATTCCGCTCCCATCTCAAGCAAGTCACCTTCATAACTGACCCCGTGGTCAAACATTATATCGAACTCGGCAGTGCGAAAAGGAGGAGCAATCTTGTTCTTTACTACTCGGCCCCTCACCCTGTTACCAACAGCCTTATCACCGTCTTTAAGCGTTCCTATTTTTCTTATATCGAGTCTGACCGAACTGTAAAACTTCAAAGCCTTGCCGCCGGTGGTAGTTTCCGGATTGCCGAACATTACACCGATTTTCATTCTGATTTGATTGATAAAAATAAGAGCCGTTTTGCTTTTACTGATAATGGCCGTCAATTTCCTCATCGCCTGACTCATCAGTCTTGCCTGCAGCCCCATATGGCTTGCGCCCATTTCACCTTCGATTTCCGCCTTCGGAGTCAATGCCGCCACCGAATCGACAACGATAACATCAACCGAATTAGACCTGATGAGCATCTCCACAATATCTAAAGCCTGTTCGCCCGTATCC
>Ga0272442_10012591_pt1 | contig 10203 bp, 6 predicted proteins | sample SSMForm2O_FD_200262 | JGI IMG/M metagenome (GOLD analysis project Ga0272442, IMG submission 200262) | Marine sediment archaeal communities from Little Sippewissett salt marsh, Falmouth, MA, United States - SSM-Form-2O | ecosystem: Environmental > Aquatic > Marine > Wetlands > Sediment ... | reverse complement strand
TGGGCCGCGGGAACGGGACACTGTTCGTTGAAAATTTCGGTCAGGTTTCGGTCACGCTCAGGGCGGTCTGTTCCGATCCCCTCGAACATACCACCACGCTGACACTGTACCGGGATCTGGACCGTATCGATATCCGTAATGAGATCACGGAGAATTTTGCCGGTGACCGCTGGTGGAGTTTCGGCTTTGATTTCGAGCATCCCGAGGTCTGGCATGAAGAGATCGGAGCTGTGCTGCGGGCAAAAAGGGCTTCGCGCGGCGGACATTACGCCGACCGAAATGCGCGCACCGACTGGCTCTCGCTCAACCATTTCGTCGACATGACAGAAGGTGCAGGTCCCTCCGAGGCCGCAAGTCCCCCCGGGATCGACGGTCCCGGAATCACCCTGGCGACCGTCGATTGCCCGTTTTTTCAGCTCGGCAGCAGCACGGTGTCGCATCTGGATGAATCGACACCGGCGATCAAAATTCTGGCCGGCGCCACCATCGATGGCGGTAAAATGGGTATCAGCGGCCAGGGTGGCGACCGCTATTTCCTGCAGCGATTTTCGCTGCGCACCCACGGCCCCTTCGATCCGGCTCAGAGCATGCGCTTTTCCCTCGAGGCATGCAATCCCCTTGTTACGGGTGAGATCGGCTGCTTATCGGACTCGTCCGCCGATTCTCCAATCCCCGCCGCTTCCGTACGACGTGACCAATTCCCCGGACCGGATCAATCCCGGAGGGCGGGCGATTTCCCAGGAGCTGGAGAATCCGGATTGCCCGGCGATGAATACTCATTCCTGACGGTCTCGGATTCCTCTGTGCTCGTCTGGGCCCTCAAGCCGCACGAAGACGGCGTTGCCTCAAAAGGCCTTGTCGTCCGGTTGTGGAACATGGATCCGGCGCCGCGCCGGTTCTCACTGTCCATGCCGACTGGACGTTTTCTCGCAGGCCGGCAGATAAACCATGTCGAAACGGACATCGGTCCTGCACAGGTGCGTGATGGGGTGCTGACCGCGAGAATCCGCGGCCACGAGATGAAATCGTGGCGGTTCACGCCGAGAACAATACCTTTTCAGCCCAGGAGGCGGAAATGAACAAACCGGCCCGCTGCTCCATTTATTTCTTGCTGCTGTTCTCCGTCTGCCTGCTCCATGATGCAGGTCTGGCGGCGGAAGGGCATGCCATTCCGGTCGATTGCCGTTTCAGAATGCCGGTGGAAAAGGACAGTGATGAATTTGTAGTGGTCAACGAAAGGCAGACGTGGAACACGGAACAGACCGCCGTCATCGTCTGCGATATGTGGGATGCACACTGGTGCCGGGGAGCGAGCCTTCGCGTGGCGGAACTGGCGCCCGCGGTCGACCATTTTATCTCCCTTGCACGGGAAATGGGCCTATTGATCGTGCACGCGCCGAGCGACGTCGTCGACGCCTATAAAGACCATCCCGCCCGGCGCCGCGCACTCGAAGCGCCTCCGGCATCCGATCTGCCGGACGGGATCGACCAATGGTGCCGCTGGCTGGACGAGTGTGAGAGGGAGAACTGGCCCGTCGACCCGGCTTCCAAGGGATGCGACTGCCAGCCCCGATGCGAGGCGCCGGACGGTCCGCCGTGGCCGTGGCGCGGACAGATCGAGACCATCCGGATCGACGATCAAGATGCGGTGAGTGCCTCCGGATCGGAGATTTGGAATCTGTTCGCCCAGCGCGGCATCCGAAATGTCATTCTAGTCGGTGTTCACACGAATATGTGTGTGGCCGGAAGGCCGTTCGGATTGCGCAACATGGCGCGGTTCGGTAAAAATGTCGTTCTGTGCCGCGATCTCACAGACACCATGTACGATTCCCGCACCCGGCCCTTTGTCAACCATTTCTCCGGTACGGATCTCGTGGTCGAGCATATCGAGAAATTTATCTGTCCGACCATCCTCTCCACTGCCCTGACCGGCGAGCCGCCATTCCGTTTTCGCCAGGACCGGCGCGGCCGCGTCGTCATGCTGTCCGCTGAAAGCGAGTACGAGGCCAATCGCACTCTGGCGCGGCTGGCCAATGAGCTCACGGTCCGTTACGGTCTCGGATGCGAGATCCTTCAGGGCAGCACAGAGAAAAGGGGTGAAGGCCGAAACCACATCCCGTATATGGCTGCACTGAAAGGTGCTGACCTCGCGGTGCTGTTCGTCCGCCGCCGGGCCCTGCCGCCGGAACAGATGCAGTCCCTGCGAAACTATCTGCAACATGGGGGACCGCTCGTCGCCTTCAGGACCTCCAGCCATGCTTTTGCACTCAGGGGGGAGGTTGCATCCGGATTGCAGCAGTGGCCCGAATTCGATCGCGAGGTGCTTGGCTGCCGGTACGACGGTTACCCGCACGGCGAAACGAGGGTGCGGATCGCACCGGGCGCGGAGCAGCATGCCATACTGAAGGGACTGGACGGCCCGTATCAGATCCGGGAGACCATGTACCGCAGCGCGCCGCTAGAGCCCAGCTGCCGTGTGCTGCTGACCGGATCATGCGTCGACGGTCCCGGTGACGATCCGCGCTACCGCCTGGATCCGGAAAAAGAGACGCCGGACCAGCCCGTGGCCTGGATCAACGAATACCGCAACGGCCGTATTTTCTACACCTCCCTGGGCAGCGGCCGCGCCTCTTTCGAGCAGCCCTGGTTCCAGCGTATGGTGGTCAACGCCGTGTTCTGGGCGCTGGACAGGCCGGTTCCGGAGGCGAGATGAAATCTCCCGAATGCAGACGGTCCTTTTAGGTTGAGCCTGGACCGGGATTTGCCGGCCGTCCTGGGACGAAGCGGGAGCGGCAGAACCGACTATTTTTTGGAGAGAGTTATGAGCTGCCAAACGAGACGGCGGTTTTTAAAACAGACCGCGTCCGGAACAGCGGCGTTCACTCTGGGATCTACTGCTCTGACGGGCGGACGGATCCTCGGTGCAAATGAACGGATCGGCGTAGCCCTGATCGGCTGCGGCGGCCGGGGCCGTTTCGTTGCGCGCGGTCTGGTCGAAGCGGGCGCCGACCTGGTCGCTCTGTGCGATCTGCACGAGGAACGGCTCGATCAGGCGGAGTTATTTCTCCGGGAGGCGCAGCCGCGCAAGCCCATTCGCTGCAAAGAGATGGCCAGGGTCTTTGACCGTGCCGATGTGGATGCCGTGATCGTCGCTACCCCGGATCACTGGCATGCCCCGGCCTCCATCCGGGCCTGCCAGGCGGGAAAGGACGTGTACGTGGAAAAACCGCACGCGCACAATATCTGGGAGAGCCGAATGCTGATCAAGGCGGCGCGCCAATACGGCCGCGTCCTGCAGGCGGGAACACAGAACCGTAGTGCGCCCTACTGCATCTCCGCCAGGGAATATGTCAGCAGCGGCGATCTGGCCGATGACGGCATCCATCAACTGGATCTGGCGCTGCTGCTCACCGGAGACCCCGGCCTGCCCGGCGCGGTATCCTGTTCCGGCGGCCGCCTGGTTCACAGGGATGACGACGGCGAGGTCCCCGATGTGCAGATTGCCAGCTTTGAATTCCAGGATTTTGTCATGACCATGGAGCTGACCAACTATCCCCGTTATATGCAGAAAACCACCAGCACCATCCGGCGCAACGATCTGCTTCCGTACTGGACGCAGAATGCAACCCGCATCGAACTCTACGGGTCGGAGATGATGATGACCGTCGGCCGCCACGGCGGCGGATGGCAGGTCACCACATCGGGCGGTGTCGTGGTCGAGCAGATGTACGGCCGGCCGCCGGACGAGCCGCATTATCGCAATTTCATCCAGTGCGTCAAGGATCGCCATCAAGCCAACGCCGATATCGGGACCGCGCATCAAGCCTGCGTCATGGTGCATGCCGCCAATATCGCCCACCGCGTGGGCAATGCAAAGCTGCGCCTTGACACCGAAGAGGAGAAATTCGTCGATCACGCTCACGCCAACGCGCTTTTGAGACGCAAATATCGCGAGTCCTACGGGATCAGCTCAAACTAAAAGCAGAGGGAGGATTCAGTTATGCCAGTTGAAATGAACATCGACCGCAGATCGTTTCTCGCGGGCGTGGCCGCGCTGTCCGGAGGGACAGCACTGTCCGGAGTGGCCGCCGGGCGCAGCCGGGCGGCTCAAAAAAGTGGCGGGAAGGAGCCGAACATGAAAGTGGGACTTTACAGCATCACCTACCTGGGTGTGTGGTACCGGGGTGAGGCATTGACGCTGCCGGAATTTTTCAAACGCGCGAAAAAGTACGGCTACGACGGGGTCGAGATCGACGGCAAGAGACCGCACGGCAATCCTCTGGATTGGCCGAAAAAGCGCTGCCAGGAATTGCGCGCGCTCGCGAACGATATGGGTCTGGAGATCTATGCCGTAGCCGCGAACAACGATTTCAGCAGTCCGATCCCCGAGTTCCGCGAAGCTCAGATCGCCTATGTCAAGGAGCTGCTGCGCATGACCGCGGATTTGGGCGTCGGAATTGTGCGAATGTTTCTGGCCTGGCCGGGCGTGACACTGCATCCCCGGCTCGGCAAATACTCGATCTCGCGCGGATTGTGGCAAACGACGCACAAAGAGTTCAGCGAAGAGGAGACATGGGACTGGTGCCGACAGGGCATGACCGAATCCGCGAAATACGCCGCGGATTCCGGCGTCGCCCTGGCTCTACAGAACCACGCTCCGGTCATCAACGATCACCTGGACGTGCTGCGCATGGTCCGCGAAGTCGATTCCCCGAACCTGAAGGTGTGCCTGGATGTGCCGATCATGAAGGATAAAAGACCGGACAGCATCCGCAAGGCGGCCCGGGACGTCGGCGGTCTGCAGGTGCTGTCGCATTTCGGCGGTGAATACAAACGGGAGCCGGACGGATCCGTGCATGGCGAGCCGTTCTATCCCATTTTTATCGATGTTATGAAAGAGATCGGCTACAGCGGCTATATGAGCTACGAGCTGTGTCATCCCCTTCCCGTGGTCGAAGGCGAGACGGTCGGCATCGAATACGCCGACCTGTGCGCCGAGCTGGCATGCGAATACATGAGAGGGCTGATCAAAGGGTAATGGAGAGGAAGAGGATTCCTAATAGCCGAATTCCTCGCTTCTGAATTACTTACATCGGCTTGAATTTTTCAGGTCACTGTTAACATTGAGAACATGTAAATAAATATTTGGAGGAGATCATGAGCGATTCATTATCCCGAAGGCAGTTCCTGGGCAAGGGTACGGCTGTGGCCGGTGCGGTCGGCGTAGCTGCATCGTCGCTCGCCGCCCGTCCGTCCCGGGCAACGCCGCAGAAATTCAGCGCCAACGACAAAATCGCTTTTGGCCTGATCGGCGCAGGGATGCGCGGTATTCCGGACGCGGAGTGTGCCCTGCAGGTGCCGGGAACGGAACTGGTTATGGTGGCCGAACTGTACGACGGCCGCCTGGCACGATGCAGGGAGCTGTTCGGTTCGCAGCTCGCCGTCACCAAGGATTACCAGGAGATGCTGGCGCGTAAAGATATCGACGCCGTCATCATCGTCACACCGGATCACTGGCATAAAAAAATGGCCATCGATGCCATGGAGGCGGGCAAAGACGTCTACCTGCAGAAGCCGGCTACCTGGAGTTGGGAAGAGGGGAGTGATATTCTGGCCGTGCAAAAAAAGACCGGCCGCGTCATCCAGGTCGGCAGCCAGGGAATCAGCGCGCCGTACAATAAGCTGATACGCAAAAAGATCAAGGCCGGCGAGATCGGCCAGGTGACCATGGTGGAGTGCCACAACCACAGAAATTCCTACATCGGCGCCTGGTATTATCCCATTCCCCTGGATGCGTCGCCGGTTACCTGCGACTGGGAACGATTCCTCGGGCCGGCGCCCGAGCGGCCATGGAGTCCAGAGCGCTTTTTCCGCTGGCGCAATTACTGGGATTATTCGGGCGGCCTGCCCACCGACCTGTTCGTGCACATGGTGACCACGGTGCATCATCTGATGGATGTGAAGATGGTCCAGCGCGTCTACAGCAGCGGCAAGCTGCACCGCCTTTTCAAGGACAACAGGGAGGTGCCCGATCAGGCCAACGCCATTTGCGACTATGAGGATTTCACTCTGCTGCTGACTTGCACGGGCAACAACAAACATCCGGTGCCTTATGTCAGCATCTATGGCACTGAGGGCACGCTGGTGATCGGCCGTTCCGGTTTCACCCAGTATTACGAACCGCCGCGCGAGGATTTCTCTTACACGGTCAGCACCTGGCCTGAAGCGCAGCAGGAGCACTACCGCCATGTGAAAGGCCTGGACGAGCAGGGGCGTCCTCTTGCCGAACTGCTGCCCGAGGCAGATCCTGTGGATTATGAGATGGATGTCGAAGATTCGACCGTCACTCATTTGCGTAACTTTTTTCATTGTGTCCGGACGCGGGAAAAGCCGATCGAGGACATGAAAACCGGCCATCTGGCGGCTACAGTGGGACACATGGTGAACCTGTCGCAAAAAGCCGGCGCACCGGTTCACTGGGACGCGGAAAAAGAAGCCGTGGTGGGGTAGCTCCGCGCCGATCTATTACCGCAACATCGTTATTCGTCCTGCGAAACAGGACTGAAATAGAGGGAGGGCAATGATGGAGAACAAAGATCTGTCTCGGCGCCGCTTTATCCAGGCCGGTGCCCTGACCGCGGCCGCGGGTGTGGGGGCGGCAAAGACCGAGACCGCGGCCGCAGGAGCTGAAAAAAAATCGGCGGAAAAATACGTCAACTTTGGCCTGATCGGCTGCGGCGGCAAGGGCCGGCAGCATCTCGGCTGGATCGCGGAACGGCAAAAGGAGAGGGGGGACGTCAAGGTCGTGGCGCTGTGCGATGTTTTCGAGCTCCATAAAATCAAGGCCCTGGAGATCGCACCGGACGCGAAGATGTATCACGACTATAAGGAGCTGCTCAAACACAAGGATCTGGACTGCGTCCTTATCGCTACTCCGGATCACTGGCACGCGCAGATGGCGATCGACGCTCTGGAAGCGGGGATGGATGTGTTCCTGGAAAAACCGATGACGCAGACTGTCGAGGAGGCGCGCGACATCGTCCGGGTGCAGGAAAAGACTAAAAAGATCGTTCAGATCGGCGGCTCCGGTCCGTCGAGCGACAACGTCTGGAAGGCGCGCAAGCTGATCCAGGACGGCGTCATCGGCCGGGTGATCTGGAGCCTGGCCGGCCAGTCTCGCAATACCGTTGAAGGAGAATGGAATTACACCATTCCCGAGGACATCGAGGCACAGACCGACTGGGATCAGTGGCTTGGTCCGGCGCCGAAACGGTCTTATAATGCCGACCGCCAGCGCCGCTGGAGAAAGTACTGGGACTACGGCACCGGCTTGATCGGCGATCTCTATTACCATTCGCTCTGTCCTTTGGTGCTCATGACCGGAGCCGGGTTTCCGGTCCGCGTCATGGGCACGGGCGGCAAGTTCTTCGACTGGAACAGGGAGACGCCCGACACCTTCACACTGGTCGCCGATTATCCCGGCGTGCACCACATCATCCTGACCGGATCGATGGCCAACAGTCATCCGGTTCCGCAGACGATCCGTGGTCACAAGGGCACGCTGATGGTCGAGGGCAGGAACATCGCAGTCTATCCCGAGGAGATCTTTGACGACTACAAAGCCGAATTCAACGGAGCTCTGTACGACGTGGAGAAATTCTACGTGCCGGTTCGCGAGGGATACCGGCGGCGCAATCCCGGTCACGGCGGCTGGCTGCCCACGCCCGAAGATGAGATCCCGGAGCCGGGCCGCACCAGTCTGACCCATAATTTCCTCGATTGCTGCCTTTCGAGAGACGAGCCTTATTATCCGGCGAGGCTGGGCTACATGATACAGGTGGCCATTTCCCTGGCGGTGCGCTCATTCCGGGAGAACAAGGTCATGCAGTTCGATCCGGAGACCGAACGGATCGTCTGAATCGGAAAGAGAAGCAAAGCGGCGCCCCTTGCGAACCTGGACCGGACGGAAGAGGCCCCCAGATTCGGGCAAGGATCCGCGGACCCGCGGATCAGCCGGCTTTTGCGAATTTTCGGTCCGGGAAATCCCTTGACATTCTACTCAGATAAAAATATATTTTCTACAACGCGGTCCGGCGTCACGGCTTTATGACCATGTTTTCCGAGCGGAAAAGGTGATTTTTGCCGGCTGCTCCGATCAATGGGATCGTTAAAATACAGGCGGCGTCTCATGAGCGGATCGAAATCCATTATGCGAAGGAATTCCCAAGTCTGGAATATCGCTCTTTCCCCGGTATTTTTCCTGGCCGTATTTCTCTACATCGGTAAAGGGATCAATCCGGCGCTGATCTACCAGGGCCAGGATCCCATATTCTTTTTTGACGGCACATTTTTCAAACATCATCTCGAGCTTCCCGGCGGCATGGCCGATTACCTCGGCGCGTTCCTGACCCAGTTCTTCATCCGGTCCTGGCTGGGCGCTTTGAGCATCACCGCGGTGCTGCTGGCTGTTTACTTCGTCTCCCGCCGTTTTCTGGTAAAACTCGATATCGCGCCGGATTCGGTTCTCCTGCCCATTATCCCTGTCATTTTTGCACTCATGCTTCATAGTGATTATGAATATCCCGTGTCAGTCACTCTTGGATTTTTGTTCGCGCTTGGGATTTTTACCCTCGCTGTTCCGCAATCCGGTGCGCGGCGCGTCCTGTTGACCGTGGGATTGGCACTGCCGCTCTATTATTTGGCCGCCGGAGCCCTGCATCTCTATCTGCTTTTGTGCCTTGTTTATGAATTCCGCTCCGGAAACAGGTGGACGCTCCGCCTCACCGTGCTGATATTGTACCCCGCCATCGCGCTGGCCCTGCCCTATATCACGGCCGATTATATCTCCATGGTGACCTTGAGATACGCCTATCTGCACACACTGCCATTTGAAACCGGTCCGGCGCCGGCCGTTGTGTCTGCTCTTCTCTATCTATACCCCGTCATCCTGCTGCTGGCCGATGCCCTGGTTCGCCGCTCCAGATCGCTTTTGTCCTCTCCGGAGAAGGGTAACCGAACCATCTCATGGACCGCAACGACCCTGGGGCTGAAGAACCGAAATCCCGTGTCACTGGCTGTACAGGCCGTGCTCATATACGCCCTGGCGGCGGCCGCAGCGCTGGTCTCCTTCAAGAACGATTATCATCATTTCCATCTCATCAATTTCTACGCCTACAACCGGATGTGGATCCCGTTGCTGAAACATGTGGAACAACAGGACACGCAGAACGAGGTGCTCATGTTTCAAATCAACCGGGCGCTGTACCACACCGGCCGTCTCGCCGGCGAGATGTTCTCCTATCCTCAACCCAGGGGAGCCGGAGGTCTATTCATCCCTCCGGATGTCCGACATTTGACAACACGGCAGAATTGCGATTTCTATCTCGAGCTCGGAAACGTCAATGAAGCGCAGCGCTGGGCTCATGAAGGCTTATCGCAGAAGGGGGAAACGCCCTGGGTGCTTCAACGCCTGGTTCAGACCTGCCTTCTCAACGCTGATTACGAGTTTGCAGAAAAATGTCTGAACAGGTTGGACCAGACCCTTTTTCATAAAGAATGGGCGAAGAAACAGCGGCGTTTTCTGCCCGGCGAATCAAACCGGTCCGCCGAGCGGCTGGTTAAGCCGTCGACGGTCGAGAGCGATTTCGTCAGGACAACGAGCGATCCCGAATCTATGCTGAAAGCCATTTTTGAAAACAGCGAGAACAATCGCATGGCTTTCGAATATCTGATGGCCTGCTACCTGATGCAGGCGAAAATCGGCCGCTTCATTTCTCTGGTCGAAAGATTGCCCGAGCTGGGATACGATGATATACCGAGGCACTACGAAGAGGCCATCATGCTTTACATGGTGGATACCGGAAACCGCGATATCCATCTGCCAGGCTATGTGTTGAGTGCTGAGACCATGAAAAATTATGCCGAATTCCAGAATATCGTCCGGCAGCACAACAAGAACATGATGATGGCACGGGACGCGCTGCGGAGCAAATTCGCCGGTACCTACTGGTACTATCTGATTTATGAAAGACCGCGGGAAACAGAATCGGAGGGCGCCTGATGATTTCAATCTCACAGACCCGGTTCGCGCGTCGATTGAAGCCGCCGGCGCTGGCCCTGATCTCCCTCGCAATCCTCGAGTTACTGGCCTGTACGGTTCTGCAGAGAGAGCAAAAGCCGGTCAACTGGACCGAGGCCGGCCGT
>Ga0272442_10012589_pt1 | contig 10204 bp, 11 predicted proteins | sample SSMForm2O_FD_200262 | JGI IMG/M metagenome (GOLD analysis project Ga0272442, IMG submission 200262) | Marine sediment archaeal communities from Little Sippewissett salt marsh, Falmouth, MA, United States - SSM-Form-2O | ecosystem: Environmental > Aquatic > Marine > Wetlands > Sediment ... | reverse complement strand
TTCTAGTCTTATATGGATGCTGTCAAGCTGGGATTCTACTTGTTTTAAATAAATGATCGGGTAATTTCCATTCCTATCTTTATACCTATATAACTCATTTTGAAAATTCATTACAACATTGCCATTAGTATTTGTTCTTGAAGTAATTCTTCTCAAATAAAAATCAACAATCTCTTGTTTAACATAAACCTTCTCACTATCACTTCCAGACACTATAGACTTGGTTAAATTTTTCTCCCTTATATTAAAAAAATAAATAGAAGTAATAACTAATATCAGTGTTGCTATTACTAGTAATACGATAGATATCTGCATTGCTCCTTTTCTATTTCTCATTACCTAATTGCTACCCCCTTTTACTAAAGCATGATATTTTTTTATCTTATCTCTAAACCAGTCAATCCTATTTGATTCCATACCATCAAAATCTGGATATTCTTCAAATGAAAAAATCTTAAGTCTTATTACCTTAACAGTTCTAATAGGTTCAAACCATTTCCTTACTTGAGGATCATTTCTATCATATGTGTCTATCTCTTGGACCCAATACATATCATTATATATTTTAATTAAACCCCTTAACTCCTCATCACTGAAGGAATCTAAAATATATGTGAGGTCTTCTTTTCTCTTCCCCTCATTTTCCAATGATTGTGCATAACTTGAATCTATACTGTCCCTCATAGCAACTCCAAGACTAAGATAACCTCCTGAAGGTGCTGCTCCCATTTCAACTGCAGCCCTAGGATCAGTAACAGTTATTTGACTAATCTTTAGAATATGCATATTCTCTGGAACAGGTCCTGACCAAGAAACATTAACATCTATCAAAGAGTCATCTGATAAAGGAACTCTGATATAATGGGAATTTCTAGGATCTGCTATTAAAGGAGCTATCTTAGATCCTGGGCTATATTTAACAAGATACTTATCATTTTGAGTTCTAATAAAAAACATGGGGTAACATTTGTATCCCTCTCCACAATTTTTATATTGATTAGTATTTTTTAACAAATTAGTAATTATATATGCCATCCTTTCTTTGGGATACTGTTCCAACCTCAAAAAAGGCCTATTCTTAGGGAGAGTAAGATCGTCCTCTATATATTGTTCATTGTTATCAATAAAATATTTAGAAACCTGTTCAATTAAATCTAAAGTAGTTGCATCCTGAGTTTCAACTGTTTCTATCTTTTCAATAGAAGTAATAAACTCCTTTGTTTGTAATAAACTAGAACTTGGATTTACTCTATTTTTGATCTCAAGAGAAACTCCCCCTCTTTGAACATAAGTAATCCCTGTGTATACAATATAAATTATTAATATCATTAAAATAATGAAAGTGGCAACTACCCAAGTAATAGTAGTTGCTTCCTGTGCTTTCTTATTATTAATCATCTTGATTTGAAGCTGTTACGATGCTTATCTCATAATTTTTTTTAATTTGTTTATCAAAAACATTTTCAAAAAGATAGGTACATTTAGGCAAAGAAGCAAACTGCCCTTTTTTCTCTTCCTCAGCCCATATCTGTATTTTACAATCTTCTCTAAATGCAATTGCTCCTCCCTCTGCTATTAATTTTTCATCTCCAATTCTCCTAAAACTAGCCCCATCGATCTCTTGCAAATAAACAGAGAAATAAAATATTCCTCTTTCTTCAATTATTTTTCTATTTAAGTTGCATTTATTATAGATATCAAAATTATTTGTTAATTCATTATAACTAAAATCTGTACTCAAACAGTCAAAAAGAGATTTAGCAATAACTTCTGATTCCACGCCCCTCATATCTCCCTTGGCATTCAAAAATATTATCACTCCGATAACAATCACTATTCCAATAATAAACCAATTAATAAACATCCATGGACTAAGATATCTCTCTCCTGCTTTTTTCCCCCTCATATTCTTATAGTCAACTCCTTTTTATTGTTATCCAAAAGAAAAGATCCTGGATCAAGTTTATTTATATAATGATAAGTATGCCCTTCCCCTGAAACTAGTTTAACAGTAACACTACTATTCTCATAATTAGGAATTATTATATCTCCTGCATAATTATTCTTTTTAGCCAACCTATAAAGTTCATCTATGTATATCACAACTTCTGTATCTTCCCTTAACCCATCAATAATCAATGCTATTTGCTTTGCATATTGTTCTTCTGTAATCTCGGCTCCTGTTCCTGCTCTAGCTAAAAAGAAAAACATGATTCCAAAAAATATAACATTAAGAATAAGAAACATAACAGTTCCTGTCAATAAATTAACTCCCTTTTTACTTTTCATTCTCAAGATTAAGATACAAAATCTATTTCTCCACAATCTAATTTTTGAAGATATTCTGCCTCATAAGGCATAATTGTTGGTGGAGAAAAAACAGCATCACTTGTAAAAGCACTTGCGATTCTAGCACCTCCTCCAGAACCAACTAAAAAAATAGGGATTGCTGCTGTTCCTCCTGTAAGAGAAATAACAGTTATTGCTGCAATACCCCCCACTACCCCTCCTAAAATAGTTCCACCCCATCCTTCTTTATTCATCATAACCATAACAACATGTTGTTTTCCTAGATCAATATCTTCTATTCTTCCTCCCCCTCTTTGAACCCTATCTTCCATATCATCCAACTGTACATTAACAGCAGGATAGTCTTCAATGCCATATAAAAATCTTAAATAGCTCATATCTAAATCAGGATTTGGAACCTTATTCTCAGCCATATGTTTATATAATTCCTTATAACTTATACTAGGAACGCTAGCATGTAACTCGTCTGAAAAGGCAATTCTTGAACAAGGAGAACAATAGTTCTTATCCCACCCCCACACCCTAGGGTGATACTCTAATAACCCCCTACCAAGCATATCCCAACACTCATAACTAAGTTTGGACAGTTCTTCTTTTAATTTTGTTTCGTCTCCTCCAATATTAATCTTTTCATATTTTTCTCCTGCGAACTGATTATCACAATTCTGAAATAATCCTGAAGTAAAACATATTTTCTCTGTCTTACATTTTAATGGAATAGGCAGTGCCTGTACAGATCCTTTTATATTTGAACTATGTCTTAAAACAACAGAGGTGTGGCATGCTTCCTTATCAATATCAGACTTCCAATCAAACTGGCTCCAAAAAAACAAGATAACTGCTACGCTAAAAACTAATAATATCACCATTATAATCATATTTATGCTTATTGCTGCTCTCCTATTTTCCATTATCCTAAATTTGTTAATTGTTTAATTATAAAAAATGCCGCTGCTCCTGCTATTAAAAAAAATATTATCCATAAGATGATTTTTATCAAACCCTCCATAGCTTTTTTGTTTTTCATTTTTATACTCTCTCTAATTTAATCTTTCCATCAGCATCATAATATACTTTAAAATTATCATAGGCTTTTAATTTTAGAACATTAACCCCTCCTTGCAATCTAGAGCCCTGAACAATAATCTCCCTATCAAGATTTATACACCTTCCTTCTCTTGAATCCTCGCAACCTTTAAAAGCACTTACACTAACAGCATCATTACTTCCTTTTTTACATATACATAAACAGGGCTTATTATTACACTGGCTAGGATATTCCTTTGCCTCGGGAACCCATCTTCCAATTAGAACCTTATAAGGCCATGAACTAATATACCAATCAGTAGGATGCTCGATAAGTATACTTGCACTCTCTCCAGCAGCCTCCAATGTATCTGCAGTCCCCTTTATCTTTTCTAAAGTAGCCTGTGCTTGTTCCAATTCTTTTTCATTTCCTACAAAAAAATTATATAAATAAACTCCTAAGAATATTAATACTGCTATACTCAGTACAGCTATAATTAACTCTACACTATGTTCTCCTAACAACATTCCTTGTGCTTTTTTGTTTTTCATTTTATTAACTTACGGGAACCATACTAGGAACTCCTCGTTGATCAGCATCAAAAAGAGCCTTACTTGCAAAGCACTCATCTTTCTGATAACTAGGCCTACATCCACTTTTTTTATAATAACACCATTGCCCTGTAGCACATACTTCTTTATTCATATTCTCATCTAAACAATTACAAATAACATCATTTCCAGATTCTTGAGGAACCCTGCAATTATCAATACTATATTCACTTGGCTCATTAGGATAAGCAGTAGGCCAGCAATCTAGAGGCTCTTGCAATGTAGTTCCTAATCTCTGTAACGAATCTCTACAAGCCTGTAATATATCTGCACTACTAGGTTCTTGATTAGTACATCCTCTACCCCCATAATAACAATATTGGCCCTTACTACAAACAGGTATATTTCCTATGATTACAGAAGGAGCAATATTTCCACTTGCATCCAAATTTCCAGAAAGAGGGCAAGCACAATAATCAACCGTAACACTACAATCTACTGCATCAATATCACCTGCGCTACAAACACTTGCAGGTTGGAAATCAGATCCTAATGAAGACCTACAAAGAGATAAATATTGGGCTGCATCAGGCCCTCCAGCCGAACATCCAATGCTCATATCATAACAATAAGGCTTATCCTGTGTGCAGACATCATACCATTCCTTCTTATTATATTTCTCATTATTAAAACAGGCACATCCTAAACTTTTTACCTTGCAAGTAGATTTATCAACTTCACATTTATTTGCATTATATTGAATAAGAATATTCTGCCAATCACTTATATCTCCTGTACAAGTACCTCCTTTTTTAACGAGTTCAAGGTTAGCTTTCAATCCAGAATAAGTATAACTAGTTGAAGAACAGAGATCACTTCCAAGGTTATCTCCTTGCATCCTTCTAAAAGAGATATATGCGTTAGATAATTTCGAGCCTTCTTCTGCTATCATCCTTAGCATATCGTCCTCACTACTAGCCTGAGAAATAAGGATTACAGCATTTTTCATCTCAGTATGAATATCTGTTCCTGTATTAAAAGCGCTATTTAAAATAGGATCCTTATACCATCTCTCAACTTTCCCAAAATTAATATCAATACCAATCATTACATCCTTGAGATCACTATCCCATCTAAAGTAAAAATTATCCTCTATATCATGAATTCCCTTATCTTGACTTATCCTTACTGTTGTATAAATAGGCAAAGTAGTCGGAACTCCAGAATCCGGCACACCTGTCCCACTCTGATTAAAACTAGGAAGATTCATCACCCATTCTATTACTCCAAGTTTAAACAAACCCCATATTACAACAACTATAACAAATACTACTAAAACCATGACTATCAGCTTCTTTGTGACAAGACTCTGCCCTCTTTTATTTTTCATTTTATCCAAATCCAAACAAACTTTTTATATAATCTATAGCTGAAACATCATTTTTTATAAGAAAGAAAAAAGCAATAAGTGCTATTGCTAAAGCAGCCAATCCTAATAATATCCACCCCAGCATCTCCAACTCCATTCCTTTCTTATCTTTTCTCAACATATTCCTTCGCACTCCATCTCATTTATTCTACTGCCCCAAGACTCATTACTAGCCATATCACAACTCATCTTATACTCTTCCTTACTGGACAATTTTATTGTCTGATCAACACAACAATACTCATAACTAGATCCTGAATTAACAAGATTATTGCAGTTATTTACTACTAAATCAACATTAGATTTTGTAAAATAAGATTTAATTGTACTTGCAAACTCTCCCTTACTTCTTGTAAGTATAAATATACTGGCTGTAAGCAAAACAATAGCTAATATAATGACAACTACTGTTCCAATAGCCATTTCCATTGCATGTTTAGATTTAAGTAACTGATTTCTCTTATAAAAATCTGAACCTGCAACTGCATGTTTAGATCCTCTTTTATCCATATACAATTATAGAAAAAATCCTATATAAAACTATCCTTAAGGAAAGGTTGCTGCTAGGAAACCTGGTTTCCTGGCCTATATCAGACCTGATAACGCAACACCTGCTAACAAACTTAAAGCTAGTATAGATATTAAAGCTACTATTAAATACAATATCCCTCCTCTCATAAGATTCTTTCCAACTTCATTTGTCTCTTTTAACTTATCCTGTCCAACATCCACTGTTATCAATGCTTTAGTCAATATAAAAACTATCTCTATAATATATATTCCTATAACTACCTGCAAAAAATAAGGAGGCATCATTCCTTCTATCTGAAATAACTTTGTGATGTTAGTTATGGTCTCCATTCCTCCTGGCACCTCTCCGCTCCCTCCAATCCCCATATTAACAATAGCTGTCAACTTACTTAATATAAGTGTTATCATAGAAGCAAGTCCAATAACAATCCCTGCCAACAAAGGTGCAAGAAAAGTCATATTACTTTTCATATCTGAAACAACATCAGCCAAAAGATCCCTCAACCTATCATTTATCTTATTGATATTCCTAACATAATCAGATATACTCATAAGAGACTGAGCAGCTACCTGCAATCCTTTTTTGACGCTCTCTATCAATATATGCATACTTGTAGCTATAAGATTGCTTGGATAATATATAATAGCTCCTCTCCTCAAATCAAATATAGCTTTCTCCAAAGACATACCCAAGGATCTGATATTAGAATTGACTATCTTAAAAAAATTCTCAGTTATCTGCCCTCTAGAACTCTCTGCTACTCTTCCAAAAGCAATCTCGGCAGGCAAACCATCCCCTAATCTATTCCCTAACTGAAATAAAGAATTATTAAATTCTCCTTCTAATTTCCTTGAATCCTCTCTTGCTTTTATTAGTTCCTTGGTCCTCATCTTAAAACTAATACTAAAAAATAAAAATAAAGCTAAGGGAATAAACAAGCTTAATAACAAAGCCACAGGTCCCATAGGACCTACAACCCCTCCTCCATCCAACCCTATAAAATCAAACATTTTAAGACTCTCTAATCCACCCCCCATTCCTAATTCACCCAAAGCATAATCTTTTTGCAATCCAATCCATTCAGGAATAGGAGTATACTGAAAAATAAAAGGCATTAATCCCAATAACAATAAAGGAAAACATATCAAACCTGCTTTTATATAAGGTTTCTTGCTTTTATACTGAGCATAAAGAGGATTCGCTTCTAGTGCAGAAGCCTCTCCATATCCTCCTGGCCTCTTCATCATAATCTCACTAGTCATATAAAATACAAGAAAAGGAACTATCAAATTAAATAACACAAAAACATGATACCATTTCAACACCCCTCCAAGCATAGCAGAAGCCAAAGGTAATAATGCAAGACCTAAAGTAGGCAATACAATTCCCAACATATAGATATTTGTCAAAGGGGCTTTTACAGAATGAGTATACTTTAACATTTTATCATAAACACCATCAAGAATTACCTGCAATGCTTTTTCTAATATCAAAACTCTTCTTGCTTCTGTGGGCTCATACAAACTACTCTCTATAAGATTAAAACTTTCTACAAATTCAGGGCAATCTTTTCTCCATGACTCAAGATAGGCATCTAAACTTTCTTTAATAGTGCTAAACTTTCCGACTTCTACATCCCAAAAAACCTTCCTAAGATCCATATTCAAAGGAGCCTCCAAATGTTCTGAAGCAAATCTTACAGCCAACTCAAGATTAGAAGTATGTTTCATATAAACAACTGTATATAATATACATGGAATCATCTGACTACCTGCTTTTAATCTCCATGAGTTTGCAAGCCTATCTGGCATTGAATAGAAATAATAAAATAAGAACGCAGCTGCTATAAAAGCAAGAAATAAAAATAATACTAATCCAGAACCAAATTCTCCTGTAAAAAAGAATAATGCTACAGATATTAACAAGCCAACAAGAAAAACCAAAAAACTGCTCATAAGACTCAGGCCTACAACCTGTCCTGGCGTGACATCCAAATGAGCTGAATTTAATGTTCCCTGTATTCTAGTTTCATCCTTAGAAGCAAGTTTCAACTTCAAAATATTTCCAAGACTATTACACCATTTCTCATATCTACTGAGATCAGGCATCATATCTTCCTTAAACTGTGCAAATTCCTTAGAAGAATCTCCTCCTTGTGCCTGAACAGGCTGATAACTCTTTACATCCTGATCTAGTTCTTTCCCGTATTTTTTTAGAATATCTTCTACATCTTTTTTGTTTGCTGGCATCTTATCTTCCCTCCTCTTTCTTAAGTTTTTCAAAAACAGCTATATCAACAAACTGTTTCTTATTGACATATAATAATTTATTCTTTTCTTTATTAATAAAATCTTCTACTTTCTTCAATAGATCAGAATCTATTTTGACAACAGAATCAGTATTCTTTTTTGATTTCATAGTTACTTTAAGTAACTTAAAGTAACTTTATAAACATTTACTTATTAATACTATTATAAAAACCCATTACCTTATTGTAAATACTTCCATCAACATCCTTATCCCTTACTTTTTGATATGCATTAAAGATTTTTTCATATATCTTATTTGCATTATCCTTATCTCCTTTCGCAAGTTCCTTATTCCCTTTTTCTAACAGCTTTTCCACTTCTCTAAATACCTTATCTTCTTTTTCTGTTTTTTTAAACAAAGACTTATTCTCAGGCCTTGCAGCAGGTTGAACTTCTTGCATAGGTTGAGAAGAAATACTTGCAGGAGCATCAGATATACTTACTCCTTCTTTTACAACAGGTTCTTTCTTCTTAGCCTTCTCATTTTTGACGATTGCTATTCCTACAACTAACAAGATAATCAAAAGAAAAATCCCTCCAATAAAATACAAAAACAATACTAACCCTTTATTCACAGATCTTTTTGTCTTTTCTTTGCAACAAACTCCTGAACTACAATCAAAATCTGCTTCCTCTTCTTCTTCACCGCAGCTCGCCTTGCATTCATATCCTTGCTGGACACACTCATCTACAAGATCTATACAACTCCCACCAACACAACAACTGGAAGTATCACTCGCGCTCTCTAATGTGCCTGTACAAGTTTGATCACTACTACAGATAATACCTTGTTTATCTGAACAACTATCTGAAGAGGAAGTTGTCTGATTAGTCTGATTCTGCTGAGGAACAATCCCCCTATCACAATCCTGAGGGCAATTTCCAGAAGTCTCATTTCCAACACAATCTCCATCTCCACAATATAATACGACTTCCTTAACTCCTGAATGTTTCAGACCAGATATTGCATAGCTATCATCAACTATTGAACATCTAATACCCAGATAATTAGGACACATGATTTTTGTGCAATTGCTCTCTAACTGACTTAAAGAATTTATCTCCTCATCCCTGACACACACTCCATTTGAATTATTCAGATTCCTTTTCAAATATATTATTTTATCCTCGCTAATATCAATATTAGATACTATGACATAAGATTCATTATCCTCAGTAATATTGGATTCTATACTCATATCTCTCAAACTGATATTCTCCTGTGAAAAATCATGAAAAATTATCATTTTTAAGTTTCCTTGCTCTAACTCTATCTCACTTTCTCCCTCATAACTCAAATTTATCTCTTGAGATCCATCCACTTTTATGACCATATCTCTATATTCATAGCTAAGACCTATAATATCATGGCTTCCATATATAGAGGATTCATTACAATCATTATTACAATTTCCAATGGTCTCTCCTAACTCACACACACTATTATTGTTGCAACTAGCAACATATTCACAACTATCAATAACATCAGGACTTCCCCCAACACATCCACTAGGAATTCCTATTGCTGTTCTTGTTTTTATATTTCCTGGTTTACAGCTACTCCAATCTCCATATGTAAAACTAGTGCATATATTCATACCTCCAGGCGTACAATTAACAATCTCAGACTTAGGATGACTCACTCCTCCTGAGCAATTTCCTATTTTAAACCATGTTTTATTTTGTTTTCCATTTATAGGACAAATACTAGGTGTCAGATTATAACTCCAATCAGATTCATTACAATTCCTTGACCCATAAATACAATCCTGAACTAAAGCCTCTGTAGGATCTCCTATGCATCCAGCAGGAATACCTGTTGCTGTTCTGTTTTGCTTTCCACTAGAATTACAAACACCCCACTCTCCATATATAAAACTCGCGCAATTGACATCTCCTGTGCAATCATGATCATAATCACCTACAACAGGATAAACATTATCTCCAACATCTCCAAACTGCGTCTTTACTATTCCTCCTGTTGACTTTAAGATATACCAAGTTCCATCTGGTTCATTTAAGCAATTCTGAGGACAAAAAAGAATC
>Ga0272442_10012587_pt1 | contig 10206 bp, 8 predicted proteins | sample SSMForm2O_FD_200262 | JGI IMG/M metagenome (GOLD analysis project Ga0272442, IMG submission 200262) | Marine sediment archaeal communities from Little Sippewissett salt marsh, Falmouth, MA, United States - SSM-Form-2O | ecosystem: Environmental > Aquatic > Marine > Wetlands > Sediment ... | reverse complement strand
ACTCCTGGGATTGATAGAGAATGTACTCGATATATCAAAGATCGAAGCGGGTAAAATTGCTATTGAACATAAACCTATCGACCTGCATGCGCTGGTCAATGGATCGGTACTGATGCTTGAGCCGCAGGGACGCCGCAAAGGGTTGGTGGTCTCCAGCAACATCAGCCCCGAAACACCATTCCAGCTGAATGGTGATGCGCTTCATCTGCGCCAGATTTTGATCAACCTTATTGGTAACGCCATCAAGTTTACCAATGAGGGTTCAGTGACTGTGAAAGTGATGTTGGCCGGTGGTACCTCATATCGACCGCGTATCCGGTTTGAGGTGGCAGATACTGGAATCGGTATTCCGGATGAGCGGCTGGAGGAAATATTTGAAGATTTTACCCAGGTTGAACACGCCGCAAACTGTGGCTACGGCGGAACTGGACTGGGAACAACGATCGCAAAGCAACTGGTTGAACTAATGGGGGGAGAGATTGGCGTAACCAGTTCCATGGGTGTGGGTACCTGTTTCTGGTTTGAAGTACCCTTTACCGTACAGAAAAGTGATGTAATCTCAGAGTCTGCTCTGTCTGCTCTGACCGATACGCGGGTGCTATTGCTTTTCAATGAGCCTGATGTGGCACCGATACGTTCCGTGCTGCATGACTGGGGGATCCAGTTTGACTGGGTCGTATCATCGGCACGGGCCTTCTCTCTGATGATCGACGCCTGTGAACATGGCATGCCCTATGGCGTCGCTATCGTTGAAGGTGGGATGCTGGAAATGGGCGCAGCTCACTTTGCGGGAGCGGTAAGGGCAGATGAGGCACTGGAAAATCTCTCCCTTGTCCTGGTAGATAATGGTTCGACGGGTGAATTAGATAGTGAGGGGCTTGCCGGTCATTATTCATCTATTCTTAAAACACCCATCGATAAAACTTTACTGTTCAATGCAATTCATGCTGCCAGAAGTGGCCATGAGCCGGATGAAAATGTTGTCTCCCTTGCCGAACACTATCAACGCCAGATCAGCGCCAGACAGCTCAGAATTCTGGTAGCGGAGGACAACGCGATAAACCAGGAGGTCGTTACCGCTATTCTGGAACATGCCGGGAATGAGGTGTGGGTGGCCAGTGATGGCGAGCAAGCGCTGGATATGCTGGAAAGGTCGGATCTGAAGTTCGACCTGCTACTGCTGGATATGAATATGCCCGGGCGCAATGGTATCGATGTGTTAAAAGCGCTCCGCTTTATGGATACCGGGATTTCGATGCCGGTTATTATGTTAACTGCTGATGCAACCCTTGAGGCGAGAGAGTTATGTATGGCTTCAGGGGCGGACGACTACCTTACCAAACCAATAGATGCACGCAATCTACTGGAGAAGATTGCACTCCATTCACAAAAATACCAGCGTCTTCCCAAGACGAAGAGTGAAGCTCCCGTCACCGGTATTCATAATCAGAAAGATGGGATTCTGAACCAACAAGCGCTGAATAAGCTTGCGAAGCTCGGTACCGGCAAGGAGTTTATTCGTGACCTCGTCGAAGGTTTCAGGAGGGATGGTGAAGCCTTATTGAAGGAGCTGGATGCGGCAAGTGAGGCACAGGATTATCTGCGTTTTCGCGAAGCGCTGCATGCACTAAAGGGTAGTGCAACAGAGCTGGGTGGTGTGGAGCTGGTCAAGCTCTGTGAAGCGAGCGAACGACTACGTCCTTATGATATGGGTAGTACTGAGCCAGCCAACAAAGTTGCGGAAATCAGCCACAGCTTTAGTCGCATAGCAGAGGCGATGGCTAGCCATCTGACACAGCAGCGGGAGATTAAATAGCCCTGTCTGCATATGGTCTATGCAGACAGGGAAAAAGTCCCGTTTCTTACGCTCAGGCAGTTTTGAGCCTGTTTGATGTCTGACGTGAAACCAGGCGCTCCATCATCCTCAAGTCGCGTTTCTCCAGGCGCAGCGCGGCGTCGACCCATATTTTGGTGATATCCAGCAGTTCCTGGTAGCTGATACGGCCATTGATATCTTTGACATCGCGCATGGCGCGATAGCCATTGGCGGCACGTTCAGCACGCTTGATATAGTCATAGACTGCGAGTTCGCCTTCACCTTTTTCTGCGAGAATGTCTACCACGCCCATATCGTAAAGCTCTTCGGCGCTGTAAAGCTGACCGCTGAGAATCATCTGTTCTGCCCTTGAACTACCGATTTTGCGTGACAGCAGATTATAGGCACCCATGCCCGGGAAGAGGTTGAAGAGGATCTCGGGCAATCCCATTTTGGTACCGCGCTCAGCGATCAGGATGTTGCTCGATAGTGCGCCTTCGAAACCACCTCCCAGCGCATCACCCTGAACCAGAGAGATGGTGGTTATATCGCGGTTGAGGTGGACATGGGTCTCGTAGACGGCATCGATACAGGAGACAGCATATTTCATCAGGCCATCACGGTCGCTCGCCCGGATCAGGCGGGCAAACAGTTCAAGATCACCCCCCAGGTTAAAGACACCGGGTACGTCGGAGACAGCAACCAGATACTTGTACTCCCGACCTACCGGGTTATCAATCTCTGCCCTGACGCTGGCATAGTGACTCTGAAGTTCAGCAAGCAGGGTAGGGGTAAAACAGGCGCGTGGCGACGCGTGCATGAAATACCACCCGAGTTTATGGTTTGATTCATAATGAGTTGTAAGATGGGAGTAGTGTGTAGTATTTGAGTCTATTTCTGGCAATCTTTCAGCGATAGCGCAGTTCATCTTGGGACCTCCGGACGAATGTTTAGCAAGGTTATGGACAGTCCATGTTTTTTTTAGGGTCACTTTCTCTGTGAGCCATACCTAAGCGTAGACGAAATTTCTGTCTCGATTGTATTAAGTGGTCAACCTTTCCCGCACACTTTGTTAAATTTCTTTTCATGATCGAGCGATGTTTTATAACCAGGCGTCGAATGCAAACGCTTGGATTAGTAATAGACCGCCACGTGTTTCCGAGTTTATTAGTAGAACAAACGCCCTATTGCCAGAATCGTGACCGGCATTTCCCAGCCAATCATGGTAATTCACCCGGCGCTGAGCACGAATTCCTTCCTAAACGGTGGCTACCAAAAAATACAGTGCGTATTGATTGCGTTGACTTTCTTGTAAAAGTTGTCGCGTGGTGATCAAGAAAATACTGACGCATCTACGCAGTAAATGGCTATATCTAGAGGCCGGCAGTTGACACCACAGAGTAGGGCGCCACCGCAGGGCGACTTGTTCAGCCGACACACGCACATCAATGACTCGCAACTCAAAAGGCTGCGACCCTGATGGATGCGGTAGGCTAGCGCATGGCCCGCTGGCTGGAATTCGGCGGTAGCAGCTTAAATCTTGGATTGGCCAGCGCGGATTTTATTGAGAGGCGGATGGAATGAAGAAGGCATTAGTGCCTGGCAGTAGGGTGAGTGGCTATGTCGAGTTCGGAAATGCAGGTTGGATTTCGGACAACGTGGTGTTTATTGGTCCTATAACCTCCCCAGTGCCAGCCCGATTTTAGTTTTCGCATTCATCCCCAAACAGGTTATCGTCCCAACTATGCTAATGCGCCTTTGTTTTCGGAACAGCCTTCGTGAACCTGTTGATATTGGTCAAGATCGTCTACCCCAGGCCCGGATGAGACCTGATCCTGCAGCGGGTACTGAAGATTCGCTCATCGTCCAAGCGCATGGCCGTGAATCTTCCTCTGCTTGAACAACCCGTATCCAACGGGTAAACACCGGGGGTTTTGGTCTTTTTCTTGTCCAGCGACGCCCAGTGGCCAAAGATGATTTTCATGTCTTTATGCGCCCGCTTGGGAACCTGAAACCAGGGTATGGATCGTTTCTTTTTTTTAGCCGCGGTACGCCGCTCGCTTGCCAGGTCCAGGCGGCCATCGCGGTCGCAGTAACGTAACCGGGTGAAACAGTTCGCGATATAACAAAGCCTTCCCATACCCTCCAGGCCCTCGCTCCATCTGTCGGGCTTTTCCTCGTGTAAAGCCTCGAGAAATTTTTCGTAGCCTAGGTTTTGCAAAACGATTTCCAGCTCCCGCGCGCGGGCCATTGCGGCAGCAAGGTCCCATTGGGGCGGCAGGCCGGCGTGAACCATCGTGTAACCGAGGACATCGTCGTGGTGCAGCACAGGCTGGTGCCGGAGCCAGAACAACAGTTCCTCACAGTCGTGGGCGGCAAGAACACTGGCTATGGTGTCGTTCTTCTTGTCCTGCACAATGCCCGCCGCTGCTGCCAGCAGGTAGAGATCATGGTTGCCCAGAACAGTAATAGCCGAATCCCTCAGACCCCTGACAAAGCGCAGTATGTTCAGGGAGTTAGGTCCCTTGTTGACCAGATCGCCGGTGAACCAGAGGCGGTCTTTCTCTGGATCGAAATCGATCTTTTCGAGCAACCTGAGCAGATCGTCAAAGCACCCCTGAACATCCCCAATTGCGTAGGTGTGGCGTGGTGTTTCCAGTCGCTCTTTTCTGCGCACGAGACGGGTCAGCCTGCGCTCCATCGAATCTAACGCATCAACTAATTCAATTGGGTTTTCGCTGCTCATCTCTGTTCACCCCGGCAGCTGTCGAGCATACCCGGTGCCGGTGTCTGTGAATTTCCCCATACGCATATTCTGGCAAATACGCCGGCATCCAGCCAGTGCACAGTGGCGAGGACGAAGGGCATATAACTACGCCACTTGCGCCGCGCAAATAACTTACCGAAAACGCTTTGGCGGGCGCAAGTTGCGACATGAGCCCGGTGTGCAGCTCTCGCCGATGCGTTGCATATTATAATATCGCCCGCAGGCTAGCCCGTTACGCCAGTGAGCTATCAGGAAACAAGTGGGGCGACGCTTGTGAAATAGAATTGAACCCTCCCTACTGTGCCAGCCACTTGCAGGTAGAGACAGGGGTCTCTTTGGGCGATTAAACACTAACCAGTTTTGGCTCCAACTAGGAATCGTTGAAAACCTCCGCTATCTGTAAAAACAATTTCCTCTTTTCATCCGCCAAACCCGAGTATACCTCCATCACCCGCCTCATATCTTCTGGAAAAGCTGCGCATACAGGGTTGGCCTCGACGTGCTGTTCATCCAACCAACCGTTTGGTTTTTTATAGAATTTTTCACATTTTTTCGCGATTCTGTCGGGGATGGTAAGGAAGGGGTTGTTGAGATGTTCTTCTACTTTCTTGCGTGACAGGCCGATGGCTTGTAGGAAGCGGTGGATTTTGCCTTGTTGGCTTTTGCAGCTCTCGACGATATAGGCAAAGTTCTGATGCCGTATTGCCTGTATGTCGCGGCCGGTGGCGCGTATCGGACCCAGTCCAAACATAATCCAGCACGGTGATGAGCCGGTCACTGTGGCGATGGTTTTGACATCATCAGGTGACGGTAACGAGATCCCGGCCTCGTAGTTACCGAGTCGGCCGGCGCCCCGACGTTCCACAACGATTGACCAACGGGTGTGTAGCTGCGCGCGTGACCTGCTTATCCACCAGCAATGAATTATTTAAAACCGATGAGAGTGATCTCGGTATGACGTAGCTTTTCGCAAGAATTTTGCGGAGGGCTGCATAATGATGCCTTCCGCGGGAACCAGAACGAAACCCCGTTAGGCAGTTTGCAAACGGGGTTTTTTTATGCCCTGACAATGCTCTCAGTGGCCTGCTCTTTAACAATTTGGCAAGTGTTTAATCATGTAATGCACATGCATTACGTGTTGGGGTGAAGTTTGTCTAAAAACGGCGGCTTCCATGGTTGAGTTTCATTCAAGCATGTCACTGCGCAAGGCAGGTTAATTCCCAGGTGCACTATTGGTAGGTGGCCTCACTGTTGATGAGTTGTATGTTGGTTCAAATCCAACCCTGGGAGCCAAATTCTTTCTGGATGTGTTGAGCAGTGTGGCGTGCTCCGCAGGCCGTAACCCTGTTGCCTCAAACGTTGTAAGTGCGATTCTTACCGCACCTCCCAGATCGCTCGGGGCCAGAACTCAATTGGCAGAGTGCCAGTGTTGCAAGCAGGAAAAGCGGGTTCAAATCCCTCTGGCTCCACCAGTTTTTTTTCACGAAGGAGACTGCAATGGAACAAGAGAAGCAAACGAACGGTGTTCGACCTCCGGGACCACGACCAACGATACAACAAAAGCAATGCGCTTCTGATGGGAACAGGAATACCTCATGTACTCAGAATACATGGCATCTCGGTTCGAATCCGAGGAAGCGTACCAATGCTTACGGCTATGACGGGAACTGGCATACCTGGCGAATTTAAAACTCGTCGTTTCTCGGTTCGAGTCCGAGTAGCCGTACCAGTTTTGGATAGATAGCAGAGCGGATTAAAGCGCCTCGGTGCTAACGCGGGACAGGCATACGTGCTGTCGTGGGTTCGAATCCGTCTCTTTCACAGAATCAAACACTTGCCAAATTGTCGAAGCATTTGGATAGACAGCAGGAGTAGAAATGACAACGATGATTCTACGAGCCAATGTCAGTGGGCAGCCTACTGGTTGGATCGGATGGAAAGAAGCGGTATTGCTGTACGCCAGAGAACAGGTGGTATGGACTTTGGGCGAAGAACCATTGCGTGTTTACGGTGGTTTTAACCGTATTCGTAATGAACGATCATACATGGACGTGCACCCGATCGTTGGCGTAAAAGGTATACTCGGCCGATCAAGGTATGAAACAGTGCCGCCACTGACGAATCGGGAACTGTTTCGGCGTGATCGTCACACCTGTATGTATTGTTTGGCACCGCTGGCCGATCGGCATTTGACGCGCGACCATGTATTGCCATTGTCGCGCGGTGGTGACAATGAATGGACCAACGTCGTCACCGCGTGTAAGCAGTGTAATCAGCGCAAAGCGAATCGGCTGCTGAAGGAGACTGATATGCACTTGCATGCGGTTCCGTACGCACCGAACTATGCGGAATGGTTGATTTTGCGTAACAGAAATATCCTGGCAGACCAGATGGAATTCCTGAAAGCGCAATGTCCGAAACAACGTCGAGATCATTTGTCGTACAGGAAATAAGTGGGTGCAGGAAGCAATAATGGGTGACCAGCAATGGGGCTGGTCACCTCGTGCAGAAGATCAGGTGTTTTGTCACGCCGGCATCGTTCGGCCCGTCATGCCTGCATGTTGTAGGTAGGGGCCGGTAGCGCGTGTTTTAAGCCACTGGCTCCCGGTTAATAACATGCGGGCTAAGTGCGACAGCGGTGCCCGTCATCGAATTTTACCTGATTGGATTCTCGCCAGCGATACGCGAGCATCACCTAGTGAATTGTAATTGCGTGGCCCATTAACTCGCGATTCAGAGGCATATGGAAAAAGCACTATTCGTTTAGCGGTACAGGTTCAGTATGCCTGTCTTGTGCACCAAAACTGTGATTGTAAGGTGTATACAAAACCGATCAGTGTTCCAATGCGCCATCGGAAGATAGCTCAGTTGGTTAGAGCAACCGATAGTGAATCGGTATGTCGTGGGTTCGATTCCCACTCATTCGACCACAGCCTGGAACGCTGTTCCTTTGGTAGAGGCGAAAGCCGTGTGGTTCAAATCCACATACTTGGTTGGTAACAACAAGGAAGAAGCCCCGGCGGTAACACAGGATGTGTATGGCAACAGGAGTGCCGGCCGCAGCGCGCATCGTGCCTTGCATGGTTGCGCAACCGGTTTGAAGAACTGGGCATGCCGGTGCTGGAACACGGTGGAGCCTCATTTAGCTCCGCTGCTCCGGTCCCTGCAGGCATGGGGATTCAAATCGGTCCCGAAATCATCCGCGCTTTGTGCGTGGGGTGACTCTTCATGAAGAATTTTGGATAGCGTTTTAATCACAACAGAGACAGGAGAAATAAGGTGAAACATACATAACATGTCGGAGTGGCGCCCTGCATTACAGGGTCCGAGTCAGATAAAAGCCACGCTATTGGATGCGTTAATGTTAGAGGAGAAAAGTCATGTTTGGTATCAAGAGACAGGTTATTGCCAAGCACGAGCGTGGTCTGTACCTGAAGGATCGATCGATTGAGAAGATCCTGGAACCGGGTGTGTACTGGATCGCCGATGTGCCGGGTCGTGTCAAGGTTGAGGTTTACGACATCACTCGAGCGGCATTCTCGCACGCGTACGAAGACGTTCTGATCAAAGATCAGACTGCGCTGTGCGAAAAGTACTTCCAGCTGGTTGAGCTGGGCGAGTACGAAGTCGGTCTCGTTTACAAGAACGACAAGCTGGCGACGGTGCTGGCACCGGCTACTCGCCAGCTGTACTGGAAGGGGCCGGTCGATGTACGCGTCGAGGTGCAGGATATTTCCTCTGACTTCGAAGTACCGCGTGACCTGGTTCGCCTGATCGCCTACGCGCGTTCGAGCGAACTGGCCGACGCGGCGCGTACCGCGGTTTACCTGGTAGAAGTTGCGGACAAGTCCGTGGGTCTGCTCTTCGTCGATGGCGAGCTGGCCAAGACCCTGGAACCGGGCCTGTACGCTTATTGGAAGTACAACCGCGCCATCAAGGTCGAGCAGGTGGACACCCGCCTGCAGGCAATGGAGGTTAGCGGCCAGGAGATCCTGACCAAGGACAAGGTCAGTCTGCGCGCCAACCTCAGCGCCCAATACCAGATCACTGATCCGGTTGCTGCGGTAAAGGCGCTGGTCGATGCGAGCGCTACCCTATACCGGGAGCTGCAGTTCGCGCTGCGCGCATCCATCGGTACCCGCACCCTCGATACCCTCCTGGGTGACAAGGGTGAACTGGACCGTGTGGTCTTTGAGACCGTCCGTGACAAAGTAGCGGAATACGGTGTCGAGATGAAGAGCGCGGGTGTCAAGGATGTCATCCTGCCGGGTGATATGAAAGACATCCTCAACCAGGTCGTGCAGGCTGAAAAGGCTGCACAGGCCAACATCATCAAGCGCCGTGAAGAGACAGCAGCAACCCGTTCGCTGCTGAACACCGCCCGACTGATGGACGAGAACCCGGTACTCCTGCGCCTGAAGGAACTGGAGGCGCTGGATAAGATCACCGAGAAGGTGGACAAGCTCACCGTGTTCGGCGGTCTCGATGGTGTGATGCAGGATATGGTCAAGATCAATGTACGCCCGGATTAGTCCGATGCGCAGAGTTCAGGCCAACTGCAATACGGAAGGGCCCGGCAATGTGGCCGGGCCCGGCTGCTATCGGAAGACTTGAATGAAAAGATTACCTTCATGGAACTGAAACTGGCCAAGCACCGTTGATTGTGAGGAATCTTAGCCTTTCAAGTAGGAGGCGGCCGAGCTGAGGCATAACGCGGCGCATCAGCGAGCTTACTACTTCTCGGTTCGGCCACCTTGAGACCTTATGCATCACAAAAACTAAGCAGCCTTACCTTTTCGCTGTGAACTTCGCGTGGCAAATGGGGAGCCATTGATTGCTCCCGTATGTCGGCTGAACAAGCTACTCTGCGGCGGCACCACTCTCTCCCGCAAACCGACAGCCTCTAAATACAGCCCCTTGCTGGGTGAGAGTGGTGTGCACGGTGCATCCCATATCACCTATGCACTTGAGTTCCTTTGCTCTACGATGCTTGACCCAGAGCTGTTTTAATTGATTGGCGCTATATCTGCAGTTGCATCTAAGTAGTACGTACTGTAATACCTTTTACGTGATATCGTTGTGATTAAACCATACGCATCAACTTTTGAACCAAGTCCTACTCCTGGGGCAATTGAGACCATTTCAAGTCCAGCAGATTGGCAGGCGTCAGCGCTGGGTCCAGTGCAAGCTTTCAACCACGCTGAACGTACATACTGGCCATCAATGTATGGTCGAGAAATATTGTATCGTGTGACCTCAGCATTATCAGCAGTTACATAACTTTGGACTCGTATAATTGTGCCTGTAATGTGAACGTTCGTCCCAACTTCTGTGGCGAACGATAGGCGGGGAAGACCCAAACCGAAGAAAAAGCTCACAGCCAGTAGTTTTATTATTATTTTTTTCATGGCATCTCTCCTGCTCTTGGAGTTAAGTTGAAATGGAATTAGAAATATCTAGATAGGTTATCGATACGCAACTCTGTGCAATGGTAGATTTGGTTTTAGCGTTTTTTAATTTCACAGAATTAAAGATTTATGAAAGCAAAAAAAAGCTTGCCAAGAGTATGCACAAAAGTAATGTATGACGTACTCTAGCAGGATTTTTCTGGTGCGATCGCAAA